>Ga0299913_10003111_pt1 | contig 13441 bp, 10 predicted proteins | sample RVTome_9_FD_201360 | JGI IMG/M metagenome (GOLD analysis project Ga0299913, IMG submission 201360) | Soil microbial communities from uranium-contaminated site in the Upper Colorado River Basin, Wyoming, United States - RVT155D38 (version 2) ... | reverse complement strand
CGAGCTCCGCGCACACCCAGATCGGGTCCCGGACGTCCTCGAGAGTGTGCGAGCAGACGGCGAAGTCGAACTCGCCGTCGCCGAAGGGCCATGGAGTGCGGTCGCAGATGTCGAGCTGAAGCCAGCTTTCGGCGTCGAAGCGCTCGGGCTCCGGATCGGGCTCCCCGTAGAGGCCGCGCGTCTCGTACGGCATGAGGTCGACGACGACGTCAGCCCGGGCGAGGGGCTTCGCCCATCCCCCCACGTCGAGCACCCGTTCGTCGTCCCGAACGAGCTCGAGGATCCGCATGCGGCTGGCCGGAAGCACGGGCGATTCCTACAGCACCGGCGTCCGACGCCGCGCGCTTCCGGTTGCGAGAGCGGCGAGGCCCACCGCGTCCGCTGCCAGATCGGCGGCCGCCGCGACGGGCGCGCGCCACCCCCAGCGCCGCGCGCCGCGGGTCAGGATCCGCGCATACGGGACCGCCGCGGCGAGGGGCAGCAAGGACCGGGACAGGGCCGCCGTGGCCACCCCGACCATCGCCAGGTCGAACGCGGCCGTTCGCCGATTCAAGAAGACCTTCCGGTAGAGGAACGCGTCGCGCAGCTCCGGCACCTTTTCGACGATGTCGGGGAAGTACGTGAGGCGCGTGCGCTCGGCGACATAGGCCACCGGCCCACGGCGAAACACCTCGTGGAGCACCAACGCCTCCGGGCGAAACACCGTGCGCCCGCCTGCACGGCGGATCCTCCAGCCCAGCCATACGTCCTCCGCGAGGGGCTTTCCGATCCGCGCGCCGAGCCAATCCTCGAACCCTCCGACGCGCTCGAACCAGTCTCGCCGGACGAGCAGGTTGGCAGTCTCGTACAGCCCCACCTCCGCTCCCACCCAGACGGATCGGTCGAACGGCAGGGGTACCACGGCCGGGTCCGGACGAACCGCGCCCTGCACCAAGTCGGCGTCCCGGGTTGCGGCGAGTCCCTCGCGGAGCCAACCGGGGTCCGGGAAGCAGTCTGCGTCGGTGAAGGCGAGTACCTCGCCCGACGCCGCCGCGGCCCCGCGGTTGCGGGCCGGCCCCGGCCCTCCCGCCAGGTCGTGCCGGAGGAGGCGCGCGCCTCCCGCCCGTTCCACGACCTCCGCCGTCGCGTCACGGGAGCCGTCGTCGACCACGATGACCTCGTAGGGCTCGTCCAGCTGCTGGGCGCCGACGGCCGCAAGGGTCCGGCCGATCGTCGCCTCCGCATCGTGCGCCGGGATGATGACGCTGACTCGCATCGCGGGAGAACATACGCGGACGCACGGGGGCGCTGAGGCGCACCCCTGCGGCTAGGGTGTCCGGCCGATGAGCACGGAGAAGATCAGCGAATACTGGGACGCCCGCGCCGAGGAGAATCCGTTCTACTTCGTCGACAACCGCCTGTCGTACTCGGAGCCGGATCTCGAGCGGTTCTGGGCGGGGGGTGTCGTTTCTCTGGATCGCGTGCTGGATTCGGTGGGCGCGGTCCTGAAGCCGGAGGACGAGGTGCTGGAGGTCGGGTGCGGCGTCGGGCGGCTGACCCGCGAGATCGCCGCACGGAGCGCCTCCGTCCGCGCGATCGACGTTTCGGAGCGGATGATCGAAGCCGCGCGCGAGCTCAACGAGGGCCTCACGAACGTGGAATGGATCGTCGGCGACGGCACGACGCTGGCCCCGATCCCCGACGCCGCCGTCGATGCCTGCGTCTCGGACGTCGTCTTCCAGCACATCCCCGACCCGGAGATCACGCTCGGCTACGTCCGCGAGATGGCGCGGACGCTCCGGGCAGGCGGCTGGGCCGCGTTTCAGACCTCGAACGACCCCTCCGTTCACCGGAAGCGCTCGACGCTCGAGCGCGCCCGGGCGCGCGCCCGGGCATTGCTCGGCCGGGGCCCGCGCGGGCAGACGCACGCCGCCTGGCTTGGATCCGCGATCGACCTAGAGGCCCTCCGGGAGGCCGCCGCAGCGAGCGATGCCGAGATCGAGCGCGTTGCCAACCCTGGGACCCAGTACTGCTACGCGCTGATGCGGAAGCGCTAGGCGAGCGTGGGCTCGATCCGCCCGCCACGCCGCACGTAACCCACCACCTCGCGCAGCAGCCGACGCTCGATCGCCAGCGTGGCCACGACCGTGACCACGGCGTACAGGACGATCTCGCCCGCGATCGTCGCCCCCGTCCGGTCGCCCTGCTCGGCGAGACGCACCAGCAGCACCGCAGCGGCGGCGGGCACCGTCGGAGCGATGGCCCGCAGCATGTGCCGAGCGATCGGGAATCCGGGGAAGAGCCGGCGAACGTAGTGCCAGCGAGCGATCAGCTGGACGACGGTCATGATCGCCGTGCCGATCGCGAAGCCCTCGAGGCCGGCCGCGAAGATCAACGGCACGGGGGCGGCGGAAAACGCGACCAGGGCCACGACGGTGACGACCGCAACCGGACGCGTGTCGCCCGTCGCCCGATAGAACGCGCTCCAGTTGAACCCGATGTGGCTGACGGCAGCGGTCAGGCCGAAGACCTGGAGCAGGATGACGGCGTCCTCCCACTCCGACCCGAGGCCCCGAGTCGCGATGTCGTGCGCGAAGAGAGAGAGCGCGACTCCGAAGGGAACCGCCCACATGAGCGCCAGGCGGTTCGACTTCTGGAACGCCTCCACGAGCGTCTCCCGCCGATCCGCGATCCGGCAGATCGCCGGATACATCGCCTGCGTGATCACGGAGTCGACCCGGTCCGAGTAAGCGGCGAAGATCGCCGCCAGGCCGATCGCGCCCGACCCCGCGAGGCCGATCGCGAGGTTCCCGACGAACATCGAGCCGTGCGCGATCAGCAGCGCGCTCCCGACGGCGATCATCAGCGGCCAGGCAAAGGACAAATAGCGCGCAGCCGTCGGACGGTCCCAGCGAAGCTTCAGCTGGTACGGGGAGACGGTCAGCGCCACGATCCCGCCCACGAACGACCCTACGACCGATCCGATCACCAGCGACCAGTACCCCATGCCGGCAACCGCGAGCGCGACGGTGACGGCGAAGGAAACCACCGGGTCGACCGACAGCAGGAGGCGCTGGCGCAGAAAGTCCATCCGCCTGTAGAAGACCCAAATGGGGGCCTGCATCGCTTGCCCGACGAGCATCAGGCTGAGCACCATCGTCGGGGCGATGAGTTGCGATTCGCCGTAGACGAGCGCGAGCAGCGGCCCAAGCCCGAGGGCCGCCACGATCATGATCGAGGCGGAGAGCAGCTCCAGGGTGAACGATTTCTGGAACGCGAGCTCCTGGTCGTCCTCGTCCTGTTGGATGTACTTGTCGGAGACGGCCGCGGCCTTGAGGCCGACCAGGAGCGCCATCCCCAGGAAGAGGATGCTCCACACGCCGAACTCTGCCTGCGTCAGGAAGGCCGCAGCGACGAGGGCCTTGAGGACATTGAGGGCGCCCACGGCGACGAGGAACACGGAGTTGATCACCGACCCGCGGGCTACCGCCCGGCGGCGCCCGCCCGGGCCGGAAGCTGCGTTCGTCACGGCTCCAGTCTATCCCGGGTGATCAGGCGCTCGAGCCGCTCGGCTTGGGAGTCGACGTCGTAGCGAGACAGCACGAAATCCCGTCCGGCCGCACCCATCCGAGCCCGTTCCGCCGGCGGCAAGTCGAGAAGCTCCACGAGGGCGTCCGCGAGCGCCTCCGGCTCTCCGGGCGGGGCGAGGCGCCCCCACCCCGGAGCGATCACCTCGGGCAGCCCAACCTCGTCCGTCCCCACGACCGGGACCCCCATCGCCAGCGCCTCCTTGGCCACGACCGGCATCGCGTCGCGATCGCCATCCGCCGCGACCACGCACGGGACCGCCAGCACGTCCGCCCGTTCGAGCAGCTCGCGGATCGCCGCGCGATCGAGCTCGCCCAGAAGCACGATGCGATCCTGAGCCCCGGAGGCCTCGATTCGGCCGGCCAGGTTGCTCCTCAGCGGGCCGTCCCCGGCGATCTCCACGCGCTCGACCGCCGTCCCCGCCGCCGCCGCGGCGGCGATCAGGTCGCCAAAGCCCTTCTTTTCCACGAGGCGCCCGATCGCCGCGACCGTACGCCCGCCCGGGTAGGGCCGCGTCCGCCGAAAGCGCTCCCCGTCGACGCCCATGACGACGATCTCGATCCGGCCGCCGGAGCTTGCCGCCTCGCGGAGGTGCCGCGCCGTGTACTCGCAGGGCGCGGCGACGAACTCCGCTGCAGCGACCTTCTGCGAGAGGGCGCGCGGGGTCGCAAAGATCTCGTGGCCGTGGGCCGCGATGCTGACCGGAACGCCCGCGATCCGGCCCGCCCGAAGAGCCGTGACGCCGGCCCTGGCCGCGAAATGAGCATGGACGTGCCGCTCACCCCCGATCGCGAGGCGGCGAGCGACCGTGGCGACGGCCCGCAGCTTCAGGCGCTCCTCCCCGGCAAACCGACGGGCGAACCGCAGGTCGCCGAGGGATCGGAGGGGGTGGCGCCCGAGCGCCCAACAGAGGGCCCTCAGCCGCGCGAGCGCCCCGGTCGTCTCGAGATAGTGCGCGGGCCTGCCTCGCGCGGCCCCGAGCGCCTGCCGGTCCGGACGGACGAGCGCCTCGACCCGCACGGTCCAGCCGCGCCTCGAGAGCGCCTCGATCTCGGCCGTGATGAACGTCTCCGACGGCACCGGGAACCGGTCCGTGACCGTCACGACGCTCCGCCGGGGATCGTCCGAGCGCGGAGGGTCGGGCTCGATGCCGTTCGACAGGAACCAGCCCAGACCCTGGGCGGAAGCGGCCACGGCGTCGACGAGCTTGAGACCGGCGCGCCGAGGGCGGAGGGTGACGGCGAAGAACCCGGCGGCGCCGATCGCGGCAACGGCCGGGAGGACGAGCCCCGGCCGCCGAAGCAACCCGCGCCGCCGGCGCTCCTGCCACGCGTTGCCCGCCGCGTAGCGGCCCATCTGCCGCACGATGCCCCGAACGGACTCGCGATGGCGGTGCTGGACGACCGCACCCGGGCGGGCTTCGATCCGCCAGCCGGCGTCCGCGGCGCGCCAGCAGAACTCATAGTCGCCCCCGGACCGGATCCCCTCGAGAAACCCGCCGACAGCCTGCCAGGCGCGGCGGCGGACCATGAGATTGGCGGTGGCCGCGCCGGGTGGGTCGCGACGGAGGCTCCGATCCTGGCTGAGGATCTCCCTCGTGGCGGCCCACTCGGGCAGCAGACCCGGCTGATCGGCGGCGGGCTCGATCGCGCCCGCCAAGATCCCCACATCGGCGGCGGGCGGCGACGTCAGATAGTCGTCGACGAGCGTCGGCGTGGGAACACAGTCGGCGTCGATGAAGAGCAGCCAATCCCCGGTCGCTCGTTCGGCCGCGACGTTGCGTGCGTGGTAGGAGGAACGCTCGGCAGTCGCGGGCAGGATCAGCGCCCGGCCGGAGGCGAGGCCAGTGAAGACGCCCGAGCCGGTGTTGTCGGCGATCAGCACCTCGTCGGTCCCTCGGAGCTCGAGTCCGTCGAGGCGCGCGAGCAGTTCGCGAGCGGCGCCGACGTCGCCGGCGAAGGGGACGATCACGCTCACGCTCGCGCGTGCCGCACCTCCCGCCTCGGACGCCCCATCCGTCATCATTCTTGCGCGGAACTGTAGGGAGCGCCCCTGGGTCGCCGGTTCCGGGATGCGATGAGAACCGCCAGGCAGCCACTACTTCGCTTGACGCGCGAGCTCGACCGCTACGCGCTGTTCGTCGCCACCGCCGCCTTCACGCTGGTGGCGACGGCCGAGGCGACGGGCGGGATCGAGATCCCCGGCGGCACCCTGACCCTCTGCCTGTACCCCGCGGCGCTCCTCGCGATGGATGGCTTGCGCACCGGAGACCTGCTCTCGCGCGAGCTCCGGGCCTGCGCCGCATGGTCGCTGCTCGTCCCGGTTGCGTTCGTCCTGGTGCCCCGGCTCACGGCCAGCGGATTGGTTGCGGTCGGTATGCCGATCGCGATCGGCGCGGGATTCCTCACCGCGAAGCGGCCGGCCGCGGCCGTCGTGATCGCAATGCTCCTGACCGGGATCGGAGGGACCTTCCAGGCGTATCTGGGCCTCAGCCCCAGCCCTCTGATCGATCTCGCTCTCGCGGCGATCTGGATCGTCGTGCTCGCGAGGATCGTCCTGGGTCGCCCGTACGAGTTCGTCGCCTGGCCCGCGATCCTGGGCTGCTGCCTCTACTTCGGACTGACGATCGTCGACCTCGCGACCTCGGATCAGATCGGAGTGGCCTGGTTCGGCTTCCACACCACGGTCTGGTTCATGCTGGCGTTCGTGGCGATGGCTTACGCCGGCTGGTCGCGCGAGACGTATCGGCGGATCGCGATCGGCTTCGTGGGAGTAACCGCGCTGCTCGCCGGCTACGCAACCCTCCGCTGGGCGATCGGGCCGTCCGGAGCGGAGGCGGAGCTCGCGACGATCGCCGGCGGCGGCATCAACGTCGATCCGATCGACAAGCACCTGAAGACCGTCGGGACGTTCAACACCGCTCATCAGCTCGCGTTCTGGGCGGCGTTCATGGGCCCGTTCTGCGCCGCCGTCGCGCTCTGGGCCACGGGATGGCGGCGGCTCATGGCGCTGCTCGGGGTCGTTCTCTGCGTGAGCGCGATGGCGGCTTCGGAGGCCCGGGCGCCGCTCGTCGGGTTCGTGGTGGGACTGGCCGTGGTCCTCCTCCTGCATCAGGCCGCTCGCGCGTTCCCGGGATTCAAGGGTGGAATCCTCGCCCTCGCGGTCGCCGGGGTCGCCGTCGTGGGCGGCGGCGCCCTGGCGCTCAGCGCCTCGGATCCGGTGGAGCTCGCCCGCTATACCCGGATCCTCGAGCCGAACTCGGACCCGACGTTCATCCAGCGGCAGCTCAAGTGGGACCAGGTGATGCAGGAGGTCGACGACCACCCGTTCGGGAAGGGCCTGGGCACGGGAGGCGCCGGGGCCTCCCGCAGCCCATACGTGGAGCTATCGACCTTCAACATCGACAACTCATACCTCAAGATCGCTTACGAGCAGGGGCTCCTGGTGATGGCGCTCTTCGTCGCTGCGATCTTGGCCCTGCTCGCGAGAATGGCCGTGGGGTCGATGCGCACGCGGTCCCGCGAAGGCGCGGCGCTCGCCTTCGGCGCCTGCGGCACGCTCGTATCGATGCTCGTCTCGTTCTATACCGGCCTCTACATCGAGGTTCCTGCCGTCCTCGCGGGCTGGCTCGTCGTGGGCCTCGGGCTCTCGCACCTGGTGACCCGGGAGGCCGCGGAAACGGCGCCGGCGTCCGTTCGCGAGCGCGAGGCGCGGCTCCTGCCCGGCGGAGCCCCCGCCCGCGCGGCGGGTTGGGCGACCCTCCGCGCGAGGTGAGCGCCGTCCGCGACGGCGGGCCTCCCCGGCTCGCCGTAGTAATCCCGACGCGCGACCGGCGTGCGATCCTCGCCGAGACACTCTCGCGGATGGGGCGGTATGCGGCCTCCGAGCCGATCGAGGTGGTGGTGATCGACGACGGCTCGCGCGACGACACGGGCGATGCGGTCCGCGAGTTCGCGGCGCGGGCCCCCTGGAACGTCCGGCTCGAGGACGGCGGGGGCCGTGGGCCGGCCGCGGCCCGAAACCTCGGCACCCGGGCCGCATCGGCCCCGGCCTGCCTCTACCTCGGGGACGACTCGCTCCCCGCTCCCTCGCTCATCGCGGGGCACCTCCGATTCCACGCGCAGCACCCCGACGAAGCGGACGCGCTCCTCGGGCTCGTCGTGCCGGCGCCGCCGCTCGACCACTCGCCGTTCATCCGCTGGCTCCACGAGGAAGGGACGCAGTTCGGCTACGGGGCGCTGGAAGGCGGCGGTCAGGTTCCGGCGTCCTGCTTTTGGACCTCGAACGTATCCGCCAAGCGAGAGCTCGTACTCGGCGTGGGAGGCTTCGACGAGGGATTCCTGGGGGCCGCGTGCGAGGACGCGGAGCTCGGCTTTCGCCTGGCCAGGGCAGGGATGCGCCTCCACTACGACCCCGGGACGGTCTCCATGCATTTCCACCCGACGGACCTCGCGCAGACGCTCGAACGCATGCGAGGCGTCGGCGTCGCCTACCGCCGGCTCTGCGAGCTGGCCCCGGAGATCTCGGCTCCACCGCGTCCGGCGCTGAGGCACCGCGTGAAGGCGGCGGCGCTGACCGTCGGGATGCTGGCGGGGCACCCGGCGTGGGCCCGGACGGCCAGCTGGAGGTTCCTCTGCGACGAGGTGCAACGGGAGGCGTACTGGGGCAGCGACGACGACACCGAGGCCCCGCGCATCGGACGCAGGCTCGCTCGCCTCGCCGTTGCCGACCCGCTCTCGAACCCTCCGCCGGCGCCGCGGCCGCTCCCGGCCTGACGTCAGCCGGCGCGGGCCAAGCCAGGCCGCACGGCGGCACGGACGACCGCCCAGTAGGCCGCCGCTCGCTCGCGGTCGCGCAGCAGCCACATGCCGGCGCGGATGGCTGAGATCGCGGCGGCAAGTGCGCGAATTCCGATGCGCTCGGCACGCGGGCGATGCTTGTCGAAGTAGCGGAAGATCCCCGGATACCAGCTTCGCGCCCGAGCCGCGTGGCCCCACGAGGCGAAGGTGGCACCGCCGACGTGCTCGAAGGTCGCGTCGTGGACGTAGGCGATCCGCCCCCGGTGGCGCAGCCTGTGGCAGAGATCGACGTCCTCGTACCAATAGAAGAACCCCTCGTCGAAGCCACCGACGGCCTCGAAATCGACGCGCCTGATGGCAAGGCACGAGCCCGGTGGCTGGTCAACGTCCTGCGTGTGCTCGTAGTCGAGGTCGAGGCCGAGCGCACGGCGCGAAACCGGGTTGCCGGGCCAGGTGCGCTCGAGGCCGAACATCTGCGCGGCCTGTGAAGCGAAGCGGGGAAAGCCGCGGACGGCGTGACCCACCTGGACGTCGTCCGTGCCCGGGTCAACCACCCTGCCGCCGGCCGCGACGTGTTCCGGGCTTCCCTCGAGGAACGCGATCAGGCGGGCGATGGCGCCCGGACGCACGACGATGTCGCTGTTCAGGATGAGGACGTACTCGCTCGAGCCGCCGGCGGCGCCCTGATTGCAGGCCCGGCTGTAGGCGGCGTTGTGATCGTTTGCGATCACGGTGATCGGCCCGGACTCGCCGGCGAGGGCCTCGACGGTGCCATCACCGGAGTCGTTATCGACGACCACGACCGCCAGTGCGAGGTCGGACGCGGCATCGGCCACCGCCGAACGCACGCAGCCGAGCGTCAGCTCGCGGGTGTTGCGCGTCACGACTACGACATCGGCGGAGGCCACGGGCGCGAGAATCTACCTCCGTCTCGCCAGGCGCCTCCGAAGCGACTCGCGAAATCCGATTTCGAGTAGGGGCAGCCTGGCAAAGCTGGCGGGCGCCGGCGGCCGGGGAGCTCCCCGGCGCGCTCGCCGCGCTCGCCTGACGCCCGCGATCGACCCGAGGTCGCGATCGATCACGACCTTGCCGCCGATGATTATCGCGTCGGTCACCGTGGCCCGGAATCGCTGGGCCGGGCGGAGGGCCCGGCCGTACTTCCAAAGAAGATGCGAGCGTGCGAACGCCATCAGCTCGTTCTTCGCCCGGCTCCGCGCCCCGAGCGTCGCGGAATGCTCGTGCACCGCAACCGCGCCGCCCGCGAGCGCGCAATCGAACCCGGCCAGGCGCATGCGCAAAGCCAGGTCGACGTCCTCCAGGTAGGCGAAGATCGCCTCGTCGAACCCGCCGACCCGCTCGAACGCGGCACGCTCGTAAAGCGCCGCGCCGCCGCTGGGCCCGAGCGGGGGCGGCCCGCGATAGTCCGCGGGGCCAGCGAGCCCGAAACCGAGGTCGAAGGCCGCCAGGGCGCGATCGACCCCCACCCCCAGCGTCTCGACCCGGCCGTCGGGCGAGATCAGGCAGCCGGCGACCATGTCCGCCCCGCTGCGATCGCGCTCCTCGACCAGCACTCGCACGAAGTCGGGACCCGCGACCGCGTCGTTGTTGAGGAAGACGACAAGCTCCGCCTCGCTGGTCGCCACTCCGCGATTGAGGGCCGCGCCGAAGCCGTGGTTGCGATCGAGCGGCACGACGCGGACCTCCGGGAAGCGCTGCTCGAGCATCGGGAGGGTGCCGTCGGAGGATGCGTTGTCGACCACGCAGACGGCGGGGCGCTGGGTCTGGGCGCCCAGGGACGCGAGCGTGCGCGCCAGCGACTCCGCTCGGTCTCGATGCGGGATCAGCACCTCAACGCGCGCGTGCGGCGGGGCGTTCATCGCCGGCCCCGGCCGACGAGCATCCCGGGCTCGCGCGCGAAGAAGCGTGCGTAGCTCGCGAGGTGATGTCGGCGCGCGCGCGAACGTAGGACCGACGCCCCGCTGGCGGTGCTCGCCCGCGCCCAACCGTGCCGCACCGGGACGCCCGGGTCGAACCAGACCTCCCATCCGCTCCGCGCGCAGCGCCTGCAGAAGTCGACGTCCTCCATGTAGAGGAAGAACCGCTCGTCCCAACCGCCCAGTTCCTCGTACGCCGCGCGGCGAATCAGCATCGCGGCGCCGACGACCCAGTCCACGGGAATCGGCTGCTGGCTGAGCGAAGGCTCCTCGTATCGCTCGTAGCTTCTCCGCAGGACGCCGAGGCGCTTGGCGGCGGGCAGGCTGCCGACCATCGTCATCGCGCTCGGGAACCTCCGGGCCGACCCCTGCGGTTCGCCGTCCTCGCCGAGCAGCCGGGGGGCGACCACGGCCGCCCGATGCCGCGCTCGAAGGCAGGCCGCCAGCCGGGCGAGGGCATCGGCATCGGGCGCCGCGACGTCTGGGTTCAACAGTAGGACGTCGCGGCCCGGCATCGCGGCGAATGCCTGGTTCACGGCGGCCGCGTAACCCCGATTGGCTCGGTTCTCGACTACGGTCGCGACGCCGTCCGTACTCGCCCGGACCGCCGTGACCGTGTCGTCGGACGAGGCGTTGTCGACGCAGACCAACGGACCGGCGAGGGACGCGGCCAGACGAGCCTGACTCGGCATGAACCGCCGGACGGCGGCGGCCGAGTTGTAGGTGACGACGGCGATGCCTGGCGCCCGCATCGGCGGAGCGCAGGCTCAGTAGCCGTAGTAGCCGTAGTAGCCGTCGGCGGCCCCGGCGCCGGTCACCACGAGCCCGGCCGGCCGCTCCTGCATCAAGGCAAGGGCATCCCGGACGCCACGCGCGTGATCCGATGTGCTCGTCGTGAGGCGCGCGCAGACGAGAACGCTGTCGACGTGCGGCAAGAGCTCCAGCGGATCCGCAGTGGCGAGCATCGGGCTGGAGTCGATGATGACGAGGTCATAGGCACGGGTGACCTTCTCGAGGAAGTCTCGACAGCGATCGAGGGCCAGGAGCTCGGCCGGCTCTCCTTGAGGGTTGCCGGCGGCGATGCAGACAAGAGTCTTCTCGTCATCCGCGCTGGCGCCGTTGGCCCTCCCCCTCGCGTCAACCGGGACTGTCTGCAGGATGTCCTTGGGCTCGGCCGTGCCCGCCAGGTACTCGGCCAGGCCGGGAGAGTCGTTGATGCCGAGCCGCTTGGCGAACACGGGCCTTCGCAGGTCGCCCTCGACGAGCAGGGTGCGCTGTCCGGCCGCCGCGGAGGCGCCGGCAAGGGACGCGGAAACCGTCGACTTCCCCTCCTGCGCGACCGCGCTGGTCACGAGCACGGATCGCGGCGGGCGGTCCGGATCGAGCGCGACGAGATTCGTTCGCAGGATCCGGAACGACTCGATGTCCGCCGGGGTGATCACGCGGCCGTTCGTTCCACGTGCCGCGCCGGTCGTGCCCAGCGAGGCTTCGCCCACCCGCCCGAGAACCGGCAGGCCGTATTCCTCGTGGGCCTGAGTCGAGCTGCGGATCCGCCGATCGAGCACATCACGAGCGAAGGCTGCGAGCAGGCCCAGCGCGAGCCCGACGATCAGGCCAAGGATCGTGTTGCGCACGGTCTTCGGCGACGAGGGGTTGCCTGGGACCTCCGCTCGGCGGGCCAACTCCGCGGGGACGATGGTCCCGTCGTCGAGAGCCTCGCGCAGGTTCGTCAGCGCGGTCAGGTTCTGTTGGGCGGCGAGAGCTCCGAAATTGACGTTCCCCTCATCGTCCGTGACGTCGACGTTCGCCCGGGCCCTCAGGTCCTCGACCGTGCTCTCCACCTGACGCTCGAGTCGCTCGTTCTCCTCCCTGACCGCCACCTCGGCAAAGGCGTTTGCGAGCCGCGCCGCGAAGTCGGGGTCGTCCCACCTGGCCGTGATCTCGACGAAGATCGTCTGCGATCCAACCCGAGTACTGATCGCGGATTGCAGGCGGTCGGCGGAGATCTCGGTCTTGAGCTCGCGCTTCACCTGCTTGGCGGTCTCAAGGGAGGTCACCTCCTCGGACTTGATCGCCGCGTTGACCAGCGGGTTGGTGTCCGCGGGGAGCTCCGCGACGCCGATCAGCCGAGAGTCGCGGGCGATGTCGTTGAACTGCGTCGACGCGACGGCCTCGTAGCTGGGCTCTTGCGAAGCGGAGAGGGCAAGGGCGGCTCCGCCGAAGACCAGAGTGACGGCCAGGACGACCAATCTTTGCCGGCGCAGCAGCGCGAGGTAGTCGCGCAGATTCGAGTACCGAGGTTGACTTTCTTGGTTCATATGAGACGTAGCGAGAGCGCGGTCTCGTCCGCCGCCGAAACCCCCGCCAGGACGCGCGCAAGTGTTACACAAGCGGCTTTCGCCGCCACCACCTTGCCCCCTCCGGAGAGGCCTATTGCGGCTCGGGCGGGTCGATGATGTCCGACTCGTCGAATCCAGCACGCTCGAGCCTCTCTCCGATCTCCAGCACCTCCGCACCGCCAAGCCGCGGCTCGTGGGGGCTCAGCCGGACCGCATCGGCGAGCGCGCCCGCGGCCGCCTCGAGGTCGTCGCGCTCCATCTCCACCCGCGCGAGGAGGATCAGATGCTGGGCCTCGAGCGGCTCGCGCTCGATCGCCTCGCCAGCATCGCGGAGGGCCTCGTCGAGGAGGCCGAGGTCCAGCTCCGCCTCCGCCCGCGCCGCGATCGCCGTCGCCGACCAGGGAGCGGCATCCAGGGCCTCGTCCGCTCGCGCGACGGCGGCCTCGGGGTCGCCCAGCCGCCGCTGCTCTTGCGAGTCCAGCGCGAGTTGCGCCGACACGGCGCCCGGGACCTGTATTGCCCCGAACGCCAGGGCTGCTGCGAACCCGCTCCAGCGCCATGCCGGCGCCCCGCGGCCGCCTGGGGTGGCGGCCGCCATGCCGAGGACCCCGGCACTAGCCACCGCCAGGGTGGCCAGGGCGGTCGAGTCCCAGGTCCAGTCGACGAGGAGGGAAATAGCGAACGCGCCGAGCGCCCCCGCGAGCCCGACCGCAGACGCATTTCTCGCCGCGGCGGCGAGGCCTCGCAGCGCGGTGCCGGCGACCCCGATCACCACGGCGCCAAGGGCGAGCAGGCCCAGGAC
>Ga0299913_10003110_pt1 | contig 13442 bp, 12 predicted proteins | sample RVTome_9_FD_201360 | JGI IMG/M metagenome (GOLD analysis project Ga0299913, IMG submission 201360) | Soil microbial communities from uranium-contaminated site in the Upper Colorado River Basin, Wyoming, United States - RVT155D38 (version 2) ... | reverse complement strand
TTCGACCGCATCGTGGACACCTACGCTCCCGACCGCCAGGCGGCCGAGCGCATCCACGCCAACCCCTACTACCGCCACCTGGCCGGACGGCTGGCCGGGATCCTCGAGTACATGGCGGTCGAGCGACTGTGGGAAGCGGCGGGGAACGGGCGCTGGAGCCGCATCGTCCTCGACACGCCCCCGGCGCAACAGGTGCTCGACTTTCTCGACGCGCCCCGGCGGATCGTCGAGTTCCTGGACAGCGGTGCGGTCAAGATGGCACGCATGCGGTGGTTCGACGAGGCCGGGAGGCTGGCGCCGGCGCGGCGGCTGGGCGGCGTCGGACGGAAGCTCGAGGCAACCCTGGATCGCGTCGTGGGCCTCGACCTGCTGCGCGACATGCTCGAGTTCTTCCACGCCTTTGCACCGCTGCTGGAGGGCTTCCGCGAGCGCGCCCTCGCCGTGGAGGCCCTGCTGCGCTCGGAGCGCGTGGGCTTCCTGCTGGTGGCGCCCGCAGCAGCGCACCGGGTCGGCGACACCATGCACTTCGCGCGGGCGCTCACCGACCGCGGGCTGCGTCTGGCTGGCATCGTCGTCAACCGGGTCCATCCCGAGACCCCCGAGCCGGGAGCGCGAGCGCCCGCCGGCGAGGTCTTGATGCACTGGCTGGGCGAGGTGGACGCGGCCGGGCTCGCCGCCCTCGAGAGCCTGCTGCCGGCGCGGCTCTGGCGTGCCGCCCTGCCGCTGGAGGCGCGCCCGCCGACGGACCTGGGGTCGCTGGCCCGGCTCTCCCGGTACCTGGGCGGCGCCTGGCGGCGGGGGCGCTCCTGACTCAGCGCAGGTCGGCGGGAAGCCTGGGCGAGGCGAGCAGGTCGGCGAAGCGGGCCCAGCGTTCCTGTGGCGAGGCGCCGCCCCGTTCGACCCAGTCGCGCACGATCTGCTCGCCGAGGTTGTAGTTGATGACGTAGCTGCGGTAGGTGTCGATGAAGCGCACGCGCTGTGCGGCGCGGTCGGGGCTGTAGAGAGCGTAGCGCTCGAGCCACTCGGCCGCCGCGGCGGCGTCGATCTCTCCGTCGAGGTAGCGGCGTGCGGCCTCGTTGCCGGCGAACGAAAGCTGGTCCAGAACCTCCAGGATGCGGTAGTACTCGGGGACCGATGCGGGATCGATGCCCGCCAGGGGCGCCAGGGTCTCGGCCTCGAAACGCGTGCGCTCCTCGCCCGGGAACGTCAGGTCGACGCCGTAGTTGGCGCTCCCTTCGGCGATCAGGGAGAGAGGGGAGTAGAGGGGGTAGACCGAGTGCTCGACCCAGCGCCGCTCTTCGACCAGCCGCCACTCGCGCAGGGCGTTGTAGGTGTGGTGTCCCGGGTAGCCTTCGTGGCAGGCGAGGTCGATGGCCCGCTCCAGCCGGATGGGCAGCTCGGTGTTGACCTGGATCAGGCTCTCGTAGTCGCCCTGGTACCAGTTGTAGCCGCTCCAGGGCTTGTCGGTCACGTACTCGATCCGGAAGCTCTCTGCCGGCGGCAGGTCGAGGCGCTCGAGCGTGCGTCGGCGGCACTCCGCCAGCGCCGCCTGGAAGACGGCGTCGAGGCGGTCTGCGGGGATGGTGAACCGGTCGCGCAAGGCCTCGAGCCTGGTGAGCACGTCGCCGTCGCCGGGCAGCATGCCCTCGAGGCCCCGGATGCGCTCGGCGAAGTGCTCTTCGTCATGGGTCGGCGCCACCGCTCCGTAGAGTCGCTCCGACTCCTCGTCGAAGCTGTAGCGTGTCCCCCGGAGCATGCGGGACCGCGCCTCGAGCGCCGCCAGCTGATGGTCCAGGAAAGGCGCGCGGGACGGCTCCTCTGTCAACCGGCCGTCCAGCGCGCGGCGTGCCGCGGCGGCCCGCCCTTCGATGGCCTCGAGCGTGGCGGGCTGGGCCTCGACCGCGCTCTGCCACTCCGGCGGTCCGAAATAGGCATCGACGTAGCCCTCGTCGTGCTCTCCCAGGGCAAGCACGAGATGGACGTACTCGGCCGCGATGGCGTCGATCGAGTGGGCGGCGGCCTCGGGGGACGGCGTCTCCATGGTGTCTTCTCCGCTCGGGCCGCCGCAGGCGGCGAGGGTCAGGATGAGGGCCAGGGGAACCGGTCGTGTCATCGGGAGGGCCTCCAGGTGGCCGAGTCTAGTCGCAGCCTCCGGCGGTGACCTGCCGCACCGCGGAATGGCACTTGACGTCTTTGCCGCACTGCGGTATAACTTGAGCGCGTGGTTGCCGCACAGCGGCAATGCGACCCGGAGCCCTCGAACCATGCTCAGAGTGATCAAGCGCTACGAGAGCCGCAAGCTCTACGACACCGAGGAGAGCCGGTACGTGTCGCTCGACGAGATCGCCGGCTGGGTCCGGGAGGGCCAGGACGTGCGGGTCGTGGACAACTCCTCGAGCGAGGACGTCACCACCCAGACCCTGGCGCAGATCATCCTCGAGGAGGGACGCAACGGCTCATCCCGGCTGCCCTCGGAGCTGCTCCACGAGCTGATCCGATTCGGCCACCGGGCCTGGAGCTCGGGTGTCGAGCAGGTGCAGCAGGGAGTGGACAAGCTGGTGAGGTCCTCGGTCGACCGTCTGGGGCCGGTCCGCGAGGCGCGCGAGGAGATGAATCTGCTGCGCTCGCGGTTGGAGAAGCTGGAGAGCTCGCTGTCCGAGCTCGAGGGCGGCCACCGGGCGACCAAGCGCAGGACCCCCGGCCGCAAGCGGGGCGGTTGAGCGCCTCGAGGTGCGCACCCGGGGCACGGCACCCAAACGAGATCGATCCGCTGGGCACAGCGGAGAAGGAGCATCGGCGATGGCCAACAAGAAGAAGGTCGAGAAGCAGCAGGCGAAGGGCAAAGAGCTGGTGGACGAGGTCAAGGCGTCGGCGCACAAGGTCTGGCTGGCCGGCCTCGGCGCCATGGCGGTGGCCGAGGAGGAGGGCTCCAGGTTCTTCAAGCGGCTGGTCGAGAAGGGCGAGGCCTTCGAGGAGCGCGGCAAGGTCCGCTTCGACAAGGTGCGAGAGAGCGTCGAAGGGAGCGTCCAAGACGTCCGGTCCGAAGCGGAGAGCCTCTGGGAGCGCCTCAGCGGCTCGTTCGACGCCAAGGTCTCCGATGCCTTGCATCGGCTGGGCGTCCCAGCACGCGACGAGATCCAGAAGCTCACACGCCGCGTCGAGGAGCTGACCAGGAAGGTCGACGAGCTCAAGCCGCGCGCCGCTGCCGGCAGCCGCAAGAGCAGCAAGAAGAGCCCCGCCGGGAAGGCCTCCAAGGCGAGCGCCTGAGGGGAGCCGCCGGACTTGGTCACGGCGCGACGGAGAGGATCGAAGCTCGGCATCGCCCTGGCGGGCGGAGGGCCGGAGGGCGCGATCTGGGAGATCGGCGCCCTCCGCGCCATCGAGGAGGCGGTCGTCGGCCTGGAGCTCAACGACCTCGACGTGTACGTCGGGGTCAGCGCCGGAGCCTTCCTCGCCGCCAACCTCGCCAACGGGCTGACCACGGCGCAGATGTGCCGCGCCATCGTCAAGCACGAGCCGGGCGAGCACCCCTTCGTCCCCAGGACGTTCTTCACGCCGGCGGCGGGCGAGCTCGTGCGCCGGGGAGCACGGGTGCCGAGGCTGCTCTGGGAGGCCCTCGCCGACGTCGTGCGCGATCCCTCCGACCTGCGCCTGTCCGAGTCGTTGACCCGCCTCGGTCGGGCGCTCCCCGTCGGCGTCTTCGCCAACGAGCCGATCCGCGAGTACCTGGCCCGCATCTACTCGCGGCCGGGGCGAACCGACGACTTCCGCCGGCTCTCGCGGCGGCTGGTGGTGGTGGCCTCGGACCTGGACTCGGGGCAGGCCGTCCGCTTCGGCGAGCCGGGGCTCGACGACGTCCCCATCTCGACGGCCGTGCAGGCCAGCTCGGCGCTGCCCGGGCTCTACCCGCCGGTCGAGATCGCGGGGCGCTATTACGTCGACGGCGTGTTGTTGAAGACCCTGCACGCGTCGGTTGCGCTCGACGCCGGGGCCGAGCTCGTGCTCTGCCTCAACCCGCTGGTGCCGGTGGACACCGCGGAGGCGGTGGCCCGGGGCGTGATGAAGCGCGGCAAGCTGGTCGACCGCGGGCTCCCCGCCGTCCTGGCCCAGACCTTCCGGACGCTGATCCGGTCGCGGCTGGCGGCCGGCATGGGCTCCTACGAGGAACGCTACGGCGACGCCGACGTGGTGCTCTTCGAGCCCCGGCGCGACGACTACCGGATGTTCTTCACCAACGTCTTCAGCTTCTCGTCACGGCGCGCCGTGTGCGAGCACGCCTACGACACGGTGCGGGCCGATCTGCTCACCCGCTACGACGAGCTGGCTCCGGCGTTCGAACGACGCGGCCTGGTCCTCTCGCGCTCGATCTTGGAGCAGCCGCGCGACCTCTGGGTCTCGGTGGGCCTCCCCGTCGAGCGCCAGGACGAGCGCCCGAAGGGCCTGCTCGCAGACCTCGAGAGCACCCTCGACCGGCTCGACGCCTGGCTCGCCGACCCCGCGTAGAGAAAAATAGGGACAGGTTCTCTTTTCCCGGTCCAAGCGCCTCGTCAGTCTCCGGCGGTCCCGTCGGAAAAAAGAACCTGTCCCTACTTTTCCTGTCCCTACTTTTCGGGCGGTGGGAGGGGCCGCTCCGCCAGGTTCCAGGGATAGGTGCCCTCGCGGCGGCGGCGCTCCTCGGCGCTGAGACCGCGGTAGCCGCAGGGGGGGCGGCGCAGGCGGCGGGCCAAGGTGAGCAGGGCCCAGCCGAAGGGCAGGTGCCAACCGAGGACGTCCCAGTCTCGGCTCCAGGCGTGGAGACGGTGGCGCGCCGGGGGTCGCGAGCGGTCGCGCTGCTGGCGCAGGAAGACGCGGGGCCAGCTCCAGGGGAGCACGTGCTGGAGGACGCGCCGCTGCCGGGCCTGCGCCAATGAGCGCCGCAGCGAGCGGGCCTGGTACGGCCACCGGCCGTAGCGCTCGACCAGCCGCGTCAGCTCCGCCTGCATCGCACCGCGCACCCGCTCGGCCAGCCGTCGCCCCAGCTCACGGTCGGGACGCTCGGGGTCGAGGCCCACGTCCCGCGCCCAGGCAGCTACGTCGATCGACTCGCCGACGACGAAAGTCATCCGGGCCGGCAGCGACAGGTACCACATCCACGGGAAGAGGAGGCAGAGAGGCGCCGCCGGCAGGGGGAAGAACGGCACGCCGAAAAGCCGCTCGACGAGACGGTCGACGGGCCCGACGGTGAGATTGAAAGGGATGACCCACTCGGCGTTGACGATGTGCACGGGCACGACGGGTGCCCGATGCCGGGCCGCGAGGATGACGAAGCTCGAGCTGAAGCGCTGCAGCCGGTACCGCTGCAGGAAGCCCTTGCCGATCCCGGGCACGCCCTCCGGGTAGTAGAGGACCCGGTGACCGTCGGCGAGCAGGCGGTCGAAGTTGTCGAAGGTCATGTCGACGCCGCCGCCACGGCGCCAGAAGTCGTCGATGCCGAACGGACGCATCCACCACCTCATCGACAGCTCCCGCTCGAACACCGAGCGGCACTTGCCTCTCTCCGGCATGCCGTCGTGCCGCCAGAGCAGGGCGTCGAGGACCATGGCGTCCCAGGGGAAAGCGGTGCCCGAGTGGTTGCCCGCCAGCACCGCCGGACCGTGGGCGGGCAGACGGTCCTTGCGCAGCAGCAGCGGCCGGAACCAGTGGCGCACCAGCGGGCCGAAGCTCTCCTCGACCAGGGCGCGCAGGTAGACCGGATCGAAGGGGTCGGCGGGGCTCGGGAGGGGGGGCGGCTCGGTCACGTTCCGAGTTCCGTCAGCTGCCCGACCTGAGGGCCACGACGAGGCCGATCAGGAAGAGCGCGACCCACAGCGGCCACGGCCCCGAAAGCGCCGCCACCAGGGCGCCGGCGACGACGCAGAAGCCGGCGAAGAGGGTGCCGCGCATGCCGGCGAAGGGGTTCTCCCGGCGCTCGCGAGCCGACTTCTCGAGCACTCGGAGCCCCTCGGTGATCAGCATCGGCGCCTTGACCAGAGCGTCCACCAGCTCGGGGGCGCCGCGCAGTCCCTCCTTGGCGATGCGCAGCGGGCTGAACTGGTGGAGGAAGATCCGGTTGATGTGGGTCTTGGAGATGGCAGCGACGTCGAATCCCGGCGCCAAGATGTGGCCCACGCCCTCGAAGGTGACGATCGCCTTGACCATCAGGACCATCTCGACCGGAAAGTAGACGCGATGGATCGCCCCGCGCCCGACCGACTCGAGGATGAGCTGGCCGATCGAGAACTTCTCGAAGCTCGAGGCGCGGTGCCAGCGCCGGGAGATCTCCTCGACCTCGCGGCGGAAGGCCTTGGGATCGGCGCCCGGGCCCGGCTCGGCGAGCGCCACCAGGTAGCGCGCGGCGTACTCGGCGTCGCCCATGACGAGGCAGTAGTAGTAGTAGAGCAGCGAGCGGCGCAGCTCGTCGTCGAAGCGCCCGACCATCCCGAGGTCGATGAAGCCCGCCTTCGGCCCCGGCAGGATGAGGAGGTTGCCCGGATGCAGATCGGCGTGGAAGAAGCCGTCGCGGTAGAGCATGCGGATGATCGCCGAGGCCCCGAGGTCGATGATCCGCTGCTTGTCCTCCTCCGGCAGGTAGAGGGCCCGCGGATCGCTCGGCTTGACGCCGTCGAGGTACTCCATGACCAGGAGGTTCTCGGTGGAGAGCTCGCGGTAGATGCGCGGGAAGACGATGTCGTCCGCGTCGCGGAAGTTGGCCGCGAAGGTCTCGGCGTTGTCGGCCTCCAGCCGCAGGTCGACCTCGCGCAAGGTGTAGTCGCAGAACTCGCGGATGATCCGTCTGGGCTGGAAGCGGCGCAGGAAGACCTGCAGCACGCGCCCCAGCAGCCGCAGCAGGATGACGTCGCGGCGCAGCGTCTCCCGGATCCCCGGCTTCACCATCTTGAGGATCACCTGGTCGCCCGAGGCGAGGGTCGCCCGATGGATCTGACCGATCGACGCCGAGCCGAGCGGCCGCGGCTCGACCGCCGCGAAGAGCTCCGCGAGCGGTCGCGTCAGCTCCTCGGCCAGGAGCTCCAGGAAGCGCTCGGCGGGCAGCGCCGGCAGCCGGTCGAGCAGCCCCTTCAGCTCCGCCGTGACCGCCACCGGCAGCAGGTCCTCGCGCAGGCTCATGATCTGGCCCAGCTTGATGTAGGTGGGGCCGAGGATCTCGAGCCGTTTGCGCAGCTGCACCGGGAACGGATGCTGCAGGAGCTCCTCATCGAGGAACGGGCGGGCGAGCGCCGCGAGCGCTTGCTGCAGGCGGTAGAGGACGCCGTGACGGCGGCGCGCGGGAACCGCCGAGACGTGGCTCACGAGGAGGCCGACGAGGATGCCGCTCAGGTGGCGCTGGGTGGTGAGGAAGCGCCGGACCAGGCCCACGGGCCGGCGTTCGAGGAGGAGCTCGAAGTCGGGCTCCGGCGCCCCGACCTCGGGGCGAGCAGGGGCGGGCCGCGGGGCGTCCGCCATCGGCTACCGGTTGCGCCCGTACTGCTCGTGGCTCGAGACCCAGTCGAGCGACGAGATGGCGGAGGCGAGCGAGATCTCTCCCGCGAGTGCGACGCCGGCGATGATCTCGGCGAGCTTCTTGACCTTGCCGCGGCCGAAGCAGCCCATGACCTCCAGGCACTCGCGCTGGGTCGGCAGGGCAGTGCCGCCGCCGTAGCTGGCGACGATCAGCGACGGGATGGTCAGCGAGATGTAAAGGTCCCGATCCGGCGTCACCTCCACGTACATCAGGCCGGCCGAGGACTCGGAGACGTTGGCGACGTCCTGGCCGGTGGCGATGAACATCGCGGTGATGGCGTTGGCCGAGTGCAGGCCGTTGTTGTTGGCGCCGGAGAGCAGCGCGCCGACGTTGGCCACCTGGTAGTGGTAGGTGAGCTGCTCGGGCTCCACCCGCATGTTGCGGATGAGCACCTCGCGCGGAACCGTGGCCTCGGCGATGACCCGCTTGCCGCGGGTTCGCATGACGTTCACCTGCGACGCCTTCTTGTCGGTGGCGAGGTTCGACTCGAGGTAGAAGCGCCGCACCGTCTCGACTTGCTCGAGGATCCAGGAGCAGGCCGCGAAGGTGGCGCGGCCCACCATGTTCTGGCCCGCCGCGTCGCCGGTCTCGAAGTTGAAGCGCAGGTAGGCGAACTTGGCGGCGAGGTAGATTTCGATCTCGACCAGCTTGGCCACCCGCGACGTGGCCTCGGCCTCGCGCGCGATGCGCGGCGTCTCGGCGCGCACCCAGGCCGCGAAGTCGCGCGCCTCGCGGGCCGAGTCGAAGACGAAGACCGGCGCACGCTGCATGCGGTCGTCGACCACGGTGCAGCGGACGCCGCCGGAGAGGTTCAACACCTTGATGCCGCGGTTGTAGGAGGCCACGAGGGTTCCCTCGCTGGTGGCCAGCGGCACCAGGAACTCGCCCCGCGCGTGCTCGCCGCGCACGTGCAAAGGGCCGGCGAACCCGATCGGCACCTGGGCGACCCCGGTGAAGCTCTCGACGTTGCCCTGGGTGGCGGAAGGGTCGAGGGAATAGTGGCAGAGATGTCGCAGCTCGATGCTGCCGTAGTCGGCGACGAAGGCCTGCCGCCGCGCCACCACCTCGGCGCTGTAGTCGTCGTCCTTGTCGTAAGGGACGCGCGGTCGCTCGGAGCGGTCGCCGACGGCGTCCTTCACCGCGCAGGCGAGCTGGCCGAAGGAGTCGGTGGAGAAGACGATCTCGATCGAGTGGGCGCCGTCACCCAGCGGCGGGTGGGGAGCGACCACCGAGACGGTCTCGCGCAGGCGGAACGAGATGGGAGACTCGGCCGAGATCTGGGGCGCCGGCCTCCGGTCGTGCGCGAGCTCCAGCACGACCCCGTCGACCGGCACGTCGCGACCGTCGATGATCAGGCGCTCGACGCCGATGACGCGCGCGTCGCTCAGGCGATTCTTGAGCTGGAAACGAACGGCCCCGTCCAGGTTCTCCAGGCTGCCGAAGGTATAGAGCTGCTTGAGGAGCAGGGAGGGGATCTTCACCGTGCCCGAGCTTATCGCTCGGGGGGCCTCGGCGGCGCTCGCGGGGACGAGAAAGGCGGGCCGACCGGAGGCCGGCCCGTGCAAGAGAGGCGAGGGGAGGGCGAGTCGTGTCGGCGGACCGACTCGCCGATCGCATCTCTGCGCTACTCGAGGACCACCAGCGCGACACGTCGGTTCTGCGCCCTGCCCTCCCGCGTGCCGTTGTCGGCGACCGGGGCCGCCTCGCCGTAGGAGATGACCGACATCCGGTTGAGGGGCAGGCCCTTCTCGAGGTTGAGATAGCGGCGCACGGCCTCGGCCCGCGCCTCACCCAGATCCAGGTTGTAGTCATCCTCCCCGGTGGCGTCGGTGTGCCCCTGGATCTCGACGTACACGTTGGCGTTCTGGGTGCGCAGCTGCTCGGCGAAGTCGTTGAGGGCGCCCCTCGCCTCGTCGGAGAGGCTTGCCTTGTCGAAGGGGAAGCGCACCGAGTCGTCGGTGAGCACCGTCTCGTAGAGGAACTTGCCCTCGGCGAGCTTGCCGGCGGCGATGGCGCGGTCCAGCGCATCCTGGGCGGTCGTGGAGATCTCGCCGATCTGCCGATCGTGCTCCACGATCCGGGTCTGGACGCCTTCGACCTCGGTCTCCACAGCGTCGACCTGGCCCTCGAGCTCGCCCCGGGTCTCGCCGACCTGGGTGTTGACGTACTTCTTGGTGGCGCAACCGGTTGTGATCAGCAACAGGCCGGCCAAGGCCGGGAGCACCCACAGTGATCTGCTTCGCGTCATGGTCTCTCCTTCCCTCGTCTCGGTTCTCAGAAGCGCACACCGAAGGCCAGGACGGCCTCCGACTCGTCGTAGATCAGGACCTTGCCCTGGACGTACGGCCGGACCGGCTGGCCCTTGAGGAAGCCGACCCCGGCGAGCAGATTGAGTCCCGCCTCGGTGTCGTCGTCGTCGTCGCGGCCGGTGTCGCGGTCCACGAAGACGATCGCCGGGCCGCCCCCGACCCAGACGTAGACCGGGGCGTCCACCGGCAGGTCGTAGTGGAAGTCGGCGTTCAAGGTGATGAGGTCCCCCCGGTCGGGAAAGACGACTTCCACGTTGGGATTGAAGAACCACTGGCTGCTGCCGAGCCGGGTCAGCAGCTCGAGCCCCACGAAGGGGTCGGAGTGGTCGGTGTAGACGCCTCCCCGGATGCCGAAGTCCCAGGTGTTCTGGGCGGCGGCGGGAGCAGCGAGGAGCGCCGCGAGCAGGGCGGTCGGGAGCAGGGCTCGGTGCAGGGTCGAATGTCGCATGTCAGCTCACCTCCACGGTCACGGGCGACGCCAGCTGCAGGCTCATGGTGGAGCCCGCCGATACGACCACCGGCTTGCCCTTGGTCTTCTTGGCGCCGAGGGCGCCGGCGATGCCGCCGACGACGGCCCCCACGACGGTGCCCTCGCCTTCGTCCACGGCCTCGCCGAGGATGGCACCGCCGAGAGTGCTGCCGCCGATGATGGCCGCGTCCTTCGGTGTCTCGCTCTTGCCTCGTTGCGCGAAGGCGGCGGTGATCGGGTAGGACCTGCCGTCGATGTCGAGAGTGTTGAAGTCGAAGCTGAGGCGAGCGCGCCCGCCGATCTTCGGGGGCTGCGCTTCGGTCACGGTTCCGAGGATGCGCGATCCCGCCGGGATCACGGTCCGGCCGTCGACCGCGATGTCCTGGATCACCTCGGCCTGGAAGGCCTGGCCGACGACGCTGCCGTGGCTCGACAGCGTGTCGAGAAAGCGGACCGAGACGAGGGTGCCCGCAGGCACCGTCACGGGCTCCGGCTCGGCGCGGAAGACGCGCTCGAAGAAGGAGGGCTCGGGCTCGGCCTCGCCGCTCTGCTCGCCAACCTCCGCGGTCTGCTCGTCATCGGAGTCGGCCGTGTTGCACGCCGCCAGGGGCAGCCAGAGGGCGAGCGCGGCAGCGGCGAGGATGCTGTGGGTCGGCATTCGCGGAGACATGGTCTTCGTCCTTTCGGGTGGCGCGGATCGGGCTGCCGCGCCCGACCCGGTGCGAGCCGCGTGCCAAGCGCCGATCCGCGGCCGCAAACCCCATGCGAGCGGAGCGTTCGGTCGCGACGTCCGGCAGCGCGGCGAGGTTCGGAGCGACCAGCCTCCCCGGGAAAACTTACCGGGGCCGGGCGGCCGATCCTCGGTTGTTGCGGCCGGTTCCATCTGGTAGCGTCCGCCCGCCTCTCGCGGCCGCGCCGCCCTCCGAGCCATGGCCAACACCGTCGTCATCGGAATGCAGTGGGGCGACGAAGGGAAGGGCAAGATCGTCGATCTGATCTGTCCCTCCTTCGGAGCGGTGGTGCGCTACCAGGGCGGCCACAACGCCGGCCACACCGTCAAGTTCGAGGACCGGCACTTCGCCCTCCACCTCGTCCCGTCCGGCATCCTGCACGCGGGGATGCGATGCGTCCTCGGCAACGGCATGGTGATCTCGCCGCCGGCCTTCTTCGAGGAGCTCGACGGGCTGGCCGCGGCCGGGGTCGAGGTGGGCGACCGGCTGGTGGTCTCGGACCGTGCCCACGTCCTGCTGCCCCACTACGCGGAGCTCGACCGACGGCGCGAGGAGAGCCTCGGGGACGATCGGATCGGCACCACGTCCCGCGGCATCGGCCCGGCCTACGAGCTCAAGGCGGCGCGCTGCGGGCTGCGCATGGCCGACCTGCTGGCGAGCGACCTGCCGACGCGCCTGGAGCGGCTGGCCGCCGAGCTCGGGCACCGCGGGGCGGGAGATCGCGACGAGTGGCTGGCCGGTCTGCCTGCGGTGCGCGGGTGGGCCGAGCGGCTGGCTCCGTTCGTCGACGACACCACCGGCCTGCTGGCCGCCTGGCGCCGCGAGGGGATGGCGATCCTCTTCGAGGGAGCCCAGGGGACGCTCCTCGACCTCGACCACGGCTCGTACCCCTACGTGACGAGCTCCTCGTCGACGGCCGGGGGAGCGGCGGTCGGTTCGGGGGTGCCGCCGACCCACCTCGACGGCGTCCTCGGCGTGCTCAAGGCCTATACGACCCGGGTCGGAGAGGGACCGTTCCCGACCGAGCTGCACGACGAGGCGGGCTCCTACCTGCGCCAGCGCGGCAACGAGTTCGGGACCACGACCGGGCGGCCGCGGCGCTGCGGGTGGCTCGACCTGGTCGCGGCGCGCTACGCCTGCGAGGTGAACGGCGTCGACACCATCGCGCTGACCAAGCTGGACGTGCTCGACGGCTTCGACGAGATCAAGCTCTGCGTCGCCTACCGGGTCGACGGCGAGGAGATCCGGAGGTTCCCGGCCGATGCGGCGAAGCTCGCCCGCGCCAAGCCGGTGCTGGAGAGCGTGCCCGGATGGACGGACGAGACGGCGGGCGTTCTCGCGCACGATGCCCTCCCGGCCGCGGCCCGGGACTACGTGGCGCGGATCCAGGCCGAGACCGGGGCGCCGGTCTCTCTCATCTCCACCGGGCCGCGGCGCGAGGAGACGATCGTGCGCGACGAGCCGCGGTTCGCCGAGCTGACCGGGGGCTTCGCGGGTTGATCTCTTGCCTGGCGGATGGCCAAAAGGGCCGTTCGGGCTAAACTGGCGGGGTGCCCGGCGTGTGGGTGGCTCCACAGACTCCCGGCGCGGGTACCCCTAGAGTGACGAGAATGCGGAGCTTCCCGGTCCGGGCCTCGACGGCGACGGCGCTTTTCTGCCTCGTTGCGGGCGCCGCCGGCGCCCAGGACGCGACGGCGACGCGGCCGGCGCTCGACCTGCGCGCCGAGTACCTCGGCTGTCCGGGAGTGCGGGGGCGCTACGTCGTGCTGATCGAGCCGGACCGCGGGGGCCTGGTGCTCTCGACGCGGGGGTTTCCCGGTGCCCGGCGGGCCGGGAGCGCCGCGGGAGGACGCTTCCAGGCGAGCGTCGACGGCTACGGTGCCCTCGACGTGGCGTTGGCGCCGGAGAGCGAGATCTGGGTCCTGCCCGATCCGGCGCTCGACGCCGGGATCTCCGGCTGCCTCGCCTTCGACAAGGATCGGTTCACCTGGGCGAGTGACCTGCTGACCTACGTGCGTTACCTGGCCGAGGCCCTGCTGGTGCCGGCCAACCGATGGGATCCGGCCATCACCTCCCTCGCCGTCGGCACCCGCACCGTCCGGCTCGAGGTCACCCGGCCGGGACGCGACACGGCCATCCTCGAAGGCGTGGAAGGGGGGATGCTCGGCTACGGCTCGCTGACCGACCCGGTGCGCTACTTCGTCCTCCCCACCATCCTCGACGGTCAGGACACCCCGGTGCTCGTGCGCATCCTCGTCAACCGCGACCATGCCTTCGAGGCCGGCGCCACCACCGAGCTCGCCACCGCCCTGGTCCCCGCCGACGGCACCCCGGTCACCACCGCCACCGACCCCGTCTTCACCGTTCGCCTCCTCGCCGTCGAGCCCTGACCCCGC
>Ga0299913_10003109_pt1 | contig 13442 bp, 10 predicted proteins | sample RVTome_9_FD_201360 | JGI IMG/M metagenome (GOLD analysis project Ga0299913, IMG submission 201360) | Soil microbial communities from uranium-contaminated site in the Upper Colorado River Basin, Wyoming, United States - RVT155D38 (version 2) ... | reverse complement strand
GGACCAGGTCGTGGCGCGGATGGTCGTGAGTGGCGAGCTCGACATGGGGATGATCCCCGCGCGGACATGGGACACCGAAGGCGTCACGTCCCTCAGGGCGCTGCACGCGCCATTTCTCGTGACGTCAGGCGATCTGGTCGAACAGATCGTCGCCGGGGAACTGGCCGGGGAGATGCTGGCCGGGCTTGACCAGGTCGGCGTGACCGGGCTGGCCCTGATGCCGGAAAGCTTGAGGCACCTCTTCGCGTTCGGCGAGCCGCCTCTCGACGTGAGCGACTTCGACGGCCTGCTGGTCCGTGCCCCTCGCTCGGAGACCACCTACGCACTATTCGAGGCACTGGGTGCCCTTCCCGGCGACTTCACGGGCGACGACGACAGCTTCGACGCCGCTATCCAGGGCGGCGAGCCGGTGGCCGCTGAGTCGTCGTTCGTGTTGGCCGGAACGCTTCCGGGGCCGCTCACCGCGGTCGGCAACCTGGCGCTCTTCCCGAAGGTCAACTCGCTTGTCATCAACACCGAGCGCCACGAGCGCCTGACGGATGAACAGCGCGCGATCCTGGCCGATGCGGCGCGACACACGGTCGACTGGGCCATCGCTCACGCGCTCAGCACGATCGAGGGCGCGCAGCAGTTCTGCGACAACGGGGGCCGCATCGTCCTCGCCAGCCAGTCGGAGATCGACGACCTCGAGCGCGCCGCTGAGCCCGTGTACGCCGAGCTGGAACAGGCCGCCGGTACGAAGGCGCTCATCGAACGCATCAGGGAAATGAGGCAGGACATCGCCTCGGAGGAGACCGTGGCGCCGTGTGGGCCGGTGGCGGCGGATGCAAGCCCTGACGCGACCGTCGACGAGTCCGAGTTTCCGGAGGGCACCTACCGGATGGAAATGACGGCCGAGTTCCTGATCGAGGCCGGCGTGGACCGACCCACCGCATTCAACCATGCCGGCATCTACACCGGGACCTTCAAGGACGGGCAGTTCATCGATCCGACCTGCCCGGGCAGTACCTATTCTGTCGCCGGGGACCGGGTGACGATCTACATGGGCCCCACAGGCGACGGTTGCGGGACGGCGGCCGGGAAGGTCCTGTTCAGCGCAAGGTGGACGCTCGAGGGCAACCAGTTGCGCTTCCTCGACGTGCAGTCCGGGCACGGTAGCGATCTGCTGATCGAGACCCTGTTCGGTGGGAAGCCCTTCACGAAAATCGACTGAGCAGATCAGCGCACCTCACCACCGAGCGGTATCTCGGCGGTGAGGTGCGTTCCCGCTCCTGGCGCAGACTCCACGGTGAACGTGCCGCCCAGCGCACCGATCCTGTCGGCGAGTCCCGCCAAGCCGGTACCCTTTTCGAGATCCGCTCCGCCGACACCGTCGTCGCTCACTTCGATCACGAGCCGGTCGTCTGCCGCCGCGACCGAGACGACGCCGTGCGATGCGCGCGCGTACTTGGCGATGTTGGCGAGCGCCTCCGAACAGACGAAGTACACCGTCGCGGCCGTCTCCCGAGATAGGTCCAGTGCCGACACCGTCAATGAGATCCGCACCGGACTCCGCTCGACGAGATCGCGAAGGCTGTCCGCCAGTCCTGATTGCTCGAGTGCTGGAGGATGGAGGCCGCGCGCGAGCTGATGGAGATCGTCGAGTGTTCGCGTGACCTGTCGCTCCGCGCGCTCAGCACGTTCGGGCAGGTCGCGCACCCCAGAGCGTTCCGCCAACGCCCGCGATCGCGCAAGCGTCGCACCCACCGCTTCGAGGCGTTGTTGAGCGCCGGCCTGAAGGCGTTCCTGCAAGCGTCGCCGTTCCTCATCGCCCGCATCGAGGAGCCGGCGTCGGGAGGAATCGACCTCGGCGATCTGAGCTCGGACCTCGCCCTGGAGCCGCGCGTTCGACGCCGCGAGCGCGGCGGCCGCCGCAACTGATTCCAGCAGGCCGGGGTCTTCCAGGACGGCCGGATCATGCATCAGAACGGCGATAGGTCGACCGTCAAGGTCGATCGGCGTGACCGCTCGGCCCGCCCCGGCCTCGGGCACGGTGACGGGACGGCCATGGGCGTCGACGTAGCCGCCTGTTCCGGACACCCGGAAACCGATCTCGATCGTCGGGTCGCCAAGCTCGCGGGCGAGCATGTCGCGCAGGGTCGGCGTCGGGCCTTCGGCCAGCTCGACGACGAGGTCGGTGACGCCAGCGTGCTCCCAGTCTGCTCGAAGGAGGACAACGACGAGCCCGATCGCCAAGGCGACCAGCCCGACCTGATAGCCGAGAAGCACCGCGTCAGCCACCAGGCCCGACGGGACGGCGAGGCGAGCCAACGCGCTGCCTGCGAGGATGAGGCTGACCCAGAGTGCCGCTCGCACGACCCATGCCCGTGCCCGCCGGGCCGGTCCGACGGATCGGCGGTAGCCCCAGACAGCGGTCGCGGTCACGAGAACTGCCAGAACGACGGTGGCGACCCCGTCACGCGCGATCGGGGCGGCAGCGGCGGCGACGTAGGCGAGCGCGACCACCATCCGGTCGGGAACGGAGGTAAGCCGGCCTGACGGGAACGCGAACACAGCGTGAATCAGCGGGCCGCGGTGGAGATACAGCGCGGCGCCCGACAGCCAGGCGATCGGCTCGACGTCGACCGAGCCGAAGTTGCCAGCAAACCAGGTGAGGCCGGTGAGGACCATCAAGAGCCCGGTCCGGCTGCTCGGTCGCCTGCCATCGGCAATCAAGCCGCCGATGATGAACGTCCAACCGACAGCGATGTCTGGGATCCACGCGCGCGGATCAGCGAAACGGTTTGCCGACCATTCCGCCGCCAATCCGAGCAAGAACCCGGCGCCGGCCATCAGCAGGGCGCGGCGGGTCACGGCGGCTCAGGCCAACAGGCTGGCAAGGGCTGCACCCGAGAGCTGGCGCTTGGCGATGAAGCCCCGTGCCGGCGACGCAGCGAGCCTGGAGCCGTAGACGGTGCCGTCACGGCTGGAAACAAGGATGACGATTGGCGGATCGTCGAGGAGAGCGATTCGCTCGGCGACAGCGAATCCGTCGAGGTCCGGCAGCTGGATATCCAGGAGGACGACGTCCGGGCGCATGTCCCGCGCATTGGCGAGCGCTTCGGCCGCGTCACAGGCCCCCCCGATCACCGTGAAGCCATCGAGCTCCAGCAATGTCCCGGCAGAACGGCGGAATTCCTCGTGGTCGTCGACGATCAGCACCGAGAGGCCCACCTGCCAATCTTCCTAGATCATGTTGCCACCCGCATTGTGGCTGGCACGAATGCAGACTCGCCACAATGGCTCGGCGGCCGCAGTGGGGAGCTTGTGGCCAGCCACAGGATCCGTACTCGCTGGAAGTGCGGGTGTCCCCGATGCCAGCCGCCCGGCGCGAGGACCAGGCTTGAGCAGCCGACGACCGCGGCCGATTCAAGCCAAGAGGAGAAGAACCATGGATCCGCACGTCAAGGCGTCAGCCACATTTGCCAAGGCGTTGGCGGCGCGACTGCGCCGTCGACCCACGAAGGAGATCGCTCCGACGAAGCGACGTTTGCTTGTCTTCGCGGCCCTCGCGTTGGTCCTGGCCGCTCCGGGAGGTGCATCCGCTGGTCGGCCGGACACAGTTGATCCGGCCATCATGCAGCCCGCCCTCAACCCGACATTCGCGCCGTGGGACTGCTGGCGCACCGGCGCGGGGATCGTGTGCGACGGCCGGCGCACGGTGTCATGGACGAATGAGCCGATCGGTCTCGAGTGCGATGGCCGGCCCGTCTACAGCACCGGAGGCGACGTTCGCACGCTCCGGCGAGTCGGCGACACCGATGGCCTGGCCCTCTCGGCGAAAACGCACGTGATGATCGACGAGACACTGTCGCTGCAGCCGGACGGCTCCGGCCCTGTGCTGTCAGGCATCGCGCGCTTCACGGAGCACTACATGTATCTCACCCCGGGCGACCTCTCCACGAGGACGGTCCGCATTACCGGGATCGACGTCCACGGGACCGCGCCGGGGGTCGGCCTGATACTCCATGACGTCGGCGTCAAGTCCTTCGATATCGACGACAACGTGCTCTTCGCACACGGTCCGCACCCGTTGCTCGAGGACTTCGAGGGAACCTTCGCCAAGGCCTGCGACGCATTCGCGGCGATTGGCGCGTAGAGCTCTCATCACTGAGGCCGCCGGCTGCGCCGGCCATCAAGACGCCCTGAGTCGGAGGAAGGTCCAGCCATGACCGTATCGCAGTCTGCAGCCCGTGGCGTCGCCCGGTATGCGGCTGCCACGGCAGCAGCGAGTGCCGCTGGGACCGCGTACGCGTTCGTCATTCGACCGTGGATGCTCGCGTGGGATCGACCGTCGAGGAGCGCACGCGACCGTTGCCAGGTGACGACATCGAGCCCGCCGCGACGTACGTGACCACTCGCGCAGCCACGATCAAGGCTCCGCCGCAGGCGATCTGGCCTTGGCTCGTCCAGATGGGCCAGGATCGCGCCGGGTTCTATACCCACAACTGGGTGGAGCGTGTGCTGCAGGCCGGCATCCCGACACCTCTGATCCGGCCCGAGTGGCAAGACCTCGAGGTCGGCGATCTGATGCGCACCAATCGCGACATCGGCGGCAAGCCGATGGGCTGGCCGGTCGCCGCTATCGAGCCAGGCCGCTCCGTGGTTGTGACCAGCAAGAGCATGCCGATCGGCACGTACGCCTTCGTTATCGAGCCGATCGACGCCGACACATCACGGCTTGTCGTTCGCGACCGAGCGCGCTGGAAGTGGTGTGAGTGGCCATTCGCGGCGCTCCTCTACGAGCCTCTCCATGCCTACATGGAAACCGGACTCATCAGCGGTGTCCGGCGCCGAGCTGAGGCCGCAGTCTCGCGGCAGGACCAAGGCACCTGAAGGCTCAGGCGATGAGCTCGACGCGGTGGTCTCAGCCTTCCCATGCCTGACCGGCCTGCTGTCTTCCGAGTACCGTCTGGCACTCGACGCAGACCCTGCACCGCGTCCCTTCAGTCTGGTCCCTTATCTGGACCCTTATGAATCCTGTCTCATGTGTCTCATGCGTCTCTTGGATGTGCTGGGTGAACGCGGCTGAGACGCATGAGACGTTGCACCGGGAATCCGGTATGCGGTACCAAGTCTCATCTAGACCCGACTCTGAGCTCAGATCGGGCCTTTCGCCGCCCGTCGATGCCCGGAGTGCACCCTTATCCGCGGTCGACGGCAGATCTGCCGATACGGTCCCGAAGCGAGCATGCGGTAGCACGTCGCTACTGAGCAGCTGACTTCGGACTATCCCGGCCGATGCGCTGTGGCACGAACGTGAGCGGGCGAGCGTAGTGGGCCGAGTTATCTGCTCTCTAACCGAGTGTCTCGAGGCCCCTCCTCGCTTATCGCGATGGCCTCGTCCAGCCTGCCAAGAGTCCAGAGGGTGGCCGGGACGTTGCTGGAGCAGCGGGTCAGCAGGAAGACGTCGCTCGATGCTCGCGCCGCTTCGATCAAGGTCTGCACTGGGTCAACCTTGACAGTGGCGCCAGACGACGCCTAAGGTCGTCAGGACCGGCAGTTGGCGCCAGCGCGAGTGACCGCGCCCCGTACCGTCGCCAGGACGGGCAGCTGGCGCCAACGCGAGCTCCCCCGCGCTCGAGGGGCGCTGGCCAGAGCGGCGCTGCGCCGCCTGTCGCGGCGGCGCGACCAGAGCCGCCAGCACCGGCCCGCGCCAGTGTGGCCCGGTACCTGCCGCGAACAGACCTGTGGACCCGGGCGCCGATTCAGAACGGGACGAGGAGGACCTTCATGGTGAGACGGCACTCGGTGGTATTGACGATCCTCGCCACGCTGCTCGTGTTCGCGGCGGTGGGGCCAGCCGCGGTCGCGGCCCGCCCGTTTCCGGACGAGCTGCCACTGCCGGACGGTTTCGCCCCAGAGGGGATCGCCACCGGCCGAGGGACGACGTTCTACACCGGGTCGCTGAGCGGCCAGGGCATCTGGCATGGCGACTACCGCTCCGGCGCCGGATCGCCGCTCGTGATTGGCGGGGGGCCGTTTGTGGGCATGACGGTCGACGACCACAACCGGCTCTGGGTGGCCGGCGGGCCCGCCGGGCTCGGGCACATCTTTGATGCCGACACCGGTGCCGTGCTCGAGACCTTTGCCTTCGCGAGCGGCAACACCTTCGTCAACGATGTCGTCGTCACGGGTGACGCGGCGTACTTCACCGACTCGTTCCGGCCCGTCCTGTACCGGGTTGCCATCGGGGCCGGTGGGACGATCGGCGCCGTCGAGACCGTCGAGCTCGACGAGACGTCGATTGGCTTCGTGCCGGGAGCGTTCAACCTCAATGGCATCGTCGCCACGCCGGACGGGCAGGTTCTCATCGCCGTCAACTTGACCGCGGGAAACCTCTACGCGATCGACTCGGCCACGGGCGAAGCAGAGGAAATCGACCTGGGTGCCGATGGACTCGTGTCGGCCGGTGACGGGCTGCTGCTCCACGGCCGCTCGTTGTACGTTGTGCGGAACCAGCTGAACGTGGTTGCGGTGGTCGAGCTTGCTCCGGACCTGGCGACAGGTGCAGTAGTCGACGAGCTGACGTCGAGTCGCTTTGACGTGCCGACCACGATTGCCCGGTTCGGCGCCTCGCTGTATGTGGTCAATGCCAGGTTCGGGACGCCGGTGACCGCGGACACGGAGTACTGGGTCACGAGGGTCACCCGCTAGGACGTTTCGGCGAGCCGCTCGTCAGACCGCGAGCCGGCTCCCGGTACTCCGGGTAGACGCCACGAGGGACGCTGGCGTTTACGATGTCGAGCCCTCGCCATGCAAAGCCGTCCGCAAGGGAAGATCGGCCACCAGACGTCCATCCCTGCTGCCCCAGCAGTCGACCGATTGGTCGATCGCACGGTTAGGCGCTCCCGGAGCGCTGTGGCACAACGTGCCGCGAGTTACCCGCTCTCTTTGAGCTTGATTTCGCGCGCCCGTAGCTCAGTGGATCAGAGCAGCTGACTTCGGACTATCCCGGCCGACGCGCTGTGGCACCGAGCGTGGGCGCGGGAGCGTATCGAGTCGAGTTATCCGCTCTCTTCGTGCCCGCGCCGACCTAGCTGCGAGCGCGGAAGTAGGCACGGACGCCGACTGTGGAAGCACGCTGTGGCGGAAGGCGCTCGGCACGGCTCGCGCATGCGTGTCATGTCGGACCCCGGCGCCGTCGGCTTCTACCGCGCCATGGGCGCTGAATATGAGCGGGATGTGGAGATATCGCCAGGCTTTCGGCTCGGCGTCTTCTGGTACCAGCTTCGAGCCTGAGGGCGAGTGGCGGGGCTTTCAGGTCCGCCGTCAGGCGACGATGCGAAGACCCCAGCTTCGACCGGGGTCTTCGTCATGCGCAGAGGGTTCAAGTTGATCGGCTCAGTGAGCGCCGTCGCCGCACAGCAGCTCGTGCTCCACCTCGGTGTAGAAGCCCATGCCGAACTCGTCGCGCGCGAACGGGGCAAAGCCGGGGTTCGGGAAGCCGGCTTCGGCATACCCGCCTCGGGCCCAATCGGCGTAGAAGTGCCCGAAGGCCTGGCATCCTCCGGCATGGCCCTCGGGATGCGCCGCCACGGCCGATGCAGAACCGATGAGCAGCGCTCCTGCCGCGATGGCGATGATCGCGATCCGTCGGAGTGCCTGCATATCATCTCTCCTGTACGGTGCTATGTACTCACCCTAGCGGGGCTAGGCAAGCCCGAGCCAGCCCGGCCCCGCGCCGTCGGTTTCTACGCGCCCCGGTGCTGACTGACGCGGAGAGGCGGCGCTATTCGATGGTCGACGCACCTGCGGCAGGTTCGGCTACCTCCTCGCAGACAACGATCGACTGAGCTCCTACTGAGGAGTCAGTCCCACGTGACGGTGGCGACCAAGTGCTCGGACTGTGTCGATCCACGTAGACCACGGTCGAGCGCGCCGTCCTACGCGACTTACGCCCCGAGAACCGGCGTCCACGGGCGCAAAGGATGGCTGCTATTGCGCGCCGTGGGACCCACCAGTTGCCACGGCCCAACTCCGGTACGCCGTGTCAACGAGAGCGTCGTGGCGTGGGTCGCCCCGAAGCGGCTCCCAGACCGACGGAAAGTGGTGATGAACGACAAGTGTCGACCCTGCACCCATGTGCTCGACGCGCGAGAAACTTTGGAGGGCTGGCTCGCGCTCGCCGAGTGCCGCGTGCAGGAATCCGACCCAGAAGGGATGTTCATCGGCGTCGATCTCAGCGAGGATGTCGCGGGCTCCCTCGCTGTCGCCGGACGCTTGTAGAGCCACCGCAAGTGCGGCATCGGGCCCAAACTCCGCCCATGGCACCGTTAGCTGGCCGGCCTCGGGCAGTGAGAGCGGCCGAAGCACGCTCACCGCTTCGTCGTAGAGGCCCAGCTCGCAGAGGCAGATGCCCTGGTAGTAGTCGGCGGTGGTGTAACCTGGCGAGAGCTCGCTGGCCCGACGGGCTTCGATGAGTCCGCTCTCGCCATCGCCGGCTGCCAGGTACGAGAGCGCGAGATTGGACACCGCCTCCGCTGACAGCGGGTTCAGTCGCACCGCCCGTGTCGCGCTCTTCAGCGCGGCGTCGGCGCGGTCGGTCAGCAGCGACATCCAGCTGTGCCAGTTATGGGCGTCTGCATAGCCCGGCTGAAGGTCCATCGCGCGCTCGAACTCACGCAAGCTCGCCGGGCCGTCTTGCCTCGTCGCGGCCAGTAGGCCGAGTGACGTCTGTGCCTCTGCGGCGTCCGGGGCGATCTCAAGCGCACGGTGGACGGCCTCTTCGGCGCGGGCAAGCAGGGCGGCAGAATCGCCGAATCCGTAGCTCTCTATCAGCGCAAGCGAATCGGCGAGCCCCACCCAGCCCACGGCGTAGTCGGGATCGAGTGTCACCGCCTGTTCAAACAGCTCGACCGCCCGCTGGAGGCCGCCTTCGGTCATGCGATCCAGCTGCATGCGGCCTTCGACCGCGAGTCGGTAGGAATCGAGGTGTTCAGTAGCCGGTCCGATGCGCGCGACGTCACGCTGTGCAGCGAGCTCCGCGTGGAGCGTCTCCGCGATCTGCTCCGCGAGCTCGGCCTGTATCGCAAAGAGGTTCTCGGTCGTCAGTTCGCGGTCGTAGTGGTCGGCCCAGCGGTGGAGATCCTCGACGCCGTCGATCAGTTGGACCGAAAGACGCACCCGGCGGCCGGCGCACTGCACCGCGCCTTCGATGATGGTGCCCACGTTGAGCTCCGCCGTGATGTGCGGGATGGGCTTGTTGGTCCCCCGATAGCCCATCACCGAGGTTCGGCTGATCACGGTCAGCGCGGGAACCTTGGCCAGCGCGGTCAGCAGGTCGTTGTGCAGACCTGAGGCGAGAAACTCCGCCTCTGCGGTTCCGCCCAGGACCTCGAAGGGCAACACCGCGACGGACTGCGCCATCTCCCTCCGATTCGTGCGGTGGAGCGTTTTCAGAGGCGGGAAGCGATTCGGCCCCAGCTGGAAGATCCGTTCGGGCGCCGCGAGATCCTTGAAGCGGTGCTCCCCGAGATCGAGCAGGTCCGTATCCACGAGAGGTGCGGTCGCAGCCGACACGAGAACCTGGCCGCCGTGCCCGGCCGCGGCGATCCGGGCTGCACGGTGGACGTCTACGCCAACGTAGCCCTCGTTGGTCAGCACCGGTGTCCCCGTGTGGAGTCCGACGCGGACCCGTACCGGCCCCGAGCCGAGGCGCTCCGTTAGCGTCGCAGCCGCCTGCAGCGCTCCCGGCGCGGTCGGGAACGCGATGAAGAAGGCGTCCCCCTGGGTGTCAACCTCGACGCCGCCGTGTGCGGTGCAAGCCTCGCGGATGATTCGCCGATGATCGGCGAGCTCCTCTGCGTAGGCCGCGGCGCCGAGTTCGCCCAGGAGGTGGGTGGAACCCTCCACGTCCGTGAAGAGGAAGGTGACTGTGCCACTCGGTAGATCGCTGCGCGGCATTGCGCTGCAGATGATGAGCCATCGGGCTGGGGATCGTCACGCGCATCCCGGCTGCCGCCTTGCGGTGCGCCGCTACGCTAGAGATGTACGAACCACAGCCTGACGCCCTTGTGCGGCACCGCCAACGCGCGTCCATGGGGGCGAGTGGAGATTCGCTCATGAGCGCTGACGACCTGGCCCCACACATCACCGGCGACGTCCTCACGCCGGACACTCCCGGCTACGACGAGTCGCGCTCGATGTGGAACGCCCGCGCCGATCGCCGTCCGGACGTCATCGTCCGCTGCACCGACGCGGCGGGGGTCGCCGCCGCCCTCGAGCACGCGCAGCGCAAGGGGTTGCGCGTCTCGGTGAAGGGCGGTGGCCATTCGTATGCGGCGAACAGCGTCGCTGACGGCGGGCTGCTCATCGACCTCTCGGCGATGAAGGCCGTCCAGGTGGATCCCGTCGCCAGGACGGCGACAATCGGCGCGGGCGTGACCTGCGGCGAGCTTGACGCGGCGACGCAGAAGCACGGTCTGGCCACCCCCACGCCGACGGTGTCGTCGGTCGGTGTGGTCGGCGCGGCGCTCGGAGGCGGGGGAGGCTACCTCTCGCGCAAGTACGGCCTCACCGTCGACAACATCCTGTCGGCCAGGGTCGTGACCGCCGACGGGCGCGAGGTGACGGCCGCTGCGTCCGAGCACCCGGATCTCTTCTGGGCACTGCGCGGCGGCGGCGGGAACTTCGGCGTCGTGACCGCGCTCGAGCTCCGGCTGCACGAGGTGGGGCCCCAGGTACTGTCCGGCCAGATCATCTACCCGTTCCACGACGCTGCGAAACTCCTGCGGTCCTTCCGTGACTTCATGGCCGCGGCACCCGAGGAGCTCCAGGTCTACCCCTTCATGTTCCGAATCCCGCCCATCGACGCCTTTCCGCCCGAGCTTCACGGCGACCCGGTGATCGACTTCGTTCTCTGCCACCAGGATCCCGAAGCGGCCGAGGACGTGCAGCCGCTGCGCGAGCTCGGCGAAACGATCCTCGATGCCGTCGCTCCTGCCCCGTACGTCCAGGTGCAGCAGGGCTTCGACGCCAACCTCCCCGCCGGCCAGCGTTACTACTCGAAGGCGCACGATCTCCGCGGTCTCACCGATGCGGCAATCGACACCGTCGTGGAGCACGTTCCCGACATGCGTGGCGCCTTCACCGCAACGTACTTCGATCCCGGCGGGGGAGCGATCGCTCGTGTCGACCCTTCTGCGACCGCCTACGCCGGGCGCGATGCGCCGTATGGGTTCCAAATCCTGGCCGGCTGGACCGATGCTTCCGAGGACGCATCGGTCATGGGCTGGGCGGCGGACTTCCATGCCGCCATGGCACCGCATGCGACCGGCGGGGTGTACGTGAACCTCCTCGCCGAGGACGAGCCCGATCGGGTTCCGGCTGCATACGGAGCGAACTACGCTCGCCTGACCGAACTGAAGCGGACCTGGGATCCCAATAACGTGTTCCGGAGCAACCACAATATTCCGTCCGGATAACTACCCGAGGCGTCAACCGGCGCTGCGCGACCGGCTGGTCAGGACGATTCAGTGTGGATGGCGTACCTGCATGCGTTCTGTCGACGGAACGGCGGCAATCCGTCTACCGCAGGCCTGCCCCCCGCGTGTCGGCCGGGGCGCCGATCATCGACTCTCTGAGCGGTGTGGCAGAATGCCGGTAGGGTTAGCCGCTCTCTTTGAGCGTGAACAGTGCGCCCGTAGCTCAGTGGATCAGAGCAGCTGACTTCGGACCATTCCCACCGGTGCGCTGTGCTTCCAAGAGTGGGCATGCCGCCAAAGCCGGCCGAGTTATCTGCTCTCTTCGGGGCACGGGAGAGCGACGCATTAACAGTGGTTGGCTTTCCGACATGGGGCGCCGCTAGCCTTGGCGTCCTGATCGTGGGTCAGGCGGACACAAGCCGGCACAGTTCGGCATGCCACAGCGTGCGCGGCATCCGATCTACGACGGCACTGCCGACAGCCACGCCGGCTCCGGCACCTCGAGCACGCGCGCCGCCCAGCCGAGCGACGCCTTCAACTGACGCCGCTGGACCGAGCGCAGGCGAGGCAGGCCGGGCGGCGCCGACCGTGGAGCCCGATCCGCAAAGTAACCCGCAATGCCAGCGACCGACCCGATGAGTACATCGCGTCGCAATGGCAGAGCCGACTCATACCAGCCCAGGGCCGTGTTAGCGCTCGGACCACCCTCGGCCTCGATCGATTGGACAAACGCGGCGACGTCGAACTCGGCCGGACCGACGGAGGCGAATGGCCAGTCGAAGATTCGCAGCGATGTGCCTTGCAGACGGACGTTGTCAGAGCGCGTGTCGAAATGAAGCAGTGCATGGGGTTCCGGCGCTCGCCGGAGCACCCGTTCCGCTCGGCTGAGGATCCCGACGTGCGTGCGAAGCCAGTCGCGGGCCTCGCTGGCTCGTAGGCCAGCCAGCGCCGCAAGTCGATCGATGGCGAACTCGGCGCTGGCGATCCGGTGCCAGAAGACCGAGAAGTCGCGATGCTGGGTGCGAGATAGCCACCGGGGCAGCGGACGGCCCAGCGTCGATGCGTGGAAGGTGGCATAGGATTGGAGCGCGCGCATCGCTTTCGCTCCGGTCCACGGAAGCACGGATGGTCCGTCCACCAACTCAAGCAACAGGGCATGCCAGCCATCGGCGTGGACCGAACCGATGTAGTCGGGAGCCCAGGGCTGGATCACATTGCCAAGACGACGGTAGACGACCTCCTCCCGATCCAGCGACCATCGCACCGCTGAATCTTCGGGCAACGGGAAGGTGGCCTTGATGAAGGCGCGTCCGCCGTCGGCCAGTGTCAATCGGAATGTCGCGCTCGGCGCGTAACCGCCATAACTCCGAGTGGCCCGGACCACGGGGGCACTCAGCGCCTGTGCGACGGCCTCCTTCACCCGAGTCGGCACGACGGACCAGGGAGGCTTTTCCTCACGTTCGAACTGCATGCCAGATTGAGGTTAGCGCCAGTTTGACGATGGCAGCGACGTGTCGGGAGCAGGGATCGTCAGAATCCGTCTGGCGACATGAAGGATCGCCACCAAATGACGTCGCACAGTTTGCTCGGATCGCCCGGCGATTCGCCGCCGAATCTCACCGTACAGACGGTCTCGTGTAGCGGCGTCCGCTGGGAAGCCTCGCCATACCCGCCCGATTGAGCTAGACGGTCGGATCGGTGCGGTCAGGATACCGGCCGTTTCGTATGCTTCCGCTGTGGTTGATTTCGCTAACATCGCCGTTCTACACGAGCGCCGAGGACTCGCGGCCATCGCCATCGCAATCGCACTGAGTGGGTGCGGGTCGCCGCTGGTACCCCCCGCGCCGGCCACAGCCCAGCAACTGGCCGGGCCCTGGCGACCGATGCCCCTGTCGGTTGGACCCGAGACGCGCGCGGAGTTCGATGCAGCCTGCCGTGCTGATCCTGAGATGGCGGATGACCTGACGTTGGTCGTGA
>Ga0299913_10003108_pt1 | contig 13444 bp, 11 predicted proteins | sample RVTome_9_FD_201360 | JGI IMG/M metagenome (GOLD analysis project Ga0299913, IMG submission 201360) | Soil microbial communities from uranium-contaminated site in the Upper Colorado River Basin, Wyoming, United States - RVT155D38 (version 2) ... | reverse complement strand
TCGCCAGATAGCCGTCGCGATCACCACCGGCGTCACGATCTCGGCCGTCGCGATCGGCGTGTGGGCCATCGCAGCGGTGGCCGTGGCGGGGATCGGTGCGCTCTCCGTGATCCGCTACGCGCGCAGAAGGGTGGGAGGGATCACGGGCGACATCCTCGGCGCGGTGGAACAGATCGCGGAGATGGGGGTGCTGCTCGTCGCCATCGCGATTGTCCACAACGGCTGGGCGGAGTTCCCCTGGTGGCGATGATGTTGTGGCTCGCCCGGCACGGCGCCACGGATTGGAGCGATGGCGGGAGGTTCAACGGATGGACCGATGTACCGCTGAATGAGCGGGGGCTCCGCCAGGCTCATGATCTCGCCACGAGCCTCGAGTTGTCCGACGGTGCCACGATCTGGTCCTCCGATCTGATCCGCGCCCGGGCTACCGCGGCCGCGCTGGGCCCTCCTCGGGTCGATCCTCGGCTGCGCGAGCTGGACTTCGGGGACCTCGAAGGCCTCACCTGGGACCAGTGCGACCTCGGAATACGGGAGGCCCTGGTCGCCTTCGATGGCTTCACCGCCCCGGATGGCGAGTCGGTGGCGGCACTCGGGGCGCGGATCGATGCCTTCCTCGCGGACCTCGTCCTCGAAGGACCAGGGCATGGCAAGCACGTGGTGGTCACCCACGGAGGGGTGATCCGCTTCTTGCTGCGGCGCTATTCGGAGGATCGCCACGTGGCCCCTGGCGAGGCGGTGCTCTTACCGGTGGCGCCGGAATCGGACCCGGCGCATAATCGTTACCAGTAATGGAGCAGGCCGGGTGGCCGCGGCGCAGCGTCTCCTCGGAGGAGCGGCGTCGAGGAAAGTCCGGACTCCACAGGGCAGGACGCTGGTGAAAGTGCCAGGCGGTGCGAGCCGTGGAAAGTGCAACAGAGAGCAGACCGCCTAAGCGGTCACTACCTCTAGGGGTGGCGACCGCCGGTGAGGGTGAAAGGGTGAGGTAAGAGCTCACCAGCGTGCCGGGTGACCGGTGCGGCTAGGCAAACCCCGTCCGGAGCAAGACCAAGCAGGGGGCGAGTGGCCCGCTCTATAACCCCCGGGTAGGTCGCTACAGGCGAGCGGCAACGCTCGTCGCAGATGGATGGCCACCCCGCCGTTCGCGAGAACGGGGGACAGGATCCGGCTTACAGGCCCGCTCCAGGTCTGAGGGCCCTCTCTTGAAGGGAGGGCCCTCACCTTTTCACAGGCCGCGAAGCGGCGAAAAGGCGAGGGTCTGTTGCCCCGCACGGAATCAGGACCTGCCCTCACCTTTTCACAGGCCGCGAAGCGGCGAAAGGGCGAGGGTCTGTTGCCCCGCACGGAATCAGGACCTGCCCTCACCTTTTCCCCCAACTTTTCTCGATCCACCAGCCCATGGAGGGTCATCCGAGAAAAGTTGGCTGGGGGAGCGTTCTTTGCGAGACTGCGCGGATGGTTGCTCGGTTGGTGGGCGCGCTCGTGTTCCTCGCATTGATCGGGTTCGCGGTCGCGTCGCCCGTCCTGTTCGGCGCCGACGGACCCCGAGAGCCGGTCATCGGTTCGCCCGAACCCGCACCGATCCCATCGGCCACGCCGACCCAAGGAGAGGGCCCGGTCCAGGCGGACCTGCCACGGCGACTTGCCGGGAGCGGGTACCCAGATGCCTGCCTTCGCCCGGTGGCACGTCCCGAGAGTTTCGGCCTGGTTGCGGCCTACGAGGAAGGGGCCATCACGATCGCGACCACCGGTGGGAACGTGCAGGCCACGATCCGAGCACCCGGAAGACTCGTGCGGCCTCCGCTCGCGTGGAGCCCCAGCGGGTCGATCCTCGCGGCCGGGCCACAGGGCCTCTTCTGGAGACCGAACGGTGACGAGGTCTTCATCGGCGACGTGCAGCACGGTCTGGTCCAGGGCCGGCGTGGGACCTGGGGCTGGTCTCCTCTGTCGGATTGCGGCGTCCATATCGACGAGGCGGGAGCTCTGCATGTGGCGGCGGCCAACCCGAACGTGGTGGGGGCCGGAAGGGAGCTGCTCGAGGGCGGCGTCGAGTCGTTCTCGTTCTCGCCCGACGGACGCAAGCTCGGCCTCGTCCTTAACCACGAGCGGATGCGCAGCATCTGGATCGCGGACCTCGTCACGAGCCGGCTAAAGCTCGTGCGCGACTTCCCTCGGCAGCTCTGTTGCGTCTCGCTCGGTGGGTGGTCACCGTCCGGTGACGAGCTCTTGTACTGGGCTGGTTCGGGGAACTCGGTGATGGCCGACGGCTCGCCCCTGGAATCCGTGGGCCTAGAAGGCGACCGGAAGAGATGGGCGGTGACGGTCCCAAGTGGTCCACTGGCGCGCTGCAACGACGAGCTCGTCGGTCTCGTCGGCGGGGATCGCTTCGGCGACGGAGCCCAACTCGCCGAGCTCCGACCGGGAACCGGAGAGACCGTGCTGACGGAACCGAGCGTTCGGGCTTCGTCCTTCTCGTGTTCACCCGATGATCGCTTCCTCGTCGTACAGACCGATTCGCGGCTGTCCCTTCTGGGACGTGACGGCAGCTTCGTCCGCTATCTGACCGACATCGAAACCCCCAACGGGCAGTGGAGCGAGAGCAACCCGGAGTGGGGGCCTCCGCGCACGGGCATCCTCTTCGTTCGAGGCTTGCACCTCCAGTCGCAACTCTGGTTCGTCCCGGAAGGCGGCACCGAGCGGCCGGTGGTCGATCTGCGATCAGGCGGTCGGTGGAACCTTCGGTCGCTGTTCGACTGGAGCGCGACCCCGCCGTCCGGTTTCGCCTCCGGCTGAGCGGTCAGTCCCTCGCAGTCGGCCTGCGGGGAAGCCTGAAGCTGAATGTGGCGCCTTTGCCCGGCTCGCTCTCGACCCAGATCGTGCCGTTGTGAGCTTCGACGATCGACCTCGACAGATAGAGGCCGAGCCCCGATCCGGGCTTGCGACCGGCCCCCGTGTCGATCCGGCTGAAACGCTGGAACAGCTTGTCGATGTTCTCCTGGTCGATCCCGGGGCCCTCGTCATGGACCGATAAGCAGACCCCCTCTGCCTCCGGCGCCACCTGGACCGTGATCGGTCTCGTCTCTCCGGAGAACTTGGCGGCATTCGAGATGAGATTCAAGAGCACCTGTTTCACCCGGTCTCCATCGACCTGGCAGACGGCATCGCCTCGTCCGACGGCTAGGTCGGTTCGCTCGGCGACACCTGCATCGGTCACGGCCTCGCGCGCGAGCTCCGCAAGATCTATGGAACCGATCTGCAGTTCCATCCCGCCCTGATCGATCGCCTCGAGATCCAAGACCTCGGACACCAGCCTCGTCAGGCGGCGAGCTTCTCGTCCCAGGGTGTCGACCAACTCGTCCCGTTGCTGAGGTGATAGCGCCGACTGACGCTTCTTGAGGATGTCCGCGATGCCAGCGACCACGGTCATTGGGGAGCGAAGTTCGTGTGACACCATCGTCACGAAGTCGCTGCGCATCTCGTCGAGGTGTCGTAGACGTTCGGCCGTCTCCACCGCTTCGGAGAAACGCCTCGCATGCGTGATCGCGATGGAGACCTCCCGTGCCGCCGCTTCGATCAACGCGATGTCGTTCTCCGTCCACTTGCGTGGCGTTCGCGAGTGGAACGCGACGACGCCGAGCAGTTCGTCGCCCCACTCCAGTGGAGTAGCCAGACCGGCCCTCGTTCCTTGCCGGACCAGGTCCATCTGCGCGCCGGCTATCTCCGGATCGGCCATGCGCGGGTCTTCCATCACGTCGTCCGAGGACTGGGTTCGGCGCGTCTCCAAAGCCAGGGTTGAGATAGGGAACTCGAGGCGATCCGATGACACGAGCCGAGGGGTTCCTTTCGAGTCCCATTCCGCTCTGATCACTCCCAGCTTCCCGCGATCGTCGTCCTGCGTGAGATGGATGAAGCAACGGTCTACCTGGGCGCCCGTACCCAGCGTTTCCACGGTTGCCTCAAGGACGTCATCCACGTCGAGCGAGTGCCTCACCTTGGATGCGATCTCGCTCATAAGGACGCTACGCTCGGCCCTCTCCCTCTGAGCGGCGAACAACCGAGCATTGGTGATACCAACCGTAGCTATCGCGGCCATCGTTTCGAAGAAGCGCTCGTCGGCCTCTTCGAATGCGTCGCGTCCCGGTTTCTTCGTCAGATAGAGGGCGCCCACCAACCCGTCGCTGTTCTGCAAGGGGACACCGAGGAATGCATGCATCGGCACATGCTTGTCGGGGAAGCCGATCGAGGCAGCATGGTCTGCGAGCTGTTCGAGCCGGATCGTTCGCTTCTGCTTCAAGACCTCTCCGAGGAGACCGCTTCCCTCAGGCAGGTGCGGCAACAAGGCAACTTCTTCCGGGGTGAGCCCCCTGTACTGGAAGCTCTCGATACCGCCCTCGCCATCGACAGTCACCGCGGCGCCATAGTCCGCCCCCGTCAGCTCCATCGACCGATCGACGATCGCGAGGAGAACGGAGTCGACCTGGAGATCCCCCGTCAGTTGCAGGGTCGTATCTAAGAACGTCGCGAGGAGGCGTCCCTGATCGTTGTCTAGTTGCAAGTCATCTCCGATGGTCGCCCGTCTAGCCCCAACATGCCATTGTTGCCACAGGCACGTCGAGACGCAAGGAGACAAACATGAGCAAAGCGGTGGTTAAGACCCCCGAAGCGCCTGAGGCGGTCGGTCCCTATTCGCAGGGCATCGGGGCGAACGGCCTGATCTTCTGTTCCGGGCAGATCCCTCTCGACCCCCAGACGGGTGAGCTCGTGGTTGGGTCGATCGCCGATCAGACGCGCCGGTGCATGCAGAGCCTGTCGGCCGTTCTGGAAGCCGCCGGGTCGAGCCTCGAGAAGATGGTGAAGGTGACCGTCTATCTCGCCGACATCGCCGACTACGCCGAGTTCAACGACGCGTACGCAGCCTTCGTTGGAGATGAACCCCCGGCACGAGCGGCGTTCGCGGTTTCCGCCCTTCCCAAAGGAGCTCGGGTAGAGGTGGAGTGCGTCGCAGTGGTCGATTGAGACACCGCTAGCATGAGCCGGGTGTTACTTGGGATCTCCGACGACCTTGTCGCCGAAAACGATGCGGACCTCTCGATCCGCGTCCCCGCCTTGAACCGGTTCGAGGCCGGCCTCCTCCGGGGTCTGTGCGTCCGGGCGCTTCACGTACGTCTCGAGCTTGCTCATGAGGAACAGGATCCCGACGATGGCCAGAGGCCACACGATGAGCACGCCCAACAAGAACGCCTGGTAGGGAGTCATGGGAGAGAGTGTCGCGTATGAACGCTCTCGTCGCCGACCTTTCCGCCCATCTAGACCGGGACCGTCTGACCTCACGTCTGGTCGAACTGGTGCGGACCGAATCCGAGAACCCTCCGGGCAACGAGGCGGAGGTAGGAGCTCTTGCAGAGCGGTATTGCCGGGAGCTCAGCCTCGATGTTGAGGTCCATGAAGCCGTCTCCGGAAGACCGAACGTCATCGCGCGATGGGAAGGGGGGCCCGGTAGAACCCTCGGGTACTGCTCGCACATCGACGTGGTGCCGGCGGGCGACCGAGGCCTGTGGGAGGTCGACCCGTACGGAGCGACCATCTCCGACGGTCGCCTGTACGGGCGAGGTTCGTCCGACGCCAAGGGTCCGATTGCGGCGGCGCTGGAGGCGGTGGCGATGCTCAAGGCGAGCGGGTTCGAACCGGAGGGAACCCTCGAGCTGCAGCTTGTTTCCGACGAAGAGTCCGGTGGCTTCAAAGGCGCCGGCTGGCTGGTCGAGAAGGGCTACATCGATCCCGACATCGCGATCATCGGCGAGCCGACGCGCCTGCGCGTCGTGCGCGCGCAACGAGGCATCGCGTGGTCGCGCATTACTACACGCGGTGTGGCGGCTCACGGGTCCGCTCCGGAACGGGGCGTCAACGCCATCGATCACATGTCTGCGGTGATCAGGGAGCTGCTCACCTCGGTGCCCGACATCACCCACCCCGTCGTCGGAGGACCGACGATCAGTATCGGAACGATCCACGGCGGCGCGAAGCTCAACATCATCCCGGCTTCGTGCGTGATCGAGGTCGACCGGCGGACGATCCCGGGCGAGACCGACGAGGATGTGATGGCGCAGTTCGAGGCGGCCATCGAGAGGGCGCGCGCTACCTATCCCGATATCGTTGCTGTTGCAGAGATCGTGGACTCCGGCGCTTCCTTCGAGATCCCCGAGAACGCCGAACTCGTGACAACGATGGTCGAAGCTACGAGGGAGGCGACCGACGCAGAGCCGGAGATCATCGGGTTCAGGGGAGCATCCGACGCTCGTTTCCTGGCCGCATCGGGAGCCGAGGTGATCGTCTTCGGGCCTGGAGATATCGCGCTCGGGCACACAGCGAGGGAATCGATCGATCTCGACGAGCTCGAGCGGGGCGCGTTGTCATACGCGATCGCATTCGCAAGGTTGCTCGGGGCGCCATGACCGAGCCGTTCTCGTGGCCCCGGATCCTGTCCACACTCCTCACCGGTGACGACCTGGCCGAGGAGCAAGCCGCGGCGGCCATGAACGAGATCATGGACGGCGCAGCGACGCCGGCGCAGATCGCAGGGTTCGTTATCGCGCTTAGAGCCAAGGGCGAGACCGTCGACGAGGTCGTCGGTCTGGTCCGCTCGATGCGAGCCTTCTCCGAACGCGTCGATGTGGGCGGGGATCTTCTCGATACGTGCGGCACCGGAGGCGACCGGACCGGAACCTTCAACGTATCTACGGCGGCGGCTCTGGTCTGTGCGGGAGCCGGGGTGAAGGTCGCCAAGCACGGAAACCGCGCCGCGTCCTCGCGCTGCGGCTCGGCGGACGTGCTGGAGGCCCTCGGGGTGAAGATCGACCTGCCGCCCGACGCGGTTGCCGCGTGCATCGAACAGACGGGGATCGGATTCTGTTTCGCCCCCGTGTTCCACCCGGCCATGCGCCACGCCGGCGTCCCCCGGCGCGAGCTGGGCGTAGCAACGATCTTCAATTTCCTCGGCCCCCTCACGAACCCGGCCGGTGCAACGCGTCAGGCACTTGGGGTTGCCGATCCGCGCATGGTGGACATCATGGTCGAAACCCTCCACCGTTTGGGTAGCAAGCGCGTTCTCGCCTTCCATGGGGCCGGGGGGCTCGACGAGCTTTCCACCGCTGGTCCCTCTTACGTCGTAGAGCTGAACGAAGGAGCGATCGAGCGATGGACGATCGATCCCGCCGATCTCGGCCTCGATCCCGCCCCCATCGAAGCGCTTGCCGGAGGCACGGCGGATGAGAACGCACAGAAGATCCGTTCCGTGCTGGGGGGAGAGGCAGGGCCACCGCGAGACGTCGTGGTCCTCAATGCCGCGGCCGGGCTGGTGGCGGCCGGCCGCGCCGGCGACATGCAGGAAGGGCTCGGCGAGGCGCAACGAGCGATCGATTCGGGCGAGGCGGCTAAGGCTCTCGAACGCTTGGTCGAGGTGTCGTCTTCTTCCGCCTGAGAGGATCTTTAGCTTCGAAACGCCCGTCCTTCCTCACTGCATTCGTCGACGCCCACGTGCCGGACACGGAGACGAGTTCGAGCTCGTCCGCGTGGCGTTCGATCCACGACGACAGGACGCGCGCTTCGGTCAGTTGTTCGGCCGTCTGATAGCAAGCCACCTCACTCGTGACGGCGATCGCTCGCAGTCTGGTCATCGTGGAGATCGTGTCACCGTCGAGATCGGTCGCCGCTGCGAGTTGTGCATCGCGTATCAACAACACGCGCTCGCCGTGACGTAGGAAGACCTCGCCGGCCTCCAACAACGCGCCGATGCGCGCTCGCCGTGCGAGCGTGTTCTCGAGCAGAGCTCCTCTGCGCCGCACCTCGTCGGCCTCCTCGAAGCGAGCATGGCGCGACAACAGTCGCATCCTCTTCTCCAGCGCCCCGAGTATCGGGTCCGGATCGAGCACCATGGCATCGACCAGGCGCCTGATCTCGTCGAGATGCAAGTCGGCGTCCGTGCCGGTGCAGCGTTCGATCTCGGAGAAGGCACAACCGTGACATGTCCTGGGCTCGGCGCAGCGATGGATGGGGGTTGCATCGCGCAGAGCATCGATGAGGGTCCGCACGATCTTCACCGAGCCGAACGGACCGAGGTAAAGCGCGCCGTCGTCCTTCGGGCTGCGCGCCGGGGCGATCTTGCCGGTCTTTCCCGAGGTCGTCGCTTTCAGGTACCACGTCGCCGGTCGCTTGCCGACGCGGTTGTAGGGAGGCAACTCGCGCTGGATCGCGCGCGCTTCCGCGATCTCGGCCTCGAGTGGTGACCCGTGGACCTCGACCGTGACGGCCTGAGTCTCGCGCAGGAGGTTCTTGATCTTGCGCCGGGGGTCGCCGTAGAAGTACGACCGTACGCGCTGGCGGATGTTCGTAGCTTTGCCGACGTAGAGGGTCTGCCCCGACGAACCGACGAAGCGGTACACCCCGGCGTGGCTCGGCAGGCCCTCCGTCAGGGAGATCTTCGAGAAGGTGCCATCGAGCTTGGATGCAGACAGAGCCAACAGGTCCTCGAGGGTCACGACCCCGAACCCCGCGACCCGTTCGATCAGGTGATGGAGGACGTCGATCGTGGCCAAGACATCGGCGAAGGCGCGATGGCACGGTTGATGGGCGCAACGGAGGTGCGCGGACAGGGTCGCGAGCCTGTGGTTACGGACCTCGCCGGCGAGGACCTTCCGTGCGAGCCCCGCGGTGTCCAGGACGCGGTTGGTGAGGCGTTCGTAGCCGCGCTCGACCAACGCGTGGTTGAGGAAGGAGATATCGAAGCGAGCATTGTGGGCCACGAGGACGGTGCCCTTCGAGAACTCGAGGAACGAGGGGAGGACCGAATCGATCTTTGGCGCTTCCGCCAGGGCGGCATCGTCGATCCCCGTCAGCAAGCGGATGAAGGCCGGAACCGGCCGGCCCGGGTCGACGAGGGTCTGGAACGTGCCCACCACCTCGCCCCGGCGCACCTTCACGGCCCCCACCTCGGTGATCGCCGAATCCGAGGGGGAACCCCCGGTCGTCTCGAGGTCGACGACGCAGAAGGTCACCTCGGACAGGGGGGTGCCGAGGTCCTCGAAGCTCCGCTGGGCCAGCATGATCCCAGGATAGCGAACAGGTGTTCGATATCTGGGGAGGAGGGCGCCAGGGGTGAGTTTCCGCTAGGGCCACCTACACTGTGGGCATGGTTTCCCAGGCCTCGGAGGTCGAGCGCGCCCGTCTCAGCGAGCTCGAACGCATGGTTGCCTCGCTGCGCGAGGACTCGGAGCTGGCCAACGCCCTCCTGGGCCTCTCGGGGGCGCTGGCCGAGGTGCGGTCGCTCGAGGAGACGATCGATCTCGCCGTCCGGATGGTCAACGAGCTGATGGGGGCCGATCGCAGCTTCGCGGCCTCCTGGATCCCCGGCCAAGAGCGTTTCCGGGTCACCGGGCAGGTCGGCTTCGAGGGCGAGCAACTAGACAGCCTCTACGAGCTGGCGGACACGCCCGACGGGCTGCCCCTGCTGCGCCAGGCGCTCCGGCAGCGGGCCCCGCTCATGATCGGCGACACCGTCACCGACGGGCATCTCACGATGAATGACGCCAAGATGAGGACCGCTCGTGCGTACTGCGGGCTCCCGCTGATCCGTTGGGGAGAGGAGTTCGGAGGTCTCGCCCTGCTCTACAACCAGCCGCGCCGCTTCACCCCCAAAGACGAGGCCCTCGCCAGAGGGATCGCCCGGCAGGTCGGTGCCGCTCTTGCCAACGCCCGCCAGTTCAACCTGCTGCAGACGCTGAGGACGTTCGGAGAGAGGGTCGGTTCGAAGCTCTCGCTCCAGGAGGTCGTCGTTGATGTGGTCGCAGGTGCCCGCGAGCTGTTGTCTGCCGACGGAGCGTGGGTGTACTTCCTGGATTCCTCGAGCTCTTCGCTGGTCGCGGCGACGCACGTGGAGCCACCGATCCCGGGCCTCACTCGGATCGACGTCTCGGACGAACTGTGGCGCGGGCTGGCCGAGGGGAGATCGGTACCGATCACCACCCTGGATGAGCTGATCGAAGGAGATTCCGGGCCCACCTCCGCTCTGGCCGCGCCGATCCCGGGCTCCGACGGGACGCTTCTGGGTGCAGTGCTGGTGTTGTTCGATCGCCAACTCGTCTTGGGCAGCGATGACGAGGAGGCCCTCAGCGTTCTCGCATCTCAGAGCGCCCTCGCGATAGAGAACGCGCAGCGCTTCGAACGCCAGCAACGCGTAGCGCGCAGCCTCCAGCAAGGTCTCCTGACCTCCGAGGTGCCCGATATGGGGACATGCCAGTACGGAGCGGTATATGAGCCTGCCGGCGGTGAAGCCGAGATCGGTGGTGACTTCTTCGATGTGTTCGATCTCCCCGACGGACGTCTGGCCCTGGTCGTCGGAGACGTGTCGGGCAAGGGGGCCGAGGCGGCCGCCCAGACGGCGATGGCGAAATACATGCTGCGAGCGTTCGCGACCCGCAACGCTTCGCCCTCGTCAGCATTGTTCCACCTCAACAATGCTCTTCTGAAGAGCTTCGCAGACGATCGCTTCATGACGATCATGTATGCGGTCTTGGATCCGGAGACGAACCGCGTGGTGATCGGGTCTGGGGGTCACCCGGACCCCCTCGTGTACCGGTATGCGACCCGCACTGTCGAAGCGATCGAAGTCTCCGGTTCGATACTTGGTGCGTTCGCCGATCAGAGCTTCGAGCAGGATGTCTTCGACCTCGAGGAGGGGGACGTGTTCGTCGCATATACCGACGGACTGGTCGAGGCCCGCAGCGGAGACAAACTCTACGGTCGCTGGCGTGTCGAGAAGTCACTGGCTCACTATGGATCGTCGTTCTCGGTCGAAGACCTCGCGCGCCGTCTTTACGACGACGCCCGTGAGTTCGGATCGGTGACCGACGACACGATCGTTTTCACCCTCGGTTGCAAGGTGGCGCCCAAGTGAGCTACCGGTGTGACTCGTGCGGTAACAAGACACGTTTCGATGTGGAGGAGACGAAGCGGGTGCGCGCCTTCCATCACTTCAGCTTGGCCGGCGAGGATTCGATCGAGGAAGAAGAGGTCCTGTCCCGCGTGATCGAGAAGGTGATCTGCCGCTGGTGCGGGTCGAGCGACGCGATCGTCGAAGAAGCTCCGCTCGACGCGGCCTCGTTGGACAGCGCGTCGCGAGACTAGTTTGAGCCGCTCTGCCCTCGAAGGGATCCGGATCCTCGACCTGACGCGCCTGCTTCCCGGCGGGTACGCGACCTTGCTCATGGCAGACCTCGGCGCCGACGTGGTGAAGGTCGAGGAACCGGGCAAGGGCGACTACATCCGGTGGACCCCGCCGATCGTCGGTGAGTTCTCGGCCGCGCATATCGCGCTTAACCGCAACAAACGCTCGATCACACTCAACCTGAAGTCCGACGGGGGCCGGGACCTGTTCAAGAGACTCGTGGAGTCATACGACGTCGTCATCGAATCCTTCCGGCCCGGGGTTATGGACCGGCTGGGACTGGGCTACGAGGAGCTCCGCAGGATCAACCCCGGCCTCGTCTACTGCGCCATCTCCGGATACGGACAGGGCGGCCCTCGATCACAGGTGGCCGGGCACGACGCGAACTACATCGGGTATGCGGGGGTCCTCAGCATCGTCGGCGAGGAAGGGCGTCGCCCGGTGCTCCCCGGTGTACAGATCGGCGACCTCGCGGGGGGAGGGATGGCCGCGGTCATCGCGATCCTTGCGGCTCTTCACGCGCGCAGCGTTACGGGGGAGGGGGACTTCTGCGACGTGTCGATGATGGACGGGGCCGCCTCGTGGCTGTCGATCCATGCTGCGGACTTCGTCGCCTCCAAGCAGGTCCCCCAACGCGAGCGCATGCACCTGTCCGGCGAGCATCCCTGCTACCGGGTCTATCCCGCCGCGGACGGCTGGCTCACGATAGGTGCGCTGGAGCCGCAGTTCTGGTCGGCGCTGTGCTCCGCTATCGGTAAGGAGCACCTCGCGGGCGACGCCTTCGCGGCGGGGGACAGGCGAACGGAAGTTATCGCCGAGCTCGAAGAGACCTTCGTGCAGAAGACGAGGGCGGAGTGGTTGAGCGAGCTCGACGGTCTCGACGTCTGCGTTGGGCCTGTGAACGATTTCGCCGAGGCGTTCGACGATCCCCAACTGAGACACCGCGAGATGTTCTTCGAGTCCGACGTCCCCAGCGCAGGACCGTGGACACACATAGGTAACCCGATCAAGCTGTCGGAGCACAGCGGCGACGTCGGCCGGCGACCCCCTCCGAAGATGGGCGAGCACACGGCCGAGATCCTCGCGGAGGCCGGCCTCTCGGAGTCCGACGTCGAAGGGTTCAGAACGACCGGGGTGATCTGATGCAACTCCCCGACACGGTCGTGGCGGCCATAGTTCGGGGGATGGGCGCGTACATGCAATCGGCGCGGCCCACCGATCTTCCCGCCGCGCTTCGTCCGTTGAAGGGCAAGCACAACAAGATGCTTGCGGCGCGACGCGCAGACATCGTCGACGCGCTCGAAGACGAAGCCTTGCGAGCCATGGTCCTCGATTGGTTACAGGACAAGCCCACGGGAATCTCCAAACCCGACACGAGGATCCTCGCAACGGCGGCGCGCCGCGAGGACGGGTGGGAGAAGGAGATGGCGGGACATGCTCCCGCCCCGAAGACCCAGGTGCGGAGGAAGGACCCGGGCGACGCGCTCGCGCGCGAGAAGGAACGGACCCGCCGCGCGAAAGACGAGGCACGGAAGGCTAAGGAAGACGCGGCGCGCGATCTCGCTGCGGAGCGCAAGGAGGTCGCGGCGTTGCGTGCCGAGCTCGAGCGGCTCCGTGTGGAGGTCCGCTCCCTAGAGAAGAACCTTGCGGTGGCTGAGAAAGAAAGCGCGACGGCGCGTTCGGAGATGGATCGCGAGGTCCGCAAAGCGCGCCGGCGTTCGGAGAAAGCCGAGGCCGCGCTCGAGTCCGAGAAGGCGAAGCTGAAAGAGGTGCGCGCCGAGCTTGCTGCAGCCAAGGCGAGCGTGCCCACCTCCGCAGCGCCGAAGCCCGCGCCGAAGCCCGCTCCCAAGCCGCGCGCCGCAAGGGAACCCTCCCGACGACGTCGACTGTCAGCTCCCAAGGGACGTTTCGATGACGACCCCGAGACCCTCACTGAATGGTTATCGACCCCCCACGTCCACCTGCTCGTCGATGGCTACAACGTGAGCAAGGCAGAAGGCGGATTCGGAGACCTCACCCTCGAGACCCAGAGGAGACGCTTGTTACAGGAGGTAGGGAAAGTGGCCCGCCGACACGAGGTCGAGGCCACGGTCATCTTCGACGGCTCGCATATCGCCCCGGGAACCTCACGTCGCCACCGAGGCCCTGTCCAGGTTGAGTATTCGAGGGCCGGCGAGATCGCGGACGACCACCTGATCGCCAAGCTCGAGGGCCTCCCCAAGTATCCGG
>Ga0299913_10003107_pt1 | contig 13446 bp, 14 predicted proteins | sample RVTome_9_FD_201360 | JGI IMG/M metagenome (GOLD analysis project Ga0299913, IMG submission 201360) | Soil microbial communities from uranium-contaminated site in the Upper Colorado River Basin, Wyoming, United States - RVT155D38 (version 2) ... | reverse complement strand
GGCTGCGTGCTGCGGCTCGTCCGCTGCCTCGAGGGCTCGGGAAGGATCCACTTCGACCTCTCCCCTCGGTTCGACTTCGGACAGACCGTGCCCCGGGTCGAGCTGGAGTCCCCACACCGCGGAGTCGTCTTCGGTGGCGCCGACGGCATCCTGGTGGAGTCCGAGATCCCGATGGAACGACAGGACGGGTCAGCGGTCGGATCGATGGACATGGCGGAGGGTGACACCGCGAGCACGGTGCTCACCTATCTCGCCGAGCACCGCCGGGACGTCGAGTCCGTCCCGCTCGCCGACGTGGAGACGTCGATCGAATCCACCATCGGATACTGGCGGAATTGGGTCGAGCAGTGCACCTACGACGGTCCCTATCGGGAAAGCGTGGTGCGAAGCGCGCTCGTGCTCAAGCTGCTGACCTACGGCCCGACTGGCGCCATCCTGGCCGCGCCGACCACCTCTCTGCCCGAGGAGATCGGAGGGATCAGGAACTGGGACTACCGCTACACATGGCTCCGCGATGCCGCGATGAACATATATGCCCTGTTCACCCTGGGCTTCGCCACTGAGGCGGGGGAGTTCATGGACTGGCTGCGCTGGGCCACCGCAGGTCGTGCGGCGGACCTCCAGGTGATGTACGGGATCGGAGGCGAGCGCCAACTCCCCGAACGACAGCTCGCTTTGGAGGGATATCGAGGCTCGAGGCCTGTTCGGGTAGGGAACGCCGCCACCGACCAGTTCCAGATGGATGCCTACGGCTACCTTCTCGACACAGCATGGCTGTTCCATCGTCACGGTGGGCACATCGACGACGAGTTCTGGGGGTTCCTCCATGAGGTGACCGATCACCTCTGCGAATGCTGGAAGAAGCCTGATCAGGGCATCTGGGAGATTCGGGACATCCCACGCCATTTCGTCACGTCGAAGGTCTTCGCTTGGGTGACCGTCGACAGGGCTGTCCGGCTGGCCGAGGCGCTGGGCAAGGACGATGCACCGGCTCATTGGGCCACCATCCGGGACGAGATCAAAACTGAGGTGCTCGAGCGCGGCATCGACGACACCGGCGGATTCCGCGGTGCCTATGACCGTGAAGGACTCGACGCATCAGCCCTCCTGATGCCGTTGGTCCGCTTCATCGATGCCGACGACCCCCGCATGATCGCCACCGTGGAGGCAATCCAGACCGGTCTGGCCCGAGACGGGCTGGTGAGGAGATACCTGACCGACGACGGCCTTCCTCCGGGAGAGGGCTCGTTCTTGATCTGCAGCTACTGGCTCGTGGACAATCTCGCGATGGCGGGGAGGGTCGAGGAGGCGGAATCGCTGTTCCAGCGTCTCAACGGCTATGCCAACGACCTGGGATTGCTGGCCGAGGAGGTTGATGCGAGGGATGGCACTCACCTCGGCAACTACCCCCAGGCGTTCAGCCATGTCGGGCTCATCGGCGCGGCCATCAACCTGGCCGGGGCATCGGGGCGATGACCGGGCCGGGTCGGTCGTTGATCTGCCAGGCACTCCTATTCGCCATGGAGGTCTGTGGGGGAATGGAAGTGGCACAGAGCTAAACGAGGCCGTTGCTCGCTCATCTCGGCGAACGAGTGGAGGAACCTCGGGATCTGGACAACCTGGACCGCCACTCATATCGATTCGGGTCTGGCCCGACCACGACATGGCAACCCAGTACGGTCACGGCATGACCGAAGTCACCCCGAAACTTCACATGATCGGCTTGATAGTGGAGAGCATGGAGGCCTCCCTCGAGTTCTACCGGCATCTGGGTTTGGCATCGCCGGAGAGACTCTCGAACCACCATGTCCAGTTCCCGGCGTCAGATGTGACACTTTTCCTGGACGACGACCCGGTGGAGTGGGATCCGCAATTCGCCGAGATGCCATTCGGCTCGTTGGTGGAGTTCTTCCTGGGATCCGAGGCGACTGTCAGAGCCAAAGCCGAGCAGATGGCGGCCCGAGGGTTTGAGCCCGTCCGACCCCCCTACATCACTAAATACGGCATGTGCTTTGCCATGTTCGAGGATCCCGATGGCAACAGGATCCTCTTGTCGGGCAACGCGGCCGGGGACTGACCACCAGGAGCAACCACTCCAGGAAACGACGGTCGAGCAGTTTCCAATCCACCGTCCATAGAGGCTGTACACGCCCTATAGCGGTCGTATCCGGCCCGACCAGAGGTTCGTGCCGGCAGGAACGTCCACAGGAGCGAACCCGCCAACGACAGCACGGTCAGCGGGATGTCCCGCGGCGGCTATGTTCTGAGCCTGGGACCTGAGCAAGGCTCACCCGCCGTCCACTGCGTCGAGTCCCCAGGAAATGATCTTGTCCGGCGTGATCCTCAGGACGGAATTCCCGCTGGCATCTGCTGGAATCGCCTCCGTTGGTCCTTCGATTATCACGGCACGGGGGCGCCACGGATCGATCGAGGCGATGTCGTCAACCACCAATGCCGACTGGGGGTTGGCAGTGACGTTCCGAAACTTCCTCGTGGCCTGCAGATCGCGTCCGCTTACGTCGATCGTGCCCAATTCCTCGTTGTACTGCCACATGCCCACTGGTGTCACCTGGGGTCGACCATGCTCATCTGCGGTGGCGAGACGAGCCAGCCGTCTCTCGCTCTGCAGGTAATCGAGTTGTGTTGTCGTGAGCTTCTTCATCTTGCTGCCTCTCCCCCGGGGGGGTGGGTTCTCTATGTATGCGCAAGCATAAACATAGGCCTTTCAAGACACAAGTCCCGCATAGAGTGAGTCACCGAGATGGGAGCATCGAAGTCACTGCGAAACAAGGTTGAAATGACAACCGCCGCCTCGCCAGTCGTTGGGGGGGTGGTCGAGCGCCCCGATGGGATAAGGCATCTGTCGCCCCAACGCGCCGGTGCATTCCTCGGTCTTCTCAGGGTGGGAGACATGCTCGAGCACCGACTCAGCGAAGACCTCGAATCCCGGCACGGAATCAACCTGAGATCTTTCGAGGTGCTGCTGTTCCTCGCGGCGTTCGCCCCTGCGGGTCAGCTTCGTATGAGTGAGCTCACCAGCGAGGCGCCGCTGAGCCAGAGTCGGGTGTCCCGCCTCGTCGCCGATTTGGAAGCCAGAGGTCTGGTGAAGCGGACGCCTGCTGAGACAGACGGTCGTGGCGTCTGGGTTTCGATAACGGACAGGGGAATCGAGAAGTTCAAAACCGCCCAAGAGACCCACCTCGAAGACCTCGATCGATGGCTCTTCTCCCATCTCACCGACACAGAGGTCGATCAGCTCGGAGACGTAACTCAGAGACTCATGCGCAGCCTGTCCGACGAAATCGGCATTAGACAGGACGAGTCACCGCCGACTCACGAGCCCTGATCAAGCTGGGTCGATGACAGGGGATCCGTAATCACCCCGGACTCGATCACGGAGAGGTGACTGTCGGGAGGCATTGGATACGGCGGGCGTGGATCTCTCGGAGGCGTTCGAGTTGCTCTTTGTGGGCCGTGGGACCGTATCCCCGACTCGTTGCCATGCCCTTTGTGAGCCCCGAAGCAAGCACCGAGGCGACAGCAGTACAGGTCAACTTGTTCCGCGGCGACATCGAGAAGGCGGCGCGGTTCTACGTCGCCCTGGGGTTCCGATCGTGTTCACGGCAACCAAAGACGGTGCCGCCGAGCACTTCGAGATCGAGGCGGCCGGCACGCGGATTGGGCTCCCGTCGGCCGACGCCGCCAATCGCATCGCCAGACACTCGGCGTCGCAGTGCCGGCCGCGGTGAGTGAGCTCGTGTCCTGGTGCGACGATGTGGACCGCATGTTCCAGACATCCCTAGACGCCGGTGCGACGGGACTCGCCGCTCCAAGAGACTCCCCTGACGGTCGGATTCGCTACGGCTGGGTTCGCGACCCAGAGTCACATCAACTCAAGTTCGCCACGCCCCCTGACCTCTACACCCACCATCATCCTCACCACGTCTCGTCGTGAACCAGATCATCGAGTGGGCGTCGAGCAGGCTTCTCGATCGGGCGCAGAGGGCGGTCGGCCGGGTAGCCGAATGCGATCAGCCACCAGACCCGGTACCCGTCGGGCAGATCGAGGACATCCCGGCCGACTTCGACATTGTGCGCGGATGAATGCCCGGAGCCGATGCCGAGGTCAGCGGCGGCCAGCATCATGCTCATGGTGAGCTGGCCCATGTCATAGGCAATCGACTCCCTGACCCTCGGCTCATCAGGGTCGGGGCCCACCAACGCCACGGTGACCGCCGATCCCGGGATGTGGCGGGCTCCCTGCCAGATGTGAGCGAGCCGCTCCAGCCGATCCCGATCACGGACTACCACGAAGTCCCAGCGCTGCTCGTTGCTGGATGAAGGCGTGCGCCGCCCCGCCTCGAGGATCTTCTCGAGATCGGCCTCCTCGATCGGCCGGTCCTCGTAGACCCGGACGTTGCGTCGCGACCTGATCGCTTCCGATGTCTCCATATCTTCACCTCGCTCGTTGGTGCCCGCCATTGTGGCGGTGGGCACAGGCTTTCATCCCATCTTCTCCCGCAGCCTGTCGATTCGCCCCATGATCGGGCTGGCAGTGACACCGTGGACCACTACCGAGACGACCACGACCAGGCTCACGATCGCCCACAGCCGATCCACCGAGCCGAAGTCGGCGACATTGATGGCATGGGCCAGGTAGTAGAACGAGCCCACACCTCTGATCCCGAAGAAGGCGATTGCCTGGCGTTCCCGAGGCCCGGCATCGGTCCCGGTGAGACCGATCCAGCCGGTGACCGGCCGGACGAGGAGCACGATGGCCAGCGCCACCAACAGGTCGATCCCGCTGGCAGCGGTGAGCACACCGTTGGTGATGGCCCCACCGAAGAGGATCAGGAGCACAGCTGTCACCAGTCGCTCGATCTGGTCGACGAACCCGTGCATCGCCTCGTGGTACTCGTGCTTTCGCTCGGATCGCCGGATGATCACGGCTGCCACGAACACGGCAAGGAACCCGTACGAGCCGACCAACTCCGCCGCAGCGAACGAGATGAGCGTCGCGGCGAGGGCGATCATCCCATCCATGGTCCCGGGCAAGGGCGAGCGCCGGTCGAATATGGCGAATCCGAGAAGACGACCCACGGCGAGCCCGACGAGAGCACCCATACCCACCTTGTAGAGGACTTCGACGAAGAGAAAGTCGGCCCACCAGGTGGCCGGAGCCAGGCCGGCTACAGCCATGAGCACCGCGAGATTGGTGAACGGGAAGGCAAGGCCGTCGTTCAGACCTGCCTCAGAGGTCAAGGCGAACCGCACCTCGTCTTCCTCGTCTTCATTCCCTGATGATGGACCTGCCACCTGGACGTCCGAGGCGAGCACCGGGTCCGTTGGCGCCAACACCGCACCGAGGAGCACCGCCGCGGCCGGAGCCAGGCCGAGGGCCCACCAGCCGAGCAGGGCGACGGCCGCGATGGTCAATGGCATCGTGATGCCGAGCAGCTGCCAGGTCGGACGCCAGGCCCGCCAGCCGAAAGGACGGGAGAGGCCTATCCCCGCCCCCATCAAGGCAACAATCACGCCGAACTCGGTGAGCCGCTCGGTGGCCACACTCCACTCCACCGGATCGGGACCTTCGAACCCGAGAGGCAGGGAGAAGAAGAGGGCGCCGGCAGCGATGTAGATGATGGGATAGGACAGGGGACGATCGGCGAGGACCCTGGGCAGGCCCACCACTCCGAAGGCAGCCAGGCCAATCACGAGTAGTGCGACGTCGTAGAGGTCGAGCAGCTCGATCACGACGGCGACCGTAGCCGTCTCCGTGAGTATCACATCTCGACCCCTTGACATGAAGTTAACTTGAACTTGTAGCTTTGCCTCATGACTTCTGAAACACGACGGATCGCCATCGTCACCGGCATCTCGCGCGGGCTCGGCTTGGCAACGACCAGGGCGCTCGCCGCCCGCGGGTGGACCGTGATCGGGGATGCCCGCTCGAACACAGATCTCGAAGCCGCCCTTGCCACCATCGACGGCGACGTCCACGGCGTGGCCGGTGACGTTTCCGACCCGGCCCATCGAGAACAACTCATCCGGGGCGCGATCTCGGCCGGTGGGCTCGACCTGATCGTGAACAACGCATCGATCTTGGGACCCAGCCCACAACCATTTCTCGACTCCTACCCGCTCGAAACCCTGGAGCAGGTCTATCGCGTGAACGTGATCGCCCCCCTCGCGCTGACCCAGGCCGCGCTCCCGTTGCTCCGCCAGCGTCGGGGCGTCGTGGTGAACGTAACCTCGGATGCGGGCCGGGAGAGCTACCCGGGATGGGGTGGCTATGGGTCGTCCAAGGCAGCCCTGGATCAGATGAGCAATGTCTTGGCGGTCGAGGAGCCAGACATCTCGGTGTACCGATTCGACCCGGGGGACATGAACACCAGGATGCATCAAGAGGCATTTCCCGGTGAGGACATCACAGACCGCCCCGATCCCGAGCAGAGCGTCCCATCACTGATGGCCTTGATAGAGGGCAGACCGGCTTCTGGCGCCTATCGCGTCGAAGACGTGCTCCTCGCGACATGACCGTGCTCACGAGGTCGATGGACTTCCCGTTGCCCGCGTCCCACGTCGCGGCCCAGCCCGCCGAGAGGCGCGGCTCGGGGCGCGATGACGTGCGGATGATGGTCGCCCATCGTTTCACGGACTCCATAGAGCACGCTCCGTTCCCCGCGATCACGCGACTGCTGCTGCCCGGTGACGTTCTCGTCGTGAACACCTCGGGAACGGTCCCGTCGGCTGTCGACGCCTGGTCTGCCGACGGGACCAGGGTCAAGGTCCACTTCGCATCGCCGGCCCCCGGTGGCCTCTGGGCTGTCGAGGTCAGGTCACCGACGGCTGGCGGCGGAACCATCCCCGGGCCCGAATGGAGCCCACGCACCCTCCGGCTCGCCGGCGGCGCCACCCTCCACCTCCTGACCCACGACACCACGAGCGGCCGTCTCTGGCATGCCGGGATCGACGGTGTGGCCGACGTGGTCTCCTACTTGTTCGCCAACGGTGAGCCGATCAGGTACACGCCAGGGCCTGCATTGCCAATCGACGACTACCAGACCGTCTTCTCCGCAGAGTCGGGCTCCGCTGAGATGCCAAGTGCGGCGCGCCCGTTCACAACGGAGCTGGTCACCGCCCTCGTCACCAGGGGCGTGATGGTGGTTCCGGTCACACTGCACGCCGGTGTCTCCTCCTACGAGGACGACGAGTGGCCGGGCGACGAGCGCTACGAGGTGACCGAGCACGCCGCCGCCGTGGTCAATGCCATCCGCAGATCAGGCGGACGGGTCATAGCCACCGGCACCACGGTGGTCAGAGCTTTGGAGACCGTCGCCGACTCCAGCGGCGTGGTCCATCCCGGGCACGGAGTCACCGACACCGTGGTGACACCGCTCACAGGATTGCGTGCGGTCGACGGGCTGCTGACCGGCTGGCACGAGCCCCGGTCGTCTCACCTCACGATGATGGAGGCCTTCCTCGAACGAGCGACCCTCGACCGGGTGTACCGCGAGGCATTGGACACGGGCTACCTCTGGCATGAGTTCGGGGACCTCCTGCTCATCCTCCCCTGAGCTGTGGATGCGAACCCAGGGTTCGCAGCACCGCCTGGCGAAGTCCAGCGCCCCGAGTTGGCGTCGATGTGTCGAATTCAGGGTCACTCCTTCGTACAGATGGTGACAATCGGTCGACGGCTTGGGTCGGGACGGCCGGTGACTAGTCGGTCAGGCGGGCAAAGAGACGGAGAGACGATGGGTGAGCCTTGCGATGTAATCCAACAACTCGGGAGGCTCGTGGACGGTGAACGGGAGGTCGAGCCAGATGAAGACGAAAGCCAACCACTCCAACGCGTCACCTTGGAGGCGGGCCCGGCAGCTCGTGGCGTCGATCGGCTCGACTTCGGCCTCGCCATGCCTGAGCTTCGCTTCGACCTCCGCGGCCGGGGCGTGGATGGTGGCCACCACCTGGAACCGCATGGGCATCGATCGCAACGACTGCTCCACATACTCGGCGGCGCTGCCCCCTGGGATGGACCGAGGCTCGAAGCGGATCCGGGTCGCCCAGGGCGAGTTGACTCGATCGAGGCGGAAGGTCCTCCAGTCGTCCCGGTCACGGTCGAAAGCGAGGAGATACCAACGATGGTGCATGGAGACCAACTGATGCGGCTCGACATGGCGCTCGGACTCCTCCCCTTCCCGCGATCTGTATTCGAAGCGAAGTCGCTCGTGATCGCGGCACGCTTGGGCGACGGTGGTGAGAACCTCGGAGTCGACGGTGACCCACGAGCGGACAAGAGGCACCACAGCCTCCTGGAGGGTGTTGACCCGCCGCCTCACTCGTGGCGGAAGGACTTGTTCGAGCTTGGTGAGGGCACGGAGGGAGATCTCTTCGAGACCTTCGATGGTGCCACCGGCAGCGGTGAGCAGGCCGACAGCGATCGCCATCGCCTCGTCGTCGTCGAGAAGAAGCGGGGGAATATCTGCGCCACCGTGCAGTTGATAACCACCGGCGGGCCCACTCAGAGAACTGACCTCGTAACCGAGCTCACGGAGCCGGTCGATGTCGCGGCGCAGAGTGCGCTCGCTGACCTCCAGACGACGCATCAACTCCGGTCCCGCCCAAACCCGGCGCGATTGGAGAAGCGAGAGCAGCCGGAGAGCTCGCGAAGTCGTGTCACCCATAATTTACGATCATTTCAAGTGTTCCGGCCATATTCTGGCATGAATGAAAACTACTTTGTCGAGACAAGGCGAGTGAAGGAGAAGACATGAATGAAGTCATACGAGCCGAGGGGCTCGTCAAGCACTACGGGGAGGTGAAGGCACTCGACGGGCTCGACCTCAGCGTCCCCGAAGGGACGGTGCTCGGGCTTCTCGGCCCCAATGGAGCCGGGAAGACCACCGCAGTCCGAATCCTCACCACCCTGCTCGAGGCAGACGCCGGCACCGCCATGGTCGCCGGGGTCGATGTGGCTACCGACCCCAACGGGGTCCGCTCGCGCATCGGGCTTTCCGGCCAATACGCCGCGGTCGACGAGTACCTCACCGGATTCGAGAACCTCTACCTGTTCGGCAAGCTCTACAGACTGGGCCGGCCCAAGGCCCGGGAGCGTGCCCGCCAGCTCCTTGAGCGCTTCGACCTCGTCGAGGCTGGAGACCGGCCGGTCAAGACCTACTCCGGCGGGATGAGACGCCGTCTCGACCTGGCCGGTGCCCTGGTCGCCGATCCAAAGGTGCTCTTCCTCGACGAGCCCACCACCGGCCTCGACCCCAGGGGTCGAGCGGATATGTGGGACGTGATCCGGGAGATGGTGCAGTCCGGGACCACCCTGCTGCTCACCACCCAGTACCTCGAGGAAGCGGATCGTCTCGCCAACGAGATCGTCGTGATCGACCATGGGCGGGCCATCGCCCAGGGAACGGCTGACCAGCTGAAGAGCCAAATCGGAGGCGAGCGGGTCGAACTGGTCCTGGCATCTCGAGACGATCTGGGGAGGGCTCGCGAGACCATCACGTTCTTCACCGTGGGTGAGATCGTGATCGACGAGCAGACGCGCACACTGACCGCTCCGGTCTCCGGGGGCAGCGGTGTGCTCACCGAGGTCCTCCGTGGCCTCGACGCCAACTCGATCCCAATTCTCGACGTGGGTCTTCGCCGTCCCACCCTCGACGATGTGTTCCTCACCCTGACCGGCCACGCCGCCGAAGACGGCGCCGAACCCGAGAAGGCCGAATTGAAAGAGACTGCCTGATGACTGCAATCACCTGGATGCTGGCCGACGGCCTCGCCGTCGCCCAACGCAACCTGATCAAGATAAAGAGAGTGCCCGAGGTCCTCGTCTGGGTCCTCATCTCCCCCATCATGTTCGTCCTGTTGTTCGCCTTCGTCTTCGGGGGCGCCATCGAGGTGCCGGGCATGAACTACAGGGAGTTCCTGATCGCGGGGATCTTCGCCCAGACGGTCGTGTTCGGCGCCACCTACACCGGGGCGGGGCTGGCAGAGGACATGCAGAAGGGAATCATCGACCGCTTCAAGTCGCTGCCGATGTCGCGGTCCGCTGTGCTGTTGGGACGTACCGGTGCAGACATCGTCTACAACGTGCTGTCCATCACGATCATGGCCCTCACCGGTCTCGTGGTCGGTTGGCGGATCCACACTTCGGCGCTGGAGGCGGCGGCCGGGTTCGCCCTGCTCCTGTTGTTCGCCTATGGCTTCTCCTGGGTGATGGCGACGGTCGGTCTGCTGGTGCCGAGCCCCGAGGTGGTGAACAACGCTTCGTTCATGGTGATTATGCCGTTGACGTTCATCTCCAACGCCTTCGTCCCAGTGGAGACACTCCCGACCGCTCTTCAGGTATTCGCCGAGTGGAATCCAGTGTCCGCGGTGACACAGGCCGCCCGGAACCTGTTCGGGAATACCTCGCCCCTGGTCCCGGTGGGTGACGCTTGGCCGATGCAGAACCCTGAGATCTACACCCTGATCTGGGTGGTGGTGCTGGTGGCGGTGTTCGCCCCGCTGTCGGTCCGTCTCTACAAGAACGCGGCCTCCAAGTAGGCCCACTTCCTCGAACCCAGGGTTCCAGACTTCGCTGAGCGAAGTCCACAACCCTGGGTTCGTCCGAGGTCCGGTCAGGCCCTGCGCCAGTATGCGGTCATCTGGACCTGTTCCCGGGGCAGGGCCTCGACCCTGGCGGAGGTGCCTGCGGATAGCGGTCATCTCTCTCGACTCCCCGGCACCGAAGAAGTACGTGCCGGTCGCTTCGACGTAGAGCGCCTCGATGGCGGCGGGCAGACGGCCACCCGTGCCTGGAGGATCTTCGCCTCGAAAGAGCCAATCGGCGGGCGCATCCAGGTCGACTACATGATCGGGGTCATAGGTCTCCACGATGACACGGGCGGCGGGCAACTCGGTCGACTCCAGGATCGCGGCCACGGCGGGTAGACCCGTGTCATCGGCGACGAGGACCAGCGAGGTGGTCCGCGGGAGGCTCGAAGGACGTACGAGGCCCCCACAGCGCGACGGGGTCCCCTACACGGGCTTCCGCCACCCAACCGGAGATGGGGCCATGGTCGTCGTGGAGGACGAACCACATGTCCATCTCCCCCATTTCCGCCCGCCATCGACGAACGGTGTAGTAGGCCTGGCCGCCGGCGTCGGGGGGTGTCACCAGCATGAACTGGTCAGGGGCGATCGACGTGAACTGATCGAACCCACCCGAGAAGGTGACTTGACGCAGGCGGGGGGTCAGGTCGACGACCTCGGACACGGCGGTCTGGAAGGTCTTCAAGTCGGCCACCGCGGCGATCTCCAGCTCGAGGCTGGTCCGCGGCATCGAGTCTGTCGCGCGTTCCCGGGGCCACCGTGAGAAGTGAGTACAACGAGGTGCGCACGGCCTCGAGCCCCGCGGGTGAGGTCGAGAAGTCGATACGGCGGGACGTCGATGAGCCGTCCTCCAACACCAGGCCAAAGTCGACACCGCGCTCGTCGACTGTGGTTATGCAAGCGTCGACGGTGTCAGGCCAGCCGGCGGCGAACCGGGCGACGAAGGTCACCGTGTCCCGGTGCTCGTCGTTGAGGTGGTCTGCGTCGTCGGCCAATCGCTTCCAGGTCGTCTCGACTCAGAGCTCGAGTTGCGATCGGCTTGGATTGCATCGGCGCTTCCTTCGCTCGGGCGGTAGATCTGGTCACCCACCCGGTAGTTGTTAGGTATACCTGACTGACCGTATTGCACTGTGGCGATAGTGCAAACGGGCTGACCGAACCAGCAGGTATCACGAGGTGGGCGAAGGGCTCTTTTGCGTGGAGGTGTACCGAAGATGAAGAGCGAACCCGGCAGCTGGCTACCGATCACACAACCCACCGCCATGTTCTATGCATACGAGCAGGTGGCGAATCGTCAGAAGACCCGTCGCCCCCGTCGCCGACGGGACCGCGGCAACCAGACACGACAGCGCAACTGACCAGCCGTCAGCCCGCCGTGAGCGAGACCGTTAGTCGCTCGACACCGAACTCGAACGCCTCGTCGAGGTCCCCTGACATCCGGAAGGCACCGGCCAGCTCCATGGTGAGAAACCCGTGGGCCCACGCCGTCACCAGACGGGCCGCATCGAGTGCTCGCTCCGGGCCCACGAGAGCCTCGGTGGTACGTAGGACCGGCAGGCTTGCCGCCACGAACATCTCCTGATCGGGGGCCCAGTCCTCGGGGAGGGGAGCAAACAACAGGCGGTAGGCGCCCGGCCGGCTCCTTGCGAAAGCCCGGAAAGCTAGCGCCAGTGCCCTGAGGTCGGCCTTCGGGTCGAAGCCGGTTGCGGCCGATCCCAGAGATTCGCCCAAGTCCTCCAGCACCGTCTCGGCGATGAGACGCAAGAGAGCGCCCCTCCCGGCCACCCGCTTGTACAAGGACGGTGGCTGCACGCCGACCGCAGCGGAAACCTTCTGCATCGTGAGCCCTTCGACGCCGTCGGACTCGACGATGGTCAAGCCGGCGGCCACGATCTCGGAAAGGGAGGTACGTGACGGAGTCGGCATCACGAGCTATTGACGTTAGCCATCATTGCTAACTAGATTAGCCATCATCTGACAAAGGATCAATCGAATGGAACTTGCACCTTCCCTCCATCGCATCGGCTCCGACATGGTGAACGTATATCTGATCGACGAGCCGGGTGGGATCACGGTCGTAGACGCCGGCATCCCCGGGCTCTGGAAGGAGCTCATCGCTGAGCTCGAGTCCATGGACCGATCAGTGGAGGACATCAGAGGCGTGGTCCTCACCCACGCCGACACCGACCACCTCGGCTTCGCCGAGCGCCTCCGCAAGGAGCACGATGTGCCCGTCTACGTCCACGAGGCGGACGCCCTCCAGGCCCGAGGCGAGACCCAGAAGAAGAATCCTCCGTGGGGAAAGGTCAAGGTCGGTCCTACGCTCTCGTTCCTCTGGTACGCAGCTCGGCGTGGCGGATTGAAGGTGACCCCGGTCGCCGAGGTTCAGACCGTGAGCGACGGAGAGGTGCTCGACCTGCCCGGGAGCCCTCGGATCCTCCACACACCCGGTCACAGCCCGGGAAGCATCGCCATTCACTCAGAACTGGCCAGCGCCCTGTTCGTCGGCGACGCCATGACCACCCGCCACGTGCTCACCGGTGCCCGGGGGCCGCAACCGGCGCCGTTCACTCTCGACACGGACATGGCGATGACCTCGCTGCGAAGGTGGAGTGGTGTCGACGCCCGTTGGGTTGTCCCCGGTCATGGCTACCCGTGGGACGGCGGAGTCGCCGAGGCAGTAGCACGGATCGAGGCAGCTGCAGCCGGCTAGCTCGAAGCGCCCTCCGGCTGGATGGCGACTATGGGAATCTCCCGCTCGGTCTTCTTCTGGTAGTTGTCGTAGTCGGGCCAGATCGCGGCCATCTGCTCCCAAAGACGGTCACGCTCGGCACCGGTCAC
>Ga0299913_10003106_pt1 | contig 13448 bp, 13 predicted proteins | sample RVTome_9_FD_201360 | JGI IMG/M metagenome (GOLD analysis project Ga0299913, IMG submission 201360) | Soil microbial communities from uranium-contaminated site in the Upper Colorado River Basin, Wyoming, United States - RVT155D38 (version 2) ... | reverse complement strand
GACAGGCGCGTCGGTATCGGCTCAGGAGGCCCCGGCGCCCACGGTCCCCGAAGTGGTCCAGATCGACGACCCGCTGGGCGACGCGAACCTGCTCAACGATCAGGACAACGCGTACGGCAGTCCCGCGGAAGGCGAGGGAGATCACGTCGGCCCTGCCGGTGGAACGTCGACCGACCTCCTCAAGATCTGGTTCACGAACACGGCGGACGACGTTTCTCTGAACTTCCAGACCAACGGGAATCCCGGCAACCTCGCCTATGACACCTACTTCCGATTCTCGAGCAACCCGGGAAGTGGGGGGGTCGCGGCAGATGAGGTTAGGGGCTGCCTCCAATGGGTCGCGTCTGTGAACGGCGCGGGCGGGGTGTACACGGGGGAGAATGAAGGCGTCCTCACCGACAAGTGCAACGTGGGCGACCCCGTCGCGGGTCCCCTGACGATGGCGGAGGGGCCCGACGGAACCTTCATCAGCACGATGACCTTCCCGCGCGCCTACAGCCCACTGCTGGCACCGGGGGGAATGCTTACGGCACCGTTCGGTGTCTCGCGAGTCGTGTACGTCGGTCCAACTCCCACCACCGCCGCCGTCGCGACTATGGACAACACGAAGCGCGGCACCGACTACGCACTCATCGATGGCGGGTCGCCGGTCGTCGGGCCTCCTCCCAGCGACCCGCCTCCGGTCGATCCTCCGGTGAAGAAGGGATGTAAGAAGGGCAAGGGCAAGAAGAAGGGCTGCAAGAAGACGAAGCGCTGCCCCACGTTCCAGCCGGGCGAGATGGGTGCCGAGGCCGAGACGGTGAAGGTGACCGACGCGCACACGGCCGAGGCTCCTCTGATCGTCCCCGTCACGCTCGCCGAGGACTTCGACGAAGGCATCGACGGCAGCCAACCGGCACACACGGTGAACGTCCAGGTCGACCCGAAGAAGGCAAAGACCATCGGCCTGTACGCGACCTTCGAGTTCCCCGACCGGCGCGACTACGACCTCTGGGCCTACTGGCCCACGGGCGAGGAGGCGGCGTCGTCCCACGGCTTCAGCCCCCTGATCGAAACGCAGGGTGCTCCCGCTCCTCTGGACCAATCGAACACCGCGAGCAACCACGGCGGAGAGACGACGGTCAACTCAGAGAACCTCGTTGGGATCGTCACGCCGGACTGCGGCGGATACACGGTGCAGGTGACCAACTACTTCGGCGAGGGCGGCGACTTCGAGCTGAAGCTCTTCCTCGGCGAAGGGAAGACCGAGCCCAAGGAGCCGGGGGCCGAGGAGGGAGCGGCGGTCCCGTCGGCGGCGCGGCTCCTCCTAGGAGCGCTGGTCGCGGCTCTCTGACGCACCTTCAGCGACGTGACAAGGGCTCGCCGAGCGATCGGCGGGCCCTTTTTACGCCGTACGTATGCAGGACGGGGCCCGGTCGGGCCGAATCCTTCTGACACGGAACCAATCGGACGCGAGGGCGATGGCGCCTTCACCTGATCCCAGGGAGCTTCCATGAAGAGACTTCTCGTCCTGCTGACGGCGATGGCGCTCGTCGGCGGCCTCCTTTCCATAAGCCCGGTCGATGCCCAAGAGGCAGAGCCACCCTCGGGCGGAGATCCCTTCGCGTGCGGAGAGCTCTTCACCGACCCGGCCGACGACGTCGAACAAGAGAACCTCGACCTGATCCGCGGCGGCCTCGCGGCGACGGACGACGCGAGTTTCACGGCGGCGATGCAGGTGAAGAACCTCACCACCGAGGTACCCATCGACGCAACCGGCCTCGTTTGGTACTTCTGGTGGACCTACGGCGACGTCGATCGGTTCGCCAGCGCCACGTACAGCCTTTACACCGATGAGGTCACGTACGGCGTCGGCGAGGTGAACGCCGCGGGTCAGCTGAGTACGACGGGGAGCACCGAGGGCACCTTCACCGAGGGCGAAGAGGGAACCATCACGGTCGTCGTGCCCTATGAAGGTGTCGGGGGCCCCGCTTCCGGCGACGCTCTTGCACAGGTTTACGCCGAGAGTCGCGTGCGCCTTTCGGGCCCGGCCGGCCCCGGTTTCGTGGCGGTTATCGATCGGGCGCCGGATGGTGAGGCTTACGGAAGCGACATCACCGCCGGGTCCTGTGGCGACGGCGGCGGTGTCGTGCTCGAGCCGGGCGATCCTCCTAAGGTCGACCCTCCGGTGAAGAAGGGCTGCAAGAAGGGCAAGGGCAAGAAGAAGGGCTGCAAGAAGAAGCCCAAGAAGTGCCCGACCTTCGCCCCGGCCGAGGCCGGCGCCGAGGCTCCCGTGACCGTCGTGACCGACAAGGCCACGGAAGAGGCCCCGATCGAGATCCCGGTGGAGACCGAGTTGGGCACGCCGGACGCCCCCACCCACGTGTTCCAGAACCTGCAGGTGGACTCGAAGGCGAAGGACGCCGGCCTGTACGTGCGCTACGAGTTCGGCGATGACGAGGACATGGATCTCTACCTCTACAACGCGGACGGCACCACCGCAGCACAGGCGGCGGGCTTCAACCCATTCCCATTCATCCCGAACAACCCCGTCTTCTACACGGACGGCACGGGCACGGGGGGTCACTCCGAGATGGGGGCCGAGCAGGTCGACGGCTCTCTGACGCCCGACTGCGGCGGCTACAGCGCAGACCTGGCCGCCTACCTCGGCTACGGCGGTGAGCGGGTCCTCAAGGTGTGGCTCGGGCCCGCAACCTGGGATCCGGTCGCCCAGGCTCCCATCGAGCAAGAGGGCGAGGGCGAGTAGCACCAACAGGCACAGAGAACCACAAGGGCCCGCCGAGAGGCGGGTCCTTGTTCTTGTTGGCGCGTTGAGCCCCACTGTGAGGTGGATGGATGCCCCGAAAAGGACGTAACATCGCGGGCGAACTGCGACTACCTTCACAAGGAGGCGACAGTGACGGTCACCGTGCGCGACATCCGCGCGTTCAAGGAGCGCAAAGAGCGCTTCGCCATGCTCACCGCGTACGACGCCTTGTCGGCGCGCTTGATCGACGAGGCGGGGGTGCCTCTGATCCTCGTCGGGGACACACTCGGGATGGTCGTACTGGGCTACGACTCCACCGTCCCGGTAACGATGGACGAGATGCTCCATCACACCGCCGCGGTGGTGCGAGGCACGACCAACGCCTTCGTGATCGGCGACATGCCGTTCATGAGCTACCAGGCGTCCGTCGAGGAGGGGCTGCGTAACGCCGGCCGGTTCCTAAAGGAGGCCGGCGCGAACGGCGTCAAGCTGGAGGGTGGTGGTCGCACGGTCGATCTCGTCTCTCGCATGACGGAGTCGGGGATCCCCGTCATGGGTCACCTCGGGCTCACGCCGCAGTCGGTCAACCAGCTCAGCGGCTACCGGGTTCAGGGCCGCGACGACGAGCAGGCCCATCGGATCCTGCAGGACGCGAAGGACCTGGAGGCCGCCGGCGTGTTCGCCCTGGTCCTGGAAGCGGTCCCCGCGGCGCTCGCTAAGGAAGTGACCGACAGCCTCGGCGTTCCGACGATCGGGATCGGGGCTGGGCCCGAGTGCGACGGGCAGGTGCTCGTGTACCACGACCTCCTAGGCATCACCTCCGGCAAACTGCCCCGCTTCGTTAAGCGCTACGCCGAGGTGGGCGAGGAGATAAAGAGGGCGGCCGCCGAGTTCGCACGGGAGGTTGCAGAGGGGATTTACCCCGGCCCCGAGCATTCCTACGAGTAACGCTCCCGGCCCAGGGGGCCGGGCCCCATTAGCATCGAGCGATGGCCGAATCGACCCGCTGTCCGCACTGCGGCGCGCTCAACCGCGCGGAGGCTGAGTGGTGTGGGCAGTGCTACCAGAGTCTCGTCGAACCCGAACCCGAACCCGAGCCCGAGCCTGAGCCCGAACCCGAACCGGTAGCGCAGGCGATGCCGGAGGCGGCCGTGGCGCCGGCCGCGGTGGACGAGGGCGCACCGGCCGCGTCCGGAGGCGACAGCGCGCTCGCGTCGCGGCCCATCCCCGAGAGCGCGATCGGGACCCAGCGGGGCGCCTTCAAGGTCACCGAAGAGGGCATCGTGTGGACCTGCGGCCGCTGCGAGGCAGAGAATCCGATCGACTCGCTGATATGTGAGGTGTGCGGTGCGCCCTTCGCCGAAACCGTGCGGCCGAAGGTGGAGCGTCCTCAACGAGACCCCGGCACGGCCGCACTCATCTCGCTGTTCTTTCCTGGAGCGGGGCATGCGTACCTCGGGCTCTGGGGGCAAGGTGTCGCGCGCGCGGCCCTCAGCCTCTGGGCCCTATTCGTCGTCGTGATGTCTGTGGTCCAGAGGGGCGACAACGGTTCGCTCACGATCGCGTTGATCTTCGGACTGATCGCGACGGCGTTGTGGGCCACGGCGGCGCACGACGCGTATCGTGAGGCTAGGTTCGAGGAGAACGCGGTACTGCTGAAAGGCCGCGGGTTCCTTTACCTCGTGCTCGGCATGCTGATGTTGCTGATGATCCTGCTCACGATCTCGGGGCTATCGGCCCGCAACTAGTCGATCCTGTGGGCTTCGAGCAGCCCGAGATGGCTGGCCGCGGGGAGGACCGCGCCGCGGAAGGAGCACCCGGTCCGCCCCTCCAGATCGAGCGCGAGGAGACCGGCAGAGAGCGTGGAGTGTCGTCCTACGCGTTCGATCACGGCGTTGCACGCGTCCTGAGGGGACTCGCCCTGCGCGATCAGAAGGGCCGTCTGATAACAAGCCAGCGTCTCGATGAAGATCTCGCCGACCCCGGTGCCTACAACCGCCGCTCGCTCGTTGACGAAGAAGCCGGCGCCTAGAAGGGGGGAGTCGCCGATACGGCCCGGGAGCTTCCCGAACACGCCTCCGGTGGACGTGGCCGCGGCGAGGTTGCCGGCGTCGTCGAGTGCCACCGCTCCGACCGTGTCGACATGTTCGGGTGAGCCGTAACGATCGGAGGTCAGTGAGCCCGACACCCTCGCCTCTTCCCACCTTCGTAGCTGCGCGTCCGTGGTCGTGTCGAGGAGGTCGAGACCATCACCGAGAGCCATGGCTCCCGCTCCGGCCATCAGGACGTGAGGGGTTCTCTCCATCACGCGCCGGGCCAGGACCACCGGATGCCTCACGGCGACTCCGGCCACCGCTCCCGTCTTGCGGCCGTCGGTGATCCCGGCATCCAGCTCGATCTCGCCGGCGTGGTTGAGGACCGCACCGAAACCGGCGTTGAGCCGCTCGTCATCCTCGAGTGTCTTCACCGCTTGCTCGACGGCGTCGAGAGCGGAGGCCTGCTGGGCCCCATCCGCGGCGGCATAGGAGAGATCGACGACCTCGGCCTTGGCAACGCCGGCAACGCCACCATGCACCAGGACGAGGGTCACGGGCGAGAACTTACGATGCGGCGATGGCCATATACGTCGTCTCCGACCTCCATGGTGCCGGGGACGCCCTCCGCAAGGCCGTCCCCGAGGGCTCCACGCTGCTGTTGCTCGGGGACCTCGTGAACTTCCTCGACTACCTGACCATGGAGGGGATCCTCACCGAGGTCTTCTCGGTGGAGGCCGTCGAAGAGGTCGTCCGGCTGCGGACGGCCGGCGACGTCGCCGAGGCGCGCCGCGTGATGAGGGAGCGGTCCGCCGGCAGGGAGGACGAGATCCGCACGCAGATAGGCCTGCGGGTCCGGGAGCAGTACGAAGAGGTGTTCGCAGCCCTCCCGGACCCCACGTATCTGATCCTGGGCAACGTCGACAGCCCGGATCTCGCCCGGTCGTTCGCCGAGCGCCACCCTCAGGTCGAGCTGGCGGATGGGCTCACGATCGATCTCGAGGGCGAGCGTTTCGGCTTCGTGGGAGGCGCCCTGCCCACCCCGATGGCGGTGGCGGGGGAGATAACCGAGGAGGAGATGGCCGCCAAGGTGGAGGCCCTGGGAGACGTGGACGTACTGTGCTCGCACATCCCTCCCGCGGTGCCGGAGCTGTGCTTCGACACCCTGGCGGGGAAGCACGAGCGGGGGAGTGAGGATCTCTTGCGTTACATCGAGGATGTGCAGCCTCGGCGTGCGTATTTCGGTCACGTCCATCAGCCCCTGATCTCTTCTCTGCACATCGGAAGGACGCTGTGCATCAACGTCGGTTACTTCCGGTCAACCAAGCGCGCGTGGCAGCACATCTGTCTCTAGGAGGAGTCATGGCGGAGAAGGTCAGCGACACCATCGACATCGAGGCGGCAGCGGAAACGATCTTCGAGGTTGCGGTCGACCTCGAGGCATACCCGGAGTGGAACGCGAACATCAAGGAGGTCGAGGTCGTCGAGTGGGATGACGAGGAACGCCCCTCGAAGGCCTGGTTCAAGGTGGACGCGAAGATAAGGACGGTCGCGTACACGTTGGCGTACGACTTCTCCGCGGCCCCCGACTCCTTCTCGTGGCAACTTGTCGATGGTGACGTCAAGGCACTCGAGGGTTCCTACTCGTTCGAGGAGTTCGAGGACGTCACGGAAGTGACCTACGAGATGGCGATCGATCCCGGGTTCCCCGTCCCCAGCTTCCTGAAGAAGCAGGCGGAGCGTCAGATCGTCAAGGGGGCCCTCGACGATCTGAAGAAGCGCGTCGAGTCCGGCTGATGCGCGTCATCCTCTTCACGGGGAAAGGCGGCGTCGGTAAGACGACGATCGCTTCCGCGACCGCACTGCGCATCGCTTCGTCAGGGCTCAAGACGCTGATCATGTCGACCGATCCCGCGCACTCGCTCGCGGACGCGTTCGGCGTCGAGCTCGGTCCCGAGCCCACCGAGGTGGCGAGCAACCTCTGGGCCGAGCAGATCGACCCTCAACAACGACTCGAGGAGAACTGGCGCGAGATCCAAGACCACGCCGTGAACGTCCTGCAATGGGCCGGACTCGCCGAGGTCGAGGCGGAGGAGCTCGCGGTGATCCCGGGCCTGGACGAGCTCTTCTCACTCGCAGACGTCAAACGCCATCACGACGAAGGGCCTTACGACGTCTTGATAGTCGACTGCGCCCCGACCGGAGAGACGCTCCGTCTGCTGTCCTTGCCCGACATCATCCAGTGGTACATGGAGAGGATCTTCCCGATCGAGCGGAGGATCGTGGGTGCGTTGCGGCCGGTCGCCCGACGCATGTCCTCGCTGCCCCTGCCCGACGACGCGGTATACGCCGCGGTGCGACGCTTCTACGACAGGCTCGAAGGGGTTCGCAAGGTGCTCACCGATGCCGAGACGACATCGGTCCGGCTCGTGGTCAACCCAGAGCGGATGGTGATCGCGGAGGCCCAGAGGACGTTCACGTATCTCAGTCTCTTCGGCTATCGCGTCGACTGCATCATCGCCAACCGGCTGCTCCCGGAGGAGGTGACCGATCCTTACTTCGATCGGTGGAAACAGCTGCAGACGATGCACATGGATACCATCGCCGCCTCTTTCGACCCGGTGCCCATCCTGCGGTCGCGTCTGCGCGAACACGAACTGAGCGGCTCCGAGCTGCTCGCCGATCTCGGCACGGAGATCTACGGCGGAACGGACCCCGCCGGCGTTCTCTTCGAGGACGAGCCGATGACGATCGTCAAGTCCGATTCGGACTACGTTCTGTCGTTGAGATTGCCCTTCACCAGCCGCGACGAGTTGGAGCTCTCGGCCAAGAGCGACGAGCTCTTCGTGAAGGTCGGCAGGTACCGCCGCACTATCATGCTTCCCAAGATGCTGGCCATGCGGAAGGTGGCCCGGGCGGATCTGGACGGCGATCGCCTGAACGTCGTTTTCGAGAGGAGCTCGTGATGGTCGACGAAGAGAGAGCCGCGCGATACAGCGACCTCTTCGGCTCGCGCCACGAACATTCGGAGACGTGTGCCTACTGCCCCATCTGCGCGACGATCGCTCTGGTCCGTAACACCCGCCCCGAGGTGGTCGAGCATCTTGCCAACGCCGCGCGCGAGATGATCCTCGCGGCCGGGATGATGCTCGAGGAAGCGGGCGAGATCATCGGCAAGCCCGAGAACGCCCGGCGCGCCGCCGGGGAGGACTCGGAGGATGCGAAGGTCCGCCGCATCGATATCGGGTAAGAGGTGGCAATGAGCAACGACATCGCCATCGGGATCGACGTGGGCGGCACCAACGTCAAGGGCGCTCTGGTTAACCGCGACGGCACCGTCGTGTCGCGCGTGCAGCGACCCACCGAGGTCGAGGCCGCAACGAAGTCGGTCATCGGCGTCGCGGAAACCCTCCAGCAACAGGCCGCCGCCGACGGTTTGAACGTAGCGGCCTGTGGCGTGGGGGCCGCGGGCTTCATCGACAGCCATCGGGGCGCCGTGACCTTCGCTCCCAACACCCTCTACGACGATCCCGAGATCGGCGCGGCCGTCGGCTCCCGCCTCGGCGTGCCCGTCGTGGTCGATAACGACGCGAACGCGGCCGCGTGGGGCGAGTACCGATTCGGCTTCGCCGCGGGGATCCCTCATCTCACCTTCATCACCTTGGGGACGGGCATCGGCGCGGGGTTCGTCGTCGAGGGGCGACTCGTCCGGGGATCCACCGGCGCGGGGGCCGAGCTCGGTCACATGGTCATCGATCCGAAGGGCCCGCGCTGTCCCTGCGGATTGCGCGGGTGCCTCGAACGGTTCGCGTCCGGGTCCGCGATCGCAGAAGCCGCCCGGATCGAGCTGGAAGCAGGGGCCGCCAGCAGTCTCACCTCCGTCGTGTCGGCGATCGAGCTCGTCACCGCCGAGGACGTTGCGAAGCAGGCTGCCCAGTACGACGACCTCTCGTCTTCGGTGTTGCGGCGAGCCGGCACCATGCTGGGCGTGGGCCTCGCGAACGTCGTGAACCTCTTCGACCCCACCGTGATCGTCCTCGGGGGGTCGGTCGTGAAGGCGGGGGAGGCCTACCTCGGTCCGGCCCGTGACGAGCTCGCCGAGCGTTTGGTGGCACAGCGACGCAGGCCCGCGCGGCTCGACGTCTCCAGCCTCGGCGACGACGCGGGCCTGTTGGGCGCGGCGGCCTTAGCCTGGGACGCGACATGAGCCGGCAGCCGGGTACCGACATCGAGCCCGCCGCCCCGGAGCGGCCCGGGCAGACCGAGCGGCATGAGTACCTGCTCCTCGTCCCGCGCTTCATCCAGCTCTCCACGGCCTTCATCCCCGCGCGACTGAAGAAGCGCTTCGGCTCGCGCTGAAGCTTCCGGTCGATTGCTTTCCGGTGCAGGGGCGGTCGTCGCCCTCATACTCATCGAGTGGGTCGCGGGCTGGGTGGGGGCCGCGGCGTGGACGCAATCTTGGGGTGTCGTGAAGCGAGGGCATTTCCGGATCACCGGTTGGATCGTCGCCGCTCTGGCCGTCCTCGCGTACGTGGCAGCCGACGACGCCCTCTCCGGGCTCGATGCGACCTTCGTCGGGGCGGCAGTAGTGGTCCTGGGGGTGGCCTGCGTGCTCTACATGATCGTCCAGTACTCACGCACCGACATCCCGGGGGCCGTGCTCGGAGCCGTCGCGGCCCTCGGGGGTCTCGGAGCCCTGGTGGCCGCCTCCTCCCTGGTCCGGTCGTGGCCCGACGCGCTCGCAGCCGTGACCCTGGTCTCCGGTGCGCTGCTCCTCGGTTCGGTGACCAACGGGATGATGCTCGGCCACTGGTATCTCAACCAGCCCGGTCTCAAACCCTGGGCGCTGGCGCGGCTCAGCGACCTGGCGCTCGCGTCGGTGGTCTTGTCCGCGGTCGCCGGGATCGCCGCCGCCGGCTTCCTCACCTCGGCCTCGACGGAAGGCGCGGTCCTGGGACTGCCCGGGTTCGGTGACTCGTTCTCGACGATCTTCTTCCTGGCGTGGCTGACGACCCTCGCCCTCACCGGCGCGGTCGTGTGGGGCGCTCGTCGCTGCGTCAAGATCCGATCGATCCAATCCGCCACGGGGCTCTTCTACGCGGCCGTGCTCGCGGCCGGCGTCTCGGAGTTCCTCGTGCGCTACCTGATGGTGAACGCGACGTGAACGAGGTCCTGTTCGGCACGACGCTGCCCCAGTTCTCCGGTGACGTGGATGGTTTCGAGCGCGCGGCGAAACAGGCTCGCGAGCTCGGATTCGACTCGGTATGGGTCTTCGACCATCTGTGGCCGCTTAGCGGCGGCAAGGAGCGCCCGATCCTGGAGTCGTGGACGACGCTCGCGTGGCTCGCCGAGCGGACCGAGATGCGGATCGGCACTCTGGTGACGCGTTCGTCCCTGCGCTCTCCGGCCGTGCTTGCCCACATGGCGTCCACCGTCGCCGCGCTCGCGCCGGGCCGTCTCACGATCGCGATCGGCAGCGGGGACGAGAAGAGCCGCGCCGAGAACGAGGCCTTCGGACTGCCGTACTGGGAGGGCGAGGAGCGCGTCGCGCAGCTTGCCTCCACCGTCGAGGTCGTGCGCGCCCATCTCCAGGGGGAGACGGTGACCGCCACCGACCGCTTCGTGGACATCGACGGGCTGCCGCCGGGCCCCCCCTCGACGCCCCGACCGGTCCTGTGGGTGGCGGGGCGAACCGACGACGCCCTGGACGTGGCCGCCCGGCTGGCCGACGGGTGGAACGGATGGGGGGGCACGGTCGAACGGTTCCGCCAGGATGCCGCCAACGTCGTGGCGATGGCCGGCGACAGAGAGGTCGAGCTGACCTGGGCCGGCATCGTGCGCGACGAGGGGTCGGCGACCGTGCTCGCCGAAGGGGTGATCGAGGCCGGGGCCCGCCACGTGATCCTGACCCCTCCGAACGCGTCGGCCCCCGACGCCTACGAGGCCCTGGGCCGCATCCTGGCGCGCTTGCGTTAGATACCCCCTGGGGGTATATGATCGAAGCCATGTCGGCGACCCGGGAACGCCAGCCTCAGACCTTCGACGTGAAGGGCATGACCTGCGCGGCCTGTGCCCGACGCGTGGAGCGCACGCTCGCGGCCCACCCGGGCGTGTCGAACGCGGCAGTCAACTTCGCGGTGGGCCGGGCGACGGTGGAATCGGAGCCGGCCGTCGACGCGGACGACCTCATCCGGGCGGTGGAGGGCGCCGGTTACGGCCTCGTCCCCCACGAGGTGGCGACGTCTCACGGCGAGCACGGCGAGCACGATCACGGCATCGCCATCGGACAAGAGGACGACTTGACGCGCATCGCCTTCCGGAGGTTCGTCCTCGCCGCCTCGTTGACGGTTCCCCTGCTCGTGTTGGCGATGGGCGGCTTCATGGAGGCGCCGTGGTCGTACGCGCAGTTGGCGCTGGCCACCGTCGTCGAGTTCTGGGCCGGCCGTCAGTTCCTCGTCAGCGCGTGGAAACAAGCGCGGCATCGCGCCACCAACATGGATACGTTGATCGCGGTCGGCACGCTGGCCGCGTACGGGTACTCCGTCTATTCACTCGTTGCCGGCGGCCACCTGTACTTCGAGACCGCCGCGGTGATCGTCACCTTCATCCTGCTCGGCAAGTACCTCGAACACCGCTCCAAGAGCCGTGCGTCGCGAGCTCTCACCGCTCTCCTGGAGCTCGGGGCCAAGTCGGCCAGGGTCTTACGTGACGGCATCGAGGTCGAGGTGCCGGTCGACAGCGTCGAGGTCGGCGACCTGATCCGCGTGCGACCGGGGGAGAAGATCCCGGTCGACGCCCTCGTCCGCGAGGGACGGAGCGCGGTCGAGGAGTCGGCCTTGACCGGAGAGTCGGTGCCCGTCGACAAGGAGCCGGGGGCCGAGGTCTACGGCGGCACGATCAACGCCTCGGGAGCGCTGCTCGTGGAGGCGAGGAGGGTAGGCGCCGACACGACGCTGATGCAGATCGTCCGGCTCGTCGAAGAGGCGCAGGGACGTAAGGCCCCGATCGAGAGACTGGCCGACCGCGTGTCGTCGATCTTCGTCCCGATCGTGATCTTGATCGCCGTCTCGACGATGGGCGTGTGGTTGCTGCTCGGCAACGCCTTCGAGGCGTCCCTGCTCGCGGCCGTCGCCGTGCTGATAATCGCGTGCCCTTGTGCTCTCGGCCTCGCGACCCCAGCCGCGCTGATGGTGGGGACGGGCCGCGGCGCCTCGCTCGGCATCGTCATCAAGGGCGGAGACGTCCTCGAGCGGGTCGGCAACATCGACTCGATCGTGCTCGACAAGACCGGGACGCTCACGCGCGGAGACATGGAGCTGGTTGGCATCGCGGTCGCCGCAGGCGAGCTGTCCGCGGACGAGGCGCTGCGTCTCGCCGCCTCCGTCGAGGAGCTCTCGGAACACCCCATCGCCCGGGCGATAGCGAAAGCCGCGGCAGAGCGGGGACTGACGACGTTGGAGACGTCGTCGTTCCATTCGGATGCGGGAGCCGGCGCGAGCGCGGTCGTGGACGACCGCAGGATCGTTGTCGGCCGGCGCTCCCACGTCAGCGGCGAGGTTCCCGCGGACCTCGAGGGTTCCGCATCGGCTCTCGAAGACGACGGCAGCACCTTGGTGTGGATGTCGGTGGACGGCTCCGTCGCAGCGGCCTTCGCGGTCGCCGACACCGTGAAGCCCACCGCGCGGCGGGCGATCGCTCGGCTCCACGAGCTGGGCCTCGAGACCGTCCTCATGACCGGTGACCGGGCCACGGCCGCGCAGGCGATCGCCACCCAGGTCGGCGTGCAGCGCGTGCTGAGCGAGGTCCTGCCCCAGGACAAGGCGGCCGAGGTGGCTCGTCTGCAGGAGGGGGGCCGGAAGGTTGCGATGGTGGGCGACGGCATCAACGACGCACCGGCCCTGGCCCAGGCGGACCTCGGTATCGCGATCGGCACGGGGACGGACGTCGCGATCGAGGCGGCGGACGTGACCCTGGTCGGCGGGGACCCCCTGTTGGCGCCCGCGGCGATCGAGCTGGCGCGTCGGACCCTGAGAACGATCAAGCAGAACCTCGGATGGGCATTCGCCTACAACGTCCTCATGATCCCTCTGGCCGCGGTTGGGCTGCTCGAGCCCATGTTCGCCGCCGCGGCGATGGCGATGTCGTCGGTGAGCGTGGTCCTGAACGCCCTGCGGCTCAAGAGGTTCCGGACGGCGCAGTAGTTTCCCGCAACGTGCCGACTCAACTGTTGTTGGATGGCCCCAGCCTGGTGTACCGGGCTTTCTTCGCCTTGCCGACGACCATGACCGACGACGCGGGCCGCTCGATCAACGCCGTCCGCGGCTTCATGGACATGATCACCTGGATGCTGAACGAGCGCCGGCCCGAAGAGCTCGTGGTCGCGCTCGACGCCGACTGGCGTCCGGCCTTTCGCGTGGCCGCCTACGACGGATACAAGTCGGAGAGACCCGACGACCCACCCGAGCTCCCGTGGCAGTTCGAGCTGCTGGACGAGGTGCTAACCGCAGCCGGCATCTCGCAAGCCTCGGTCGAGGGCCTCGAAGCCGACGACGCGATCGCGACCTTGGTCGAGCGCGCTCCCACGGATCGCATGACCTACATCGTCAGCGGTGATCGCGACATGATCGCGCTCGTCAAGGATCCGATCGTCCGCTTGCTGTTCCCGGTCA
>Ga0299913_10003105_pt1 | contig 13448 bp, 11 predicted proteins | sample RVTome_9_FD_201360 | JGI IMG/M metagenome (GOLD analysis project Ga0299913, IMG submission 201360) | Soil microbial communities from uranium-contaminated site in the Upper Colorado River Basin, Wyoming, United States - RVT155D38 (version 2) ... | reverse complement strand
GAGGGGTTGGGCAACCGCCGCGCATCGCCCTGAATGAGCCAGATGATCCGTGCGCGTGGTCTGAATGGGGGCATCATCGTCGGTTGGCCGTGGCCATCCCGCACCGAGCCAACGTGGGCATCAGTTGGAGCACGATCGTCTGCGCATGACGCGATAAGGGGGTGGCACCCGTTGTGTTAACGGAGAGTGTGCCATGCGCGCACGGATGGATGCGTGCCGAATCAACAGCGGTTTGAAAAGGAGAGGATCATGCCCACACTGGCCCAATTAGAGCAACAACGCGACAAGGCCGAGGCCACGAAGGTCGCTGCCGCCGAGCGTCAGGCGACTCTCGAGCGGCAGATTGAAGACCTGAAGAAAAAGGAACGGGCGAAACGCGAGCGAATAATTGGCAAGCTCGCTTTTGAAGCGGGCCTCGGCGCGTGGGGTGACGAGGATTTACTCACCGCCTTTCAGCGCTTAGCCGGCGACACCACGGCAGAACCCTCGTCGTCTCCGATCGCCGCCGATTAGGCGATAGGGGATCAAGCCGTGCTGTGAGGGAGTCGAGTGGATCGCTGCGCTTGAGTATCGGATGCCGCAAGTCTACAATGCGTCTTGGATGATTGGAGTCGATTGCGACCCCAGACGCGTGGGAGAGCGGCATGCTGTGTCCCCAGTGCCAGCAAGAAAATCGCGAAGATGCCAAGTTCTGTGATGAGTGTGGGACTCCCTTTGCCACGTTGTGCCATCACTGCGGTATCGCGAATCGCCCTGGCGCGAAATTTTGCACGGAATGCGGTACGTCCCTTGCCACACAACCGCCGGTGTCCATTTCCGCTCAGCAAGAGACTCTGGACGAATCACCGAGAGGTCCAGAGGCAGAGCGGTTCCCACTTGTTTATACGCCCGCGTACCTTGCCGACAAGATCCTGACTTCCCGCAGCGCCCTGGAGGGCGAACGCAAGCAGGTCACCGTCCTGTTTGCCGACATCAAAGACTCGACCGAGTTGATTCGAGACCTCGACCCGGAAGACGCTCAGAAACTCCTCGACCCCGCCATTCACATCATGATGGATGCCGTTCATCGTTTTGAAGGGACGGTGAATCAGGTCCTCGGGGACGGGATTATGTCTATTTTTGGGGCACCGATCGCCCATGAAGACCATGCCGCACGTGCCTGTTATGCGACTCTAGCGATGCAAACGGCCATGCGGAACTACACAGAGGAAATGCGGCGCACTCATGGAATTCCTTTACAGATCAGAGCAGGGCTGAACTCTGGCGAGGTCGTCGTTCGTACTATTTCGAGTGATCTGCATATGGATTATTCGGCCGTGGGACAAGCAACGCATCTGGCAGCTCGCATGGAACAACTCGCCACCCCTGGGAGTATTGTACTGAGCCGTGCAACGCTCCGCCTGGTTGAAGGTTTGATACAGGTCAATGCCTTAGGGCCGATCCCAGTTAAGGGCATGATGGAACCTGTAGAAGCGTTCGAATTGACTGGCGCCAGTTCCATCCGCGGGCGTTTACAGGCTGCGGCGGCACGTGGTCTTACCGAATTTGTTGGACGGGACACGGAAATCGAAGCCCTCGATGAGGCTCTGGAACAAGCTGGAGCTGGCTATGGTCAAATTGTGGCAGCAGTTGGAGAGCCAGGGATCGGAAAAAGTCGGTTGGTTTATGAGTTCGTTCATTCCCACCGAACTCAGGGATGGTTGGTACTCGAAAGCGCCTCCGTATCGTATGGTAAAGCCACGCCTTATTTCCCAGTGATTGATTTACTGAAGCGTTATGTCCATGTGGAGGACAGCGACGACGTTCGTACCATCCGCGCCAAAGTAACCGGACAAATCTTGACCTTGGACGAATCCCTTCAGAATACGATTCCGGCCCTGTTATCTCTGTTGGACGCTCTACCGGAGGAGAGTCCGTTTCTGAAACTTGAACCACCCCAGCGCCGCCAGCGAACCCTTGACGGACTCAAACGGATACTCCTCCGGGAAAGTCAGGTGCAGCCGCTGCTGCTGGTTTTTGAAGACCTTCATTGGCACGATTCTGAAAGTCAGGCATTACTCGACAGCCTGGTTGAGAGTCTACACACAGCCCAACTTCTGCTCCTGGTAAATTACCGCCCAGAATACACCCACGGTTGGGGCAGCAAGACCTACTATACCCAACTGCGACTTGACTCGCTGCCGCCTGAGAGTTCCGATGTATTTCTTGTGGCTTTGCTGGGGAACGACGCCAGTTTGGCGTCGTTCAAGCAACTCCTCATTGAGCGCACCGAAGGCAATCCATTCTTTTTGGAAGAGAGTGTGCGGACTCTAGTGGAAACGCAGGTATTGGCGGGTGAGCCGGGGGCGTATCGCCTGGCACAAGCTCTTCCGACGATTCAGGTCCCAGCCACAGTACAGGCGATTCTGGCAGCACGCATTGATAGGCTACCACAGGACGAAAAAAGTCTCTTGCAGACAGCTTCGGTCATCGGCAATGAATTGCCTTTGCCCCTATTACAGGCCATCACCGAGCTGTCCGAAGAGACGTTGTACCGAGGTCTGATACATTTACAAGCGGCGGAATTCTTGTACGAGACGAGCCTCTACCCCGAACGCGTCTATACCTTTAAACATGCCTTGACGCATGAGGTCGCCTATGGCGGTCTCCTCCAAGAACGGAGACGTGTTCTCCATGCACGAATCGTCGAGGCTCTTGAAACGTTGGCTGGCGGTCTCATCGATGATCGAGTCGAGCGACTGGCCCACCATGCCTGGCGGGGTGAGGTATGGGACAAGGCTGTCACCTACTTCCGGCAGGCTGGCGCCAAAGCCCTGGCACGGTCGGCCCACCAGGAGGCTGTAGGGTATTTCGAACAGGCTCTCAGTGTCCTCGCGCATCTGCCGGAACAGCGTGACACGCGCGAGCAGTCTATCGATATCCGGCTCGCCTTACGCTCTGCGCTTCTACCGTCGAACGACTCGGCACGCCTCTTGGCGTGTTTACACGAAGCCGAAGCCCTCGCTATGGACCTCAACGATTCTCGCCGGCTCGGACAGATCTCCGGTTTTCTGTCCGTCCATTTCCGCAACCTAGGTGCCTATGACCAAGCCATTGCCGCCGCGCAGCGCGCTCTTGCCCTCGCCACGGCCGGGGAAGACTTGGTGCTGCAGGCGCTCGCGAATCTTTTCCTAGGCGCTACCTATTGGGCTCAGGGGTACTATCAGTGGTCCATCGACTGCCTCGAGCAGACCGTGGCCTCTCTCCACGGTACACAGTGCTATGAACGCTTTGGTCAAGCGACCCTGCCCGCTGTGCAAGCCCGGGCCTTCCTTGCGGCTTGTGCTGCCGAGCTGGGGCGGTTTGCACAGGGTCGAAGCCTCGGGGAAGAAGGACGGCAGATTGCTGAGGCGGTGGCACACCCCAGCAGTCTCATGTGGGCCTATTACGGGGTCGGGCTGCTGGCCCTCCGCCACGGTGACTTGCCCCAGGCACTCCCCCGGCTCGAGCAGGCCATGGGCATCTGTCAGGATGCCGACCTTACTCTCTTTTTCCCCAGGATGGCGGCAGGCTTGGGAGCCGCATACACCCTGGGTGGGCGCGTCGCCGACGCCGTGCCGCTGCTTACACAGGCGATAGAACAGACCATTGCAACGGAAACAGTTGGCTTTCAGGCCCTCTGTCGTCTCTCCCTGGGAGAGGCGCAGGTGCTAGCAGGCCGCATGGAGGAGGCGCAGGCTCTCGCCGAGCATGCGCTGGCATTCGCCTATGAGCATCAGGAACGCGGCAACCAAGCGTATACCCTGTGCCTCCTTGGCGACATCGCTATACGCCGTAATCCCCCAGCGTTTCCGCAAACTGAAACTCACTACCAACAAGCCCTCGCTCTGGCCGACGAGCTTGGCATGCGTCCCCTTCAGGCCCATTGTCACCGTGGTCTTGGCACGTTGTATAACCAGACTGGGCAGGCCGAACGAGCCCGTACCGAATTGTCCACAGCTCTCGACATGTACCGAGAGATGGAGATGACGTTTTGGCTTCCAGAGACAGAGGCTGCGCTGGCAGGTGTGGAGAGATAGCCACAGCCTTTTTGAGAATCAGTGATCGGGTTGGACTCCAACCTGACGTAGAGCCATCCGTCGGCCCATGCGCGAGGGGAGGCGATGGCTCCATCCCCAGACCTTAAGGTGTTCATTTCATCGCGAGATTCCTGCTGCGATGAGTGTGGCGAGACTCTGGGTCGACAGGCTTGGATCACCTTGACCCCGAATAAAGGGGCTCTGTGCCTGTCCTGTGCCGACCTCGATCATCTGGTTTTTCTTCCCGCTGGCGATGTGGCACTGACCCGTCGGGCACGGAAGTATGCCACGTTAAGCGCGCTTGTGTTGCAATGGAGTCGGGCACGAAAACGCTACGAGCGGCAAGGTGTATTGGTCGAAGAGGCTGCGCTTGCCCAAGCCGAAGCCGACTGTCTTGCCGACAGCGACGTGCGAGCCCATCGCCGGCAACGCGCCGCCGCCCGTGAGGCGGAGCTCGACCGCCACTATGTCGAGCGGTTTTCAGCTCAGGTGCGCACGTTGTTTCCGGGATGCCCGCCGGATCGAGACCGCCTCATTGGCGAACATGCGTGTCAGAAATACAGTGGCCGAGTGGGCCGCTCTGCCGCGGCCAAGCAGCTGGGTGATGAGGCCGTTCGCCTGGCCGTGATCGCCCATATTCGCCATGCGGAAACCCCATACGATACGTTGCTTGCCCAGGGCGAAGAGCGCCGGTCGGCTCGGGCACGGGTTGAACCCGCGGTGACGCGGGTGTTGAGACAATGGGAAGCCGGTCGAGGGTGAGGGGGAGATGGCACTCATTCACTGTAAGTTCTTTTCGGAAGTGCTGGGGCTGTCGACTGCGATGACGGTGATTTTCCATTCGCAAGGTTCAAACCCCCGTCTTTAGACGGGCAGATTTCATCACCGCTATTCTTGGTCTACTGCCCAGACGTTGCCCGTTGCAAATCTAGGTGGCGGTTGGCTCAGATAGCGCTGTGGGGACTCACACATGCTGCAGACCAATCCAGGTCAGGCACACCTGTTAACATGGCACGTGCCGACGGGTCTTTGACCCGTATCCGGACTTTCAGTCCTTCAGACTAACCCTCCGGCTTTAGCCGGTGGTTGTTCAGTCTGCCGCAAGCGACCACCACACAGATTGGCCCGAGCGGTAGGGTTCGAGGGGAAGTCCATCCCACCCTCTATTTGTTGCATGGGATGTCGGATGACCACACCATCTGGGTGCGGCGCACCTCCCTGGAGCGCTATGTGGCGCCGCTGGGCTTGGCGGTGGTGATGCCCTCTGTTCATCGCAGTTTCTATACGAATATGGTCCACGGCGGGAACTATTGGACCTTCATCAGCGAAGAACTGCCGAAGCTGGCCCGGTCCTTCTTTCCTCTGGCCCCGCAGCGAGAGGCCAATTTTGTAGCAGGCTTGTCGATGGGCGGCTATGGCGCGTTTAAATGGGCGCTGAGTTATCCGGACCGCTTTGCGGCCGCGGCCAGCTTATCTGGCCCGTTGGACTTGGTCTCGAGGATAAAGGCTTCTCAAGATCCAGAAAGACTGGCCGAACGACAGCGAATCTTTGGGGATCTCACTGCGCTCGAAGGCAGTGCCAACGATCTCTATACCCTGGCGCGAGAAATGGTGGCCTCCGAGAGGAGCCTGCCACAGTTGTACCAGTGCTGCGGTACCGAGGACATGCTCCATGGCAACAATGTGCTGGCCAAAACCTATTTTCAGTCACTGGGTCTCGATTTAACCTATGAAGACGGACCCGGAGCGCATGAGTGGGGCTATTGGGATCAGCAGATACAACGGGTGCTGGCGTGGTTACCCCTTGGGACCGACGCGCAGTCAGAAGATATAGAGCTCGGATAGACGCGATCGTCTTCGTCCGGAAAGGCCGAAGGCTTGATACGACGTGGGCTTGATGACCCAAGACGTCGGGCGATGAGAGAACAATCTGCCCCAAACGGTATCGTGCCAGCTACTCGTGGACTGGCCCGCTCTCTGGGTCAACGGATTCGTTTTATCGTCCGCGAGGTACCGGAGAGGAGTCGCCATCTTCAAGAGATAAAAGCGGCCTTAAGCGAGACCGAGTCGGTTCTCGGCGGCCCATTTGAACCGTTCAGATCATCGACATCGAACGTCGTCTGAGGCAACCCATGGCTCCTGAACTCTATAAAGTGCGCTGGCTCGACAAGAGCTTTCTCGCCACCATGCCTCGTCCACAAGGCGGCATCCGGTTACCAGGCGAGCTTGAGAGTCTCAGACGCCTCGGTGTTGGTGTGCTCGTCTCTCTGCTGGAACCCGACGAGGCCCACGCGTTAGGTCTCTCGCGCACGGCGGAAATCGCCCGCTCTCTCCATCTCGACTTCAGGGTGTTTCCCATACCTGATTTTGGCACCCCTACTGATCTGGGTGGGTTCACGAACCTCGCTAAGACTCTGGCTCGGCGTCTTCGAACTGGCGACAGTGTGGCCTGTCACTGTCGAGGGGGTATCGGCCGCTCGACGCTCCTTGCGGCGGCGATTATGGTGAGTTTGGGGGATAATCCCTTGACGGTATTGGGTGCCATCTCACGGGCCAGGGGACTCGTGGTGCCGGACACGACACGACAAAAGGAGTGGTTTTATCGGGTCTCGACGTCGTTTTGCGACGCAGATGGCGAGGGCGAGGGACCCGTTTAACCGACCTCTGGGTTTGAGGCGTGCTCTACTGATCTGGTGAGAGATGAGCCGGTTGATGGGCGTCCCTCTGAACTGCCGAAAGGATCATCATGAACACTGTGGACTTTTACCGCGAGCCGCCTTCCAACTTGACCACGATGGTGGTGGGATATGGGGGGTGGGTCAATGCCGGTCGGGCCGCGACCGGAGCGATTCGATATCTGGTGCGGCATCTCTCGGCGCTGCCTCTGGCCTCGCTCGACCCCGAGGCGTTCTTCCTGTTCACCGAGCAGCGGCCTGACGTTCGCCTGGCGACGGATGGGGATCGCGTCATCCAGTGGCCCCGGAGCGAGTTCTTTACCTGGCAGCCGCCGGATGGCCAGGCCGGCCTCCTTCTGTTTTGGGGGCGGGAGCCCAATCTGAGATGGCGCACCTATTCTCAGGTGCTCCTGGACGTCGCCGAGCAATGTGGGGTGAAACGGATCGTCTCCCTGGGGGCGGTCTTATCCGAGGCGCCCCATAGCCGACCGACTCGCGTGACGGGACGCAGTACCGACCCCGACTGGCAGGCTCTGGTCGAAGGGTGGGGGATTTATCGTCGGTCGAGCTATGAAGGCCCAACCGGTATTTCCACGGTAATGTTGGATGCGGCGGCGCGACGCGGCCTGACCTCGCTCTCCTTTTCGGGGCAGGCGCCGCACTATCTTCAGGGGAGCGAGAATCCGGCGGTGATCCAGGCGCTTGTGAGTTATGTGGGCCGCGTGTTCGACCTCGGACTGGAGGTGTCCCAACTCGATGAAGCGGTCAGGACCTTTCGCGTCCAGTGCGATCAGGCGGTGGCGCGTGATTCCTCCATCCAGACCCACGTTCGGCAATTAGAACAGGACTATGACGCGACTCTCGACGAGGCGCCGCGGGCGCGGCGCGATGAGGCGCTCAACTCGGAGCAGCTGATGCAAGAGTTAGAAGACTTCTTGCGCGAGGAGCGGGAGGGTGGCGGTGGAGGCTAAATGATGGTCGTGAACCGCTTTGGGCGAGCAGTCGGATTTGACCGAGTTGGACATGGCCCAACTCGGGTACTCATGGAAACGTCTGTTCGTCTTGCTTATCCGTCACCCAAGCGGTCAACCGTGGCGTGGCGCGGCGCCGGTTGGCAAGCCTCACATGGACATCACGACGATGCGTTCAGGTATCGACAAAAAACAAATGGTTCGACGAATCGTTGAACAACTCACGGTGAATCTGTCGATGTTAGAGCAGGCCGCTGAATCGGCTCATGACGTGGCCACGGATGAGGAAAATAGGGCGGACAATCAATATGACACGCTGAGCCTTGAAGCCTCCTACCTGGCCCAGGGCCAGGCCAACCGCGCTCAGGAGATTCGGTTCGCCATCGATGCCTATCGCCAGTTGGACCTCCGCGAGTTCGAGGGCGATTCGGCGATTGCCGTCACGGCGCTGGTCAGCCTGGAGGCGGAAGACGGCAGCCCCATGACCGTCTTTCTCGGACCCCATGCCGGGGGCTTGAAGGTCGAAGAGAACGGGCGCGAGGTGGTCGTCATTACACCGAGTTCCCCATTGGGTAAGGTGTTGTTAGGAAAAGCCCTGGGCGATACGGTGGAGCTGCGGGCAGGTGAGGTCAAGAAAGAGCTGGAGATCGTCGAGGTCTGCTCATGGGATGGACACGCGAGGTGAAGGTCACGGAACCGGGGGCTGAGGATCAAGTGAACGGACCCCTCGCGTGCCGTTTGTGAGGCGTCCATCAGCAGTCTATCCACACTCGAATCGGATGCTCCGCCTCAGATCGCGCCACACCCCGGCCCTCCGGGGCTGTGAACCGGTGCGGGTGACGGCAACCTCTCGACGCCACGGTAGGGCAACAGTTAAACCTGTCGCGCCGTGGCCTGTTTTCAACAAGAGATCCAATCACGAGGAGATACGCCATGGCCCGCCTCCCTTCGGTGACCCGTGAAGGCATTCGAGAAGACCTGCGGGGTGTCTTCGATGAACTCAATGCCGGACCCGGCGGCATCGGCGCCGGGCCGATGTCGGTGTTGAAGCATAGTCCGGAAATGGCCAAACGGGCGATCCCGCTGTTTGAGTACGTCCGCAACGAGTCCACGGTTCCCCTGCCGATTCGAGAGCTTGCGATGTTGACCACGGCCCGGGCTAAGGATTGTCCTTACATCTGGAACCGCCATGTGTCTCTGGCGCGGGAATCGGGGGTGAGCCGCGACGTGATCGAGGCACTGCGGGATCAAAAGCCCTTGCCGCCGATGTCGGAACTGGAAGAGGCGGTCATCACGATGGGCATGGACTTCTTTCGGACCCATCGGGTTAGCCAACAGACGTTCGACGTGGTGCTCTCCCATCTGGGTGCTCAGGGTCTAGTGGAATTGACCACGCTGATGGGTTTATACGCGATGTTGGCCTTCAACGCCAACGCGGTGGACTTGGATATGCCAGCCACGACTGACGAGCCGCCGCTCCCGGTGTAGTTCAGTTTTTTTGACACGTCGCCAACAGGTAACCGGCACCCATCGCGTCATGGCTGCGAGACGCTTCTACGCGGAACGGCTGGCGATGATCGAAGAGGATCGAAAGACCGCCGACCCGCCCTGACCACTCGATGAGGCTCAAGACCGGCTCAACCCCTGTGTCGATATCCGTCAATCGAGAGGCATAGAGGGAATACCCGAACTCGGCCTCACCCGCTTTACGCGCGCATTATCGCCGCCTTAAGATGTGCTGACGGCGCGAGGCGAACCTTGACCAAGAGGGAGAGGGACTCAGGGCGTCCCGTAGTGAAGCGAGCCGGAGTTGGCAGGGCGATGTGTGTCAACCGCGCCTTCTTTTTTGGGTCGATCACTTCCGAGTTCGAGCCCGGCGCGATCCGTGGTTGACATCGGGCGAGCCCCATCGGGGTGTGCAAACGTGAATGGAGTTGAGAGGCGCCGTTGTGTCGATGACGCTTCTCGTGATGCGTGTGCCCGGTTGCTGTGGTGTCATCGCGGGTGAATGGCCTCGTGTCTGTCGTGCCTGTCGTGCCGAGAGGGGCACACGAGGTTGACGACATAGCGTCATACGTGGTGGCCGAGTAGCGCTGATGCGTCGAAGAGGTGAAGGTGCGGCGTTGCCGGTTGAGATGGCGTTGGGGGCACGTCACGACATGACACCACTCGTGTGATGCGGTGTCAAAGTGAGTCAGTTGTGTCGGGCATCGAGTGCGGTGTGGAGCCCGTATCAGTTGGTGCCCCCGTCAGAGTTATCACGCCGTGTGAGTTGCCTCGATTATTGGAGAACGATTTGGGGTGTGCGCTATTTTGGACCGATCGGTCAAGAATGAGCAACGGCGCTACACGTCATGAGCGGGTGGATCAGACGGGCGATCATGACCGGAGTCTTCTTCCCGCCTTCTCCCTTCCTCTTCTTTTCTCTTTCTTCCAGTCGGTTCCGACTTCAACGCGCGCATGACGTCAACAAGTCACCCGGTGTCACCCGGATAACATGGGATCACTCGGTGGCCGCCATTGGCATCGTCCCAGACCGGATGAAGCGGTCGAGAGGGATGTTGTCTGGATCGTGACGGCGACTCGGTGGCGCGTCCACGTTGGCGTCACTCGATCTCGCCGGGCGACGGTCAGAGTGATCCAAGGTCATCACGTCTGATCGGATTAAGACGCTCAGGGTGGTCACCGTTTGCAGCGGCTGGGCTCGATTGACGCGCATGAGGCGGCTACCGAGGTCAAGCGCCTTGGGGTGGACGCGGAGATATTAAGAATGATGGTCGATTTGAATCCGGTAGTGACAGATATGAGTGAGTCTCATAATTCACTGTATTTATGAATATTATAGATACAATTTCAGATAATTCTTGAACGCCAGCTAAACGATGAGCTATAATTCTGGCCATCGTTAGTGTTCCGGTGGTCACCTGCCCACGTGCAGGGTTGGCCCTGGGTCACGCAAACCGTGGCGTTGCACGGCCGGTCCACGTGCCGTTGTGCTGGCGACTGCGTTGTCAGCCGTCGTGCTCTGACCATGTCGTACCCGCCGATTCCAACCATCGCGCGTTGGGATTGATGCGCCGTCGAATGCGTAGTGATCAGTTGTGGCTTGTTGAGTTGGGTCGCAGTCGGATCGACTCATGGATTAAGTTGCCATGAGGGGTTCGCATCGCTGCTCTCTACGGATTTGCGGTACGGTCCACGGAGTCACGGGCTCCGTGGACAAATGATCGGTACTGGGGTGCCTGGACGGCGCTCCAGGGATGCGCGAAGTGAGATCACGTCTCGGTTGGCGCGTCCGAGTCTCTCGCAACGATCAGCGGTTGAACCAACTCAGGCGGTTGACGCCACACAGGCCACCGTCTGCCAACCCTCAAAGGAGGCGTGTATGATCGGGTTATGCTTTCCCCGTTGTGCCTATGTGACGACTCGAGATGTTGTCGCAGCGGCTGGCGTCATCACCTACATGGCGCTCTTGGGATCCCCAATGAACTCCGTTTCGGTATAACCATGCGAGATTTAGCGTTTCATTTTTCATGCGTCTGCAAACAGAATCCGGACAACTGGTATGCGACGCAGAACCGGCGGCGGCGCGAGTTGGATCTGATCGCGCGGCAGTTGCGCGACCTCGGCTACCGCCATGTGAACAACGCGCACCAGATCAAAGGCCGTCATGTTAATGCGCTCATCAAGTTGTGGAAAGAAGGCTCGGAGCAGTTCAAGCCGGTGACGGCGGCGACGATGAAAAATCGGTTGGCGTCTCTGCGCTGGGTGCTGCGCAAAGTGGGACGCGGCTCGATCATCGCGGCGAGCAATGATCGCTACGCTATTGATCGGCGCACGTATGTGGCGACGGAGAGCAAAGCGATCGAGTTGACACCGGAGCTACTGGAGCAGATCGAGTGTCCCTACTTGAAATTGTCGTTTCGGCTGCAAGCGGCGTTTGGCCTTCGCCGCATGGAGGCGATCAAGTTCCGGCCATCGGTTGCCTACACGCCGGGGACGGATGACATTCATCTGAAGGGCTCGTGGTGTAAAGGGGGGAGGCCGCGCACGGTGCCGATCACTGATGACGCGCAGCGCGTGTTATTGGCGCAAGTGTCGGCGCTCGTCGGCAGTGGGTCGCTGATCCCGGCACATCTGAAATATGTCGATCAGCTGCGTCGGTATGAGTACGCATGCAGCAAAGTGGGGCTGCACAAACCGCACGGGTTGCGGCATGCTTATGCGCAGGATCGCTACACCGAGCTGAGCGGCCTGGAGCCGCCGGTCAATCGGGCGGACGCGGTGGTGCTGACGGCGGATGAGCGCGAGGTAGATACGGCGAGCCGGTTGGCGGTAAGCCGAGAGCTGGGTCACAACCGGGTAGATGTGGTAGGGGCGTATATCGGGACGAAACGCTCCAAGCTTCGAACTGATGAGCCACCGCTTGAGCCGGACGCGTCCGGATAGAGTCGGGAGACGCGACGCGGCTTGGCATCGCACGGTGTGTCCACGATCGGAAAAAGGAGGCGCGCCTGAGGGGTGAGCTTCGCCGACTGACCGTTTCCGTCTCCCATCGGCTTGGCGGGTCTGCGTTAGGGCGCGGTGATGGTCAACTCCACGCGCCGATTCTGCGCCCGCCCATCCGGCGTCGAGTTCGGGGCAATCGGCTGCCTCTCGCCGTAGCCCTGTAGCCCGGCAAACGAAGTGGCCGGTACACCCGCGTGAATCAAAAAGGTCGAGACACTCTGCGCCCGTTGCTGCGACAACCCCTCGTTATAGGCGTCCGACCCGATGCTGTCGGTGTGACCGGCCACGATGAGTCGATGATCCGGGTATTCTCTCAACACACGGGCGAGTTGCTGCAAGCGGGCTTCATCTCCGGGTCGAATCGTGGCCTGATCGAAGTCGAAGCGCAAGTCGTTGCCCGTCAGTTGCACGAGCAGTTGCCGATCCGACAGACGCTGGGTCTCGATACCGAGCTGCCGCAGCTTTTCTTCTTGCGCATCCAACGTCACCCCCGTGGCGGTTCCACCTGCGGCGCCTACCGCTGCTCCAATCCAGGCGCCCCTGGCAGAATTGCCGGCGGCCGCCCCCAGGGCTGCGCCTAACGCCGCCCCGGCCACCGTGCCGATCGCCCCGCCCTTGAGCGTCTTGTCCCCCTCTCCCGTCGTGGCGCAGCCCGACGTCACGGCGAGAACCAGGATGAGCATCAACGCCATGATCGATTGTAACATGAGGTTGTCCTCCTTAAGACCGGCTACTCGGCGAGCGTCAATGTTTTTGGGCAACCGTTTGACCCTGCAAACGAATTCTTGCGCTGCAACCCCGAAAGCCCGCATGATCTAGCCGAGACCCAGACCCCCCACGATCAAGACGAAGGCCAGCCCGATCCAACCGACCGCCAAGTCGATGGGTGTCAACATGCTCACCGATTCTGGCGAGAGTTGCCCTTGCTCGTATAGTTCCCTCAAGCATCGATCGGCATCACGTCCTTGACCCGTTGGCCCGATCCGATCCCGAGACCCGGAGCACTCCGCGACGCGCAGGGCGGTGCGCTCCAGGTCTGTCACTGGGGCCAGTCGGCTGTCTAGGCGATCATCTCGGGGGGGTGATCTGCACTGAGAAACCGATCCGGGATGTCAGAGCACAGAAAGGGACTGTCATCGTCGGTAGGGGGTGATCCCTCATCAAGCTCACCTTACCCCCCCATCATGGGCGAGTGGGGGGGGTGGTAAGGCGGACGGCTCGGGGTGGCGGGCCGC
>Ga0299913_10003104_pt1 | contig 13450 bp, 14 predicted proteins | sample RVTome_9_FD_201360 | JGI IMG/M metagenome (GOLD analysis project Ga0299913, IMG submission 201360) | Soil microbial communities from uranium-contaminated site in the Upper Colorado River Basin, Wyoming, United States - RVT155D38 (version 2) ... | reverse complement strand
GAGTGCCCGGGTCCAGCTTGTAGAGCACCCAACCGCTCATGTGGATCTCCTCTCGGGTAATACGTGGCCGGTGGTCCGGCGCCTTCCGGCGCCGCGACCGCCCTTACACGGGGCGGTGGTTGGCCCAGTCGTCGGCGTCCCGGCTGTCCTTGCCGAAGACCAAGGCGAACAGGTTCAATGCAGCTATGAGCCCAAGAACGATAAGCCCTTCCATCCTTTCGCCTCCAATCTATAAGTAGAAAGCTTGTCTGACAAAAGGATTGTAGATGACGATGGAAGTCTTGTCAACCGGACATTAACCAGAAGGGCCCTCTCGCCTGAGACACATCGGCGAAAGGGCCCTTCTACTTACGGATGTTCGGCTATCGGCCTCCTCAGGCCCCCATCCCGACGCTTTGGGAGCGCTGCAGGTCCTTGCCCTCGGTCTTCAGCGCGGGGGCGACCATGACCTCGGCCTTCTGGAACTCCTTGATGTTGGCGTAGCCGCACGTCGCGAGGCTCGTTCGGAGGGCACCGAAGAGGTTCAGCCGGCCGTCGTTCTCGTGCGCGGGGCCGAGGAGGATCTCCTCGAGCGTCCCGAGGGTGTTGGTCTGGACCCGGGCGCCACGAGGCAAGGTGGGGTGGAAGGTCGCCATACCCCAGTGGAAGCCGTGGCCGGGAGCCTCCGCCGCCGCGGCGAGTGGTGAGCCGATCATCACCGCGTCGGCGCCGCAGGCGATCGCCTTGGCGATGTCACCACCGGTCCGCATCCCTCCGTCTGCGATCACGTGGCAGTAGCGGCCCGTCTCGTCGAGGTGCCGGATGCGGGCGCCGGCCGCGTCCGCTATCGCGGTCGCCTGGGGTACGCCGATCCCGAGGACGCCGCGGGTGGTGCATGCCGCCCCGGGACCGACGCCGACCAGCACGCCGACGGCTCCCGTACGCATCAGATGGAGCGCGGTGGAGTAGGACGCCACTCCCCCGACGACGACCGGGATGTCATAGGTGGAGATGAACCGCTTCAGGTTCAAGGGCTCGGTCGTCTTCGAGACGTGCTCGGCGGACACGACCGTTCCCTGGATGACGAGCAGGTCCAACTCGGCCTCCAGCGCGAGCTTGTGGTAGCGCTCGACGCGTTGCGGCGTGAGCGAGGCCGCCGCGGTGACACCTGCGTCCTTGATCTCTCGGATCCGCTTGTGGATCAGCTCCTCCTTGAGCGGCTCCTGGTACAGCTCCTGCATACGGCGCGTGGCCTTGTCGCGCGGGAGGTCGGCGATCTCGGCCAGCACCGAGTCGGGATCATCGAAACGGGTCTGCAGGCCCTCGAGGTTCAGCACGGCGAGGCCGCCGAGGCGGCCGATCTCGATGGCGCTCTTGGGCGACACGACGCCGTCCATGGCCGAGGCCATAAGTGGCAACTCGAAGCTGTAGGCGTCGATCTCCCACGAGATGTCGACGTCGTCGGGGTCGCGCGTCCTCCGCGACGGGACGATGGCTATGTCGTCGAAGCCATAGGCCCTCCGACCGGACTTTCCGATGCCGATCTCGATCTCCACGCCTTCTCTCCTGTCTGAAGGTTGCCTTGAACCCTTGTATCACCGGGCCCGGTGGTGCCGGGCGCGATGTTGAAACTGTGGCGTCAGTGGTCTCTGTCCTGTCGCACGAGTCGGCCCGATAGCTCGTCGTCGAGCAGCTTCACGTCCGCATCGACCATGAGCCTGACCAGCTCGTCGAAGGTGACCTTCGGCTCCCAGCCGATCGTCGCCTTGGCTCGGGACGCATCGCCGCACAGGGCGTCTACCTCCGCCGGCCGGTAGTAGTTGGGGTCGACCTCGACGTAGGCCTCCCAATCCAGCCCCACGTGTGCGAAGGCCGCCTGCGCGAACTCCCGAACCGAGTGCATCTCCCCCGTGGCGATCACCAGGTCGACGGGCTCGGAGTGCTGCAACATCAGCCACATCGCCTCGACGTACTCGGGGGCATAGCCCCAGTCCCGCTTGGAGTCGAGGCTCCCCAGGAAGAGCTTGTCCTGGACGCCGGCTTGGATGCGAGCTACCGCCCTCGTGATCTTGCGGGTAACGAACGTCTCGCCCCGCCGGGGCGACTCGTGGTTGAAGAGCAAGCCGTTCACCGCGAACATCCCGTAGGCCTCGCGGTAGTTGACCGTCGCCCAGTGAGCGAAGAGCTTGGACACCGCGTAGGGGCTTCGGGGATGGAAAGGCGTGGCCTCGTTCTGAGGCGGGGGCGAGGAACCGAACATCTCGGACGAGCCGGCCTGATAGAAGCGCGTGTCGACCCCCGATGCTCGGATCGCTTCGAGCATCCTCATGGTGCCCATGCCGGTGGCGTCGCCCGTGTACTCGGGGATGTCGAAGCTCACCTTCACGTGGCTCTGGGCGCCCAGGTGGTAGATCTCGTCCGGCTCGAGGTTGCGGATCAGGTTGACCAGGGACCCCGAATCCGAGAGGTCCCCGTAGTGCATGAAGAACCGCACGCCCGTCTCGTGGGGGTCGCGGTAGATGGGGTCCAGACGGTGCGTGTTGAAGGTGGAGGCACGCCGGATGAGACCGTGGACCTCATAGCCCTTGGCCAGGAGGGACTCGGCGAGGTAGGAGCCGTCCTGCCCCGTGACCCCGGTGATAAAGGCGCGCTTCACAAGGAGAAAGGATAGTGTGCGTCGAACTTCCTCCCCTGAGCCGCAAAACACGGGCTACAGGCGGCCGTGCTTCCCCACTGGGGTCGAGAAAACGGCTTCACAAGCACACTTTCGTCCCACTTGAGATTTGCTAGCTGAAGTTTAACGAGCTTTCGCTGCGGGCAAGCGTATCAACCGGACCCGGGTGGGGTTCGACCCACACCCTGGAGGTGGTTAGCGGTGCAAGACAAGCTTCATATCGGCGTGCGCGCGCGGCGGCGCGCCCTTCGGAAGCGCTGGAGACGCCGGATGGCGGCCCTCGGGCTGACGGCGTTCCTCCTCGGCGTCCCGGGGGCGAGCGCCGGCCTGGACTTCCTGGCCGAGCGGTTCGGGCCCGGCCGAGGCGAGGGCCCGCCCGCCCACACGGTCACTGCCATGGACAGCGCGGCCTCGGCGATGGAGTTCCGGCGCGAGGTGTTCGACGCGAGGCCCAAACCGACCCCCTCGCCGTCCGCCACGACCATCCCCGTGGCGGACTCGACCCCCGCGGCTGCGCCGGCCGGATCCGTGTCTGAGGTCATCTACGCGGCGGCGGCCGAGTTCGGCCTGGACGGCGGTTACCTGCTGTCCGTGGCCACCTGTGAGTCCGGGCTCAACCCCGGCGCCTACAACGCGGCCGGGTACCACGGGCTCTTCCAGTTCGATCAGACGACGTGGGCGGCGTACGGCTACGGATCGATCTACGACCCCACCGCTCAAGCGCGGACCGCGGCCCGCCTGCTCGCTGCCGGTCACGCGAGCCGCTGGCCCAACTGCGCCTAGCTCTCCACCCCGGGAACGGCGGGTCCCGGCTCGGCCGGTATCGCCGGCCGGATCCGCTTCTCGGGGCTCAACATCACCAGCGCTGCGGCCAGGGCACTCAGCACCGCACACGCTCCCCAGAGCAACCCCGGACCCTCCGCGAAGAGGCGCGTGCCGAGGGCAGGGCCGAGCATCAGGCCGGCGGACCACGTCAGCCCCCAGGTCCCCATGTAGCGGCCACGCAGATGGGCCGGAGCGAGAGCCGCGACGTATGCGCTTCCCACGGGAGCGTTGACGATCTCGCCCAGCGTCCACACGAATACCGTGAACGCGAGCATCGGTACCGAGTGGGCGAACGTTGTCAGGCCGAAGCCCGCACCCAGCAGGATCCAGCCGAACGCCATCACCGGTCGCGCGGGGAGACGCTTAGTGATCGACGTGAGTGGCAACTCCAGAACCACGACGACGACGCCGTTGAGCGAGATCAGAAGTCCATAGATCGCCGAGGAGAAGCCCTCCGAGCGTACGTGTAACGGGAACCCCGCGGTCGACTGCATGTACACGAAGGTGGTCAGCAAGGACGCGCCGAGGAACAGCATGAAGGCGCGATCGGAGATCATCACCGTCACCGCACGAGGAGCATCGGCCGGCGGAGCCTGTGCCGGTTTCGTCTCCGGGATCGCGAAGAGCACGATGGTCCCGAAGATGACCGACGTCAAGGCATCGCCGACGAAGAGCCATACGAAACTCTCCTCCGCGAGCAGTCCGGCGACGGCCGGGCCGGCCGCGAATCCGGCGTTGATGGCCAGCCGGTACATGGCGAACGCCGTCACGCGATGCTCGGGTGCCACCAGATCGCTGAGCAGCGCGCTACTGGCCGGTCGGTAGAGCTCCGCGGCGAAGCCCGCAACGCCCGTGAGGAAGGTGATCGAGGCGATCGACTCCGCCTGCGATAGCGCCAGCATCGCTGCGGCGGAGGCGTACATCGAGATGGCGATGGTTGCCCGCCGTCCGAGTCGGTCCGCCAGATAGCCGCCCACCGCGGAAGACGCGAGGTGGCCGGCTCCGTAGGCCGATACCGCGAGGCCCGCGTCGGGAGCCGTGAAACCCCGATCTGCCAGATAGAGGACGAGGAAGGTGATGACGAAACTGCCGAAGCGGTTGAAGAACTGCCCTGCGTAGAGGAACCAGAGGGGGCGCGGCAGCGAGCGCACGTCGGCGAGCAACCCGTTCACCGGAACATGCTAGGGCGACGAACAAGCATCACCGTTGAACCCGGGAAACGCTCCCGTTCGTGAGTAGCCCTAGCGAGCGGTCATGAAGACGTGCTCGTGGCCCTCTTCGAGTTGATGCGGTGCATCGCCGTCGCGCTCGACATAGTCCTTGATGCTCTGGGGCAGGAGCTCGTAGTCCACCTCGGTGAAGCCGAAGGCCTCGTAGAAAGACCTCACCGGTGGGTGGCACACGAGGAAGAGCTTCCCCCCGCGGCTGTTCATCGCCGCCTGCACCAGCGCCTTGCCGATCCCCTGCCCCCGCTTGTCCTCGCGCACCACGACGTCGTCGACCATCAGGACGTTCGGCTCGGCTTCCGCGAGCCGGATCGCGCCGGTGATCGCTCCCTCCCGCGCGAAGTAGGCAACGCCCTCTTCGACGTGCGCGACGCCCCAGTCCTGGGACTCGTAGAACTCCCGCAACTCGTCCCGATCGCGACGGGACGCCCTCGTTATGAACATGCGGCGCGCAATCCTTCCAGAGCTTCGGCCGGAACGGTGACACCATGCTTGCCGCCCGGCAGGCCGCGGTCGGGTCGCATGTCCCCGTGGTAGTCGCTGCCGCCCGACACCACCAGGCCCTTCGAACGACCCAGCACTCGGTACGTCTCCTGCTCGAGGTCGGGAAGATCGCCGTGGTACCCCTCGATGCCCTTGAGTCCAGCCGCCACCAGCTCGTCCACGAACGCCTCGAGGTCCTCGAACGGCAGGTTCAACGTAAAGGGGTGTGCCAGGACCGGAACGACGCCGGCGCTCCCCATGAGTTGGACGGCCTCCGCGGGCCGGTAGAGCTTCCGCGACAGATAGGCCTTCGCGCCCTTCGCGAGGTATTCGTCGAAGGCGGTCTGATAATCGGGTACTGCGCCGTGACGCACGAGAACGGCCGCGAAATGCGGGCGTCCGATCTGGGACCCAGGTCCACCAGCTTCGTTCTCGACCTCCTCGAAGGTCACCGGTATACCGAGCTCGTTGAGGCGCTCGACGATCGACTCGTTGCGGTGAGCGCGGTGGTACTGCAACTCGGCGAGAGCGTTGGACAGCGGGTTGTCCCGCTGCGGGATGAAGTAGCCGAGCAGGTGCATCGTGGGCCGTGCCGACGGCTCCCACCCGCGCGCTGCGAAGTCCTCGACATCACACGAGATCTCGACCCCGGCGATGACCTCGACCCCGAGCCGCTCCCCGGCAGCGATGGCCTCCGCACACCCGGCATCGTTGTCATGATCCGTAACAGCAAGCGTGGTGATCCCGACCGAAGCAGCCTTCTCCACCAACTCAGAAGGCGAATCCCCGCCATCCGAAACAGTCGTATGAGTATGAAGATCGATCATCTCGCCCACCTATCGCTCTGGCCGGGCGTCGACACCCCTGCGGAGACCACGCGGCCCGGACCGCCCTTCGGGCGGTGCTGGTTGCTCGCTCGTGCGCCGACGCGCACTCGCAAGGCTCTCCTTCGGGGAGTCGCCGCCCAACCAGAGCGACGGATCCAGCACGCCCACAGCGCAGGGCCGGGCGGCCGCTCTCCCAGAGGGGAGCCTCGAAGTGCAGCGCCGTCCGCAGCGAAACAACGCTGCGGCGCTGCATGGAGTGAGCAGTCCCCCGCCGATCAGGCGGCGGGCGACCGCGTGGTCCCCGTAGGGAGTGCGGACGCACGGGCCCGGAGCGATCGACTAAGCCTCCAGGTACTTCAGTTCGATGAGCTTGTCGATGACCTGCTGTGCCGACTCTTCGGGGCTCTGCTCGCCGGTCTTGCAGACGACCTCGGCGTTGTCGGGAGCCTCGTACGGGTCGTCGATGCCCGTGAAGCCCTTGATCTCGCCGGCGCGGGCCTTTGCGTAGAGACCCTTGACGTCGCGCTCCTCGCAGACCTCGAGCGGAGCGTCGGCGTAGACCTCGATGAAGTCCTTGATCATGGCGCGGGCCTCGTCTCGGATGGCCTTGTAGGGCGAGATCGCGGCGGTGATCACGAAGGTGCCGTTGCGCTGCAGGAGATGCGCGACGAACGCGATGCGACGGATGTTCGTGTTGCGGTCCTCCTCGGAGAAGCCGAGGCCCTTGCTGAGGTTCTCGCGCACGACGTCGCCGTCGAGGATCTCGACCGGTACGCCCGCATCGAGGAGCTTCTCCTCGACGATGTGTGCGACGGTGGTCTTGCCGGAGCCCGAGAGCCCGGTGAACCAGATGACCGCGCCGCGTTCTCTATTTGCTTGTTTCATGTGTCCCTCCTGATCTGTTGCTGTGAACCGTTCTCTGCTAACCGCCTATCGCACTTCCGTCTACGGCTGCGGAACAGAAGCTTCGCTTCTGCCCCTCCGCCGCTTCACGCCGGAAGTGCGGGCCGTTAGCAGAGAACACTGGCGTGGGTTGCTTACTTCTTCAGGGCTGACGTACCGAGCGCACCCGGGGCAGGCGGCAGGTCGAAGAGGTCCAGGACCGTGCTGTGCACGTCCCATAGGTGCAGGCCCTGCTTCTCGCCGTTGGTCTGTCCGGGAGCGTTGTGCATGATGAAGATCCCTTGCTCGGCGTGGTTAGCCTCGTCGGGACCGGTGTCGTTCTCGAAGGTGTAGTGCGAGTTGTGGCCCAGCGAGCCCACGCTGCGCCAGCGCAGCTCGCCGAAGATGACGACGAGGTCCGGCGCAACGCCGTTGGTCGTGCCGTAGATCTCCTCGGGCTTGTGGGCTTTGTTGCCCATCGGGTTGCCCTCGTGGTCGACCATCGCTTCGATCTTGCGGATCAGCTCGTCGCGAACCGTCTCGTATTGGTCGGCGGGGATGATGCCGTCGGGCTCGCGGCCCTCGACGTTCAGGAAGAGGCGGCCGTAGTAGCCGCCGTCGCCCCATGCCTTGGTCTTGGACCAGTCGATGGCCATCTTGTTGATCGGGGTGATGCCCTCGGGCTCGTTCGAGAAGGCGAGGTAGCCCTCGTCGGTGAGCCACTCGTTGAAGCAAACTCCGCCCACCATCGCCTTGGCGCCGTGGTCGCTGACCACGAGAACGGTCGTGTCGTCGTCGGCGTGCTTGAGAAGGTCGCCGATCTTCCCGTCGAGGAAGCGGTAGTACTCGCGCAACGAGTTCTCGTACGGATTGTTGGGCTCGTAACGCGGGTGGTTCGGGTCGATGAACGACCACACGCCGTGGTTCAAGCGGTCCGGGCCCATCTCGACCATCATGAAGAAGTCCCACGGCTTGTTGGCGAGCAGGTAATCGGCCGTGCGGAACTTCATCTCGGTCATCTTGTAGGCCTCGTCCAAGATGTACTGCGTGTTGTCGGTACGGAAGTTGCGGATGTCGAAGATGAACTCGCCGACCTTGGACTCGATCTCGGCCTTGAGCTCTTTCGGGTACGTGTAGTCCGCCTGGTTGCTCGGCGTTAGGAAGCAGCCGATCTGGATGCCGTTGACGGGCTTGGGCGGATACATCGGCGGGACCGAGATCACGATGCAGTCCTTGCCGTTCTCCGAGAGGATGTCCCACACCGTGGGCTCCTTGACCTTGAACGAGGTCGCGAACTCGAGGCCGTCGTAGGTGTGGTCCTTGCGGTTGCGGAAGCCGTAGATCCCGAGCGTGCCCGGGTCCTTCGACGTCATCATGCAGGCCCACGCCGGAACGGTGATGGGCGGCGTGATGGACTCGAGAGGGCCGTACATCCCGTTGTCCTTCAGCTTGGTGAGGTTCGGGATCTCGTCCGCGTACTCGTCGAAGATGTGCTCCGGCGGGGCGCAATCGAGCCCGATCACCATGACCTTACGGCCCCTCTTCTGAGGAGAATCCTGCGCGGCCTCGTCCTTGCGCTTGAGCTTGTCGAGAAGACCCATCGTCTACTTGCTCCTCATCGCGTCTATGAGGATCCTGGCGACCTCGGGGCGGGAGAACTCGTGCGGCGGCTCCTCGCCGTTGGTCAGCATCTCGCGCACCTTGGTGCCGGAGAGGTGGACGTGGTGGCTCTTGTCGTGCGGACAGGTCTTCGCCGACGCCATGCTCTCGCACTCCTTGCAGAAGAAGGTGTGCTCGAACTTGAGGATGGTCATGCCGACCTCGCCCGGCTCGAACTCGTCGAAGATCTGCTGAGCGTCGTAGGTGCCGTAGTAGTCGCCCACGCCGGCGTGGTCGCGGCCCACGATGAAGTGGGTGACCCCGTAGTTCTTGCGGAGGAGCGAGTGCCAGATCGCCTCGCGCGGCCCCCCGTAGCGCATGGCGGCGGGGAAGACCGAGAGCACGACGCGATCGTGCGGGTAGTAGTTGTCCATCAGGATCTCGTAGCACTTCATCCGGACCTCGGCGGGGATGTCGTCGCCCTTGGTCCCGCCGACCAGCGGGTGGATGATCAGACCGTCGACGCCTTCCAGCGCGACCTTCGTCAGATACTCGTGTGCGCGGTGGATCGGGTTGCGGGTCTGGAAGGCAACGATGGTTTTCCAGCCGCGCTCGGCGATCTCCTCGCGCAACTCGAGCGGGGTGCGCCGGTACTCCGCGAACTCGTCACCGAAGACGTTCTCCAACACGGTGACCTCGCCGCCGACGTAGTTCGGGTGCTGGCCGTAGATGTAGGCGACTCCGGGGTGCTTGTCGTCCGTGGTGCGGTAGCACTTCTCGGCCTCGTTCTTGGCGTCGTAGGTGTAGACGTCCTCGACGTCGACGATCGCAACGATGCGTCCCTCGTAGGAGATCGCGGCCGGTTTCCCGTTCTCCAGCTTCGAGGCCTCGTCGTCCGATGCCGAAAGCGTGATCGGCAGGCTCCAGGGCAGGCCGTTGGCGAGACGCATCTCGTTCACGACGCTCTCGTAATCGGCTTTAGTCATGAAGCCGCGGTTCGGCGACACCGCCCCGACCGCCAGCAGCTCGAGATCGGACAGGACGCGTCGTTCCGTGACCGTGATCGTGGGGTAACCGGCGGCCTTGCTCCGGAGGTCGTCGACCTCTTCGGGGGCCGCGGCTCGTACCTCGAGCGCGCCGCCGTGCGGAGCGCTCCCGGGGACGTCTTTCAGCGTGCTGGGCATCGTCGCATCTCCTTTGAGCCGAGCTGGTGAACCGAGGAAGGAGGCCGGGGCCGCAGGCGCGGCGCATCCAGCACACTCCTATAACACTCCGAGTGTAACACCCCTCCGGAGGCGGGTCGGGGGACTCAGGACTCGCCGAGGGCGATCAACAGACGCCGGTTGACGGCGTCGAGGGTGGCGCGCACGGCCGTCTCCGGCAGCGGGCCGCCTCTCGTAAGGGCGGCCCCGATGGTGTCGGCCGAGCCCTCCTCTTGGACGATCACCAAGACGGCCTCCTGGCCGCTCACGTTGACCAGCGCGGCCGTCTTCAGCCGGAAGGGCACGTCGGGGACGATCTTGGAGACGGCTCCCAGGGTGGCATCGGCCAGGACCTTCAGCCCGTGAGGCGTCTTCTCCGAGCTTGCCTGGCCCAGGACCTCCGTCCCCGGGGAGCCCAAGGCAACCTCCGCCTGGGCCTTGAAGGACGACGACGACAGCGACACCCGGCGCAGGGCCGGTCGGGAGGTCGTGGTGGCCCCGGCGGTGATCGTGGTCTGGGGCCCCTCGGAGGACTCCGAGGCAGCCTCGGTCAGGGGGCCGCGCGAGCGGGCCTCCTGCTCCGCGAACTCGGCCGCCCGCTCCAGCGACTCGAGGTCGCCGAAGTAGGACTCGGCCTCGAGCTCGAACACGAAGACCTGGCTGACCGGCGAGCCCAGATCCAGGCGGGAGATCTCCTCGAGGATCAGCCTCTGGACGGAATCGCGATCGGTGCCCACCTGGGTGAACGCCTGGATCTCGGACGGCTGGCCGTCCACACCCCTGAGGATCACGCATCCGAGGACCCCGGGGAGCTGGCGTATCGCCTGCTCCAGCTCGTCGAGTGCCACGTCCTGTGTCATCCCCCGAAACCCCCTGAGACTCGTGCGGAACAGCGAGCATAGACGGGCTCCGAGCGCCCGGCCAGGGAAGGGAGGGAAAGAAGATGCACCCGCTGATCCTTCTTCCCGGCCGAGACCGGTTTACGAATCAACGGGTGCGTAGCGCAATATAGGGACCCCCCGGAGGCCGGGCAACCCCTGGGACGGAGATTTATTCGCGCTCTCGCAGAAATCCTCGCGGCTTTCGTTCGCTTCCGTCCCCAAAAGCCGCCGGGAGACCACAGGAAAGCTAGGGATAAGGAAGAAATCGGATGTTTGCTAGCCCGTACGGGCGTGTGGCAGGATGCCCGGCGGCCCACCCCGGCTCCGCCAGGACCGGCGTGTGTGGGCGCCAGGGGTCATCGCGGGCAGCACGACCCATCGTCGAACAAGGGAGTCAAGCTAGAGATGCTTCCCAGCGGGGGTAAGCGCGCGTGGTTGGTGATCACGCTGCTTGCGACCCTTCTCTTCCCGGCGGTCGGATCGACGGCAGGGTCGAACCAAGAGCTCAACGAGATCGAAGCCAAGCTCGACCAGGTCCGTAACCGGATCGATGAGGCCTCGTCTCAGGCGCGCAACACGCGCGCCACGCTGCGCGAGCTCGACAAGCAGATCAAGATCCTCACCGGGATGATCTACGAGCTCGACGCCAAGGTCGAGGAGGTCCAGGCCGAAGCCGCCGCGATCCAGGCCAAGATCGACCTCCTCCAAGCAGAGATCGACGGCCTCAAGCAGATCGCCTCCAAGCAGGCGGTGCGCCTCTATAAGGCGGGCTCGCTCGAGACGCTCGACGCCTTGCTCAAGTCCGAGTCGCTCACCGAGCTCGACGACCGCATCGAGATGATGGGGATCGCGGCCCAGGAGAACACCGGCGCCCTGGTGCGTTACGGCCGGCTGCAGGTCGAGATCGAGGCGCAGCACCAGGCTCTCTACGACAAGAAGCACGAGCTCGAGGGAATCCTCGCCGATCGCGAGAAGACGCTGGCGGCCCTGGACCAAGCGCACGACAAGAACGCGGCGACGCTCGCTCGTCTCGAAGCCGAGCTCGGCGACCTGCATCGCCACGAGGGCAGCCTCGAATCGGCCGCCAACTCCATCGAGGCCGAGATCCTGAAGAAGCAAACCCTGGCATCGGTCGCGGTGCTCGGCAAGAGCGACTCCGGATACATCTGGCCCCTCAACGGCGCGATCAACTCCTACTACGGCCCGCGCTGGGGACGGATGCACACCGGTATCGACATCGACGGGACCACCGGCCAACCGGTCGTCGCGTCCAAATCGGGCCGCGTGATCATGGCGAGCTCGTACTCGGGTTACGGCAACTGCGTGATCATCGATCACGGCGGTGGTGTCTCGACGCTCTACGCGCACCTCTCGTCGTTCAACGTCTCGTCGGGACAGGAGATCTCGCAGGGCGAGATCGTGGGCAACGTGGGGTGCACCGGTTCGTGCACCGGCGACCACCTTCACTTCGAGGTTCGCGTGAACGGATCGCCGGTCGACCCTCTCGACTACCTGCCTTAGCTCCTAACGATCTTCTCGTAGCAGTCGAACTGGCGGATCTGCCGCATGCCGACACGCCGGTACAAGCGCGTCGCTCCGGTCGGATTGGCGGCGTCGACGTTGAGGAGCACCTTCGGATAGCCGCGCTCGGCGAAGGCGGCGAAGGAGTGCCGTAGCAGGGCCGCTCCCACACCCAAACCTCTCCCGCTCGGCAAGACCCCCAGCTCGCGCACCCAGCCGTAGCCCTCGCCCTTCTGACCCGCGAGAGCCCCGACCGCGCCCCCGTCATCCGTCTCGGCCAGCAGGATCAGCTCCGGGTCGAAATCCGACCGGGTCGAGAAACCCTGCCACCACGGCTCGAAGGGCTCGGGCACGATGCCCCACTGACCCGCGAAAGCCTCGGTCATGACCGCATGCACCGATCTGGCGTCGTCCTCACCTACGATCTGGCGGATCGTTATCCCCTCGGGCTCGCTGCCTCCGTCCTCGTTGCCCTCGAGCTCAATCTCCATGTGCCAGAAATGTCGCACGGCGACGTACCCACGGGCTTCGAGCATCGCCTTGGCCTCGTGGTTGACTCCGGAGACGAAGTTGCGGAGCGTCGCGTTCCCGACCCGCTCCTCCGACCAGTCGATGAGCGCGGACCCGAGTCCGCGGCCCAAGTGGTCGGGGTCGACGGAACAGAAGATCTCGTGGATGCTGGCCGACTCCTTCTCCCATACCTCCCCGAAGGCGACGAGCCGGTCACCGGAGAGATAGAGCCGCGTATCGCGGGACACGTCGAAACGGGGACGTTCCCAGTCCTCGATCACGTCGGTCGCGCTTACCGGCCATCCCGGCACGCCTTCGGCCACGTCGCACGCGTAGATGAGACCGGCGACCGCAGCCGCATCTTCGAATGTTGCCGCGCGCATGGTCTGGTCTGGCACCATCATGTAGGTCACAATCGCACCCTAAGCACGCCTATCGAGGATGGATACCGGGTTTGCGACCGCTACGAGTTGTGCTTGCCGACGACCACGAAGCCGTGCGGCAGATGCTGCATCTCAATCTGCAAGGGACGGACGTCGAGGTCGTCGGGCAGGCTGAGAACGGTCAAGAGGCCGTCGACCTCGTCGAGCAACAACATCCCGACGTCGTCATCATGGACGTGATGATGCCGGTAATGGACGGCATCGAGGCGACGCGGATCATCAAGGAGCGCTGGCCGAACGTGACTGTTCTCGGCTACTCCGCGGCGGCCCACGCAGACAGCGTCGACGATCTCCTGCAAGCCGGCGCCTCGGCCAACTTCTTCAAGGGCGACTACCAACAGCTGCTCGCGTCGGTCAAGGCGACCAAACCCCTCTAGACGCGCGAACGGGGGCCGGTC
>Ga0299913_10003103_pt1 | contig 13451 bp, 20 predicted proteins | sample RVTome_9_FD_201360 | JGI IMG/M metagenome (GOLD analysis project Ga0299913, IMG submission 201360) | Soil microbial communities from uranium-contaminated site in the Upper Colorado River Basin, Wyoming, United States - RVT155D38 (version 2) ... | reverse complement strand
TCGCAGCAGGAAAGAAAGGGCCTGCGGGTCGGGCTCTTAAGGGAATTCATTGAAGGCGCAGACCCTGCAGTCGCAAAGGTGATCCACAAGGCGGTGGACGCGCTCGCAGGGCATGGGTGCGGGTGCGAAGAAGCATCGCTTGAATCGGTGCAGTACGCTCTTGCGTCATACTATACCATAGCTACCGCGGAGGCGAGCAGCAACCTTGCGCGCTATGACAACGTCCGCTACGGATTTGACATGAGCCCCGAAGGCTACGAATGGAACAGCTATTTTGCAAAGGCGCGCAGCAACTTTGGCGAAGAGGCAAAGAGGAGGATAATCGTCGGGTCTTACGTCCTGTCGTCGGGCTATTATGGCAAATATTATCTAAAGGCGCAGCAGGCGCGCTCGCTTTTAAAGCGCGAGCTCAAGGCGCTTTTCAAGAAATACGACGTCCTGGTAGGCCCCACGATGCCGATACTTCCGTTCAAGATAGGCGAGAAGATAGATGACCCGCTCAAGATGTATCTCGTCGACGTCGACACGGTGGTCGCAAACCTTGCAGGCATGCCGGCGATCTCGGTGCCTGCCGGCTTTGCCGACGGCCTGCCCGTGGGCTTGCAGTTGATGGCAGACGAGTTCCAGGAGCAGGCAATGCTGGACGCGGCGCACCTGTTCGAGCAGGCAGCCAAAGTGCAGAGGAGCCCCGAGCTGTAATGGATCAAAAGATGGGACTTGAAATCCACTGCCAGTTGACCGGCGCCAAGAGCAAGCTCTTCTGCAGGTGCCGCTGCGACTACCGCGGGATGGTGCCAAACGCAAACACGTGCCCCACGTGCTCTGGCCTGCCCGGGACGCTGCCGCTGCTGAACAAAAAGGCGGTGGAGTTTGCCGGCATGATCTCGATTGCGCTTGGCTGCAGAGTCCCTGACGAGATCGCGTTCTACAGGAAGCACTACTTTTACCCCGACCTGCCCAAGAACTTCCAGCTCACGCAGTACAACGCGTACGGCATAACGAGCATCGGAGTTGAAGGCAAGGTGGAATATGGCGGCGGCAAGAGCGCGAGGATAAGGCGCGTACAGCTTGAGGAGGACCCCGGCAGGCTCGTCTACGAGGGCGGCAGCATGGAGGCGAGCGTCAATGCCCTGATAGACTACAACAGGGCAGGCGTGCCGCTGGTCGAGATAGTGACAGAGCCTGACTTTGCCGATCCAAAGGACGTCCGGCTGTTCCTTGACAAGATAACTTCGATAATAGAGCACCTTGGCGTGTGCGACACGAAACTGGAGGGCGCTGTGCGCTGCGACGCCAACGTGTCGGTTGGCGGCGGAAACAGGGTCGAGATCAAGAACGTCAGCTCGTTTGCCGACGTGGAAAAGGCGGTGCGCTACGAGATCACCAGGCAAAAGACAATGACAACTCGTGACATCGAAGTAAGGTCGGAGACACGCCACTGGGACGACGCAAGGAAGGTGACGAAAGAGTCGAGGACAAAGGAGGAGGAGCAGGACTACCGCTACTTCCCCGAGCCGGACATCCCCGCCGTGGTGCTTGGAAGCGATTTTGTTTCTTCTGCAAGGCAGTCGATGCCGGAACTGCCTGACGCCCGCAAGGTGCGTTTTCTAAAGCACGGGCTGTCGGCGCACGTCGCGCAGGTGCTCATCGACAACAAGGAGCTGGCCGACTTTTTCGAGTCGGCGATCAAGCTGCATCAGTCGCCGAAGGAGATAGCAAACTGGATAGTCACCGATCTCATGAGCTTTGTGGACGAGCGGCAGAAAGAACAGGAGCGATCGCTGTTTGCAGGGCTAAAAGTGGGGCCGGAGCACATCGCTGACCTGGCAAGGCTGGTCGACCAGGATGCGATAAACAGGGCGACAGCCAAGCAGATCCTGGGCCAGATAGTCCGGACGGGCGAGATGCCCTCTCAGGTGGCGAAAAAGACGCAGGCCGGCAGGATAGACGATGCCGGCGCGCTGGCGCAGGCGATCGAGTCGGTATTCAAGGCAGAGCAGGCCGCAGTCCAGGACGCAAGGCGCAACCCCAACGCCGCAAACTTTTTGCTTGGCAAGGTCATGCAGGCGACAAAGAGCAGGGCCGACCCCAAGGCCGCGCTGGAAATGATACAGAAAAAGTTGAAGGAAGACTAATCGTCGTCTTCATCATCTTCTTCCTCGTCGTCATCGTCGTCGTCATTCCTTCCCTGATCGCGGTTGTCATCATTGCCTTGGCCGCGCCTGTTGCGGTCATTGTTGTCGCCGTCATCTTCGCAGTCTTCGACGATCCGGTCAAGAGCCCTTTCCAGCCTGTCGGTGTTCATCTGGTTTTCGCCGAATATGTCTTGGATTATCCTGCTGATGGCGTTTCCAAGCCTGCGCTGGTCCCCATCGTCAAAGCAGCCGTCTTTGTCCAGAATCCTGGCGAGCCTGTCTATTATGACGGTGTTGGAGCTGGCAGTCGACTTGATTTCATAGTGCGCCGTGATCGTAGTGTCCCCGTCGAGGGTCACCGTCCTTGCCCTGTTTGTAGAGTCGTTGTCCCAGTGGTCGAATTCCCGATTGCCAAAGTCGGCCACAGTCACGGTGTACGAAGAGCCTTCGTCTCCCCTGAACGTCAGCGGGGTGTAGCCTTCCCACAGAACTGTGCCGTTGCTTGCCTTGACGGTTGTGAACATGCCGGTGATCGTGTCGCCTGCGAGGTTGGCTGACCTGACTGTCAGGTCTCCCGTTTCTGCTTCTGACTCGTCTACGGTGACTATTCTGAATATCGCGCCGTCGACCCCGCCGCCGGATTCAGTGAAATACAGGAACACGTACGTGGTAGTTGCATTTTCTCTTGAAACGGCTATGCCGAGCATCCCCCGCTCGTTGTCGTTTGCCACCGCGACGTCCAGAAGTGGCTCGGCCTGGAGCTCGCCGCCTTCAATAACCCTGACGGTGCCGTTGTCCTTTTCGAGCACCAGTATCGTGTCTTCGTCCAGAAAAGCCATTGTGGTCGGGAAGACCAGCCCGTCGCCGACCAGCTCTACCGCCAGCCCCGCGTCGTCGACGGAGGGTCCCGCCGCGGCGATCTCTGCAGTGTGGTCTGCGTGATCGTGGTCTTCTTGGGCGCCTGCAAAATTATTAAAAGATGACGGCATGGCGAGCACAAGCATTGCTGCCAGGCCGATTGAGACAAGTAATCGGTTCATTCGCTAGTGCACGCTCACTCATGCTAATAATGGATTGTCGAATGAGCCTCTGCTAGAAGCTTCTTAATCGCCACTATGGCGCATTTTGCTCCATGCAGGGCGGCAGCTTGCCGTGCTTGCCCACGTATTCCTTCACCTGCTGATCCCTTACGGCTTCAAATTCTGGAGTCACGATGTAGCGGAAGCGCTTGGCCTTGCAGATGCACGGGTCTGACAACCTGCCCAGCAATTCCTGCCGCACGTTCTGGCCGCCGCCAATGTACAGTATCTTCATGCTTGCGTGCATCACACAGGCGCCGGGCGACTCGGGCACTGTTTCGATGCTTGCTCGGTCAAAGTCCAGCCACTGCGACCACTCACCGCTCATCAGTCGCACCCTTTTCAAGCGAAAGCGACAGGGAGTTGATGCAGTATCGGAGGCCAGTCGGGTCCGGGCCGTCGTCAAACACGTGACCGAGGTGCGCGCCGCACTTGCTGCACGTGACCTCTGTCCTCGCCATGCCGTGGCTTCCGTCCACCGCTTCCTTCACGCTGCCCTCCTTTACCGGCGTCCAAAAGCTGGGCCAGCCCGTGCCCGAGTCGAACTTTGTGTCAGAGCTGAACAGGATGCTTCCGCAGCAGACGCACTTGTAGGTGCCCCTGTCCTTGGTCTTGTTGTACTTCCCAGAGAACGGGGGCTCGGTTCCTTTGTTCCAGCACACTTCGTACTGGTCCGGAGTCAGGTGCTCCTTGTAGTCTGCCATGCGCTACCTTTGCACCACGCTTATTTTAGGCGTTACTCTTGCTCTTGGCGTCGTCCGACGGCTTTGCCGCCGCGGCCTTTTTCGTGTTTTCCAGGTACGCCAGAGTCATCCCCAGGTTGCCATAGCCCATCGAGTTGAGAGTCTCTGACGGGATCATGACTATGGTGTTGCCCTGTATCTTCATCGATTCGTACAGCATGTTGGACTGCCTGAGTGCGTATGCCACGTGGTTATTTTCGTATACCTTTGCCGCCTCTTGAAACTGCTTCGCGACCAGCACTTCTGATTCGCCGTAGGTGACGCGCGCGCTCTTCTCCCTCTCCGCCTGCGCCTGCATCGACATCGCAGCTTCGAGTTCCTGCGGGATTATCACTTGCCGGATCTCTACGCCGGTGACTTCGATTCCCCAGTTGCTCGCCTCGTTTGCGATCACCGCCTTGATATGCTGGTTTACCTCCTCCCTTCTCGACAGGATGTCCTGAAACACCGAAGAGCCGATGTTGTTTCGGAGCGTAGTCTGCGAAACCTGCTGGATCATCTGGTTAAAGTTCTCCACGTTGAGCACGGCGTCTCTTGCGCGCTCTTCGATTATCCGGTAGCGCAGGATCGCGTCTATCGTCACCGGCACGTTGTCCTTTGTAAGCATCCGCTCCGCCTTGAATTCCCTCACCTTTTCCCTCACGTCGACTACAAGTACGCTGTCCACAAACGGTATCCTTGTCTGGACTCCCGGCCCCGCCTGCCGGTGGTACCTGCCAAGCCGCAGTATTATGGCGCGCTCGTACTGCTTGATTATCATCAGGAAGGCCGAGATGATTATGGCAAGCCCGATGACAATCGCCGCGTACGCCACGACGTCACTTTCCACCGAAAGGCCGAACGCCACTCCCACTATCAGGATTACCAGTCCCGCTATGACGTGCGCTCCCGATCCTTTCTGGCTGACTATTCTCTCCGATATGCTAAACAATGACGACATTTTTCCATCTGCCTCAATGTAGTATATAGAAGTCCAAGGATTTAGGGTTTCTTGACTAATTCTATATAGTCTATTTTTTGCCTGCGATCTGCTTCAAATGATCCACTACAATTGGCAGGAACGCCCCGACGTCCGTTACGATTCCGATCGCCTGTGCCGTGCCCCTGTCGATGAGCTTTGTCACCACCGGCTGGCTGATGTCCACCGCGACGACCTTGACCGAAGCGGGCAGCATGTTGCCCACCGCGATTGAATGGAGCATAGTGGAGAACATCAGCACCATCCTGGCCCCCTTAATCACCTGCTTGTACCTGCGCTGCGCCTCCACCACGTCGGTGACCACGTCGGGCAGCGGCCCGTCGTCCCGGATGGAGCCGGCGAGCACAAAGGGCACGTTGTTCTTTATGCACTCGTACATCACGCCGCTCTTCAGGATCTTTTTCTCCACCATCGCCTTGAGCCCGCCGGCCTTGAAGACTTCGTTGATGGCCTCCATGTGGTTGCGGTGCCCCCTGACCGCGAGCGTGCCGTCATTGATGCGCATGCCAAGCGAGGTGCCGAGCAGTGCGTTTTCGACGTCGTGCACCGCCAGCGCATTGCCCGCCAGCACGCCGTCAATGTATCCCATCCTGATCAATGAAGCGAGCGCTTCCGCCGCGCCCGAGTGCACAAGCACAGGCCCGGACACTATGATTATCTTGCCGCCCTCTTTTTTCGTGCTGTAAATGTCGTCTGCGACCCTGCGCGCGATGTGCTGTGTGGGCCGCTCGCTAGAGCTCGCGCTGCTCATGAACTGGAAAATGTCGACTCCTTCGCGGGGGCGCTCGAGCGGGATTATCTTTACCCCCCGCTCGCCGACTGCTACCATGTCGCCCTTTACAATGTCGCGCACCATCCTGCACTCCGCTGTCCTGCGCCGGGTGTCCACCACGATGCACTTGTCCATCATCATGTTCTGCACTTCTATCCAGCGGCCGCCGTGGTAGACCTCCGTGGCGTTGTTAGTCGTGCTGTAAAAGTTGTCCGGCATGACCATGTCTTTTGGCGCGGGCTCGAGTCTCGCCTCCTGCACCAACACGGGCTGGGCGCCTGCGCGGAAGACCTGCTCGAGCAGGCTCTCAAGGTGCTCCTTGCTCTTGCCCTTTACCAGCAGCCTCGCATAGCTCTGGTCGCCCTTTTTCTTGCCGACTGTGAACTCGAGAACCTGGAAGTCGCCCTGCAGGTCCATGATGCTGTCGAATATCCTCGTCAGTATCATAGAGTCTATAAGGTGTCCTTTCACCTCAATTTCCTGCTCGAACCTGTCTGCCATGGTTATGCTGGTAAAGCCTTATTTCGGTATAAAAGCCATATCGCCGCGACTCTCATTATATCGCTTGTTCGCGGATCTATCGCGTGGGCGGCAAATAATTAGCAACAGCATCTTGCGCGCAAAAGTGTGGAACTAGATAGGGAGGGACAGCTTGCCAAAGTATTCCTGCATGTTCTGCTCGGCCTTTATTTTTGCCACGATCTCGTTTTTCGTGCCTTCGGTAAACCACTGCGCGATCGACTTTGCGATGCCGTTTCTGTCGCAAAATGCGATCATGTAGCCGGCGTCCTCCTTGACCAAGGCGTAAAGCACCTCTTCGCCCACGGGCTCCCACTTGTTGTCCTTGTTGTCCTTTAATGCGAGAGCAGGCATCGCGTGGCCGGTATAGCGCGTCAGCAGCTCCTGCGCCGCCTTGACCCTCTTTTCGCCCATCTTGAGAGCCATAAAATACTGCATTGCTATTTTTTAGTTGACGTCTGCCTTAAAGAGTTTAGGATTTCGCTGACAACGTCACCTTCGTCGCCGACGGCCGTTTTCGCGGATTCAAAGAACGGCGCAAGCAGTTTGGCTGAATAGCCATGCCTGGCGTACTGGCTGGCCTGCAGCGCCATTTCGAGCTTGTCAATCCTGTGCACGAATTTCGCGACGTCCGTTTTGTTTTGCAAAAATTCAAGCCAGATCTTTTCGTATTCCGCCCTTGTCTTTCTGGGCAGGCCTGACAGGATCGACTCCATCGCCTTTTTCTCCTGCGCCAGCTTTTGCCCCGCAGTGACGTCGCCGGGCATGTAGTCGCCCACTATCGACTCTGCGAGGTCGTGCAGGACTGCCATTTTCATCGCTTTTTGCGTGTCGAGGCCGAGCATGTCCGACAAAAGCATCGCCATCGCGCACATTGAAAAAGTGTGGTCCGCGACCGACTCGGCATCTTCAACCTTTACTTTTGAAACCCAGCCGGCGCGCCTGACTGATTTCAGCTGCAGGACAGAGTGAAAAAAAGGAGACAGGCCGCCTACCAATTCCTCTTGTCGCCTTCAAGCAGGCCTGAGCCGTGATGAATCCTGTCGATGTGCTTTGAAAGCTCTTCGTTGTCCTTGAACTTGGATGCGCAGTAAGGGCAGCTGACCCCGTCCGTGTTGCTAGTCATGGTAAAGAAAGCATGGGCACCCAACTAAAAAGCTAGCGAGCTGTTGCCTGCGCAACTGACGTGTTTAACGCTATCTGCGTGCTGTTTATGGCCGAAGGTATCAGGTCGGCAAAATACGCGAGCACCGCTGTCACCACAGCCATCAGCATGGTAATAGCGAGTATTATCAGCACGTTGTTAATCTGGCCCAATGCCCTGCAACAGGGCAGCTGCACTTTTGGCATTTTAATGTTAGTATTTTGCAATTGCTGCTAGACTATTGCCGATTATTTGCGCCATGCGACGTCCGGCACGCCCAGCCTCTTGTTGGCAAGCCGCGCGGCCACAAAAAGCATGTCCGAGAGCCTGTTGAGGTAGACCACTATCGTGTGGTTGGTGGGCTGGTCTTTCGAGAGGGACACCACGGCAGTCTCGGCGCGGCGCGCCACGCCCCTGCATATGTGGAGCATCGACGCCTGAGTGTTCCCGCCCGGTAGGATGAAAAATGTGATAGCGGGCAGCTCATCTTCAAACTTGTCGATGACAGGTTCAAGCGCAGACGCCATGCCTTCTGTGGCGCGCGGGGTGTTGTGCTTGCTCTTCGGATAGTCCGGGTCTGCAAGGTCCGAGCCGACGACAAAAAGGTCGTTCTGCACCTTTGTAAAAACGTCAACAAGATCTGCAAAAACCTCCTCTGCCCTGAGCATGCAGATGGCCATGCCGATTGAGGAATTGAGCTCGTCGACCGCGCCGTAGGCGACTATCCTCGGGTCGGCCTTGCTGACGCGCCCGCCGCCGATAAGCCCGGTCTCGCCCTTGTCGCCCGTCTTCGTGTAGATCTTCATCCACTTACAGCAATCAAGAGACGATTTAAGAACATAGCTCCCAGCTGGAATATGAAACCACTGCGTTAAAATAGTCCGGTGAAAATTTTATCTATCCATGAAGAGGATTGCCGTAGTAGACGACGAGCCCGATATCACTACTGTCCTGAAGAGGGGGCTTGAGCACCACGGCTTTGCAGTAGACGCCTTTAACGATCCGCAGGCCGCGTTAGGAAGCTTCAAGCCCGGCCACTACGACCTTATGATAATCGACATCAGGATGCCCAAGCTGAACGGCTTTGACCTGTACAGGGAGCTGAAGAAAAAGGACGGCAGCGTCAAGGTCTGCTTCCTCACCGCGTTTGAGATCTATCACGAAGAGTTCAGGAAGATGTTCCCTGCCATAGACGTCAGGTCGTTTGTCAGAAAGCCGGTGAGCATAGCAAGCCTGGTCAGCCAGGTGAACGCGACTATCGAGTCCTAAGTGGTTGCAATGAAGAAAAAATCTGGGCTGTCGGGCTTGAAGAACGTCGGCCCGACCATTAAAAAAAGATTGAACGAAATTGGCATCTACAACAGGCAGGACCTGAGGCGGGTCGGCGCTGCCGGGGCGTACAGGAAGATCAAGACGAGATACCCGGGCAAGACAATCCCCGCCTGCTACTATCTTTACTCGTTTGAAGGAGCCCTCTCAGGGAAGCACTGGGACGACCTTCCTGATGGAGTCAAGGATCGGCTGCGCCGGGAAGGCGCGGCTTAACGCGGGCCGTTCTCGTAGCGATCCTTGAGGTATTGCACGAGCCTCATCGCGTCGATCTCCTTGAGGCTTTTCCTGTTCGACGCGATGTATCTGCCAAAAGAGCCGATCTCGCCGGCGAGCGCCGGGTGCCTGTTTTTTGTTTCATCGATAATGTGCGCGTAGTTCCGATGTGGGAAATAGATCTCTTTCGCCACCGTTGCCAGCACGATTTTTGCTTTCCTGCCAATGACCTGTTTTTTGCGCGCGAGGAAGAGGTTGTAGCGTATGTCTATCATGGCCTCCGACTGGAGCCGGTAGTCGCCTTCCGACGCGAACGTGACTGCCACTTCGTCGTCGGCGTCGACCCTGCCGCTCTTGTAGAGCTGGAATATCTTGCCGATTCCAACCATGCCGAATTTTTCCAGCTCCACTGCCCGCAGCGCGCCGAGGCTTGCGGCACCTGCCAAGAGCACACCTTCCTTCCTTGCCAGCTGGTACACTTCAATCGGGGTCGGCGGGTAGTCCTGCAGGAACACGCCATCGACAAACCCCACCATCCTGACGTTCGGGTCTGCGGCCAGACGTAAAAAGTCGCCCTTTTTCGCCGGCGGCCTGTAATCTGCGTCAAAGACTATCCTTGCCTTTTCGTGGCTCAGCGACGGGCCGAGGAATATTACCGGCTTCTCCATTGCCCAAAACACGCCCTTGCGCGCATACCCATCACCGATTTTGTTATCTTGAAGGTCTCCAGCCCCGGCACTATCGCCCTGACTACAGGGATGCCGATGTCCGGGTTCGTGAGGTCGACGATTATCGCCTGTGAGAGCCCGACGGCCTTGAGCCGCGAGAGGATGAGCTTTATGTCGTCGAGTATGTCTTCGTTAAAGAACGTCTTTACCTGCGAGAACTTGATCTTTCTAGTCGACTGCATGAACTGCCAGGCGCGCCGGTCGTCCGTGTTCTGCTCGCCGTACTTTATCTTGCGGAGGTCGTCGCGCGCCCCCTGTATGTTGGCGGCTCTAGTCTGCGACACCTCGGTTATCGCCCGCAGGAGAGCAATCCTCGCGTCTGGGTGCGTTCCGTGCCCCTCTGCAAGGTAGCCGTAGTCGTGCGTGACCCACTCGACGCTGCTCGCATTGAATGTGGGGATGCCGGTGTCGGAAGTGATGTCCTTTACCGTGAGCGAAATGCCGGCGCGCTCGAACCTGTCTACAAGCTTGCTGACCGTCTCGAACTCTATCCCTGAAATGTCGACGTCCGGGAATACGCCGGGATCATCGACAAACTTTTCCGCCGGGATCAGGGGCACTCGGATGCCTGCCGCGTTCAGCGAATGCAATATAGTGCGTAGGATGTGAAACGGGATCGCGCTCGCCCGCAGCTCTGCAAGGCTCATGGCGTCCCGCTCTACCACTTCGCAGAGCGCGTGGCACACAGCCTCTTCCATCACGTTGCCTGACGCGAGGCCGTTTGTGTGAAAGTATGCGAACGGGTTGACCGCGGGATGCGTCGGAGTGTAGCGGAACAGCGCGATCGAGGCCGGGACCATCACCTGCTCGCCGGTCGCAAGGTCGAGGCCGGGGAGCCAGTCCATCTGCATGTCGTCGCGGTACTCGAACCGCACCGGCTCGACTATCCTGTCAGGATGCAGCACTTTATTAACCTTGGACAGATCGGCGTAGCTCGACCTGACGAACTTGCGCGGTCCGCCCGACGGCAGCGACGAGTAACGCTCGATGCTTTCCATGAGGGCGCTTGCTTTTGCGTGTTCTTTCGTCGGCCCCTTGCCGCTGTAGACCCAGATATAGTCCTCTGTTCCGGGCACCACCGCAGAGTAGTTTGGTATGCGGAGCACGTCCATGTCGGTGATGTCGGCGAGCCGGGTCACGCCGATCTTTTTCGATAGCGGGATGACCTTTTCCAGCGTCTCCCGCGCCGGCCTGATCCGGGACGTGCCGTTGACCGTCCACTTTTTCCTGCTCTGCAGCTGCACTAACTACAAGCCTTGCTGGAGTTCATATCAAGCTTTCTTCTTCGGAAAGTCGTAGAGCTCGGAGTGCTGGCAGCGGAGGCACGTCCGGGGCTCGGCTCCTGTCAGGTAGTTAATGTAAAAACATTTTGCGCACTGGAGTCGCGTAAATTTGCCGGGCATCTTTAGCTCGTTGCCGTCCTGCTCCAGGACCTTTTTCGCAACCAGACCTTCTATGACGAGGATCATGTTTTGCGACAGCTGCGAGAGGTCGGCGTCTTGGTACCTCAGATAAAGGGCAGCCATCTCTCGTGGCAGCGACTCTTTCCGGAACGCGGCCTTGCCGGCGTTCGACTGCCGGAATATGTGGTCGCGCAGGTACCAGTCCAGCTCCCTGATCGCCACGTCGGACATTTGGAGAAAGCATGCCAGGAGACGCTATTTAAAACATTATTAACCCATTTTTACATCACTATGGCGTTGCCACCGACCGACCTTGAAACGCTGTGCGACAGGATTTTCGCGGCCGATAGAAACATCAGGTTTGCAGGGGCCATAGACAAGATGGGCACGCTTGTGGCCGGCGGCATGCGCAAGGGGATCAAGCCGCTCGAGCCAAGGGAGGACAGGCGCAAGCTCTACCTCGAATACGCCCTCAGGAACGCGATGAGGTCAGAGTTTGACGAGGAGTACGGCAGGACGATATACGCCATCTCAGAGCGCGAAAAGATCAAGATAGCGACATTCCCGCAGGGCGATCACCTCATCCTTATTTCGATTGAAAAAAAGGCGCAGCACGACAGGGTGATAGCCAAGGTTCTCAAGCTCCTCGACTGACGATTATATACTCGCGCCTTGCTATCCGGCTAGATGGTAGGCAAGAAAACGCACCGGCGCGCGCACGGCGCTGACGGCGACGACCTTGTAGAGCCCAAAAAGATAACCGGCAAGGAGCTGAGCGAAGCGGAAGAATTAAGCGCCCGGCTCACCACGCTCGTTGAAATGCTCGACGAAAAGGGCGTGATCAGCAAGGGCGAGTACCGCCGGATGGTGACGATGCGCCTGCACGAAATATCAAAGGCCGCTGCCTTTGAAGAGCTTGACGAAGAGCTATGATGGGACCTTTGCAGGTGAGCAGGACCTTTGCGCTGTCCATTCTGGCGGGTCTTGTCGCGGGCGGCGTGCTTGTCGGGATCAACGTGGCGCTTGTGCAGCCCTACACGAACGCGCTTGCAAACATTGAGCTTGAAAACCTCTTTGCAGAGGGCGAGTTTGACGAAGATGAATACGACGCGCAGCTCCAGTCGATCCGTTTTTCGCAGCAGTACGGCTCTATAATAATCGGGCTTCTCGGCGGCGCGCTGGTCGGCGGCGCATTTGCGATCAGCAGGATCAGGATGAGCCCGCTAAAGGCGGCCGTCCTGATAGCAGGCATCGCGTGGTTTGTGCTCTATGTCATACCGGCGGTGAAATATCCTCCAAGCCCGGAGGCGATCTTTGACCCTGAGGCGGCCGCCACCTACCAGATGCTCCTTGCAGGATACACGGCGGTGTCCGGGCTGGCCGCCGTCGGCATCGCCTTTGGTTTTCGCAGGGTAAAGAGTAAGGAGAAGGCGTTTGGCGCCGCCGCTCTTTATCTGGTAGTGGTCGCCGGGGCGTTCTTTGCATTCCCCGAATTCCAGAGCGAGGACGACCCGTTCCTGCCCCAGCCGATCCTCAACGGGTGGAGGTCAGCCATTTCGCTCTCTATGACCGCGTTCTGGTTCGCGCTGGGCGCCATCTCCGGGCTCTTGTGGACGTATGGCAGCAGGAACCACGTGAAGAATATTCTATAACACTAACGCATAGAACCTAAATAGGCAATGTCGGCCGTACTTACAAGTTAGTGCAGTTGCAGGTAACTGCGTTGCCACCAGAGGCTAGATAAAATGTCAAACCTGATGAGCCCGTCGTACCGCGAGCATGTCATGCCGTTTTTCAGCAGCGACATCGAGCGCAACGCCGCTGCGGATCCTCATTGCAGAGCCCAACACCGACATGCGGATGCTGTACCGGCGGTACCTGGATTCGCTCGGGTTGCAGGTGGTGATCGCAGAGCGGCGGCGGGTGCCTGGAATCCGTCTTTAACGGCGGGGACGCGGAGTTTGATCTCATAATCCTCGATTCGCATCTCAGCGACATAGCCGGTCTGCAGGTCGCCAGAAAGATAAAGGAGAGGCTGCCGGACCAAAAGATCGTCATCACCACGATGGCCATTGTGGAAGACGTGAGCAGAAGTGAAATCGGCATAGAGGAAGTGATGATCAAGCCGTTCAGCTTTTCAAAGTTGCTCGCCCTGATAAAGCCGAGCACAGCCTAGCCCCGAATGTTGGGCAGAGCTCCATTGGCGCCGTCGCATGCCTGAACAGACTGCTCCAAGGAGCTTTTCCGGTTTGGCGCGTTTGGTATCGACGGCTCTGCACATGAAACCGAAAAAAGAAGAAAGATTATTAACTTGAGTGGAGTGGCAGCCGGGATCGACTTGTCTGAACAGAGATGGCACAACCTGGGCTCGGCGGATTCTCTAAAGGATCCTCCGCTAAGGGAT
>Ga0299913_10003102_pt1 | contig 13452 bp, 14 predicted proteins | sample RVTome_9_FD_201360 | JGI IMG/M metagenome (GOLD analysis project Ga0299913, IMG submission 201360) | Soil microbial communities from uranium-contaminated site in the Upper Colorado River Basin, Wyoming, United States - RVT155D38 (version 2) ... | reverse complement strand
AGCTTCAGGGGTACGTGTTCGTCAACTACGAGGACGCGTACGCGATCGACAAGTGCTTCGGCGACATGGCGCTCGAGACTTCTATCGGCCTCTTGAACGGGCTGGCGGCCGAGTAGAACTAGGAGTGATGGCTCGGGGCTAGGCTTGTCCGGTGGCTGCCTCGCGCCCGTGGGACGTGGCTGTGGAGCAAGCGGCGTCACGCGCGACCCCGCTGTGGCGGGCTTCAGTCCGACATGGTCAACCGCGCGCCTCCTCGAACGGTGGCTCCCGACAGGGCTCGAGAGCGTCCTGAAGACAGATTTGTTCGACGAGTGCGTCAGCGACGGCCTCTATCCCACGCTCGCTCTTCACGCCGAGCGGGTGGCCGGTATCGATGTCTCGCCGGCGGTCGTGGCCGCCGCGGGCCGGCGCCATCGCAACCTGGCGGGCACGGTCGCCGACGTCCGTGCGCTCCCCTTCGAGCACGAGAGCTTCGACGCCGTGGTATCGAACTCCACTCTGGACCACCTCGACGGGATTGAGGAGGTCGCGACGGCGCTGGGCGAGATTCACCGGGTCATTCGCCCGGGTGGTCGCCTCGTGCTGACAGTTGACAACCCCTACCATCCGCTCGTCGCCGCACGCACGCCCTGCCGGCCGCCGTGGCTGGCGCCATCCGGCCGACCCCCTACCCCAGCGCGTGGACCTGTGGTCCGGACATGCTCGGCGGCCTGCTCCGCCGGGCAGGCTTCCAAGTGCTGGAGACCACGGCGATTCTCCACTTCCCGAGGGTCATCGCCGCCGTCGCGGGGGCGCTCAATGCAGGCCTGGCGCACCGCCGGCGGGTGCCGGCGATCCTCCGACGAGCCGAGCGCCTCAAGCGGTGGCGCACCCGCTTCGTGACGGGGCATTTCATCGCCACCCTCGCGGTACGGCCCGTTCCCTCGCCGGCTGACCATCCATGAGTGCCCCGGGCGCTGTGGTGATCGGCGGCTACGTGAACGGGCTGGGAGAGCTCCGGCTGATGCCGGCGCACTCGCTGATACGTTCGAGTCTTGAGCGCGAGTGACCAGCCCTCCGTCTCGATCGTTATCCCAACATACCGCCGCCGACGCCAGCTCGCCGCCTGCCTGACCTCACTCACGGCGCTCGACTACCCACGTGAGCGGTTTGAGGTGGTCGTCGTGGACGACGACGGCACCGTCTCGCTCGAAGGCGAGCTCGGCACGCTTCGCGACCAGCTCGACTTCAGGCTCGTCAAGCCCGGCGCCCAGCGAACGACTCAGCGCGGTCCGGCGGCAGCTCGCAACGCGGGCGCCGAGCGCGCCGCCGGAGAGCTCCTGGTTTTCACCGACGACGACTGCCTGCCGGCCCCGGGCTGGCTGCGAGCGCTCGGCGACCGGTACAGGCAGACGCCCGGGCATGCCGTGGGGGGCCGCTCGGTCAACCTTCCGCCCGACGCCACGTACGCAAGAGCGAGCCAGTTCATTCTCGACTGCGTGGACGCCTTCTACAACGACAATGGCTCGGGTGCTCGGTTCTTCGCATCCAACAATCTGGCCGTCCCCCGCGAGGGCTTCCTCCGCGTCGGGGGATTCGATCCCGCCTTCCGCTGTCCCGGTGGAGAGGACCGCGACCTTTGCGATCGCTGGCTCCAGCTCGGCTACGGAATGACCTACGCGCGAGACGCCGTGGTCTACCACACTCGCAACGGCGGGCTCCCCGGATTCGCCAGGCAGAACTTCCGTTATGGGCGTGGCGCGTACCGCTATCACCGCGCGCGCGCCACGCGCGGATCGGGACGGCTGCGAACGGATCTGAGCTTCTACAGGACCTTGGCCCGGACTTTGCATCGCCCGCTGCGCGCGGCAGGGACGGCCGACGGTGCACGGCTTCTGGCGCTGCTGGGCGTCTGGCAGGTTGCGAACATGGCCGGCTTCGCGTGGGAGGGCCTGCGATCGCTCGCGGCGGATGGATCAGCGCGCGACGGCCTCGGCGATCGCCTGGGTGGCCCGTGCGCGCCACACAGGGTTCCTGATTAGGGCGGCGCCGAGCTCCGTGCACCGCGCCGACGTCGCGATCGTAGCGGGGCTTACGGTGGTCGCGGCGCTGTTGCGGTTCACCACCCTGGACGTGCAGAGCTTCTGGTACGACGAGTCCGTCACGGCCGGGCGCGTGCTCGACCCGAACTTCATCCAGATGTTGAAGGAGCTCGCCGGGCGCGAGTCGACGCCGCCGCTCTACTACGTGATGGCGTGGTTTTGGTCGAAGCTGTTCGGCACTGGTGAGGTCGGGCTTCGGGCGCTGTCGGCTGTGATCGGTACGGCGGTCGTGCCGGTCGCGTATGCGCTCGGGGCGAGGCTCGCCTCGCGGCGGGTCGGTGCGGTCCTGTGCGCGCTGGTCGCGGTGAACCCGATGCTCGTCTGGTTTTCCCAGGAGGCGCGGGCCTACTCCCTGCTCGTGCTCACGAGCATCGCGTCGGTGTTCCTGTTCGCGTACGTGCTCGAGTCGCCGGCTCGCCGGCGTCTCGCCCTCTGGGCTGTCGCCTCCGCTCTCACGCTCGCGACGCACTACTTCGGGTTGTTCTTGGTCGCCGCGGAGGCGATATGGCTGCTCGCGCGCTGGCGGCGGCGGCGCGACGTTCAACTGGCCATCGGCGCCGTGATCGCCGCCGGGCTCGTGCTTTTGCCGGTCGCCGTCTATCAGGCCCTCGACAACCGGACCGGCTGGATCGCGCGGATTCCGCTCGGCGACCGGCTGCGCGATATGGCGGATGCATTCCTCGTGGGGCCCACTGGGGCGGAGCTCGCCTTCGTGGTGCCCATAGCCGCGACGCTGGTCGGCGTCGGCCTCGCCTTGCTGGCCTGGCGCGCGGAGGGCCGCGAGCGCTACGGCGCACGCGTCGCCGCGGGGCTCGGCCTCGCCGTCGTGCTCGTGCCGCTCGCGCTCGCTCTGGTGGGGACGGGGGGTGACCGCGTGCTCGACAAGAACCTGCTTCCGGCGCTCGTCCCGTTGATGCTGGTCGTGGCTGCCGGCCTCGGCGCGCGGCGATCTGGCCTGCTGGGCCCCGCGGCCGCCGTCGGCCTGTGCGCCGTCTCGATCCTGGTCGTCATACGGGTCGCAGCGTCGCCCGAGCTCCAAAGGCCCGACTGGCGAGGGGCGGCGAAGCTGATCCGCGCGGGCCCATCGGCGGCCGTCGTCGCACCCCAGGACGGCGGAAACCCGCTCAGGCTCTACCTCGGCACGGATCACTACTGGGAGGGATTCGATCCCCCAGTGAACGAGCTCGTCGTGGTGGGTCGGCGGGAGCGCGCCCATGTCGCACGGAGCTTCGCGGGCTTCGAGCCGACGGAGCGACGCGAGCTCGGCCGGCTCGAGGTCACTCGCCTGCGGTCGCGGCGTTCGCGTCGGCTTCGGCCATCGGCGCTCGCTCGGCTGGAGCCGGGCGGAGTCAGCCTGCTTCTATACAAAGCGCCCTCGACCAACGGACCTCCGGTCGGACGCTAGCGACGCGGATCAGCGCGCGACAGCCTCGATGATCGCCATCTCGGCGAGCGGCGACTCGCCGTCCTCCGGGACGAACGCGGCGATCCGCCTTGCCGCGGCGGTGCCGATCGAGGGCCACCGCTCGCGCGCGTCCCACGCGCGCTCGAGTGCGTCGCCGAAGTGAGCAACGGTCGCCCCGGCGGCGACGAACCCGGTGCCGGGATCCTGCACGACCTCAGCGTTGCCGCCGACGTCCGTGACGATCGGCACGCGCCCGCACAGCATCGCCTCGACGAGCGCCAGCGGCAGCCCCTCGGCGCGCGACGGCAGCACGAGCCCGTGGTGCGTGCGCCACACGTCCTCGATCGCGTCGGTGTACCCCATGAACGTGACCCGCTCGACGCCGAGGTGGCGCGCCATCCGCACCAGCACCTCGCGCTGCAGCCCCTCGCCGTAGAAGTCCACGTGCAGCGGCCGCTCGCGCCAACGCTGCGCCGCGAGCACCTCGAGGACTAGGTCCTGCCCCTTTTCGGCCGGATAGAGGCGCGCGACGCACGCCAGCCGCAGCACGCCGTTTTCGTCGGGCCACGGCAGCGGCCCGTTGCGCGCCACGAGCACCGGGTTGCGCAGCACGGTCACCCGTGCGAGCGGCGCGCCCACCTGGCGCTCGGTCAGGCGCAGGTTGTGCTCGGAGACGAAGATCGCGCGGCGGGCGGCAGCGAAGACGCGCGACGCGTACGGCCGCGCCCAGTCGGCGGGCCAGTGCATCTCGGTCGCCTTCTGCGAGATGATGATGTACGGGATCTTCAGCCACTGGCAGGCGAGCGCGAGATGGTGGCCGTCGAAGTTCTGGCCCTGCGAGACGATCGCCAGGTGAGGGCGGCGGCGCACGAGCGCCGCGGCGACGGCGATGATCTGCCGGCGCTCGGGCACCATCTCGTGCCGCTCCGGCAGCACCGCGGTCGCCGCCGCGGCGAGCCGGAAGCCGGCCCGGTCGATGTCGCGCACGCTGCAGCCCAGCGCGCGCAGGTCGCGGATCCTCGGGTGGTCCTCCGGCACCTTCGTCTTGAGGACGTCGACGCGGTGGCCGCGGCGGCGCAGCATGCATGCGGCCTGCCACCACAGCTCCTCGCTGCCGCCCCACGGCTCAACGCAGGAGCTGAGGATCGCGAAGCGCAGGGATGACTCTGCGGCGGGAGCCTTGCGGGGGAGCCGCACGCGCCGAGCATAACCTTGGCGGCGTGCTACAGACGGTTGCCGAGGCGGCCCGCCCCCTCGGCCGCAAGCTCGAGGTCGCCCGCCCCGGCGAATGGTGGGATCACAAGCTGGCGCCGCTCCTGGGGGTGGCCTATGCAACGGCGCTCTACGCGGGGGCTGCGCTCACCGACCTTGCCGCGACGCTGATCCTCGTCCTCGTCGCGCTCGCCCCCGGCGCCGTTTACGTCAGCGTCCTCAACGACCTGAGCGACCTCGAGGCGGACCGCCGCGTCGGGAAGCGAAACCGGCTCGAGGGTCGGTCGCCGGTCATCGGCTTCGTGCTCATGGCGACTGCCATCGCAATCGGGTTCGGCGTCGCGTGCGCCGCATGGCTCGACGATCCCCTCACCCTGGCGTTCTACGGCGCGGCGTGGCTCTCCTTCACCGCTTACTCCGCCCCGCCGCTCCGGCTGAAGGAGCGCGGGCTGGCGGGCGCCCTCGCGGACGCCGCCGGTGCCCACCTCTTCCCCTGCCTGTTCGCGGCGAGTGCGGTGCTCGATGCCGCGGGGGAAGGCGTCGACGGAACCTGGCTTGCGGTCGTGGGCGCGTGGAGCTTCGCACTCGGCATCCGAGGCGCTTTGCTTCATCAGTTCACCGACGCGGCGTCCGACGTTCGCGGTGGCATCCGGACCTTTGCGGTGGCGCGGCCGCGAGCGGCGCGGATCCTGGGCGCCTACCTCGCTTTCCCAATCGAGCTCTGCGCACTGGTGGGGCTGGTCGTGCTGGCCGGGGCTTGGCCGGCGATCGTCCTGCTGGTCTTCTATGCCGCACGCGAGCGACGCCGGTCGCGCAAATGGGCATCCTCGCTCGTGGCGGTCGTCCCGACGGAGCGCTACCGGGTCGCGCTCCAGGGCTACTACGTCTCGCTCTTCCCGATCGGGATCCTCGCCGCGGCGGTCGTGCACCACCCCGAGGACGTGCTCGTCCTCGGCGTCCATGTGGCGCTCTTCCCGTTGACGATCGTCGGGCTATTCCGCGACGCCGCTTGACGACAGCACGCGCGCGGCCGCCGGCCGCACGAGCAGTTCCTCCAGCCCACGCTCACCGTAGTAGCGAAGGGCCGTTGGCGGCTGAAGGAGCTCGAATTCCGGCATCAGCTCGAGGATCACCCGGACCGCGGCCGCCAATTCGACCACGGCGATGCCCGCCCCTGGGCAGCGGTGCGGCCCGGCACCGAATGCGAGGTGGTGGACCGGGCGGTCCAGGTCGATCGCGAGCGGGTCCGGAAACTGACGCGGGTCGCGGTTGGCGCGCTCCAGGGAGAGGACGGCTATGTCACCGCCCGCCTTCCGGCGCTGCAGCTTCGGCTCTGGCGGGTGCAGCCGCAGCACCTCATTGACGAAGGGACCGACCAGCGCCGGGGACTCGAGCAGGTGCTGCCGCCACTCGACGCTGCGGCCGAGCATGAGGACGACCTCGGCGAACCCGCGGCGCGTCGTCACCGTTCCGGCGAGCCACAGCAGCCGCAGCAGCGCGCGCGCCTCGTCACGGCCGAGCTCGGCGGTGAGCGCTCCGACGATCGGCGGAACCGGCGACAGCGCGTCGAGCGCATCGAAGAGGCGCGGATAGAGCGCCTCGCCGATCGGGCCGCGCGCGTGGTCGGCGAAGCGCTCGAGTTGCGCGCCCTCCAAGCCGATCAGGCTGCCGAGCACCTGCTCGGAGAGCGGCGTGGCCAGCACGTTGAGCACATCGATCTCCGGCTCGGCGAGGTGCGGTCTGAGGAGATCGCGCGCCACCGTCTCGCAAAGGTCGTCCAGCGACATGTCGCGCGCCGGTGAGAGGACCCGACGCAGCACGCCCCGGAGTCGGTCATGCTGCGGCCCGTCGAGTGCCGCCACACTTCGATCCAGCCCTCCCGCTACGGCGCTCGAGAACTCCTCTGGCGAGCCGAGGGCCTCGCGTACCGCCGTGTAGCTGCTCAGAACCTGCTCGTCGGCCGCGCCATTGCGCCGCGTTCGACGCCGCCGGACTGCCGGCGAACGCACCGCGCCGTGCCACCTGATGGCGCGCCGCGCCGAGCGCCAGGCGCGGAGGTCGCTTACGTCCTCGCGCATTGATGCGACGAACTCCATCCTCACGCCGTGCGCGTCGAAGGTCGCCTGCATCCACGGCTTCAGCCGGTCTGTCGGTCCGAGCGCGAGGACCTGGCGCCACCCGTCCGCGATCGCGGCCGCGACCGCCTCGTCGAAGTAGAACGGTCGCATCGCCCCCCATATCAGGAGGCGGCTATCGAATGGCTGCGTGACAGCGCGCCGGCCGGCGCTCGCGAGGTAGCAGGGAACATCGGGCGGGCGTGCGGTGACCTCGCCCAGCTCGGCCGCGAGCCGTTCGTGCAGGATCGGGTCGCGCGGCGCGTGATACTTGGCTCGAGATGCCAGCTCCTTCTTGATCACCGTGGTGTCCTGCAGGTACCGCCGTCCCACTTCCTCTTCGCCGACCGGGACGAGCACCGTCGAGGAGCGCGGAGTGACGCTGCCGACGAAGACCATGTTGCACGGCGCGCGCCGTGCGATGAGTTTCGCCTCCGGCGAGCTGGCCTCGATGCCGAAGACGTGATGCGGGTCCGGTTCCTCGCTGAGCCGGGACACCGCGCGCGAGACGCGGAGGGCCTCGTCGCGCTCGAGTATCCCCGCGGCATACGCCCCCCTGATCTCGCCACTGCTCACACCGAGGACCGCGCCCGGCCTGATGCCATGTGCTCGAAACAGTTCGACCTGCGCGATCTGCAGCACCGAGATCGCCGACAGCTGGTCCAGCTTGGACGGGCGCCGGTCCCCGAGCTCCCCCCGGAAGGACGCGGCGATGTCGGGGGCATCGTGCAGCGCCGGGCTCGCGCAGCACCTGTCCACGGCGTCCCGGAAGGCAGGCTCCGCCCGATAGAGCTCAGCTCCCATTTCGGGGCGGTACCACGACCCGCCGCTGAACGCGAAAAGGGGCTGCCGGACCATCCTCGCGACCATAGCTCGTGGATCGTCAGGGAGCAGGAGCGATGAGGAGCCGCTCGAGCGCCTTGCCGGTCGGGCCGCCGTAGCGCAGCGTCGCGTCCGTCTCGAGCAGGCGAAACGCGGGCATATGGTCGAGGAGGGCGCCGACGGTCGCGGCGACCTCCAGCCGGGCCAGCGACGCGCCTGGGCAGCGGTGTGCTCCGGCGCCGAAGGACAGGTGTCGCGCCGGCCTCTCGAGGTCGACGGCTGCCGGCCGCTCGAAGCGGCTCGCGTCGCGGTTCGCGGCTTTGACGTCGACCGTGATCGTCGCCCCGGCTGCCAGCGCGGTGCCTTCGAGCCGCGCTTCGGCGGTCGCGACCCGCAAGAGCAGCGGCTCCGGAGGCTCGAGCCGGATCGCCTCCTCGACAAGCGCGCCGATCAGCCGGCGGTTGCGCGCGACCTGTTCGCGCACTGCGAGGTCGCGCCCGAGCAGGAGCACGGCTGAGCCGATTGCCCGGCGGGTCGTGATGGTCCCCGCCAGCCAGAGCATCGCGACGAGCTCCCGCGCGTGACCCGGCTCCAAGCCATGCCTCTCGACGAGCTCGGTGAGCAGCGCAGGCGGCGCGGGGAGCGCATCGAGCGCGCCCCGGATCGCCTCAGGCGTGGCTTCGCCTGCTTCGCCGCGGCATGCCGCGGCGAACGGGTCGACGGTCCCGGGCAGCCCGATGATCTCGGCCAGCAGAATCTCGGGCAGCGGCGTGGCCAGGGTCGCCATCAGGTCGAGCTGGGCGTCGTCGCACCGCGCCGTCAGGAGCTCGCCGGCGGCCTCTCTTGCTCTGCGCTCGAGCATCTGCACGCGTGTCGGCGACAGCACCTTGCGAACGGCCTGCCGCGGCGTGTCATGGTCGGGCGGGTCCAGCGACACGATGCTGCTATCCACCCTCGCGAGCAGGCGGCTCGAGTACCGGCCGGCATCGGCAAGCACGGCTCGAGCCGCGTCGTAACGGCTCACGGTGCCCTGGGACACAGGCGTCCGCACAGCTCGAGGGGTCGGTCGCAGCATTCGCAGCAGAGAGCGCATGCGCGGGTTCACGGCCACTCGACGTCGATGCTCGTCAACTGCTGCATGGACATGCGCACGTGGACCGTCGCGTCGCCGGTGCCCCGCACGTGGAAGAACGACGGCAGGTCGTCCCACCCGCGGTGCGCCAGCACGTCCCGCGATTGAGCGTCAACCAGCCCAGCGCGAATGCTGTAGCGCCCCGGGAGCAGCGGCAGGCGTGGCACGGTGCACGACAACTCGCCACTCCCCGGACCTAGCTGGTGCTTTCGCGGGTCGGCGTCTCCCGTCACGCACACCCACTGGTCGCTGGTCCAGATGCTGAATGCCCACCTCACGTCGAGCGGCCTGTCGGTGCGGTAGCGCAAGCGGATCCTCGCGGGGCGCTCGGGCCGCAGCTCGGCCTCGTCCACCGGCTCGATCGTCACGTCCTCGATCGCGATCGGATCGGTCTTGGGGGCGCTCGGCACCGGCTGGTGAGGCGGGAAGCGGTGCTCGAAGAGCTGCTCCACGGCTCCGACCGCCGTCCCCGAGTAGGCGACGCGGCCCCCGACGAGCAGAAGGCCGCGCTCGCAGATGGTCTGCACGTGGAAGACGCTGTGCGAGACGAGCACGACTGCGCCGCCCTCCGCGATGTACGAGCGCATGTGGTTGACGCACCGTTGCTGGAAGGCCAGGTCCCCTACCGCAAGCACCTCGTCGACTAGCAGCACATCGGGACGCAGGTGAGCCGAGAGCGAGTAGGCCAGCCGCGCGCGCATTCCCGAGCTGTACGTCTGCACCGGCGCGTCGATGACCTCCTCGAGGTCGGCGAACGCGACTACGTCGTCAAGGAGGCGGCGCGCGGCGGCGCCCGTGATCCGGTGGATGGCCGCGACGACCAGGAGGTTCTCGCGCCCGGTGAGCATCGGCTCGATCCCGGTGCCAAGCTCGATCATGGCCTCGAGCCGCCCTCGCACCCGCACGTCGCCGCGGTCGGGCTTGAGCAGGCCGGCCAGCAGCCTCAGAAGCGTCGTCTTGCCCGCGCCGTTGGCGCCGAGCACCGCGACCGCATCTCCGCGCCGCACCTCGAGGTCGACGTCCTCGAGCGCCCAGAACTCACCCGGCCGGAGCTCGCCGCTCGGTGCTCGGGCCAGCAGCTCGCGACCGATGTCGTGCAGCGCGTGCGCTCGGGCTTGGCGGACGTCGCGTGCGAAACGCTTCGAGAGGCCGCGCGCGACGAGCAGCGGCTCGCCTGCGACGCTCATCCGAGGCGGGCCACGACGTGCGGGCGGGCGAGCCGGAGCACGGCCCAGGCGGCGCCCACCAGCACGACCGCGAGGGCGCATGCGGCGAGCAGGCCTCCGTATTCGCTCGTTCCGCCGGTCAACCACGAGCGCGTGGCGTCGAGCAGGGGAGTCACCGGGTTCAGCCGCATCAGCACGCTGTCCGGTGCCGAGTAGATCACCGGCGTGATGAAGAACCACAGCGCCATGACGAAGAGCAGGCCGCGACCGACGTCTCCGTAGAGGAGGCCCCACGGAGCAGCGAGCAGCCCGAAACCGAGACCGAGCAGGACGAGCGCGGCCGCTCCGAGCGGCACCAGCAGCAGGCTGGCGGTCGGCGCCGCACCAGAAACGGCCAACACGACCACCAGCAGCACGACGCGCGCGGCTGCTGTGAGCGCCAGCTCGAAACACCCCGCGACGATCAGCGCCTCGTGCGGGACGCGGCTGTGGGAGATCAGACGCTGGCGGGTGGTGAGCTGGCGCAGCGGAAGGTTGACCGCCTCGACGAAGATCTGCCAGAGGAGGATGCCCACGAGGACGTGAAGGCCGTATGGGACCGGCCCTTCTTCGGCGTCGATGACTCCGCGCGAACGCAGGTGGACGACGATGAACGTGGTTGCGACGGCGGCGAGGAGCAGCCACACGTGGGGGAACCGCGACTGGCGGTAGTCGATCCGCAGCTGGCCGCGGAAGAGCCGCCAGCTGATCCGTGGAACCAAGGCAAGGTCGCGGCGAGCGTCTCGCAGGAAGCGAGCGGGGTCGCTCAGATCGGCACGAGCGGCGTTGACCGTCTCATCCATCTCAGAGCAGGTACTCGCTCGCGTAGGGTGCATACAGCGGGCGGCCGCGCAATGCTTCCGCCCGACCGCGGAAAGCCTCGAGGACTTCATCGGGAATCTCGTCCGGCCCGATCGGCGGAGACGGGCGAAGGCGCTCGAGCACGGCGATCGGGGGGGCCATCCGGTTCCGCCACGTCCAGCCGACCCAGCGATCGAGCAGGCGCCGGCGGCGGTCGCCCCGGAGCGGCAGCGCCTCGACAAGCCGCGAGAGCTGCGGGTACCAGCGCAGCTCGGCCGCTGAGAGAGACGGGTTCACGCGCGGCGGCATCGGACCGGGCTCGGAGAGCCCCAGCTGGGCTTGGAGCTCGGCGATGAAGCGCCGGGCGTCGTCGCGTAGCAGCTCGTACGGCATTGCGATCAGGCGGCCGTCGAAAGCCGCCTCGTACAGCCGGACGACTCGGTCGTAGTTCCAGAGGAGGTCGTCCGGGACGGCATCGCGTACGAGGGACGACAAAGCACGGGACCCTCCCCTGCGGACGTACTGCGAGTAGCCCGATACGGAAGCAGAGCGGAAGCCCCGGGTCACGAGCAGGATTCGCGCATTCGGAAACAGGCCGGCCAGCGTGGAGCAGACCGCAGTCTGTGCCGCGGCGGTGAATCCCCAGTCGTCGCCGCGATGACCGCGGCTGCCGACGTGAACCGAAGGCGCCGGCAGCGCCTCGCTGCTGGTGACGCGATAGGCGACGTGCCGCTGCGGCTCGGCGCCCTGCCTGGCGAGATCCCAGATGCTCGAGAAACCGCCGAACCCGCCTTTCACATAGGCCAGCTCGGGATGGGCGGCGAACCATTCCTGCAGGAACGTCGAGCCCGCCTTCGCATACCCGATGTGGATGAGATGCCCCGGCACGCCAGCAGCGTAACTCCGCCTAGGCTCGGCAGATCGTGGCCCCGGGCCAGAAGTCGATCGAGCGAGCGCTGGTGTTCCTGGCCGCCGGCCAGGCGGCGTGCGGGCAGATCCCAGTTCGCACGGGGTTGCAGATGACGATCGACGAAACGACCGACGATCCGGCGATCTTCGCCACCGCGCTCGTGGCCGAGGCGCTCGACCCCATCGAGCACCGGCTCGCGGCGAGCACGCGCCGGCGCGCGGCGGCGTACCTGCGCAGCCACATGGAGGAGCCGGGCGTCTGGCGCCACTGGACCAGAGTGCACCCGCAGTACCACGCGCTCCCACCCGATCTCGACGACACTGCGTGCGCGTCGGTCGTCCTGCGCCATGCCGGCCTGCCGTTCCCGGACAATCGCGCGCTGCTCCTCGGCAACCGTGACGCGGGCGGGCGCTTCTTCACCTGGCTCGTCGTGCGCCGCGGTTCGGGCGTGCCGAGTCGTGCGCTGTGGAGGATCGCCGCGCGACGCCTCGCGCGGCCGGTCCACGCCCGGCTGTTCTGGCGCACGTCGGCCGAGCCGGGCGACGTCGACGGGATCGTCAACCTGAACGTGCTCGCCTACCTCGGCGACGGCCCCCATGCCGGCCCGGTCGTTCGTTATGCCAGGCAGATCCTTGAGGACGGGCGCGAGGCGGAGTGCGACAGCTGGTACCGCAGTCCGTTTCTGTTCTACGCGGGGCTCGGGCGCTGTGTGGCCGCCGGGGTCGGCGGTCTGAGCGAGCTCGCCCCGACCGTGCGTGAGCGGATCGGCGCGGCCGCGGGCTCCGACGGCCAGATCGGTGAGGGTCCGCTGGACACGGCGCTGGCGCTGCGCGCGCTCGTTGACCTCGGCATCGAGGATGCGCTGTGCGGCCGAGCTTCACGCTACCTCGAGGCGACGCAGCAAGACGACGGGGGCTGGTCCGCGGCCCCTGTGTACTTCGGCGGCCCGCGCCACCATCCCGACGTGCCGTGCTGGGGGTCGCGGGAACTCACGACGGGCATCTGTGTCGGCGCGCTCGCCCGGGTGCCGGATTAGGGTCTCCGGAGCTGTGCGGGAATCTTCTTTCGCCGGTCCGGTCGGGTATGTGGCGCTCGCTCTCGGACTGGCGCTCGGGTGCGTGTCGCTGCTCGTGGGCAACTCGGCCGGCACCCTCGCGGGCGCCCTGATGTGCGCCGGCGGTGCTGGATGGTTCCCGCTCGTGCGCCCGCCGGCCGAGGCGGCGCACGAACGCACGGCGCTGGACCCCCGCTGGCTCGCAGCTGCGAGCACGCTCGTCGTCGCTGCCCTTGCCGCCTACTTGGCGATCGAGCTGCAAGGGCGAGGACTTCCGCGAGCTTGACGACGAACGAGTTCTCCCCAATCTGGAAGTCGGCGGCATTGTGCTGCTCGCGCCGATCGTCCCCTCGTTGAGCAAGTCGTCGACGTGGTCCAGCAGGGAGGCAACATCTCGACCGTCTTCCTCACGTGCTCGGTGTCGTGGGCCCCGACCTTCCGCGCGTTGTACCGGGTCACTGGCCAGCCGGCCATACCGAGCAGGTGCGGCGCTGGCAGGTCGGCCTCACGGGCGAGGCGAGTGCGCTTGGTCGAAGGGGGTTCGGCCCCGGTGGCCCGGAGGAGGGGGGCGACCCTCAGCGGTCGGGGTCCGTCTCCTCGGAGCGATCCGTTCGCTCCCGCTCGATCTTCCCTTCGAGCTCACGCGCATAACGCCCTTCATACTCGTGTTCGCGATCCGCCTTCTCACGCCGCGATTCAGACGCGTCTTTTTCGGA
>Ga0299913_10003101_pt1 | contig 13454 bp, 6 predicted proteins | sample RVTome_9_FD_201360 | JGI IMG/M metagenome (GOLD analysis project Ga0299913, IMG submission 201360) | Soil microbial communities from uranium-contaminated site in the Upper Colorado River Basin, Wyoming, United States - RVT155D38 (version 2) ... | reverse complement strand
CGGCCGAGTTCCTGCCGGCGACGGAGCGCGTGGAACTCACGGTGCTGCCGGAGCAGCAGAAGCCATGACGCGCCGCATGATCGCGCTCCTGCTGTCCTGCGCCGTGCCCGTGGCGGCGCTCACGATCGGCACGGCTGCGCAGGCGCCCGACCGCAGCACGCCCCCGGCGACCGGTGCTGCCCCGGCGCTGACGCTTCCCGAGATCCAGAAGCGCCAGCTCTCGAACGGGCTGCCGGTCTGGGTGGTCGGCCTGCACGAGGTCCCGCTCGTGCAGGTGAACCTGGTCGTGCGGAGCGGGACGGCTGCGGATCCGCCGGGACGATTCGGGATCGCGAGCCTCACGGCTGCCATGCTCCCGGAGGGCGCCGGGAACCGCTCCTCGCTCCAGATTGCCGACGACATCGACTTCCTCGGCGCGAGCCTGTCCGCGTCGAGCGGAATCGACTCGGCCGCCGTGCGTCTGCAGGTGCCGGTCGCGCGTCTGGCGGACGCGCTGCCGATCATGGCCGACGTCGCCCAGAGGCCCACGTTTCCGGCCGAGGAGCTCGAGCGCGTACGTCAGCAGCGGCTCACGGGCCTGCTGCAGGCGCGCGACGATCCGGCGACGGTGGCCAGCCTCGCGTTCTCGCGCGTCCTGTACGGGACGGCGCACCGCTATGGTACGGCCGCGATGGGCACGGCCGACACGATCAAGGCCTTCACGCCGGAGGATCTGCGGGCCTTCCATGCATCCAGCTTCCGGCTCGAGCAGGCCACGCTGCTGGTGGTGGGCGACGTCACGACCGACGCACTGCTGCCGTTGCTCGAGACGAGCTTCGGTCAGTGGAAGCCCGCCGCCGGCGCCCCCGCCAAGGTGACCCTGCCGCAGGCGCGGCAACCGGCCCACCGGGAAGTGATCCTGATCGACAAGCCGGATGCGGCACAGTCACAGATCCGCATCGGCTGGATCGGCGTGCCCCGCTCGACGCCGGACTACTTCCCCCTCGAGGTGATGAATACGATCCTGGGCGGATCCTTCACCTCGCGGTTGAACATGAACCTGCGCGAGAAGCGGGGCTACAGCTATGGCGCCGGCTCCGGGTTCGACATGCGCGCCGAGGCGGGCCCCTTCTCTGCCGCCGCGGGCGTGCAGAGCGACAAGACGTCGGAGTCCCTCACCGAGTTCTTCAACGAGCTCACCGGCATCCTGGATCTCGTGCCCGCCGAGGAACTGAGGCGCGCGAAGAACTACGTGGCGCTCCGTTTTCCGGGCGGCTTCGAGACCACGGGCGACATCTCGCGCCGGCTCGAGGAGGTGCTCGTCTACAACCTGCCCGACGACTACTTCTCGCAGTACGTCGAGCGAGTCCAGGCGGTCACCGCCGCCGACGTGCAGCGCGTCGCCCGGCAGTACATCGATCCGGCACGGCTGGCGGTGGTGGTCGTCGGCGACGTGAAGACCATTCAGCCGAGGATCGCCGCATTGGAGCTCGGCCCGATCCGGACCATGACCGTCGACGAGGTGTTCGCGCCGGCGAAGCCCTGAGGGTCCACGGTCGTGCGGCGGCAGATGGTCGCCGCGCGGCGGCGTGCTCACCGGCCCGCGCCGAACACCTGCTGCAGCTCGTAGGGAGGCGTGACCTCCAGCTGGTCGTACCGGCACTCCCGCGGCGGCTTGTCGGGACGCCACCGCAGGAAGGTCGTCGCGTGCCTGAACCGGTCGCCCTGCAGGTGGTCGTACTTCACCTCGCATACCCGCTCGATGCGGAGCGGCTCCCATGACATGTCCTTGCCGGCGCTCCAGCGGCTCTGTGCGCCGGGCATCCGCACCGACCCTCCGTCGGCACCCGCCCAGTCGCGCCACGGGTGATCCTGCAAGGCGTTCTTTCGCAGCGGCGCCAGCTCCCGGGCGAGCTCCTTCCGCCTCGCCATCGTGAATGCGGAGGTGACGCCGACGTGATGCAGCGTGCCGCGGTCGTCGTACAGCCCGAGCAGGAGGGACCCCACTGCACCGTCACCGGTCTTGTGCCAGCGGAACCCGGCGACGACGCACTCCGCCGTGCGCGCGTGCTTCACCTTGAACATCGCGCGCCTGCCCGCTTCGTAGCGGCTGGAGGCCGGCTTCGCGATGACGCCGTCGAGCCCCGCCCCCTCGAACCGGGCCAGCCACGTGACGGCGACCTGCCGGTCGCGCGTCGACGGGGTGAGGTGGATCGGTGGCGGCACGTCGCCCAGCAGCGCCTCGAGCCTCGTGCGCCGCTCGTGCTGGGGCGCGGCACGCAGATCACGCCCCCCGGCGGCGAGCAGATCGAAGGCGACGAACGCCGCCGGGGTTTCGGCCGCCAGCTTCGCGACCCGTGACGCGGCGGGGTGCAGCCGCATCTGCAGCGCGTCGAAGTCGAGCCCGTGCCCGGTCGCGATCACGATCTCGCCGTCAAGGACGCAGACCGCCGGCAGGACGCGCAGGAAGAGATCGTGCAGCTCGGGGAAATAGCGATCCAGCGGCCGGAGGTCGCGGCTCTGGATGAAGACATCGGACGTGCCGCGAAACACGAGCGCGCGGAAGCCATCCCACTTCGGCTCGTAGAGGAGGTCACCGTCGGGGACCTGATCGACCAGCTTCGCCAGCATCGGTTCGATCGGGGGCGCGATGGGGAAGCTGTTCGGCACGGCGCCGCCGCGTTTGCCCGGCATTCAGTCATTATGTCGCCGCCGCACGCCTGCCGGAACCAGCACGCGCCGGGGCCGGGGCCGTCGGCTACGGTACCATGTGAGGCGGTGTCACTCGACCGAGGAGCGTTCCGGCAGTCGGCAGACGGCGGACGGCGGATCTCTCGCATGCCTCAGGTGGCGTCACCGGCAGGAGAGTACGCGCTCGCCTTGGGGAGTGTGTCGCTGTCGCTGCTGGTGCGCTGGCTGCTCGGGCACTCGCTGGGCGATCGCATTCCCTTCTCCCTCACACTTGGCGTGCTGCTGCCGCTGTCGCTGGTGGTGCGCCCCGGGCCGTTCCTGGCTGCCGTCTTCCTGGGATGGACCGGCGCACTGTTCCTCTTCGTCCCACCGGCGCGCAGCCTGCGGGTTGCCACCCCGGAGGATGCGCTGCTGATGGCGCTCTACGCGGGGGTGCTCGTGCTCGGCGTCGCGGCCGCGCGGCTGTCGCACCGAGTGGCCAGCGCACGGGCGAGGGAAGCGCAGCGGACGACACGCGTCGAGCGCGGGCACCGCGAAAGCGAGGACCGGCTGCGCCTGCTCGCAGACGCCGTGCCCGTCCTGATCTCGTACATCGGCGACGATCTGCGTTACCAGTTCAACAACCGGCAGTACGAGGAGTGGTTCGGGCACGCACGCGAGACACTCCGCGGCCGCCATATGCGGGAGGTGCTCGGAGACGAGGCCTTCGAGCGGCTGCGCCCCCGCGTCGAGGCGGCGCTGGCCGGGCGGTCGGTGGAGTTCGAGGCGGAGGTGCCGTACCGGTATGGCGGCCCCCGCTTCATCCATGCCCACTACATACCGGACATGCGCGAGGATGGGACCGTCGCCGGGATGTACGTCCTCGTGCGCGACACGACGTCCACCAGGCGGGCCGAGGCGCAGCTGCGGTACCACAGCCTGCAATTCCAGACGCTCCTCGAGCAGGCGCCGCTCGGCGTCCTGCTGGTCGATCCGGACTTCCGGCTCGTCCAGGTGAATCCGGCCGGCATGCCGGCGTTCAGCGGGATTCCCGACCTGCTCGGGCGCGACGTCGACGAGGTCGTGCGCATCCTGTGGCCCCAGGATCGCGCGGAGGAGATCATCGGGGTGTTTCGCCGGGCGCTCGAGACGGGCGAGCGCTGTCACATGCCCGAACTGGAGGAGGTGCGGGCCGACCGCGGCGTCGTCGAGTACTACGACTGGCGCGTCGACCGCATCACCCTGCCCGATGGCCGCTTCGGCGCGGTCTGCTACTTCCGGGAGATCTCCGACCAGGTGCGGGCGCGGCAGGCCATCGCCGCATCGGAGGCACGCTATCGATCGCTCTTCGAGTCCATTGACGAGGCGTTCTGCGTCCTCGAGGTGATCTTCGATGACGGAGGGAAGGCGGTGGACTTCCGGTACGTCGAGACCAACCCGGCATTCGAGCAGCAGACGGGGCTCCACGACGCGTTGGGAAAGCGGGCATCCGAGGTGCTGCAACACGAACAACACTGGTTCGACGTGTACGGCGCGGTCGTGCAGACCGGCGAGCCCGTCAGGTTCCAGAACCGCGCGCAGGCACTTGGTCGCTGGTTCGACGTGTATGCGTTCCGCATGGGCGCCCTGCAGGAGCGGCGGGTTGCGGTGCTCTTCCGCGACATCACCGGGCGCAGGAAGGCCGAGGAGGCGATCCAGTTCCAGGCGCGGCTGCTCGACCAGATCGGGCAGGCGGTGATCGTCACCGACCCGGTGGGGATCATCATCTACTGGAACCGCGCCGCCGAGGAGCTCTACGGCTGGGCGAGAGAGGAAGCCATCGGCCGACACATCATGGAGACGACCGTCGGGCCGCGCGTCGAGGAGGCGAGCGGGATCATGGAGCGCGTGCGCGCCGGCGAGTCCTGGTCCGGCGAGTTCGAGGTGCAATGCAAGGACGGCACGAAGACGGCGCTCGTGACCAATACGCCGATGTTCGACGAGTATGGGACGCTGACGGCGATCATCGGGATCTCCGTCGACATCTCCGAGCTGAAGACCGTCCAGAGCGCGCTCGAGGCAGCCGACCGGCGGAAGGACGAGTTCCTCGCCACGCTTGCCCACGAGCTGCGCAATCCGCTCGCCGCGATCCGGATGGCGCTCGGCGTGCTCGGAGCGTCGGATGCCGACCCCGCGCAGCTCAACCGGATGAAGGCAATCATCGACAGGCAGTCTGCGCAGCTGGTGCGGCTCATCGACGATCTGCTCGACGTCAGTCGCATCACCCGCGGTCAGGTGGAGCTGCGGAAGGAGCCCGTCGATCTCGCGGAGGTGATCGACCACGCGGTGGACGGCGTCGCGGGGCTGTGCGAGACCAAGGGCATTCGCCTGTCGGTCACGCCGCCGGCCCAGCCGCTGATGATCGAGGCGGACGCGCTCCGGTTCGCGCAGGTGGTGAGTAACCTGCTGAATAACGCGTGCAAGTTCACTGATGAGGGCGGGCAGATCTCCGTGACGGCCCGGCGCGATCGCGGCGACGCCGTCGTGCGCGTCCGGGACACTGGCGTCGGGATCCCGCGCGGCGAGCTCGGGCGGGTGTTCGAGATGTTCGCCCAGGTGAAGGGAGCTGACGGCGGGAGCGGCGGCGGGCTCGGCATCGGCCTGTCGCTGGCCCAATCGATCGTGGCGCTGCACGGCGGCTCGATCCACGCGCACAGCGACGGGCCGGGACAGGGGAGCGAGTTCGTCGTCCGCGTCCCCGCGCTCGCGCCCGCCGGGGGCACGACGCCCGTGGCCGATCCTGGAGACGTGGCGCCGCTGGCGGCCCCCGCCGGTGTGCGGGTGCTCGCCGTGGATGACAATCGCGATGCGCTCGAGGCGGTGGCCATGATGCTCCAGATGGCCGGCTACAGCGTCGAAACGGCATCGTTCGGATCGGAGGCGGTCGCCAAGGCGCACGACTACCAGCCGCGTGCCGTGCTGCTCGACATCGGTCTGCCCGACATCGACGGATACGAGGTGGCGCGGCGGATCCGGCAGGAGCCCTGGGGCCGTGACGCGCGGCTCGTCGCCATGACCGGCTGGGGGCAGGAGAAAGACAAACGGCAGGCGCTCGAGGCCGGTTTCGACGCACACCTCACGAAGCCAGTCGATGCGGAGGAGCTCGTCCGCGTCCTCCGCGAATGACACGCGGCGGGCAAGCCGCCCGACGCACACGCCTGAACCGGCCTGTCGCTCTCAAGGTGCTGCGCCGCGAGCGCGAGGGCGCCGCGGGCGCGGCGGATCGTTTTCTTCGCGAGGCGCGCGCCGCGTCGGCCCTGAACCACCCGAACATCATCATCGTCCACGAGATCGGCGAAGACGAGGCCGGCAGCCAATTCATCGTCCAGGAGCTCGTCGAAGGACAGACGCTGCGATCCATGCTCGGTACGCCGCTGCCCGTCACGACGATCATGGACATCGGCGGCCAGATCGCGCGGGCGCTCGCGGCGGCCCATGCCGCGGGCATCGTCCACCGCGACATCAAGCCCGAGAACATCATGATCCGCACGGACGGGTTCGTGAAGGTGCTCGATTTCGGCATCGCACGGCGTACCCTGACGGACGCGCAGGCCGCGAATGCGGAGACCGCCGAGGCGCCCCTGACGACCGCGCCCGGCACGCTGCTCGGCACGCCCGCGTACATGGCGCCCGAGCAGGTGCGCGGCGAGCCGCTGGGGCCGAAGGCCGACGTCTTCGCACTCGGCGTGGTCCTGTACGAGATGGCAACCGGCCGCCGACCGTTCACCGCGCAGAGCTCGCTCGGCGTGATCGCTGCCGTCCTCTCGGAGCAGCCGCCCGCACCGTCGCGGGTCGTGGCTGGCACGCCACCCGCGCTGGAGGAGCTCGTCCTCCTGATGCTGGACAAGGACCCCGTGCGCCGCCCGGCCGCGCGCGACGTGGAACACAGGCTTGCGGCGCCGCGCGGCGACTCGCCGATCGAGCCTGTGACGGCACGGGCAGTCCGCGCGACCGTGGGCCGCGACCGTGAACGCGCTCAGCTGCGCCGGGCATACCAGCAGGCGCGTGAGCACCGCAGCGTGATCGTCGGCGTGGCCGGAGAGCCCGGCATCGGCAAGACGAGCCTCATCGAGGACTTTCTCAGCGAGCTGGAAGCCGGCGCCGAGCGCCCGACGATCACGCGTGGCCGCTGCTCGGAGAGCCTGGCGGGCGCCGAGGCGTATCTCCCCGTCCTCGAGGTGCTGGATCACCTTCTGCGCCGGTCCGACGGCCCGTCGCTCGTGTCCGTCATGCGCACCGTCGCGCCCACCTGGTACGTGCAGCTGGCCACGACGTCGATCGACGCCCTGTCGCCGGGTGACGGCCGGGAGCCTGCGCCCGCTGCCTCGCAGGAGCGGATGAAGCGGGAGCTCGGCGCGCTGTTCCAGGAGATCTCGCGGCGGCGCCCGCTCGTCGTCTTCATCGACGATCTGCACTGGGCCGACGTCTCGACGGTGGACATGCTGAACTATCTGGCCGGTCGGTTCGACGGCATGCGGCTGCTGGTTCTGGTGAGCTACCGGCCTTCGGAGATGGCGCTGGCGAAGCATCCGTTTCTCGGGATCCGGAGCCATCTCCAGTCGCGTGGCGTGTTCGAGGAGATCGCCCTGCCGTTCCTCACGGTCGACGATGTCGCGCGGTACCTGACGGTGCAGTTCCCGGTCAACGCGTTCCCGCGAGACTTCGCCGAGGCGATCCACGCGAAGACCGAGGGCAGCCCGCTCTTCATGGCGGACCTCGTCCGCTACCTGCGCGACACCGGGGGCATCACCGAGGAACGGGGCACGTGGACCATCGCGCGCGGGGTCCCCGAGGTCCCGAAAGATTTGCCCGAGTCGGTGCGGGGGATGATTGCCCGGAAGATCGAGCAGATCGACGAGGCCGATCGGCGGCTGCTGCTCGCGGCGAGCGTGCAGGGGCACGAATTCGACTCGGCGACGGCCGCCGAGGCGGCGGAAATGGCGCCCGGAGAGGCGGAGGACCGGCTGGAGGCGCTCGAGCGCGTGCACGTCCTCGTCAAGCGCAGGGACGAGGACGAGTTCCCGGATCGCACGCTGACGGTGCGGTACCGGTTCGTCCACGTGCTCTATCAAAACGTCTTGTACGCGTCGCTGCAGCCGACGCGCCGCGCGAGGCTGAGCGGCCACGTCGCCCGCGCGCTCGTCGCGCGCTACGGCGCCGACACGTCGGCCATCGCCGGCCGGCTTGCCGTTCTCTACGAGACGGCGAGGGACTTCGCCGCGAGCGCCAGGCACTTTTTCCTGGCGGCCGAGCGCGCGGTCGGGCTCTTCGCGTTCCGGGAGGCGCTGAGCCTCGCCGATCGGGGGCTCGATGGCCTGCGGGGGCTGCCGGACGGCCCGGCGCGCCAGCAGCTGGAACTGGGGCTCCAGATGATCCGCGGCCTGGCGCTCCGATCCGTGAAGGGGTGGGCTGCCCCGGAGCTCGAGCCGACGTTCGCGCGCGCGCGGCAGCTCTGCCAGCAGCTCGACGATCCGCCCGAGCTCTTCCCGGTCTTGTGGAACCTGACGTTCTTCAACATGATCCGCGGCAACCTCGAGCTCGTGCGCGAGCAGGTGTCGACGCTGATGGCGCAGGCCGAGGCATCCGGCCAGCGCGCCTTTCAGATGGCCGTGCACCACGTGGCGGGCGTGTCGCTCGAGTTCATAGGCGAGCTGACCGAGTCGAGCCGCCTCCTCGAGCGTGCGCGCGAGCTGCACGATCCGGCCGAGCACCGGACGTACAACGCCATGTTCGGCATCGATCCCGGCATGGTCGCTCGCGCCATGTCGAGCCGCCCGCTCTGGTCCCTCGGTTATCCCGATCGGGCGCTCGCGCGCTGTCAGGAGACCAACGCACTCGCGCGTTCCCAGCGGCAGCCCGTCACGCTCGTCTTTGCGCTGGTCGTCACACAGGGCGTCCACCTGTACCGGGGTGAGTACGACGAGGCGATCGCGATGGGCGACGAGATCATCGCGCTCTGCGACGAGTACGAGTTCCCGCAGGAAGCGGAGTGGTCTCGCGTGTTCCAGGGATCTGCACTGGCGGCGTCGGGACCGCCCGCCGCCGGCATCACGCAGCTCCAGTCGAGCCTGGCAGCGCTGCAGGCGTTGCGGTCCGGCCTGGTGCGCACGGTGTTCCTCGGTCTGCTGGCCGACGCGTTCCGGCGCGAGGGTCGCGTCGACGAAGGGCTGACCGCGGTCCAGGACGGAGTGACCCACGCCGAGCGGCATGGGGAGCGCGGCAATCTCGCGGAGCTGTACCGGATCCGCGGCGAGCTGCTGATCGCCGGCGGGATTTCGACAGGTGGCGAAGAGAGTCTGCGCGCCGCACTCCGCCGCGCACGCGAGCAGCAGGCGAGGTCGTTCGAGCTGCGGGCCGCGACAGCTCTCGCCCGGTCGCTCGCCGCGCGCGGGCTGCGCGCCGAGGCGCGCTCGCTGCTCGAGCCGGTCCTCTCCTGGTTCACATAAAGGCCATGGGACCGTGGACCTGCGAACCGCCAGCGCCTTGCTCGCCGATCTCCGATGACACGCGGAGTCGCCTTCGAGCGAAAGCCGCCCGGCGAGGACGCGGATGTCGACGAGATCGTCAGGGGCATTCTGACGGTCCAGGCGCGGTTCGCGGCCGCCGAGCACCGGCCGCTCGGGCGCGGAACGCACATGAAGGGAGTCTGCGTACGGGCGACCTTCGAGGTCTTCGACCTGCGCCGGACGATTCCCGATCCAGTTCTGGCGGCACGGCTCGCGCGTGGCGTGTTCGCGAGGCCTGGCGTCTATTCCGCGACCGCGCGCTTCGCCAACGGCGCCTCGACGATCCAGGCCGACCGTGCGCCCGACGTGCGCGCGCTGTCCTTCGCCGTGCACCTGCCGCCGGGCGTGCTCGGGCCCGGCGAGGCCCGGCACGATTTCTCGATGAACAACGCGTCGACGTTCCCCCTGAACGACGCACACGCGTTCTCGACGTTCATGCGGGTGGTGTCGGCCGACGGCCGGGCGGCCATGGTGCGAACGCTGCTCGGGATGCCGTTCCGCGACATCGGCGGCTTCATGGCCACAGCCGTGCGCGGCGTGAGGCAGCAGCGACAGCGCATCCATCCCTATCAGCAGACGCGTTACTGGAGCACCGTGCCGTTCCTCCACGGGGAGGACGAGGCCATCAAGTACTCGGCCGTGCCGCGACCTGGCAACGCGGGGATGCCGATCGGGACCGGACCCGATGCCCTGCGCGACGAGCTGGTCCGCCACCTCAGCGAGGATCCTGAGCCCGCCGCGTTCGACTTCGGCCTCCAGTTCCTCGATGTCACGAGGATGACGTGGAGAGGCCGGCGGAAAGACGCGCCCTTCTGGATCGAGAACGCAAGCGTGGCGTGGCCCGAAGCCGAGGCGCCGTTCCACATCGTGGGGCGTCTCACGCTGGCCCGCGGCGGCGTTCTGTCAGACCAGGAATGCGGCGCATTCTTCATCGACGTGACCGAGTACTCGATCCCGGAGAGCCGCCCACTCGGGAGCATCAACCGCGCACGATGGGCGGCAGAGTCCGCCAGCCGGAAAGCCAGGCTCGGTTCACCCGCGCCGACGACGATTGGAGATCCAGCCATGCCCGAAGGCACCCCGCCTCCTCCCGAGACTTCGCCACGGCCTGGGCGGCGCGAGGGCTACCTCGCGGCGGCACGCCGGAACATCGGCAACATCACGCTACGCACCTTTGTCAGGTCGCTGCTGCTCGTGGCCGTGCTGGCCGTGGTGTTCGTTGCGGCGCTCTCGCTCGCCACGATCATCTACACGAGCCGTTACGGCGGGATGCTGCCGCCCGAGCCGGCGCACGAGGTCGTCTACCTGGATCAGGGGTGGGGCAGCGGCCGTGACGCGGTCGATCGCCAGACGGACTACTACACGCCGCAGGGCGCGGGCGTGAAGGATCTGCGGTACAGCTGGTTCGTCAATCTCGAGATGCCGTGGGGACGCCAGCGATTCGCGGAGCCGGCGGTGCTGCGCCGGTACGGCTTCGTCGTCGACGATCCCACGCCCGCCAATCCGGACGGCCTGCCCGTGGGCTTCTCGAAGCACTTCGGTCGGGATCTGAACGAGGAGCTGCTCGACATCACCTGTGCCGCGTGCCACACGGGCGAGCTGAACGTGACCCGGGACGGCCGCACCACGGCGCTCCGTATCGATGGCGGCTCGGCCATCCATGCCTTCACGGATGCGCACTTCGGGCACTTCGTGCCGACGCTCGTCTCGTCGATGGCGAGCACGGCCACCAATCCCTTCAAGTTCAACCGCTTCGCGCGCAAGGTGCTCGGCGAGCACTACCCGAGGGGCCGGTGGCAGCTCCATCGGGAGCTGCGCCGCGTCATGGGCCAGTTCCTCGTCATGGCGTGGAACGAGCGCGTGCATGCGCTGGTGCCCACCGAGGAGGGGTACGGGCGCACTGACGCGCTCGCGCGAATCGCGAACACCGTCTTCGCCGAGCACCTCGACGAGATCAACTACCAGCCGGGGAATGCGCCGGTCAACTACCCCCCGGTATGGAACATCTGGAAGTTCGACTGGGTGCAGTACAACGCGTCGGTCAGCCAGCCGATGGCCAGGAACATCGGCGAGGCGATGGGCACCGGGGCGAAATATGCGCTGATCAACCGGTACGGCGCGCCGCTGCCGCCGGAGGAGCGGTTCCGGTCGTCGGCGCTGCTCGAGAACCTGCACACCATCGAAGTGACTCTCCGCAGGCTCCAGCCCCCCGCCTGGCGCGAGGACATTCTGGGGCCGATCGACCGCGCGAAGGCGGAGCGCGGCAAGGAGCTGTTCGATCGGCACTGCGTCAGCTGTCACGGCCCGTTCATCGCGCCGCCCGCGATCAAGGCGCGGAACGCGCCGCTCAAGACGGCGTCCGATCCCGAGTGGATTGTGCGGACGGTCTGCACCGCCGACATCGGGACCGATCCGAACACGGCGGAGAACTTCGCGCGTGCCACCGTCGACCTGACGAAGACAGGTTTGAGCGCGGCGGACCTCCAGGGGGTGGCCCGGAGCAATTACGCGCGATGGAACCAGCGACAGGCGAAGTATCTGACGGCGGAGATTGCGGGCCGTCGGGAGGAGCTGGGCGCCTCGGGCACGGACGCGGCCGCCGCGTCGGCCGCGCGCGCACGCATCGACGGCCTGGAACGCGCGCTGGAGAGCCTCGATGCGTCCATGGAGCAGCAGCTGGCGGCCGTCGATCCGGCGCGGATACCCGCGGGCCTGGCGCTCAGCTACCTGGGCACGATGATTCGGGAGAAGGCGTACGCCGACCGCCGCTACACGGCAGCCGAACAGGCGGAGCTCGACGGGTTCGGCATGGTCGACATGCCGCAGGTGATCGCCGCGTACAAGCCACGGCCGCTGGCCGGCATCTGGGCCTCGCCGCCGTTTCTGCACAACGGCTCGGTGCCCACGATCTACGACCTGCTCTCGCCGGTCGACGAACGGCCGCGCACGTTCCGCGTCGGCAGCCGTGAGTTCGATCCGGTAAAGGTCGGCCTCGCGCTGCCCGAGTCCGGGTTCTGGGTCTTCGACACCAGCAAGGACGGCAACAGGAACACCGGCCACGAGTTCAGCCGCAAGTACGTCGACCGGCACCCGGACGACCCGCCGCAGGACGGCATCATCGGCCCGTATCTGGAGCCCGAGGATCGGCTCGCGATCATCGAACACCTGAAGATCAGGAACGACGATGTGGATGGCCCGCAGGAGCCGCGGGTTCCCGCGTCCAGCCAGTGCCCGCAGCCCGCGCCGCGGCAGTACTGAGAGCGAGTGGGCGCCAGACGTCGCTGCCCGTGCGCCGCACACGGCAGCGCGGGGACATCCGCGGCACGAATGAGGCGCAGCACCGCGGAGCTTCAGCTCCGCGAATCACATGCACCTTCTGAGCGCGGTCTTTCGGGCCCTGCGCTCACGCGCCGTCCGGCAAGCCGTCGTCGCCCGGCGGCAGCTCGCCCTGCGCCTCGCGCACGGGAATCGGCGTCGCGCCCTGCTGCATACCGAGCACGAGGGTGTTGCCTGGCTGCTGCGCGAGCACCTGGAGCAGCCGCAGCTGCATCAGTGACGGATTCCGTTCGACGAGCTGTGCGGCGTTGGCGAGATTCCGAAGCGCGGCGGTCTCGCCGCGCGCCTTTTCGAGCGCCGCGAGACCTTCCTGCCGGGCGCGGACGACCTGGGTGAAGATCTTCTTCAGCTCCCCCGGGAATGTCAGGTCGCGCAGGGCGGCATCGAGCAGATCGATGCCGATGGCGCGGAGAGGTGGGCCCGCGAGCTCCTTCAGCCGCGCCGGCACTTCCCCGCGGCGTCCGAGCAGCTCCTCGATGGGCAGCCCCGATGCGATCGTCCGCAGCGCCAGCTGGAGTTCGGTGTGGATCGCGGCCTGATAGTTCTCGGTCCCCAGCACGGCGCGTTCCGCATCGATGATCTGGCAGGTCGCGGCGATGCTGGCCTTCACGGCCACGCCGTCCGCGCTGAGGACTTCCTGCCCTGAAACGGCAATGCGCGCAGGCCGCACGTCCACCTTCTGAATCTGCGTGAACGCGCCGTAGCGCCAATACAGGCCGGGGCCGAGCACGCCGGCGAACCGCCCGCGCCGAAAGCGCAGGCCCCGCTCGTACTCGAAGACGATCGTCCGCGAAATGCGCCCCAGGGCCGCCCATACGAGTACCAGCGCGAGGAGCGCAAGCAGAAGAGTCCGAGTAGTCATCGGCAGGCGGACCGTGAGATGTCCCGCCTCGACTCGTCACGGGCGATCCACGGGGGTCTCAG
>Ga0299913_10003100_pt1 | contig 13458 bp, 15 predicted proteins | sample RVTome_9_FD_201360 | JGI IMG/M metagenome (GOLD analysis project Ga0299913, IMG submission 201360) | Soil microbial communities from uranium-contaminated site in the Upper Colorado River Basin, Wyoming, United States - RVT155D38 (version 2) ... | reverse complement strand
CCGGATACCGCCGTAGATCCACTCGGGCGCGCCGTCGTTCTGAGCGCGGAGCGTCTCGCGTCCCGCGTCGAGCTGCTTCGCGCACAGGTGCGGGCTCTGGTGCCCCCGGACCACGGCCGGTCCTCGTACGCAGGATCCCCTATCGATGAGAGCGATGGGTCGAAAGCAGCGGGGGCCATGATCGATGCTGCGCGTGTTGCGGCGGAAGTCCGTGCGGCCGACGCCGAGCAACGACTCGTATTCGCCGAGGAAGAGCTTCGAGCACGGCTCACGGAGCTAGCCCGGCTCCGGTTCAAATGTGAACTGTTCGAGAAAGACCTCGACGACCTCGCCGCGGAGGTGGCCGTGGCTGCGGCCGGAGCCGTGCGTGCGGCGCGCATGGAGACGGAACGAGACGAGGCACGTGAGCGCGCGACTACCGAACGGCAACTCGCTGCCCAAGACCGCGCGCGCGCGGCGGAAGCCGAGGGTCGAGCCATTGAGCTTCAGAAAGAGCTGGAGGTTGCGCGAGGTCAGCTCGCCAACGACACGGAGTTCAACCGGAGGATCGAAGCGGTGCGTGAGTCTCCCAAGGTTCTGGAATCGAGCGGCACCCCCTGGGTCGAGCTGCAACGGGTGGCATCCGAGGTCGAAGCTGCTGGAGCCGAGGTGGGGGCGGGCAAAGATGTCCTCGATCTGACCGAGGCCGAGGCGGTGGTAGAGGAGCAGGCTTCCGAGGAACTGGTCTCGGCGACTGAAGATGAGCCGAACAGCTCGGGGCCGGCCCGCATCGATGGCGGCGGCGGGTTGCGGCGTATCTGGGGCAGACGCCGACCTGTGCCGGAGCCTAGAGAAGCCGGTTAGGGGAACAGGCGCCAGTCCACTCCGCACGCTCGTGCTGTCGAGAGTTCGAGCGGGATGTCATTGCCCCTGGGGACCGTGAAGTCGTTGGTATCGACCACGTGGAACCTCCCGTCGTCGCCCAGGCTCAGCCGGGTCTCGTGCACCTCCTGGTCCGAGTTGGCGTCAACCTCGGCGAAGATCCACGTGTAGACGAGGATCGGGGACTCGGGGTAGGTCTCGCACCTCAGATAGCCCGAGTAACCCGCGTCCCCGCCTACGCCGAGGACGAGCGGCTCTCCCGCCGGAAGGCCCGCGGGCTCGTGTCCAGGCGGCGCCACCAGGATCGGCTCGACCTGTGGTGCGGCACCCTCGTCGAGCGGGACCCGGAAGATCCAGTGGTCGGCGATGGAGAACCCGTTCTGCACGACGATCTCGTCGATCCCGTCCACATCCAGATCCGTCGCGCCCAGCGGCCGGCAAAAGTCGCAACCTTCGATCGGACCCCACCAGCTGTCGGCGAGACCGTCCCCCGTGTGGTCGACGGCCACGATGACCTTTCCGAAGGAGCTCTGTGGGCATCTGCCGTCGCCGGTCACCGGCACCCCCGTCCACGCGCGGCCGGCGGGTCCTCCGCCGATGAAGTCGATACCTCCGAGCGTCTCGACGTTGCAGATCCGGAAGTCCAGGCCGATGTCACGGCCTTCGGAGCTCGGTTCCTCGCTCGGATCGGGAGCGAGACTCGCGTCGGGGAGTGGCTGCCAGGATGGCTCTCTTCCTGCGAACAGCTTCGTCAGCGAGCCGGTGTCGGGATCGACGTACAGAACGGAGTCGCCGTCACTCGCGAGCAATGCGGTCCCGTCCGGGGCCCACGTAGGGCCGAACAGCGTTGGATCACCCGTTGCCAAGCGCCTCGCCCCCGAACCCTCCGGCGTCATCGTCCAGATCTCGCCCGGTCCGTCGCCCTGCCGGCGTTCGAAGGCCAACGTCGAGCCGTCAGGTGACCACGCGACTGCCGTTTCCCCTATCTCCGGGCTCGTTGTGAGGTTCTTGAGTTCCTCGCTCGCCAGGTCGTACATGAACAGGTCCCAGGTCGGCAAGGGGTTCTCGGGGGAACGGCTCGCCGAAAAGGCCAGCCGTTCGCCATCGGGAGACCACGTTGGAGACACGATGTCGGCGAATCCTCGGATGTCCAGGGACTGATCCCGCGACCCGTCCGGGCGGATCGTCCAGATCCGTGACTCGTCGTGTCCGAACCTGACGTATGCGATCAGGGAACCGTCGGGAGACCAGGAGGGGTCAACCGCGCCCACGCGATCCGGGGTGATTGCCCGAGGCTCACCTCCCGCGAGGGGCACGACGGCAAGGGTTCTGGCGCGCTCGCCTCCGAGGATCATCGCCACTTGCGTTCCGTCCGGGGAAACTGCGGGCTCGAACCCATCGGCAACGAGGACCCGCGACGAGGATCCGTCGATGGGCGCCACCAGGACCTCGAATGGGTGGCCGGCCTCTCGGACGAAAACGATGTCTCCGTTCAGAGGCCCTTGCGCAGGGATGGTGCCGCCGCCGCGGAACGCGTCTTCAAGGACGAGGAACCCGCCGGCGGTCGCGGCCAGGACGGCGACCGTGAGGGCCCCGGTTTGGACGCGACGGACGACGCCGCGGCGCGCCCGGCGGCGCCGGACCTCCTTCTCCACGTGGCCGAGATCGGGCGCCGCGGGGCGCGCCGCCCGCTCCAGTTCACGCGTCAGCAGGTCATCGAAGTTCGGCATGGTCGTTCGTCTCCTCGGGATCGGTCTCGCCGAGCGCGGTCGCGAGCGCGCGACGAGCTCGGAACAGGCAGGTCTTGACGGTGCCGGCGGAGACCTCCAGGGTCGCCGCCGTCTCATCTACGTCGAGGCCCAGGTAGTACCGCAGGACCGTGACTTCGCGCTGGCGCCGGGGAAGCGCCGCCAGCGCGTGTTCGATGTCGAGGCGGACCTCGAGATCGAGCGGTGCCGCTCGGGCGGCGTGGACGATCCGATCCCGCGCACGCCCCTCTGCTCGCAGCCTCCGCAGTCGGCTCTTCGAGAGGTTCACGGCCACGCGGGTGACCCAGGCTGCAAGGGAGTCGAAGTGTTCGCCCCTGTCGCTCCGCTCCCACGCTCGAGCGAGCGCCTCCTGCACGGCATCTTCGGCGGCTGCACTGCTGCCCGCGATCAGCGCCACGCCGGCAACGAGCCGCGGGTACCTTTCGGCCAGGAAGGTTCGGAGCTCGGCCTCGTCCAGAACGGTCGCCTCCATCACCTGTTCAGACGCACCAAGCGTCCCACGGGTTGACGCGACCGTGCCGGAAATCGTTAGCACTCTGGTGAAACGAGTGCTAGTACGCTTGATCGGATGGCCGAACAGCAACTGGGCGCGCGCAAGTCGGCGGTGCTCCGCGCACTGGTCGAGGAGTTCGTGCGCTCGGGCGAGCCCGTGGGCTCGGAGACGATCGCGGAGCACGCTGGCATCGGCGTGTCCTCGGCCACGATCCGCAACGAGATGGCGGCCCTGGAGGAGCTCGGCTACCTGTCGCATCCTCATACCTCGGCCGGTCGGATCCCGACCGACCTCGGCTACCGCCACTACGTCGACGCGCTGCCGGTCGGGGGCCGGCTCCGCGACGCCCAGCGCAGAGCGATCGCGGCGCACTTCGCCGAGGCGATCCTCGACCTCGAGGAGGTCCTCAAGGGCTCGGTTCAGCTGCTTTCCCGCCTCACCCAATACGCGGGGCTGGGAATGCCTCCGGGCGCCTCCGACGAGCCGATCGCCCGCCTCGAGCTGATCGACATGGGACCCACCGTCATGATCCTGGCCGTGGGGCAGCACGGCCGGGTCGACAAGCGTGTCCTCGACCGGCCAGAAGGCACCGACGCCACCCGCTTGTCCGACGCCGAACAACGGATGCAGGTGGTCCGAGGGCAGACCTACATCGACGCGCAGGCCATGCTCCTGAAGATGGCGGCCGGGGCCGACCCGGCCGAGCACGACATCATCCTGCACGTGGCCGACACGCTGCGGGCCGCCTCACAGGACCCCCGCTCCGGCCATGTCGTCGTCGGCGGTGTGGCGAACCTCGCCGATGAGACGCAGGCCTGGCGTCGCGAGACTCTCCGCCGACTGTTCGAGACCCTGGAACGCGAACAGGAGTTGGTGAAGGTCTTGCAGGACGTCTCGAGCACGACTGGCGACCTGTCGGTCACGATCGGGGGCGAGCATCCTCGAACCGGTGAATGGGAGGCCTCGATCGTGGCCTCCCCGTTCATGGCGGGCCATGAGACGGTGGGAACGATCGGCGTCGTGGGACCGACCCGGATGGACTACGTCTCCGCGATGGCGTCGGTGCGTGCCGTCGCCAAGCGACTGTCCGAGCTGGCGACCGAACTGGACGAGTAGGCATGGCCACCGTCCGCGACCTGTACGACATCTTGGGCATCGGCCGTGAGGCGTCCGCCGAGGAGATCCGCAAGGCGTATCGGAAGCTCGCCCGCGAGCTGCATCCGGACGTCAGCGACGATCCTGCTGCCGAGGAAAGGTTCAAGGAGGTGACCGGCGCCTACGAGATCCTCTCGGATCCGGACAGGCGGGCGCGCTACGACCGGTTCGGGGCGGTCGGGCCGGGCGGCGAGCCCTTCACGGATCTGCAGGACATCTTCGACATGTTCTTCGGTGGCTCCTTCGATCCGTTCGGAGGCACGCGGAGACGGCGGGGACGACGCTCGCCCACCCGCCGTGGTGAGGACCTGGCCGTGACGGTCAGGCTCTCGTTCGAGGAGGCCGCGTTCGGCGTCCGGCGAGAGATCGAGGTCGAGCGGCTCGCCGTGTGCGACCGTTGTCTGGGCAACGGCGCGGAGCCGGGGACCGCACCGATGGCGTGTCGAACGTGTGGCGGCACCGGCGAGGTTCAAGACGTGCGGCGGTCGGTGTTCGGCACCCTGATGACGAGCTCCCCCTGCAGGACCTGCGGCGGGACCGGGCAGGAGATCCCCGACAAGTGCGAGCGGTGCTTCGGAAGGGGCCGGATCCAGGAGCCCGCGATGGTCACGGTCGACATCCCGGCGGGCGTGGGTGACGGGATGGAGCTCCGCGTCGGGGGGAGCGGTCACGCGGGCGTGGCGGGCGGCCCGGCGGGCGAGCTCTACGTCGCCTTGCAGGTGGACCCCTCGTCCGCCTTCGAGCGACGAGGGCAGGATCTGTTCACCGTGCTCGACATCTCAACCACCCAGGCGGCGCTCGGCGCAACGGTGACGGTCTCCACGCTCGACGGCGACGAGACCGTGAAGGTCGATGCGGGCACCGAATCGGGGACCGTGGCCCGGCTTCGAGGCAAGGGCATCCCCAATCTCAACCGCCGAGGCCGCGGAGACCTTTACGTGACGCTGCATGTCGTGACACCGACCGAGCTTTCGCGGGACGAGCGCCAGCTGTACGAGCGCCTGGCCGAGCTGCGTGGGGAGGACCCGAGGCGCCCGGCCGACGGTTCCCTCCGTCGCCCGGAGTACTGAGCCCCACGGGAGGGGTACGCTGCGGGTCGCATGACCGATACCTCCTGCGTCTTCTGCAAGATCGCGGCTCGTGAGGTGCCCGCGGACATCCTTCGGGAAACGGATCGTGTCGTCGCCTTCCGCGATCTCAACCCGAAGGCACCCACGCACATCCTTTTCATACCGAAGGAGCACGTCGACTCGATCGCCGACATCGAGGACCGACACGGCGACATGCTCGCGGACGTGATGCAGTCGGCCACGCACCTGGCAAAGACCGAGGGCCTCGACGACGGTTGGCGAGTGGTGACCAACGTCGGCCCCGCTGCAGGCCAGACCGTGTTCCACCTGCACTTCCACCTTCTCGGAGGTCGGCAGATGGGCTGGCCCCCCGGCTAGGAGCCGGTAGAATCAACGGCGGCCGTCCACGTGGGCGGCCGCTGACGCTTCACGCGCTCACTTTCACGAGGAGGAACGGGGGTTCACCCCCGGGACACGAGCCACGTGGCGACCGCCACCACCCAAGTGAAGATCCTGGTCCCCGGCCATCAGTCGATGGTGGCATTGCTGGGCCAGCGCGATTCTTTCCTCAAGCTCATCGAGTCGGCGTTCGGCTCGGACATCCTCGTGCGCGGGAACGAGATCACCATCTCCGGCCCTCCCGATGAGGCCGAGCGGCTCGGACGGCTCTTCGAGGAGTTGCTGGTGTTGCTCGAGAAGGGGCACGACCTGTCCGAAGGGTCCGTCGGCCAAACGATCGCGCTGATCAAGGGTGAGCGCGCGCCGGAGGACGAAGGTCTCGAGCCGATACGACCGAGTGAGGTGCTGGGTGACAGGCTCCTCTCCGCCCGCGGCAAGAGCGTAACCCCGAAGACGATCGGTCAGAAGCGGTTCGTCGACGCGATCCGGGGGAGCACCCTCACGTTCGCCATCGGCCCCGCCGGCACCGGCAAGACCTATCTGGCCGTGGCGACGGCCGTACGGACGTTGCAGGAGCGACAGGTCTCACGGTTGATCCTCACACGGCCGGCCGTCGAGGCTGGGGAACGCCTCGGCTTCCTGCCCGGCACCCTCGTGGAGAAGATCGACCCGTACATGCGGCCGCTGTACGACGCCCTGTTCGAGATGACCGGGACCGACAGCCTTCCGCGCCTGATGGAGCGGGGTACGGTCGAGGTCGCCCCTCTGGCGTACCTGCGCGGGAGGACGCTCAATGACGCGTTCATCATCCTCGACGAGGCGCAGAATACGACCCCCGAGCAGATGAAGATGTTCCTGACCCGGATCGGGTTCGGATCCAAGGCGGTGGTGAACGGGGATGCCACGCAGGTGGATCTCCCGAGCGACCAGCGATCGGGGCTCCACGTGGTGGAGGAGATCCTGTCCGGGATCGAGGGGATCTCGTTCGTGCACCTTTCTGGGCGGGACGTGGTGCGGCACAAGATCGTCCAGGACATCGTCGAGGCGTACGCGCGGCTCGGGCAGCCGCGCCTCGGTGTCGAGGAGTCCGGCGATGCATGACGACGACCCCGGCGGGAAACCCCGGGTCCTCATCTCCAACCGCCAGGCCCAGCCGCTGGACGACGAGGCGCTCCTCACGCTCGCGCGCGAGACGCTCATCGGCGAGGGGCTGGTGGAGGCCGAGCTCTCGATCTCGTTCGTGGAGGACTCCGAGATCGAGGACCTGCACGTCCGCTACATGCACGAGCCCGGGCCTACCGACGTGCTCTCCTTCCCTCTCGACGGGGTGGACGGCGTCGGCATCCGGGTGTTGGGTGACGTAGTGATCGCGCCGGCCGTGGCGGGCCGCAACAATCCCGGCGATCCCGATGGGGAACTTCGACTCCTTCTCGTGCACGGGATCCTGCACCTGCTCGGATACGACCATGAGGACGACGAGGAGAAAGACGAGATGTGGTCCCGGCAGGAGCGCTACCTCGGAGTGGTGGCACCGTGACGTGGCTGTGGGTCGCGGTCGTCGCCCTCGTGGTGCTCGGTTCCCTCCTGGCGCTCTCCGAGGCCTCGCTCACGCGGATCACACGGGTCCGGGCGCTCGCGCTCCGCGAGGATGGCAGGCGAAACGCCGACCTCCTGGTGCAGATCCAGGAGGATCCGCCGCGGTACCTGAACTCCGTCTATCTGTCGGTGATGTTCGCCCAGAACGGGTCGGCGATCCTCGTCGCGATTCTCGCCGAGCGGCTCTTCGAGGGGAGTGGCGTCGGCGTCACGATCATGTCGGTCGCGTTCACGCTCCTGTACTTCGTGGTCGTGGAAGCGATGTCCAAGACGTTCGCGGTCCTGCATTCGGATCGTGTTGCGCTGGCGCTCGCGCCGCTGGCCTGGTTCCTCGGACGGCTTCTTGCCCATCCCACGCGGCTGCTCATCGGGATCGCCAACGTGCTGCTACCGGGCAAGGGCATGCGGGAGGGTCCTTTCGTGTCCGAGGGAGACATCCGCTCGATGGCCGAGGTCGGGTCCGAGGAGGGCTCGATCGACGAGGGCGAGAAACAGCTCATCCATTCGATCTTCGAGTTCGGGGACACGATCGTGCGCGAGGTGATGGTGCCACGCCCCGACATCATCGCGATCGAGCACGACCGCAAGCTCCGCGACGTGCAGGCGCTGGTGCTGGAGCACGGCATCTCCCGGATCCCCGTGTTCCGTGAGGACATGGACGACGTGGTGGGGATCGTCTTCGCGAAGGACGTGCTGAAGGCGCTGCATCAAGAGATGCACGACATGCCGCTCGCAGACGTCGTGCGCGACGCGCGCTTCGTCCCCGAGTCCAAGCGCGTGGCCGAGCTGCTGCGGGAGATGCAGAAGGAAAAATTCCACCTGGCGCTCGTCACCGATGAGCATGGTTCCGTCTCGGGGCTGGTCTCGCTCGAGGACCTGTTGGAGGAGTTGGTCGGCGACATCAGCGACGAGTACGACAAGGAAGAGCCCGAGCTCGTGCCCCTCGGCGACGGGGTGTTCCGGGTCTCCGGAAAGGCCTCGATCGACGACGTGAACGAGGTGCTCGCCGTAGAGCTTCCCGACGAGGAGTGGGACACGGTCGGGGGTTTGGTGCTGGACCTCTTCGGGCGGATCCCGAAGGGCGGCGAGCAGGTTGAGTTCCAGGGCCTCGGTTTCCGGGCTGAAGAGGTCATCGGCCGCCGCGTGGCAACGGTGGTCATCTCCCGGCTCCCGAACGGGAAGAGGGACATCGAGGAGCTCGATCCGTGACGTCCATCGAGCCGGAGCAGCTGGACGAGCTCGTCGCGGCCGCGCGCGAGATCAGGGAACGGGCCTACGCGCCCTACAGCGGGTTCCGGGTCGGCGCGGCCCTCCTGGCGGGCGGGAGGGTATTCGCAGCGGTGAACCTGGAAAACGCGAGCTATCCGTTGTCCGCGTGCGCCGAGCGGAACGCTGTGGCGATGGCCGTGGCGGGAGGCGCCACGGACGTCCGAGCCGTTGCGGTCGTGACCGATGCCGATGCGCCCACGCCGCCATGCGGGGGCTGTCGGCAGGTGCTGATGGAGTTCGGGAACGGGATGGCGGTGATCGCTGAGTCCGCCGACGGCTCCGTTCGGAAGCTCTGGGCCCTGGCGGACCTGTTGCCGGATGCGTTCGGCCCGGCGGATCTTGACCGATGAGCAACTTCCGTTCGGGCGTGGTCGCGATCGTCGGGCGCCCGAACGTCGGGAAGTCGACGCTCGTGAACGCACTGGTCGGTCAGAAGATCGCGATAGTCTCGGACAAACCGCAGACCACGCGCCGTGATCTGCGCGCGATCTGGACCACGGACGCGGTACAGGTGGTCTTCACCGACACGCCCGGCTTCCACAAACCCCGGACGCTCCTCGGCGCCCGGCTGAACGACCGAGTCGGTGACGCGGTGGCGGGTGTGGATGTGGTGCTGCATGTCGTCGACGCGGCGGCGGGCATCGGCCGCGGCGACACGTTCGTGTACGAGCGACAGGTGGTATCGGCCGGGTCCCCGCGCATCTGCGTCGTGAACAAGGTCGATGCCGTTCGTGGACGCGATGAGGTGCGGCAGCTCGCGTTGGCCCAAGAGATCGGCGACTACGACGAAATCGTGCCGGTCTCCGCCCGCGACGGGAAAGGGATCGGGCTGCTCCGGGAGCTGGTGGTCGAACGGATGCCTGCCGGTCCGGCGCTGTACCCGCTGGCCGAGTCGACGGATCAGCCGTTGGATGTGCGACTGGCGGAGCTGGTGCGCGAACAGGCTCTCTCTGTCACCCATCAGGAGGTACCCCACTCGATCGCGGTGGTGGTCGAGGAGATCGAGCGCGAGGGTGAGCTGACGAAGGTGCATGCGACCGTTGTGGTTGAGCGTGATTCACAGAAGGGGATAGTGATCGGTAAGGGCGGTCGAACGCTTGGACGGATCGGCGCGCGAGCCCGCGAGCACATGGAGCTGATGCTCGGCACGAAGGTCTACCTCGACCTTCGGGTCAAGGTCGTGAAGGAGTGGCAGCGCGATCCGAAGGCCCTGGAGCGCCTGGGCTTCTGACCGGCCGCGTCTCGAGCCCAACGCCGTCTCGGGTTCGGAGTGCTCCGTCGCGGTGCTCCCAGCGGATACGCGCGAGCGCCACGATCCGCCCGTCGAATCGCGCAGCGCTCGTGATCACACCGGCTGGCTCGTCATTCGACATCACCTCGTCTCCCGCCGCCAGCGGGCCGTCGCCCCCGAGCGGTAGCAGCAGTCGCCGGGGATGACCGAGGTTCCGGACCTTCGCGACGGCCTCTTGCCCGAGGAAGCAGCCCTTGTCGAACGCGACAACATGCTGCAGCCCGCTTTCCTGCGGCAGGTCCCCGTCTGCGGTGTCCACCCCGACCCTCGGGATCGCCGTCGCCACGCGCCACGCCTCCACGGCCTCACCTGTCGCTTGCGCGAACGACTCGGCGAACGAGGCCGCCAGGCGATCGTGATCCCGCGCGTGCGCCATCACGTCGGCGCCGGCGCCGAGCGCCGATGGGATCGATTCGACGGTCCCCGGAGGATCCGGCACGTCGCTCGTGCCCGGGAAGGCGAAGATCGCGAAGTCACCGCTTCGATCGTGGATCTGCACGTCGGAGGACAGGACGTACGTGGAGAGCAGGCCATCGATCGGTCGCGGTTCCGTCGGATCTTGGACCAGCAGGAGTTTGTCGAACGGCATGGCCACCGTGAACGATGCGCGCACGCCACCCGTAGGCGCCAGGAACAGGGACCGGCGGGCCTCACCCTGCGCCAGGCCGTCGATGTCGGCCGAGACGATGTCGTTCAGCCATGTGAACGCGTCGGTCCCCGAGACCGCGATCGTCCGCCACGAGGAGAGGTCGACGAACGCCTTGCCGGCCGTGAGGGCTTCGGGACCCACCTGCGCGCCCGTCATGCCATCAGCTGACGACGGCGGTGCCCGTCATCTGCGGGTGATACGTGCAGCTGATCGCGTACGCGCCGGCGTCCACTCCTTCCAGTGACGCCGTGCCGTTCGCGCCGGCGGGCAGATCCATGTCAACGTCCGTGCCGGCGATCGTGAACGTGTGCGGCGCCGCGCCCGTGTTCTCCAGGGTGATAGACGCGCCCGAGGCTGCACCGATGCAGGCGGGCTGGAACTCGAAATCGGCGAGAGCGACCGAGCTCGCAGGCTCCGGCTCGGTGCAGGAGGGATCGGGTTCGGCGTCGCTCCCGCAGGCGCCGGCGAGCAGGAAGGCGGCCATCGCAAGGGTTCGGATCGCGGTTCGCATCGATCCAGCCTAGCGCGACGTCTGAGAAACTCGCCCGATGCTGCGCGGCGAACGAATGACACTTCGCGCAATGGAGCGTGGCGACCTTCCGTTCCTGCATGCCCTGGTGAACGACCTGGACACGCAGTGGCTCGTGAGCGAGCATCCGCCGGTCCCATGTCGCTGGCAACGATGGAAGCCGAGTTCGATCGTGCCTCGAGGTCGGGGATTGGGATCGGACGTGGGCGCACGTTGCTCGACTATTGCTTCCGAGTCCGTCGACATGCACAAGGTGGCGCTCGAGTCGCTGGCGACCAACGAGGCCGGGCTCGCCACGTGGAAGTCCTGCGGCTTCGTGCAGGAAGCGCGGCTCCGTGAGCATGCCTGGTAGGAGGGCATGTACGTTGACATGGTCCACATGGGGATCCTCCGTTCGGAGTGGGCGGCGCGCCGCGACTGAGCGATCGGTCCCGTCTTGAGACACGGGTACCATTGCCTGCGTGGCGCAACCTGCAGAGATCCAGCCGCGAAGCTCGGTCCGGGAACAGTTCACGGCGAGCGACGCCGTGCGCCTGGTGGGGAGGACCGTCGCGGTGGATGCCGTCGGGCTGGAGGCTCGAGCTACCTCGCTGGCGACACGCTCCATCAAGCGGGAAGCGAAGCTCTGGGCGCTGGACCTGGTGATCCGGTGCATCGACCTCACGACGCTCGAAGGCACCGACACAGTGGGCAAGATCGTGGCCATGTGCGCAAAGGCTGTGCGGCCCGACCCGGGTGATCCGTCGATCCCGTCGGTAGCCGCCGTGTGCCTCTACCCGCAGCTCGTGCCGGTCGCCGTGCGACAGCTGAACGGGACCGGAGTCAAGGTGGCGAGTGTCGCCGGTGGCTTCCCGGCAGGACTCGGACCGCTCGACACTCGCCTGCACGAGATCGCCGACGTGGTCGCGCAGGGCGCCGACGAGGTCGACATCGTGCTGAACAGGTCCTTGTTCCTGGGCGGGCGGTACGCGGAGGCGTTCGAGGAGCTCGTAGCCGCGCGAGAGGCCGCCGGCGACGTGTACCTCAAGACGATCCTCGAGGTGGGGGAGCTCGGCTCGTACGACCGCATCCGGCAGGCGAGCGTGCTCGCGATGGCGGCCGGGACCGACTTCATCAAGACCTCAACCGGCAAGATCGGGACGAGCGCGACGCTCCCTGCCGCGCTCTGCATGATGGAGGCCGCCCGGGACTTCCATCGCGACACGGGTCGGATGGTGGGTATCAAGGTGGCCGGCGGCGTACGCGCGTCGAAGCAGGCGATCCAATATCTGGTGCTCGTGCACGAGACGCTCGGCGAAGACTGGATGACGCCCGACCGATTCCGTATCGGCGCGTCGTCGTTGCTGAACGACGTTCTGATGCAGATCCAGAAGGAGCGCACAGGGCGCTACTCTGGACCGGACTACTTCACGGCTGACTGAGATGACCGATATCGAGCGGGCCGCCGCCACCACGTTGACACCGAGACCGTCCTGGGACTACGCGCCGGCGCCCGAGTCCACAGACATCGTTCGACTGCAAGACAGTTACGGCTTGTTCGTGGGCGGGGAGTTCGTAGAGCCGAAGAGCGGCAAGCGCTTCACGACGATCAACCCGGCCACCGAGGAGCCGCTCGCCGAGATCGCGGAAGCCGGGCCCGAGGACGTCGCGCTCGCGGTCGAGGCTGCGCGCTCGGCGCACGACCAGGTCTGGAGGGACCTGTCTGGCGCCGAGCGCGCGAAATACCTGTATCGGATCGCCCGCCAGCTGCAGGAGCGCGCACGTGAATTCGCCGTGCTGGAGACCATGAACGGGGGCAAGCCCATCAAGGAATCGCGGGACGTCGACCTGCCGCTCGCGGCCGCCCACTTCTTCTATTACGCGGGTTGGGCTGACAAGCTCGAGTACGCGTTCCCGGGCCGCTCTCCCGGGCCGATCGGCGTGGCGGGACAGATCATCCCGTGGAACTTCCCGATGCTGATGGCGGCGTGGAAGCTGGCCCCCGCGCTTGCGACGGGCAACACCGCCGTGTTGAAGCCCGCGGAGACCACGCCGCTCACCGCGTTGCTCCTCGCCGAGGTGATCCAGGAGGCAGAGCTGCCTCCGGGCACCATCAACATCATCACGGGGGCGGGGGAGACGGGTGCTGCGCTCGTCGAGTCTGGAGTTGACAAGGTGGCGTTCACCGGGTCGACGGACGTCGGCAAGCGGATCCGGCGCGCCACGGCAGGCACGGCCAAGCGCCTCACCTTGGAGCTGGGTGGTAAGGCGGCGAACATCGTCTTCGACGACGCACCGCTCGACCAGGCGGTCGAGGGCGTCATCAACGGGATCTTCTTCAATCAGGGCCACGTCTGTTGCGCCGGCTCGCGTCTGCTGGTGCAGGAGCCGGTGTTCG
>Ga0299913_10003099_pt1 | contig 13459 bp, 8 predicted proteins | sample RVTome_9_FD_201360 | JGI IMG/M metagenome (GOLD analysis project Ga0299913, IMG submission 201360) | Soil microbial communities from uranium-contaminated site in the Upper Colorado River Basin, Wyoming, United States - RVT155D38 (version 2) ... | reverse complement strand
GGAGGGGGCGGCCCGGGGGCCCTGAGCCGGCCTCCTCATCCGGAGGACACAGCCCTCCGCGCGCCGGTTCGGCCGGCCAGCTCGACCGCCAGCTCGACCGCCTTCCGCATGCTCGACGCGTCCGCCCTGCCACTCCCCGCGATGTCGAAGGCGGTCCCGTGATCGGGGGAGGTCCGGGGAAACGGCAGCCCGAGGGTGACGTTCACCGCCCGGCCGAACGCCGCCACCTTGATCGCGGTCATGCCGACGTCGTGATACGGCGCCAGCACGGCGTCGAACTCGCCCCGCATCGCCCGCACGAACACGGTGTCAGCCGGCAGCGGCCCCGCGGCCCCCAGCGCCTCGGCGGCCGGACCCAGCACCCGGATCTCCTCGTCGCCGAACAGGCCCGACTCGCCGGCGTGCGGGTTCACGGCGCAGAGCGCGAGACGGGGGTGCTCGATGCCCCACCACTCCACCAGGCCGCGCTCGGTGATGCGCCCGGTCCGGACCACCCGGTCCTGGGTGAGCAGGGCCGGCACGTCGCGGAACGGCACGTGGGTCGTCACCAGCACCACCCGCAGCTCGTCGGCCGCGAGCATCATCGCGACGTCCACGTCGCCGGCGAGGTGCGCCAGCCACTCGGTGTGTCCCGGCCAGGGGAAGCCCGCGAGATGGAGGGCGTGCTTCTGCGCGGGCGCGGTGACGATCGCGTCCACCTCGCCCGCGAGCGCGAGCCGAACCGCGGTCTGCACGGCGTGACCGGTGAGCCGCCCGGCCCGGATGGCGCGGGCGCGATCCGCCGGCGCCTCGCCGCTCCCCAGTCCCCACGCGCCGACCGGCACGCGGCGGGGGGCCGCGATCCCGGCGATCTGGTCCTCCGCTCCCACCAGCGTCACCTCGGCCTCGAGCGGCGTCTCCAGCGCCCGCGCCGTGATCTCCGGGCCGATGCCTCGCGGGTCCCCGAGGGTGATCGCGATGCGGGGCCGCGACCCCGCCCCCCCGCTCAGCTCCGGATCTCCACGTACGTCGTCTTCCGCAGCTGGTCGATGTAGCGGCGGATGGCGAGCTCCTGCCCCAGCTGCTGGCGGATCCGGTCCTTCACGTCCTCGTAGCGAACCTCGCCCTGCGAGCGGCGGCCGGTCACCTGGAGCACGACGAACTGGTCGCGGTCGCCGGCGCCCTTCAGGGTGAAGATCGGCACGACGGCCCCGGAGTCCGCCCCCGCGATGGCGGCGCCGTACGCCTCCGGCAGCTTGTCCGCCGGGACGTTCTCCGCCTCCCGCTCGCCGCCGGAGGGATCGTGATGAATGCGCTGCAGCGAGTCGAACGACGCGCCGCTCGCCACCGCCTGGTGGATCCGGCTCGCCAGGGCGCGCGCGCTGTCCACGTTCGCCGAGTCGAGCTCCGGGATGAGGAGGATGTGGCGGGCCTGGACCTCGGCGGGCTGGGTGCGCTCGACCTGGATGATGTGGTAGCCGAACGGCGACTCCACCGGATCGGAGACCACCCCGGGCTTGAGGGCGAAGGCGACCCGCTCGAACTCGGGCACCATCACGCCCCGGCGGAACCAGTTGAGCGAGCCGCCCTGCTCCCGCGAGCCGGGGTCTTGGGAGAACCGGCGCGCGGCGGTGGCGAAGTCCGCCCCCTGGCGCAGCTCGAGCACGATCGAGTCGGCCTGCGCCCGGGCCCGCGCCCTGGCCGCGGGCCTCGCCTTCGGGGCGATCACGATCTGGCGGAAGGAGATCGTGGCCGGCCGCGAGCCGAGATTCCCCTTCTGCTCGTCGAAGAACTTCCGCATCTCCTGCTCGGTCGGCTGCACCGGCTTGAGCTTGCCGGCGCTCCGCAGCCCGTCGATGAGCCGGTTCTGCAGCGCCGCCCGCCGCTGCTGGTCGGTGAGCCAGCGGCGGTACTCCTCGGGCGTCTGGAAGCCCGCCTTCTTGAGCTCGTTGGTGTAGTCCACTTCCGAGGTGAAGTTGCCGCGCACCTTGCGCACCTGCTGCTCGACGCCGTCGGCGATCTCCTGGTCGGTGACCTGGATGGTGGTGTCGCGCGAGGCCTGCTGCACCAGCAGCTCCTCGTTCACGATGGACGTCACCACCTCGCGCCGGACCGCCTCGAGCTGCTTGGGGTCGGTTGGAAGCTGGACCCCCTGGGCCTGCCGGCTGAACAGCTCCTCGTCCACCTGGGACGCGAGCACCGGGCGGTTGCCCACCACGGCGACGACCCGGTCCACCACCACGACCGAGTCGCCGGCGAGCAGCGGACCACCGGGGGCGGCCGTGTCCGGCGCGCCGGCGGCGGCGGGCATCCCGACGGCGGGCACCCCGGCGGCGGTGTCCGCGGTGGCCGTCGAGTCTTGCGCAGCGGCCATCCCGGCGGGCATCAGGATGCTCGCCAGGAGACAGATCCGGCCCGGCCGGGCAGCTCGCGCCAGTCGCATCGTTCCTCCTTCTACGGACGAGCCGCGGTGTCGGGTGCCGCGCCGGGCGCCGCGCCGGGCGCTCCCTGCCCCGGCTGCCTTGGCTGTCCCGGATCCCCGGAGACCGGAGGGCCCCCCGGCGCCGGCCGGAGTGCGCCCGGCGCTCCCGGCGCCTGGGGAGTGGAATCCGGCCCCGCGAGCTCCTTCGCGAGCTCCACCGACCGGTTGAGGCCGGCGTTGTCCAGCCGCGCGGGCAGCCGACTGCGGAGCACCGCCGCCAGCGCCGCGGGGATCGGGCGAAGCCGGCTCTTCCCGTCGGCCAGCCGATCGAGGTAGGCCTCGACCTTGCCGCCGGCCACCGCCGAGCGCTGGGCGGCCGGCACGCTCTCGTCGGTCAGGTCCGGCGAGTCGAGCCCCATCTCCCGCCGCAGGGTGTCGAGCTGCGCGAGGTACCGGCCCCTGAGGTCGCCCCACTCCTCCGCCGTGATCCGGATCCCGCCCGCCTCGGCGTCGCGCAGCAGCAGCGTGTTCTGCGCCAGTGCCGTCGCGAACTGATGGAGCGCGGAGTCGTCGGCGGAGCGCAGCTGGGCGGAGTACTGCGGGGGCAGCGCGTTCACCCAGCGGAGGAAGTCCCGGGTGGTGAACGCGCCGCCGGTGAACCGGACCAGCGGCTTGGCGGACTTGGCGGCCGCCGCCGGGTCGCTCGCCGCGGCGCGCATGAGGGTGGGGGCGTCGCTCACGACCTTCACCTCGTTGGCGCTGGCCAGACTGTCCATGTACATGGAGTCGAGCCGCATGCCCGCCTGCGTGACGAGGTGGTCGCCCAGCCGCCCCCGCACCTCGTCCAGACCCGGCCGCCGGAGGATGTGATACCCGTAGGGCGTCTCCACGATGCCGCTGGTCTCCCCCGGGTCCAGCGCCCAGGCGGCGCTGTCGAACGGGGCCACGAAGCGGCCGCGGGGGCCCAGCGGCAGGTAGCCGCTGTCGCCCTTGCTGCCGGGATCCTCGGAGAGCTGCGATGCGAGCTGGCCGAACGCGGCTCCTTTCCGCAGCCGGTCGAGCGCGGACTCGGCGCGCTTGCGCTTGGCCCGCCGGGTGGTGTCGTCGGCGTTCGACCGGGCGGCGAACAGGATGTGCTGAAAGAGCCGCTGGTCGCTTCGGCGGTACAGGCTGTCCACCGCGGTCGGGGGCATCGCGCTGCGGCGGGCCATCAGGGTGTCGTGCCAGCGAGTTCCCTTGATCTCCGCCAGCTCGGGCCAGACCGCCTCCGCCACGCTGGCCGAATCGACCGGCAGCGCCCCGCGCACGACCGCCTCCGCCAGGAGCGAGTAGTCGATCCACACGTTGGCCACCTGCTCGGCGGCCTCGCGGGTGTACCGAAGCCCCTTGGCCGAGGTCATGATCTGCGCCAGCCGCTCGGCCGACAGCTCGCGTCCGGCGGCCTCCGCGGCGGTCTCGGCGTGCGCGGTGAAGAGGCTTCTCGCCTGGTCGCACCCCGTGAGACTGCCGCTCAGCGCGAGCGCGGGGACGACCACACGGGCGAATACCGCAAATCGACTCATGATCTCTCCAGTGGCGTAGCGTAGGGCTCTGCTAGTCCGCGGTGCGCTGCAACGCCCGCACCAGCGCGGGTACGATCGGCTCGCCGCCGAGGCGCTCGAGCCGGAGCGAGAGCGGCACCGTGCGGCGCACTTCCGCCGCCAGCTGCACGTCGTCCAGCGCCGATGTGAGCCCGGTGAGCCTGGGCTGGGTGCCCTGGCGGAAGGTGAGCCGTGCCTCGTCTCCCCGCACCAGCACGTGCTGCAGGCCGAGCGCCGCCCCCTGGACGCGGAGATGCGCCATGTGGAGCAGGGTCTCGGCCTCGGCCGGGAGGGGCCCGAAGCGCTCGCGGAGTTCGTCTCGCAGAGCGTCAATTTCACCCGGTGCGAGCGCCCGCGCCAGTCGGCGGTACAGGTCGAGCTTGACGTCGTCGTCCGGAACGTAGCCGTCGGGCAGGTGCGCCGGACGGTCCAGCACCACGTCGGGCGGGGCGGGTTGCTCGGTCACCCCCTGGCCCCGGAGGCTCCGGACGGTCTCCTCCAGCCAGCGCATGTACAGGTCGAAGCCCACCGCCTGCGCGTGCCCCGACTGCTCCGCGCCGAGCAGGTTCCCCGCCCCGCGCAGCTCCAGGTCCTTGAGCGCGATCCGGTACCCGGCCCCGAGGTCGGTGTGGTGCTCCAGCACCCGCAGGCGCTCCTCGGCGTCGGCGTCGATCGCGTCGGGGACCAGCAGGTAGCAGTACGCCCGCCGGTGACTCCGGCCCACCCGGCCCCGGAGCTGATAGAGCTGGGCCAGGCCGAAGCGGTGCGCGTCGTGGACCACCATCGTGTTCGCGTTGGGCACGTCGAGCCCGGACTCCACGATCATGGTGGAGACGAGGATGTCCACCTCACCCGACACGAACCCGCGCATCACCGTCTCCAGGTCGTCGGCGGGCATCTGCCCGTGGGCCACCCCGACCCGCGCCCTGGGCGCCAGGGCCCGCACCCGCGCGGCGATTGTCTCGATCGTCTCGATCCGGTTGTGCACCACGAAGACCTGCCCGCCCCGGTCGATCTCCCGCGCGAACGCCTCCTCGAGCAGGCCGTCGTCCCACGGCTCCACGAACGTCAGGATGGGCGAGCGGTCGCGGGGCGCGGTCTCGATGAGGGTGAGGTCCCGGAGGCCGGCGAGGGAGAGGTGCAGCGTCCGCGGGATGGGCGTGGCGGTCAGCGTGAGCACGTCCACCGCGAGCCGGAGCGCCTTGAGCCGCTCCTTGTGCTTCACCCCGAAGCGGTGCTCCTCGTCCACCACCAGCAGGCCGAGATCCTTGAACGCCACGTCCCTGGAGAGCAGCCGGTGGGTGCCGATCACGATGTCGGTGGAGCCGTCGGCCAGCCGCGCCAGCGCGGCCTTCTGCTCCTTCGGGGTCCGGAAGCGGGAGAGGACCTCGATCTTCACCGGGAAGTCGGCCAGCCGCTCGGTGAACGTGCGGCCGTGCTGCTCGGCCAGGATGGTGGTCGGGACGAGCACGGCCACCTGCTTGCCGCCCTGCACCGCCTTGAAGGCGGCCCGCACCGCGATCTCGGTCTTGCCGTAGCCCACGTCTCCCACCAGCAGCCGGTCCATCGGGAGCGGCCGCTCCATGTCGGTCTTCACCTCCTCGGTCGCCGTCCGCTGGTCGGGCGTATCCTCGTAGAGGAAGCTGCTCTCCAGCTCGCGCTGCCACCTGGTGTCGGGGGGAAAGGCGTAGCCGGCGGAGACCGAGCGCCGGGCGTAGAGGTCGAGGAGCTCCGCGGCCATGTGCTTGATCGCCTGCCGGGTGCGCTCCCGCACCCGCTGCCACGACGTCCCGCCGAGCCGGTGGATCCGGGGCGGCGGCCGATCGCCGTCCTCGCCCGCCGCCCGGTAGCGCTCGAGCTGGTCGAGGCGGTACAGCGGCACGTTGAGCCGGTCGCCGCCCTCGTACTCCACGATCGCGACCTCGAGGGTGGACTCGCCCACCATGATGGTCTGGATGCCGCGGTAGATCCCGATCCCGTGGTCGAGGTGCACGACGTAATCGCCCACCGTGAGCGCGCCGGTGGCGAGCGAGGGCGCCGCCTGCCGGTAGCGCCGGGGCCGCCGCAGGCGGCGGGCCCGGCGGAAGATCTCGTGGTCGGTGAGCACCCGGAGCGACGGCATCACGAACCCGCCGTCCAGGGCGCCGATCGCGAGCGTGGCCCGCCCGGCGCCGCGGCCCCCCTCGTCCAGCAGCTCGTCCAGGCGCTCCAGCTGCCCTTCGTTGTCGCAGAGGATCAGGGTCGGCGGCGGGCCGCCGAGGAGCCCGCGCAGCCGGTTCAGGTCCCGGTCCACCTTCTCGGGCGGGAAGAAGCCGAACTGCAGATCGGCCGTGTCCTCGCGCAGGGTGAGTCGGGGGAACGCCTCGAGCCGGGCGCGCCACGCCGCGGGCTGCTCCAGGATCGCGTCCCGCCGCGGCACGTCCTCACCCAGGCGCCGGGCGACCTCCAGGTGGTGCTCCGCCTCGCTCCAGGCGCGCTCCACCTCGTCGGCGTCGGCTCCGGCGGTCTCCTGAATGATGAAGGTGTCGCCCGGCAGCAGCTCGAGCAGCGTCATCCGCGAGGGGGCGGGCCCCGCATCGCCGTCGTCGGTGAGCGCGCGGGTGCTGACCGGCAGGACGGTCACCTCCTCCAGCGCCTGCAGCGAGCGCTGGGTCGTGAGGTCGAAGCCGCGGATGGAGGTGACGTCGTCCCCCCACCACTCGAGCCGGGCGGGGACCGCCATCCCGAATCCGTAGACGTCCAGGATGCCGCCCCGCACGCTGAACTCGGCCACCTCGGTGACCGTCCCGACGCGGCGGTAGCCCATCGCCTCCAGCGCTGCGGCCACGCTCGAGGGCGGCCGGCGGTCGCCGGGTACGAGCCGCAGCCGGAGCCGCTCCAGGGCGGCGGGTACCAGCGTGCGCTCCGCCGTCGCTCGCGCCGTGGTCACCACGATCCGCACCTGGCCCCGGAGGAGCGCCTCGAGCGTCTCGGCCCGCTCGCCGGCGATCTCGTAGTGCGGCTCCTCTTCGCCCAGCGCCTCGCGCTGGGGGTAGAGCGCGACGGGCCCGTCGATCAGGAGCGCGAGGTCGGTGAGCCACCGCTCCGCCTCGCCGGGCGTCGTGGCGACCACCACCACCTGCCGTTGGGGATGGTTCTTCGCCACCCACGCGGCGAGCACGCTCCCGCTGGAGCCCGCCAGCCCGCCCAGCCGGAGGGTGACGCCCCGGGCGGGCAGACGCTCGGCGAGATCCACGGTCGCCGGCGCGCGCGCGAAGGCGTCCATCACCGGCCGGAGCTTCACCGCTGCCGCCTCCACACGCTCGCGAGGCCGAGCTCGCCCAGGCCGAGCAGCAGCGCGGCGAGCAGCAGCGGCCCGCGGAAGTCCGCCATCGCGCCGGCCGCGAAGACGAGGTCCGCGCTCTCCTCCAGCGGCGCCACCCGCGCGCCCTTCCAGAGTCGCTGGACCTGGTCGTCAGGGGCCGGCGCCAGCAGCGACTCCCGCGGGTCGAGGTTGACGCCGATGGCGCCGAGCGTGTCCCCGTCCGCCACGAGGTAGTAGGCGCCGACGTCCGCCGGCCGGAACGAGCCCCCGCCCTCGACCTGCCACTCGCGCTCCCCCTGCCGCACCCCGGTGGCGAGGTCCGGCAGCGGCAGCGCGTCGCCCGGCGCCCCCTGCGCGATGCGCACCTCGCCCCGCGCGAGGCGGTTGAGCAGGAGATCCATGAACGGCATGAACCCGGCCGCGAGCGGCAGCTCGGTCCACGCCGGCTCGAGCCGGCTGCCGAGCAGCACCACGTCCCCGCTCCGGACGATCCACGGCTCGCCCGCGACCGTCGCCAGCACACCGGTGCGCCCGCTGCCGGTGGGCTGGAGCACGTAGCGGCGGGTCACCCGCACCCGACCCACGACGGGGCCGCTGTCGGTGGTGGCCGGCGCGATCGAGAGCCGGGCGTAGCTCCAGCCGACCGCACGGGCCGCGAGCGCCCGGTTGAGCGCGCCGAGCGCGGCGGGATCGTCGGGCGGCTGCACGACCGAGCTGCCGCGCCCGAGCCGCCCGACGGTCACCTCGTCGCCCCGCGCGATCCGCCGGTTGGCCACGAGCACCTCGCAGGCGGCCGCCACGTGCCTCGCGGCCGTGTCCCACGCCACCCGCGCGACGGGTGCCACCCGCACGACCCCGGCCCGGCGGTCGTCGGCGCGCAGCTCGTCGGGCGCGAGCTCCGCCGCCAGCGTCCACCACCCGCTCGGCGCCCCCGGGATGCCGAGGGTCACCGACGTGCCCGCGCGCCCCAGCGCCTGTCGCGCCGGCCGGTCACCCAGTCGCGCCGTGAGCGCCACCGCGAGCCCGGAGTCGCCGTTCAGCGTGAGGCCCACCCGCCCGCCGTCGCTCGACCACGGCTGGGCGCCGGTCTCCAGCCGGGCGATCCCCACGTTGGGCGGCGGCGGCGCGTCGGGACGCCCCACCAGAAGCGGCAGGCCGGGCTCCGCGGGCGAGACCGCGCTCGCCTGCAGATCGCTCAGGAGCACGATCTCGCCGGGTCGCGCCTCGGACCCGAGGACGTCGCGGGCGAGCGCCAGCGCCGCGCCGAGATCGAGCCGCTGCGGCGAGACCTCGAGCGCGTCGAGCTGCGCCTGGATCGCCGAAGGGTCGCCGCGCTGCGGCACGGCGTCGGCGGTCAGGAGCCAGAGCGCGTCGTCCGGCGTGGCGCGTGCGACCACCGCCCGCGCGGCGGCCCGGAGCTGCGCCAGCCTCGGCGCGCCCCCGACGACCGCGCCGCTGCTGGGGGAGTTGTCCACGATCAGCACCAGCGCGCTCGGGGCGTGGCCGGGCACGCCGCGCACCGGCGCCATCGGCCCCGCCGCCGCGAGCACCAGCGCGACGATCAGCAGCGTGCGCACCAGCAGGAGCAGCAGGTTCTGGAGCTTGAGCCGGCGCTGGTGCTCGCGCGTGGCCGTGATCAGGTAACGGACCGCGGGGAAGACCACGGTGGGGGGCTCGCGGCGCGCGAGCAGGTGGAGCAGAACCGGGATCCCTGCCGCTGCGAGCCCGGCCAGGACCCAGGGGTGGAGGAAGCCGATCATCCCGCGCGTGCGTCGGACGCCAGGGCCTGTCGCAGGGCCGTGCCGAAGGGCGTGTCGGTGGTGACCCGGTGATAGCGGATGCCGTGGCGCCGGCAGGCGAGCCGCCACTCGCCCACCACGTGCCGCACCGTCTCGCGGTAGGCGCCGGCCCAGTCGCGCGGCCGCAGCACGACCGCGGCCCGGGTCTCGGGGTCCTCGAAGCGGGCCTCCGCCGGCCCGCCGAGGTTGAGCTCGCCCGGGTCCATCACGTGGAGCACCAGCACCTGGTGGCCCCGATGGCGGAGGAACCGCAGCGCCTTCAGGGCGAGGTCGCGATCGAGGAGCAGGTCGGAGACGAAGACGACCAGCCCCCGGCGGCGGAGCTGATCCACGACCCGCCGGAGCGCCGGCTCGGCCGCCGTGCCCTGCCCGGCCTCGAGCCCTGCGAGGACCTGCACCAGCTGTCGCCAGTGGCTGAGCCGGGCACGCGGCGGCAGCACGGCGCGCACCTCGTCGTCGAACGCGATGAGGCCGGTGGCGTCCCGCTGGCGAAGGAGGATGAGCGCGAGGGCGGCGATGAGGCGCTGGGCGTAGGCGAGCTTGGGCAGGACGGCGTCGGGGTCGCCGGTCCACGCCATGGAGCGGCTGACGTCGCAGACCACCATCGCGCGCAGGTTGGTCTCCTCCTCGAACTGCTTCACGTACAGCCGGTCGTTGCGCCCCAGGATCTTCCAGTCCACGTAGCGCAGCTCGTCCCCGGGCTGGTACATCCGGTGCTCCGCGAACTCCACCGAGAACCCCCGGCGCGGGGAGCGGTGCATGCCGGTGAGGAAGCCTTCGACCACCCCCTCGGTGACCACCTCGATCCCGCCCAGCCTGGAGACGTCCAGCGGGTCGAGGAGGTCGAGGCGGTCGAGCCTGGTCATGAGGGGCGCAACGTATCGGGGTTGTCGGTGACTGGCAACGTCGGGCGGCCGGGGCACGGTGTCCGGCGGGGGTGACGGGGCGAGCCGCGAGCAAGCCCGACCCGATTCCGCCAACATCATACCCATCCGTATCTTAACGCCCCGGTCCGCGATGGCACGCCGCCTGCTCCCAAGCCGCCGCTCGCTCGGAGTGTCCGGAGGAACCATGTTCGTCACGCTGGGTTGGATGCTGCTCGTCGGCGTCCCACCCTCCAGTCCCACCGCCATCGACAGCGCCATCCACGCGCCGGCCCGACGCAGCGTCGAGCGGGCGCGGGTGTCGGTGTGGGCCGACCGGGAGGACCCCTTTCGCCGGGGAGACGCCGCGCGCGTCTACCTGAGCGCCGAGCGTGCCGCCCACGTGGCCGTGTTCCGGGTGGACACCGACGGCAGGATCGGGGTGCTCTTCCCCCGTGAGCCGTGGGGTGACACCTACGTGCGCGGGGGCCGCCAGCTCGAGGTGACCGGCGGCCGGGGCGGACGCGCCTTCATCGTGGATGATGACCCCGGCATCGGTTATCTATTCGCGGTCGCCTCGCCGGACCCGCTGGACTTCGAGGAGATCGCCCGCCGGGACCACTGGGACTACCGCGCCATCGCGGGCGGCCGCATCCGCGGCGATCCCTACGTGGCGCTCGCCGACCTCGCGGAGCGCCTCGCACCGGGCGGCGACTACGATTACGACATCAACCCCTACTACGTGGAGCGTCGGTACGACTATCCGCGGTTCGTCTGCTACGACTGCCACGCCTACGCCAAGTACGACGAGTGGGACCCCTACCGGCGCGCCTGCGCCAGGTTCCGCGTCGTGATCTACGACGATCCCCGCTACTACCCGTACCGCTCGGGCCGGGGCCGGACCGTGGTGATCCCGCGCCCCCACCGACCGGGCCCGCGCTACGTGTTTCGCGACGCCGACCCGCGGCGCGAGTACGTCACCCGCGCGAAGGGAAGCCCGGGCGCCGAGTATCGCCGCCGGGAGGAGACCGGGCGCACCAGCCGCGACGTCGGTGGACGCGGATCGGTGCCCGCCCCGGGTCTGGTCGCGGAGCGGCCCGCTCCCCGGATGGTTCCCGCTCCCCGCGCCGTCCCGGTCCGCCCCCCGGCAGGCGAGGGCAGGCCCGAGGGACGCCGGCGGGTCGAGCCCGACACGCCGGCCGCCGCCCCGAAGACGCCGCGACCGCCGGCGCGCGAGCGGCCCGAGCCGGCGGCGAAGCCGCGCCGCGAGCCCCAGAGCACCGGCGAGCCCGAGCTGCGCCGGCGCAAGCCATGAACTGCGGATGACCCGGGCCCCCTCCCTCCTCTTCCTGGCACTCCTCGTCGGTCACTCGCTTCACGCACAGGCACCGGGGCCGCTCGACGGCGCCGAGGAGACGATCACCGCCTCCGACATTCAGTCCCGGATCGAGATCCTCGCTCACGACTCGATGCTGGGCCGGGACACGCCCAGCCCGGGTCTCGAGCGCGCCGCGGCGTACGTGGTCGAGGAGTTCCGCCGGCTGGGGCTTCGGCCGGCCGGCGAGGGCGGCACGTACGTCCAGCGCTTCGGCGTCTCGCGCTGGACGGTGGACACCGCCGCCTCGTCCCTGGAGCTCTCGGCCGGTGGCGCGCGGACGACGGTGGCGTTCGGGGCCGACGTGCGGGTCATCGGCGGGGCGGTGTCCGGCCGGCCGATCGGCGGCGGCGCCGTCCTCGTGGCCGGACCGCTGACCCCCTCCGCGACCAGGGATCCCCGGCTCCGGGACCGCATCGTGCTCCTCGCCCCCGACTTCGAGCGGCCCCTGCCGTTCGACCTGGGCGACCGGGTGGACGAGATCGCCGCCACCGCCCGCGCGGTGATCCTCCTGTCGAACCGCGACACCTCCCTGTTCAGCCGCAGGATCGGCACCTCGCTCGAGCCCAGGCTCACCCCGGATTTCCGCGACGCCGACGGCGGAGCCCCGGTGGTGGAGCTCCGGGAGAGCGCGCTCGGCGGGGTCGCTCCCGCGGCCGCGCTCGACCTCGCCCGGCTTCGCGCCCTCGACAGCACGGCGATTCGCGAGGTGCCGGGTCTCCGGGCCGAGCTGAGGCTGGCCCGGCGCTATCTCCAGCGGGCGGCGGCGCCGAACCTGGTCGCCGTGCTCGAGGGGCGCGACCCCGGCCTGCGGCCCGAGCACGTGGCGATCTCCGCCCATCTCGACCACGTGGGCGTGCGACCGGGGACCCCCGACAGCGTCTTCAACGGGGCGGACGACAACGCCTCCGGCGTGGCCGGACTCCTGGAGCTGGCGGAAGCGTTCACCCGGCGCGACGCCCGGCCCGCGCGCTCGCTGCTGTTTCTGGTCCCCAGCGGCGAGGAGAAGGGGCTGTGGGGCAGCGCCTATTACGTGAGGCACCCCACGGTGCCGCTGGGCGACATCGTGGCCGATCTCAACCTGGATCTCATCGGCCGCAACTGGGCCGATTCGGTGATCGTCACCGGGCCGGAGATGTCCACACTGGGCGAGACGCTCCGGCGGGTCACGGCGGCCCATCCGCAGCTCCGCATGGCGCCGGTGACGGACCGCTGGCCCGAGGAGCGGATCTTCTATCGCTCCGACCACTACAACTTCGCGATGAAAGGTGTTCCGGTGCTCTTCTTCACCAGCGGCACGCACGCCGACTATCACCAGCCCAGTGACGCGGCCGACCGCATCGACAGCGAGAAGACCTCGCGGCTCGTGCGGCTCGTCTTCCATCTCGGGGCCGCCGTGGCCAACGCGCCCGGGCGGCCGCGGTGGACCCCCGGCAGCTACGAGCGCCTCGTGGAGGAGCGATGACCTTCCGCGTGCCCGCCCTGCTCGCGCTCGTCTGCGCCGCGGGCCCCCTCGCCGCCCAGGCCCCGGAGCCGGCGGTCCCCGCGTCCGACGCGGCGGCGTCCATCACCGCCTCCGACGTCGCCCGTCGGGTCGGCCTCCTCGCCCACGACTCGATGCTCGGACGGGACACGCCGAGCCGGGGACTGGAGCTCACCGCCCAATACGTCGCCGACCAGTTCCGCCGCTTCGGCCTCGAGCCGGGGGGCGAGAACGGCAGCTGGTTCCAGCGCTATCCCATCACCCGCCGGCGCCTCGACCTGGCGGGCTCGCGCGTCGTTCTCCGAACCGGCGCCATCTCGGCGACCGCGACGCTGGACGCGACCGCGCGCCACGTCGCGGGCGACATCCCCCGGGAGGCGGTGGGCGGGCCCGTGGTGTTGGTCGGAGGGGCGGTCACGCCGGAGGCGGTGTCGGGAATGAATCTCCGCGACCGGGTCGTGCTCTACGTGCACGACTACACGACGACGATCCCCGCCCACGCGACTCAGGTGTCCCGTGCCCTCCGGCTCAGCGGGGCTCGGGCGGTGGTGGCGATCTCGAACCTCGACTCGGCGGCCTTCGCGGCGCGCGTGCCCCGGACGGCACCGAGCCGCTACGGCATGGACCTCCGACTCGGCTCGCCGCCCTCGGTGG
>Ga0299913_10003098_pt1 | contig 13460 bp, 14 predicted proteins | sample RVTome_9_FD_201360 | JGI IMG/M metagenome (GOLD analysis project Ga0299913, IMG submission 201360) | Soil microbial communities from uranium-contaminated site in the Upper Colorado River Basin, Wyoming, United States - RVT155D38 (version 2) ... | reverse complement strand
GCGCGGCCCCAAACGCCAACAACAACAGCACGCTGAACAACACCACCACAGGTCTGCGTCTTTGCATGTGACGGCCCCCTTGCCCTCGTCGCCGGACGGCAGCAACCGCGCACCGCCCGCACCATCGTCTGAGACTACGGCGTAGAGCAAGCGTTGAACAGTGGACTTCCCCCCGGAGGCCGGACACCGTTGCTATGCGGCCATCGGTGATGGTATCGGTTCGGGGTCGGCGGCAAGGACGTGTTCGTAGTCGACCGGCGACCGGTAACCACAGGCCGAGTGCAGCCGCCGGTGGTTGTAGTAGTTGATCCAGGTGAAGATCGCCCGCCGGGCGTCGGCGCGGGTCGCGAACCGCCGCTGGCCGAGCTCTTGCTTGAGTGAAGCGAACAACGATTCCGCCGCGGCGTTGTCCAGGCACGACCCGGTCCGTCCGGTCGACTGTCGCAGCCCCAGCTGCGTGCACGTCTGCCGATACCGGGCCGAGGTGTAGGTCGACCCGCGGTCGGAGTGAAAGACCGTGCCGTCCATCCAGTCGCGCCCGCGGGTCGCGACGGCCATCTGTACGGCGTTGATGACGTGGTCGGTGTCAGCGCGGCCGCTCATGGCGTAGCCGATCAGCCGCCGCGATCCCAGGTCGAGCACGCTGGCCAGGTACAGCCAGCCCTCGCCGGTCGGGACGTAGGTGACATCACCGACCCAGGTGTGGTCGAGGTCGTCGGGGTCGAACAGCCGGCCGACCAGGTCGGGGATCGGCGGCGCGGACGTGTCTGGCGTGGTCAGGCCGCGACGCCGGCGGCGGTGGCGGCGCGCGACGATCCCATGGCGGCGCATCAGCGCTTCGACCTTCTTGTGGTTGCACGGCATCCCGCGATGAGCCAGTTCGGCGGTCACCCGCGGCGACCCGTAGTCGCGATGCTCCTGGTGGGTGGCGCGGATCTCGGCCAGCACCCGCGCGTCACACCGTTGGCGCTGCGTAGGACCCTGACGATCTTGAGCCCGCCAGGCGTAGAACGCTGACGGCGAGATGCGCATCGCCTCGCACGCGCGCGAGACGGCGAACCCGGCGGCCTTCTGGGCATCGACACAGCGGTAGCGCGTCACCGTGTCGACGTCTCCTTGACCCAGAAGGCCACCGATCGTTTGAGCTTCTCATGCCGGGGCTGTCGCCCCGGCGCCCCTGAGGATGAGAATGCGGGTGCCGTCCCAGACCTCGTATCTGCGTAGCGCTGCGAGCCTGCGTTTGAGCTTGAGGCGGGAGCCTGCCAGGGACCCCCGATTGTTGCCGCGAGCACGAGTCTCAGATTCTTTGAGTCGGTCCGGCTCCTGGGACGGCACCCGTAGCCGATCCCCTTGGAGGTGAACCGGATGGACATCATTGTGCCGCACGCCGCAGGGCTGGATGTGCACAAGAAGACGATCACGGCGTGTGTCCGTACGCCTGACGGGCGCGGTGGCCGCGGCGAACAGGTCCGCACGTTTCAGACGTTCCTCGACGGGCTGCTCGATCTGCGCGGCTGGCTGCTCGCCGAGGGCGTGACGCAGGTCGCGTTGGAGGCGACGTCGAGCTATTGGTTGCCGGTGTGGCGGGTGCTCGAGGACGACGATGTCTTCGACCGGCTGTTGCTGGTCAACGCCCGGCATGTCAAGCACGTCCCGGGCCGCAAGACCGACGTCAAAGACGCCACCTGGCTGTGTCAGCTGCTCGAGGTCGGGTTGCTGACCGGCTCGTTCGTGCCGCCACCGCACGTCCGCCGGTTGCGGGCCGTCACCAGGTACCGCACGCGGCTGATCCAGGCCCGCACCGCCGAGATCCAACGCGTGGAGAAGACCCTGGAGGACGCGGTCGTCAAGATCGGCGCGGTCGCATCCAAGACGCTGACCAAGTCGGGACGGGCGATGATCGACGCGCGTACTCCCAGCGCGTTGGCGCCGTCTCCCTCGTCCTCCCCCACCACGCCCACGACCGCCCCACGCCGACCGACGACTCGGTGGGCGTGCACGTGCGCCGTGCCGACGGTTGGCAACGGCTTCGCGCCGCCGAGGCCGACGATCTGATCACCGTCGTCCCGTCACTGCTCGACCACAGGAGGCAGCCGTGCAAGACCACCGCGCCGCGGACCGGCATAGTCGCGACGCTCCGGGGCTGGTACCGCTGGGTCCAGACCAGGCTGTCAAGGTCCGACTCGTCATAGAGCCTGCCCACGGTCGGTCGCGGGCCGTGCAGCACACCGCCTGGATGCTGGTCAACATGCTGGCCCGACTCGAGCTCATCGTCGACGAGGTCCAGATCGACTGCCCACGCTCCATCCCGCTAGACCATCAGGTCGTACCGTTCGTCGACGGAACGCGTGACCTCGCCGAAGCACTCGTCACCGCCGGACAACGGATCGGCATCGTCCCCGTCGCCGCCGCAGACGCATCGACCGCGGACCACGTGATCACCATCGGACCTGGTCCCGCGCCACTCGTCGGCCTGCGCACCCACGGGCACGCATGGAGCGGCGCCATCTCCACCGGCGAGATCGCACCGGACGCGAGACCACCGCGATCGAGTCTCCCGTTCGGCCCGTACGTCGCCGCCTCCCTCGCTACCAGCGAGATCTTCCGCGCGGTCCGCGCCGATCTCGACCGATTCCCCCCACCAGCACGCGTGTGCTACTCGCTGTACAGCCATCGGACCAATGACGAGTGGTTTGACGATGGCCCACCCGACATCCCGAGCCTGAGGATCGACGCAGCGTTGGCCGGCGCAGGCGCCGTCGGGTGCGCATGGCTGCACACGATCTGGGCGTGCAGCGACCTGTACGGGTCGGTCGTCGTCGCAGACGACGATGCGGACGGCGTCGACGTCACCAATCTCAACCGTGGCACCCTGTTCACGATCGAAGACGTCGGCGAGCCCAAGGCTGACGTCGCGGTTGCTGCCGCCGCTCGCGCGGGGCTCCAGCTCACGGCGCACGTGGGGAAGGTCGAGACAGCACCGAACCCGTCGCGGTTCATGGTGGTGGCGGCCGATACCAACAGCGCGCGAGCTGGCATCCAGTCGCAGTATTCGTTTCCGTTGCTGTTCGCGTCCACGAGCGATCTGCGCGCCGAAGTCGTTCGCTGCGACCCGACACGCGATGGCCCGTGCATGCGGTGCCACAACCCGCCGCGCGACGAGCCATCCGATGACGAGCTCGCCGATCGGTTCCTCGCCGCGAGCCCGGCGGAGCAGGCACGGCTCGCGGAGGCGGCGGAGACCGATGTCGACAGCACCCGGACGTGGGCCACTGACCCAACGCCCAACTGCGGCCTTGCCGGCGAGCGCGTTCTGCCTGCGCTCCGTGCCGCCGACCGTGACCAACGCGCGTTGTTCGCCGTGCCGTTCGTATCCGTACTTGCGGGTGCGATGCTCGCGGCCGAGACGGTGAAGGAGCTTGCGCACTGGTCGCCACTGAGCGCCTTGGTACCACGAGCGGTCTTCCAGTTCCTCAAGCCGCTCGCCAAGTCCAACGGCGCCAGCAGCTACGAGCGCCAGCGAGACTGCCCACAGTGCGGAGAAACGACCCCCGGCGGCGCCGTCTGGCGGAAACGCGCACAAGCAGCCAACCCCCGGCCGGACTAGACGTGGCACGGCCCCTACCGTCGCCAGTGAACCTCACCTAGGGCTACGCGAGTACTACAGCAAGTCGCGAGCTGCGTACCCTCCGACGTAGCCAACGTAGCCAATTGGCTACGTTCACCCGGACCGAAGCTACGTCCGCCAGACGCTTGCAGGCCTCTGACCTGCGGTTTTACGTGGAGCTAAGGGGAATCGAACCCCTGACCTCTTCCATGCCATGCACACGACGAACCGTCCAACACGTCCGACGGCGTCCCGCGAAGGCCACCCGCGTCCGATCCTATCCGACCGTCACGCGACGCCGAAACCGCGCAGGCAACACGTCAACCGTCCAATGGAGTACGCATGCGTCCGGCGCCGTCGCTCGCTATCCCGCGGCGTCGCGGCGATCACGAATGGCTACGTTGCTGGCTACGTCGCCGCAGTCCACCGGCGGTCTGCCGCATGCCAGCGCAGCTCGGCGGTGGGCCACGCGAGCGGATCCGCGAACGATGTCACCGCGTCGACGACCACGTCGAAGTCTGCGGGAAGCTCGGCGCCGTCGACACCGAGCGCCGCCCGGTACGCGCGGTACGTGGGTTCGCGCAACTCGGCAAGATCGTCGATGACCGATGACAGCGGCACGATCTCGACGCCGCGGAACCGGGTTGTCGCGTCCAGGGCAGCGCGCACCGCGCCATGCGTGAGGTCGTGGCGTCCGGTCAGCGTGTAGACGTCGGCGTAGTCCCGGACGCGGGTGTTAGCTGCGCCGAGCATGATCGCGGTCGCCAGTTTCTCCGCCCAGCATCGTCTCGATCGGGTAGCCCAGCACCCGCACCGCGGCGGTGTCCGGTCGCAGGGACGGCAGCTCGATCATCCGCGGTGCAGGCGTGACCGGGTCACCGAAGTTGACGTCGAGCCGGAACCGCACGACCGCAGTCGCGACGCGAGCGTCCATCGCCACGCGGACACCCGGGTAGAACGCGTCCTCTCGGATTGGCCGTGCGCCCACGGTGTCGGTGAGGAACTCAACGCCATCGTCGGCGGCCTCGTCGGCGATTTCGGCGATTCGGATGACCACGGTGTCTTGGTCGTTCGCGAGACCGCGGGCGAGCGCGTCGTCATCGGCCGTGGGTCGGCGCGCGTCGTAGGCGGCGAGCAGCATGCCGCCCTTGAGCACGAAGTCCGCAGCGTACGGCGACGCGCTGAGCCGGGCGAGCCACCGCTCGACGACGTACAGCGTCAGCAGCTCTTGGGTGCCGCGACGCTCTCGGCGCGCGCGGTTCTGCAGATCCAGGTACGCCCGCCCGGCGGGCGTGTGCCGAGTCGGTTGCGTCACTGCGCAAGCGCTACGTCCAACGCACGCTCCACCGGCCCACGCACATCGAGTTCGACGGCCAGCGGCAACAGCGACCCCGGCCGAGCGTCGCGGCGACGGAGGTAGCGGCGAAGCGCGGCGTGCGCGAGCGGCTCGCCCAGTCGATGCCGCAACCGCATCAGATCCACGACCGTGCGCGCCGGGTCATAGACCCGCACGTGCTCCCCCTTCGCGGCCTCCACGCTCGACAGCCCCAGCTCGAACGACGCAGCGTCGAAGCGGAACACCTCCGTCGGAGGCTGCGAGATCTGCGGTGGACGATCATGCGTCGGCACCGATATCTGCACCGCGACCGGCATCTCGTCCGTCAGATCATGGATCGCGGCGGCGGAGACACAGCACACGATCGCCCGCGGCGCGCGATACGCGACCGCCAACAGATCCGGGTAGCTTGCGGGCGGCGCGTCCGCACGACGAAACACGCCGCGCGACAACGCGACCACGTCGCCGTCGTCGCGCCACCGGTACAGATCGCGGGGATGCACCCCCGACGACAGCGCGGTCGCGGTCGTGAACGTCGCAGGCAGACTCGGCAGCAGCGAGACCATGGATAGAACCGTCGCACGGACAGCGTCTCCGTGCAACACATCTATCCACACGTGCGATGCGGGGCTGCATGTGCACGCGGCCGGACGCGCGACTTCAGGTCGCTGCGCGCGCATCGCTGACACCGAGATCAGGCCAGGCCGACTACTACTAACCGTGTCGAACGTGGCCGATCGGGCGTGTCGAACTGTCGTTCGGCCTCTCAGACCGGTTGCGGATCCAGCTACTCTCGGCCGGGCCGAGACCCGTCGGCACACAGCATGTAATTTCACGCGTCGTAGAAGGTACGAGCGCGCAACAGGACCGAATGATGAGCGAGAAGACCTACAGAGACCAGATCGACCGCTACACGAAGGACCTCGCCACGCTCCGCAAGCAAGAGGCGGACGCAACGGCCCGAGCTCGCAAGCACCGGTCGACCGCAGCTGCGAAGCGCGCCGTGATCAAACCTTCCACCAGCGACTCGATGAGACAAATGTACGAGAACGCGGCCGAACGAGCCGACAAGCAAGCCGAACCGCTCGAGAAGAAGGCCGCCGACCTGACGGCAAAGATCGCGGACCGCACGAAGAAGCTGAATGCGGCCGAGACGAACCTTGCCCGCGAGCAGCAGAGTGCGGCTCGTCGTCAAGACCAGGTCGACGCGAAACGCCGACGCACCGAGGTCGAGCACCCTCGCAAGGTCGCACAGATCTCCCGCCCCGTGCAGCGGCACGTGTCCGAGATCCACCAGGTTCCGCGTCCTCGGATTGAGGAACTACGCGTTCTCTACTTGACCGCGAATCCGCTGGTAGATGACCCGAGCACAAATCTGCGTGTCGATGCCGAAGTCGCGCAGGTCCAGCGAGCTGTACGAGGTGCACTCCACCGGGACTACATGAACATTGAGCTCCGGCCCGCGGCGACCCCCGAAGATCTTCTCGATGGTCTGAACGACCTTCGCCCGCATGTCGTGCATTTCTCAGGCCACGGGGGCGGCGGCGCCGTGGCTATGGACAACAGCGACATCAACAGTCCCGAAGCGCGCCGGCTGAGCTTCGACCAACTGAGTCGTGCGATCCGCACAGCCGGAACCCCGCCCACGCTCCTCGTGCTCAACGCCTGCGACACCGTCGAGGGGGCCGGCGAACTACTACTGCATTCCGTTCCCGTGATCGTTGCCATGGCTTCGTCAGTCCTGGATGAAGCGGCCGCGACCTTCGCTGCACGCTTTTACGCCGGCATCGCCGCAGGACTGACAGTGCAGAAGGCCTTCGATCAGGGAGTCCTCGGCGTCGAGTTCGTGGGCCTCAGTGACGAAGGGTGGATGATCACCCTGCTGCATCGCGAGGGCACTGATCCTGGCGAGGTCGTCCTCGTTCGGCCGCCTCCCGACAGCATGGCGAGCTGAGGGTTCGCCAACGTGCGCCGACTACAGCGCGCGGACCGCGGTGCGGCAGTACATCGTGCTGGCACACCGCATCGCCCGATCGCAACGCTGCCGCAGACGCGAGTATGCGGCGTACGGCCACCAATACTGCCCGGCGACAGCATCACCCGCCGCCGTCCGGCCCCACGACGCGATCAGCCACGGCCGGCGCCCCGCACGCCAAGGCCGACGTAGCCAACGTAGCCAATTGGCTACGTTCACCAGTACCGAAGCTACGTCGCGCCGACCGTTGCAGGCCTCTGACCTGACATGCGGTTTTGCGTGGACCTACGGGGACACTATTCGAACTTGTCCGGACAACTGGAGCATCTCCGGAAGCTCAACGGGGCGCCGCCGCCACCGGCGTGATGATGGTGACGATGGGCCAGCGTGGCACCGCATGACCACCGTAGTGGACGGCGGTTCGACTCCAAGCAGGCGGTCAGGGGGCCGGGTCGAACAGCCGACCTCACGATCTTCAATGGGCGCAGGCCCGTTCGCAGCAGTTCACACTGGTGTGTTCTGCTGGCCAGCGGCGTTTCGGGGTTCACGTCGGTGCATCCGAGATCGACGCAGTTCATTCCTGTGGCTGCATCTGTGGCTGCAAATCAGCGTGACGACGAGCGGCGCTGGTGGCCGCCAAGCCGGGCCCGCCCGCTCCTGCTCGCCGCGTCGGTGCCCGATGGAATCGTGCGCTCACAGCAGCTTCTCGAACTCGTTGGGCGTGAGGTCGGCCTGCCGCAAGATCGACCGCATCGTGCCACGGGCGATCTCGGCGTGGTTCGGGACAATGGCCGTGCCGCCACCCGAGTTGCGCAGCTTGACGTGGCTGCCCCGCTGCGATACCTGCTCGAACCCAGCTCGCCGCAACGCAGCGAGCACGTCGCGGGCCGCCTACGTCCGCACTCAGACGGCGACGTCGATCGGCGCGATGATCGGCGCATCGCCGATCTCGACGTCCTGATCCTCGAAGTACAGCGCCAAGGCCTCGGCGAGATTCACGCGCGACTCTTCGACCGACCGACCTTGCGAGGCAACGTCCACCTCGAGACACTGGGCGACGAACCAGTCGCCTTCCCTGCTGATCGCAGCTGTCAACCTCATGGCGCCATCGTACTCGCCGCCTCTAGCTGGACGGCCACGGGCCGACGTCGACGACGCCTCGCCGACCGCCTCATCGCCCACGGATCGAAACAAGGACGGCAACCACTCGCCACCTGTGATCACGAGCGACAACAGCACCCGCGGCGCCAGGCCGCACGTCGCCACGACGAATCGGCGAAACGCCCGGTCATGTCGTTGTCCAACAGCGAGTCACGAGCGTCGGACCGGCTCCTCACGCGGAGTCTGGTCGCGCTATCTAGCACCGCGTCAAATTGTGGTGCTGACCAGCACGTTCGTGTTCAGCTGCAAGTCTGTGTAGTCGCGGCGGAGCGACTGTTCGCACACTGATCGAAAGGCCGCTCAGATCGACCCGCGCCGTGCACTCACCCCCTCCCCTCGTGGCCGCCTGCCCCCCAGCGGCAACGGATCGCTCTTACAGCCTGGCGAGGTAGGTGAGCACCACGAGCGCGTCGAGAGGCCCGGGGGCGCTGATACCGTCGACGATGCGGGTGGGCCTCGGGGTTGGCGTCGGCGTCGTGGTCATGACCCTCCGTTGCCTTCCGACCATCCCACTCGACACGCGATGCGCTACAGATGCCGGTCCAGGAAGTCGCGCGCGACGGCGACGAAGCGTTCGTTCTCCTCGACGAACGTCATGTGCGCGCTGTGCTCGAGGATCACCAGTTGCGCGTCCGCGATGCCATCTGCAACCGCTTGTGCGGCGGGCAGCGAGCAGGTGCGGTCGTGTCGCCCGGCGATGACAAGGACCGGCTGCGTAATGCGCGGCAGTCGGTCTTCCACCTCGATGGGGAACGTCGCGAAGTGGCGCACCACGTCGGGCGCGTACACCACGCCCGCCCCGCGTTCCATGAACTGCGCCATGCGCCGGTCGAAGGGGTCCTTGAATTGGAAGGGCATCATCTTCAGCCACAGCGCTTCCAGATCCGCGCTGGTGACGACGCTGGCTTCCGACGCCCACGCCTGCACGATCTGCTCCCGCAGCTCCGCTGGTTCGAAGACTGCGATGTTCTGCTGGACGTGCGGCACAAGGTAACGGGCCGACGGCACGACATTGGACACGATGGTGGCGGCGGCGTCGCCTGGGTGATCCACGGCGTGCTGGAGTGCAACCATCGCGCCGAACGAGTGCCCGAGCACGGCGTAACGATCGAAGTTGCCAGGCGCGAGACGTCGGTCGCCATCTGTGGGAAGGTCCACGTCTCGGTCGGCGGCTTGTCGGAACGGCCCTGCGCTCGCTGGTCGACCAGCACCAGTCGGTAGGAGTCGGCCAGCGCGTCGAGGTAGTCGCCGAACATGTGGTGGTCTGGTCCCGGTCCGCCGTGCAGGCATATCAGCGGCTCGCCGACGCCGCGCTGGACGACGAACAACGACGTGTCTCCGATGTCGACCAGCTGACCGGCATCGGCTGCGATGCGACCAGCGACTGTCGTGGTGGATGTCTTCGTGCGCCTCATGGTGTGTCATCCCCTCTTGCTGCATTGGTCATCGGGCGCGGTGGTCCTGCAGCTGCGGCCCCGGACGCCGGCGGGCGGCTGGGCGCGGCCGCGCGAGCGTTCTGCGTCGAGGCCGCGGCCGTGCCGAGCAGCAGCGCCCAGGCGTTCTCCACGCCGACGAGGAACATCAAGAAGATGAACAGCGCGGGCGCGTAGATGGCGGGTGGCCAACCGGCGAGCAACCCCACCGCGCCTGCCGCTAGGACGGTGCTGGCCACCAGCGTCATGCCGTAGCGGTACACCGTCATGAGGCGCCGTTCGCCACCGGCCGCCGGTTGTGGATGGCGCAGTTCGTAGTAGCTGGTGCCGAGCGTGTTGACCAGTCCCGCGACGCCCAGCGCCAACAGCAGTCCCGCCTGGACGACGGGCTCGACGGGCAGCAGCATCGCCAAGGCGACGAGCAAGGGCTGCAGGAAGTTCTGCGCCGACATCGTCCCGAACAGCCGCACGTGTTCGTCGCCGGCGTGGCGGCCCAGCTGAATCGAGATCCCAACGTAGACTAGGCCGATGAGGGCCGCGGCGGCACCCGCGACGGCGGCGTAGAACTCGCGCCACTGCACCAGCTCGTCCATGTCGCGAACCTCCAGCCCACCGCTCTCGGGCAGGAACCAACGCAACCCTGATGCACGTCATTGTGCAGGTGGGCGGCCGTCGCAGCAGAGCCGATCGTCCCCCGATGGCGGGACCAAGGGGCTTCGCGACACCCCTCGGAGCCAGAGGACGGGCTGACCACACGGCGCCGGGGTTATTTGCGCGGTGATGACGTCGCTCACGACGGCGACATCGAGGCCGAGGGTCCGAGCCGCGACCAGCTCGTCGCGTGACGCGGGGATGGCGTGACATGCTGCCGAGCATCGTCCGCGGGAGTCGGTGGTGGGACACGCCGGGAGCCTTGCGCGAACCGCGCTGCGGATACCGGGATTCCCGGTGCGATACCGAGTGGCTTTCGCCGTGGCGAGGCAGGGCCGCAGGTCCTGGCGGGGGGTCGGGTGGCCGGCGAGGCTCGTGCGCATGAGCAGGCTCGCGGTGGAAGGGTCGGGCCGGGCGGTCGTAGGACGCAGAGCGCCCGGCGACGTCGTCGCGTACACGGTCATCGCCTACGTCACGACATGGATACTGGTCGCGCCGCTCGCGGCGGCCGGTCTCGGCATGGTCGACAGGGCACAGCCGTCGTGGCTGCACGCCTTCGGGGCCGTCGGTCCGACCGTCGGCGCCGTCGCGGTCCTGTGGTTCACCGGCGGGCACCCCGCCGTGGCCGAACTGTGGCGGCGCGCGACGGACGTCCGGCGGATCCGTGGGATGTGGTGGCTGCTGGCGTTCAGTCCGTTGCTGCTGGCGGTAGCTGTGCTGGCAGTCGTCGCAGCATTCGGCGGCGTGCACGCCGCCGAGGGTTCGGCGCTGCTCGCCGGCGCGGGGATGTCGCTGGCGTACGGCATCTTCGAGGAGGTCGGCTGGCGCGGGTTCCTGCTCCCACGGCTGCAGGCGCGGCACCGGGCGATGGCCGCTGCCGGGTGGGTGTTCGTGGTGTGGGCCGTGTGGCACCTGCCGATGTTCGCCTACCGGTTGCCGAGCGGGCTGCTGGCGGTGGGTTGGCTGGTCGGGCTGTACTTCGGAAGCGTGTGGCTGGCCGTGCTGCACAACGGCACCGGCGGATCGGTGCTGGCCTGCATGCTGTGGCACGTCACCTACAACCTGGCGTCGACGAGCGGGGCCGAGCTGTCGCCGCTGCTGCCTGCCGCCGTCACGTCGCTGGTCGTCGCCGGCACGCTGGTCGCAGTGCGCAGGGTCGGTGTGGTCGACCTGTGCACCGGCACCCGGTTCGCGATCGACGCCGGCGGGCTCCCGCGCTGACCGGGGTGCGGGCGGCAGCCTCCGCTGCCCCGGCGTCCAGCGACGGTGACATCGGCGTCACCAACAACGCCAGCACCCGCCGCGGAGCCGTTTCTGGCGCGCACGGCCGCCGAAAGGCACGACCTGACGCGAAGCCCGGTGTGCCACAAACGCCTGAGCAACACTGGAGCTGTTGGGTCTGCGGGTGTTCGGCACCTTCGTCGTCGGCTGCTGGAGCTCGACTCGTCGCCGGCCTCGATCGCATCCGTGGCTCAATGGCGACCACCGCACGGCTGGGCCACGTCACACCGCTCCCGCTGTCGGCCGACGCCGCTGTGCGCCCGAGCGGTCCGAGGCGCCGCCGCCACCGCCACGGTGTCGGATCCACCGCGTGATGAGCACGGTCACGATGCCCGGGACGAGGCCGATCAGCAACACCTCGTCGAACGACAGCCCGTCGATGTTCGGCTGCAGCTCCTCCTGGGTCGCCCAGCCGAACCAGACCTCGCTGATGAACAGGCCGCCGACGAAGTACCCCGCAGCCGCGATGAGCCACAGCCAGCGCGTCGTTGCCCTCCCCGCAACGAGCTGAGCGATGACGCCGAATCCGAGCGACATTGCCACGAGCAGCAGCAATCCAAGCAAACCGAGATCCCATCGCATGACGCCCACCTCCTTCCTTCCACAGCGCCGACTCCCGCCGGTGACGTGTAGCAGAGCGGAACCGCCACCGGCTCGCGTGTTGGACTACCCGTGCAGCGGCCTCCGAGTGTTGGCGTTGGCGGCGAGGGTGAAAAAGACGCCCGCGGCGATCAGCGGCAGGGAGACGATCGCCAGCCCAGGAAGCATGTCGGTGAACCCTCCATCCGCGACCAGCATCCACGCGGCCAACAGCGTGCCCACCAGGATCAGCGCCGGCCCGCCGATGCGGGGACGGACCCAGGCTCCGATTGCCAGTAGCGCGGCGACGGCGAGTTGCAGCAGGTGACCCCACCATCCCGACTCGCCACCGATGCCCTCGCCGACCGCGAGGACGGCGAAGACCGTCACGGGCAGCGCCATGAACACGATCCCAAACACCTTGCGCCGCCTGGTGATCCGACGTGTGTCCCGAGCGTGGACGTGAACCGTCGCGGCGATCATGGTGCGTCACCTCCTGAGGATGTCCGTGCGGGTTGCCGGCGCGTGGGCGGTCACGGTGTGTACTGCTCGATGATGCCGATCACGATTCCGTCGGTGACGTCAAGCCAGAACGGGCTCCACGACAGGCGGCCGTCACCGGGCGGCTCGTGCTCGGACAGGTAGTCGGGCAGTGCCTCCCACGTTCCCGGGTCGAGGTCGACATCTCCGTCCTCCGCGAGCCGCACGAGGCGGACGCTGACGACTGGGGACACCGGCATGGTCTGCAGTCGTTGGTCGGCGTTGACGATCCAGTAGTCGTTCGGCGGCCCCGACGGATCGTCCGGGAACTCGGCGTGGTAGGCGTCGATGGCCTCCTGGCCGCTGAGGAACTGGATCACGTCGATGGTGATGGTGCGGTCCGCGACGTCGATGCCGTGCAGGTAGGCGGCGTGCCGGCCGTCGTCGAGCAGCGCCGGTGACGTCTCGGCGAGGTACGCGGCGTTGACCCAGCCGGTGCCGTCGCCGGGCACGATGATCTCGCGCCACAGCGCACCATCGACCTGGGCGATGCGTCCGGTGGACTCGAGCTCGCCCGTGTCGGGGGTCAGCGTGGCCATGACGGCGTTGTGCACGCCGGGTCCGGTGCGCACGTTGAGCCGGTCGTCGGCGGACACGCCGGTCACGTCCCAGTTGGCCCGCGGTTCCGTCCCATATACGACCGCAGGACCCGGCTCGTCGGGCTGCTTGGCCTCTTGGCCGTCGTCACCGGGCTGCTGCGGCTCCTCGGCCGGGTCGTCCCGCGGCGCAGGACCGCCGTCGAACGGCTCCTGCACGACGAGGAACCAGACCACCGCGGCGATGACCACAACGATGAGCGTCCCGACGACACCTGCGGCGACAGCGGGCCACCGCGACCTCGGGGGGACCTGGTGCTCCGCGGACCCTTGCGCCCGGCGGGGCAGTTCGCGTGTGGGC
>Ga0299913_10003097_pt1 | contig 13461 bp, 5 predicted proteins | sample RVTome_9_FD_201360 | JGI IMG/M metagenome (GOLD analysis project Ga0299913, IMG submission 201360) | Soil microbial communities from uranium-contaminated site in the Upper Colorado River Basin, Wyoming, United States - RVT155D38 (version 2) ... | reverse complement strand
TGCTGAAGCGGCCAACCCGGCGCATCTGCCCGGACGGGGCGGGACGCCAGCGTGACCGGCATCGGGCCGGGACTCGATCGGGCGGCCCGCATGGAGCGGGAAGCGGAACGCGACCATGGAAGTCGGCCCGTCCGGTCCCCCCGGACCTGGTCCTTTCGTACCGAGTCGTTAGCCATGCGCACGATTCGGGTTCACGGCGCCGGCGGCCGGTGCTAGCCTCCCTCTCGTCAATCGCCTGGACGGGCGGCCAACCGAGGGTCGCTCGACGGGGAGCATCGGGGGCCTGGCGTTGACGGAGGGACGCGGCCGACCGACTCCCCTGGAGGAGAGGGAGTCCACTCGTGGCGCGTCGCCGTATTCTTGCGCTTCTCGTTTCGCTGCTGCTCGTCAACGCCATCCTGCCGGCCGGGGCCGCCGGCACCGAGCCCTCCCCCGAGGTGCGAGTCGAGGAGCTCAGCGAGGAGGAGCGGGCGCGCCTCCCGGAGGCCGATGACACCGGTGCCGACCCGGCGAACGAATCCGCCTCCGGCGATCCGGTCAGCCTGTTCGATAACGCGCCGCCGCCGGCACCCGGCAGCCCGGATGACGCGCAGCCGCAGAGCGGTGAGCCGACCGTGGCGCCCGAGGTCGCGCAGCAGCTCGATGCCAGCGGCGACGACGAGGTCGCCGTCATCGTGCGGCTCCGCGACCAGGTCAACCTCGACGTCCTCGCGGGAGAGGCTCGGGCGCTGGGTCGCGAGCGCGGTGACGCCGCGCGGGCGGACGCCGTGGTCGACGCGTTGCGCAATCGGGCGGAGCGCTCCCAGGCGGCGGTGAGGGGCCTGCTCGAGGCGGCCGAGGCGCGCGGTGACGCATCCGGCGTCCAGGGCTTCTGGATCTTCAACGGCTTCGCGGCCACCGTCGACGGCGAGACACTCGATGCACTGGCAGCGCACCCGGACGTGGCGAGCGTGACCCTCGACGAGGAGATCGTCCTGCCGGACCCGCCGGGCGAGCCACGCCTGCCGATCTGGGGCCTCGAGAAGGTGAATGCCCCGACCGTGTGGGGCGACCATGGCTACACCGGTGAGGGCGTGGTCGTCGGCATCATGGACTCCGGGGCCGATGGATCGCACCCGGCGCTGAGCGACCGGTATCGCGGCCGGGACGGCGACCATGCCGACAGCTGGTTCGCCGCCACCGGCGAGAATTACCCGACGCCCGGCGACGGCCACGGCCACGGCACCCACGTGACCGGCACGATCGTCGGCGGCGCGCCCGGCGACATCACCGGCGTGGCGCCGGACGCCGAGTGGATCATGGCCAAGATCTTCCGCGACACCGGCTCGACGAGCACGAGCATCATCCACGCCGGCTTCGAGTGGATGCTGGCGCCGGGCGGCGACCCATCGGCCGCGCCCGACCTCGTGAGCAACTCCTGGGGATCGGCCGCCACGTACAGCACCGAGTTCCTCCCCGACGTGGAGGCCTGGCTGGCGGCCGGCATCCTGCCGGTGTTCGCGGCCGGCAACGACGGCCCCGGGCCGCAGACCATCGGCTCGCCGGGCAGCTTCATCGAGACGCTCGCCGTCGGCGCCACCGACATCAACGACCTCGTCGCCGGCTTCAGCAGCCGCGGTCCGGTGTTCTGGGACGGCGTCGAGATCGTGAAGCCCGACATCAGCGCGCCCGGCGCCGCGATCTACTCGACCTGGCCGCTCAATCTCGATCCCGACGGCTACCACACGATCAGTGGCACGAGCATGGCCACCCCGCACGTGTCCGGCGTCGCGGCGCTCCTGCTCGAGGCCAAGCCGGATCTCGACGTCGAGTCGATCCGCCAGCTGCTGACCTCGACCGCGCGCGTCGAGCCGTCGATGGGCAACGTGCCGAACAACAATTACGGCTCCGGTATCGCCGACGCGGAAGCGGCGGTCGTGGCCGCCACCCTGTCCGGCACGCTGTCCGGCACCATCACCGGCCCCGACGGCCCGATCGCCGCGACCGTCGAGATCCCCGAGCTCGGCCTGTCGACCATCAGCGACGCGGTGACCGGCTTCTACGAGCTCGTGGTCCACGAGGGACCGCGTGACGTCCGCGTCTCCGCCTACGGCTACGTGGCGCAGGAGGCGACCGTCGAGATCGCCATCGGGGAGGAGGTCACCCGTGACTTCGACCTCGCCGCGGCCGAGACCCACACCGTGTCCGGCACGGTCAGCGGCGACGGCGGCCTGCTCGCCGGCGCGGTCGTGCGCGCCCAGGGCACGCCGGTCGACCCCGACTACACCGGCGCCGACGGTGCCTTCAGCCTGGATGTCGCCGCCGGCACCTACACCTTCACCGCCGATGCCACCGGCTATCGCCGCGGCGCTCAGACCGTGACGCTCGACGCGGACACGACGCTCACCTTCGAGCTCGAGCCCATCACCCAGGCCAGCGAGCCGGGCTGGACGCAGTACCAGAACAACCCGCAGCGCACCGGCTTCTCCGCCGAGGCGCTGGCGGGCAGTGCCCTCCAACAGGCGTGGACCGCCCGGCCCGGCGGCCAGGCCTTCTTCAGCTCGCCGGTCATCGCGGACGGCCGCGTCTTCCTGGCCACCGACAACGGCGCCGTCCACGCCGTGTCGCTCGACGATGGCGAATCGCTGTGGAGCTTCGCGACCGGCGAGGGCAACCGCGCCACGCCCGCCGTGTCGGGCGGGCTCGTGTACACCGGCGGTGGGGTCGACGGTCGGCTGTATGCGCTCGACGCCGCCACCGGCGCTCCCGCGTGGAGCTACGCGACCGGCGACTACCTCACCTACGTGGCCCCGACCGTCGTCGACGGCGTCGTCTACTTCGGCACCGGCTTCACCGAGGGCAACGGCGGCTGGGTCTATGCGCTCGACGCGACGACCGGCGACCTGCGCTGGCGGACGTTCGTCGGCACCCAGATCTTCTTTGCCCCGGCCGTCGGCGGCGGCCTCGTGTTCGCCGCCTCGTACGACGAGCAGCGCCTGGTCGCCCTCGATGCCACCACCGGCGCCGAGGCCTGGTCACTCGTCCGCGAGGATGACACGTTCCTGTCGATGCCGTCGTACGCCGATGGGCGGCTGTTCGTCACCACCGCCGGGCTCGACGGCGCCTCGGGCAGCCTCCTGGCGCTCGACGCGGCGACCGGTGGGGTCGCCTGGGAGAACGCGGAGCACGGCGACGGTGCGGGCAACGCGCCGGTCGTGTTCGGCGACCTCGTCATCGCCGGCTCCGACGTGAACAACTGGGTGCGTGCCTACGACCGCGCGGACGGCGAGGTGGCCTGGACCGCGCCGATCGGCGCTGCCGTCAGCAACAGCCAGCTCGCCGCGGACGGGATCATCGTCGGCGGCTCGCAGCAGGACTTCCGTGCCTGGGCGCTCGACGCGTATACCGGCGAGCTTGTCTGGGAGCAGGCCCTGAACGACAACGTCCTGTCCGCGCCCGCGCTGGCCGATGGACGGCTGGTGATTGCCGTTCGGCGCGGCGACGTGTACGCCTTCACGGCGCCCGGCACGGTTGCCGGCGTCGTGGCGGATGCCGACGGCGGGCCGTTGGCGGCCACCGTGTCCATCCTCGAGACCGAGACGTCCGTCGAGACGGACCCAGCCACCGGCGCCTACGAGCTGTCCGACCGCGCCGGCGAGGTGACCGTCGAGGCCCGCTCGTACGGGTACCTCACCGAGACGCAGGCAACCACCATCCGCAGCGGACAGGTGACGGAGCTCGACTTCGCGCTCGCCGCCGGCGGGGACGGGGCGCTGACCGGCACGGTGACCGATGAGGGCGGGCAGCCGCTCGAAGGTGTCGAGATCGTGCTGGATGGCACGCCGCTCGACCCGGTCCTGACCGCGGCGGACGGCACCTTCGGCTGGCCGGACGTGGCCGAGGGCACCTACGACCTGCTCGCCACGCTCGAGGGCTACGCGCCGCTCGGCAGCGAGGTGACGGTCGAGGACGGTGCCACGACCAGCGTCGAGCTCACGCTCCTCAAGTACGAGATCGCCGTCACCGGCGATTTCAACGGTGCCATCACCCGCCTCCTGGAGGGCCAGGGCTATCGGGTGGAGTCGACCACGGCTGCGGCGATCGCGGAGCGACCCGGCGACTATCGGCTCATCGTCGCCAACGGCGCCCAGGACGACCCGGGCGAGGCGACCTTCGAGGCCCTGGTGGCGAACGCCACCGCGTCGGAGACGAGCGTCATCTTCCTCGATACGTGGGGCCTCAGCTACGGCTCGCTCGAGCACCTCCGCAAGTACCTGGGCGACCCGGCGACGACCGGGAGCAACTACAACGACGGCGAGGTGAGCCTCGTCTCGCGCGGCGCGCATCCCCTCACCGCCTCGATCGGGGCGGGGGAGCGGGTCGAGATCCTCGCCCCGGAGACCGAGTACGCCTGGTTCAGCGGCTACTCCGGCCGCTCATTGGCCGACGTCTATATCGGGGACGTCGGCCGCACCGTCGGCAGCGGCATCGGCTACCAGGTGACCAGCTTCGGATCGGTCAACGTGCTGCTCAGCCTGCATGCCGCGAGCCCGTGGTCGGGCCCGACCGCCAGCTGGCAGCCGGCCGCACGCAACGTGTTCGACGACGCCATCGCGTACGCCCTCGATCCGGCATTCGGATCGGTCAGCGGCAGCGTCACCGACGCCTCCGGCGGCGGCGTTCCGGCCAAGGTCACGGTCATCGAGACAGGCGACACCACGACCGCCGACGCGAGCGGGGCCTACGAGCTCCTGCTGGCACCTGGCGAGGTGACGCTGCGCTTCGAGCGTATCGGCTTCACGACCGTGGATGAAGCGGTGACCATCGTCGCCCGCGAGGGCGCCACCGTGGACGTCACGATGGCCACCAGCGGGCTCGGCGGCATCGCCGGGACGGTGACCGCCGCGACCGGCGGCGCGCCGATCGCCGGCGCCACGGTCAGCGTGGCCGGCACGGAGCTGGCGGCCACCACGGACACTGACGGTGCCTACGCCATCGATGGCGTTCCCGGCGGGACGTACACGGTGGAGGTCGCGGCCGACGATCACGTGACGCAGGCGTTCGAGGGGGTGGAGGTCCTCAACGGCCAGGTCACCACGCTCGACGCCGAGCTTCGCCGCCAGCTGCGGGTGGCCGTCATCGGCGACTCGTCCGACCGGATGACCGACTTCCTGAACGCGAACGAAATGATCGCCAGCGACACCGGCTGGGAGGCGATCGACCAGCTCGACATGTACGACGTCGTCATCGTCAACGACCCCGTCGATCCGGGCCGCGACGCCTTCCTCGGCCACCTCGAGGCCATCGACGAGGCCGGAATCAGCGCCATCTGGATGACCGACTGGGCCGCCTCGGGTGGTGGCATCCAGCTGCTCAACGAGCACATCGGCGACCCGGCGACCCTGGGCCAGGAGTTCGGGGCCGGGCGGGTCAACCACGTCCCGATCGTCACCGACCATCCGCTCTACGACGGGCTCGACACCAGCGGACCGATCGAGATCCTGGTCGACGGCACCAACGCGGCGTTCTTCGACGATTACTCGGGCGTCACCCTGTCCGACTACGAGGCCGGCAACCGTGGCGTCATCGGGACCGGGGCTGCCTGGGAGCCGCGCTCGGCGACAAGCGTGCGACTGCTCCTCTCCGGGCTGGGAGCCAACCTGTTCAGTGAGCCCGGCGTGGATTGGACGCCGGATGGCGAGCGCGTGGTGCTCAATGCCGTGGCGTGGGCCGCATCCCCTGGCCTGGCCGTGCTGAGCGGTCGCGTGACCGATGCGGCAGGCGAGCCCCTGGGCGCGCACGTCGAGATCGTGGAGACCGGCGTCGAGACCGATACGGGCGCCGACGGCGGGTACCAGCTCGGCCACATCGGCGGCACCTTCAACGTGGAGGTCAGCGCTTTCGGCTTCGAGACGCAGACCTTCGAGGTCACCCTGGCACAGGGCGAGACGACGGTGCTCGACGTCACGATGACGCTGGGCGACGTCGGCTCGATTGCCGGCGTGGTGTCCACCAGCGGCGAGATCGGGCCGAGCGCGGTCGGCGATCCATTGGCCGGCGCCACGGTCCAGCTGGTCGGCCGGCCGCGCAGCGCGGTGACCGCCGAGGACGGCAGCTACGCGATTCCGAACGTCGAGCCGGGCACCTACCAGCTCGAGGTCGCGGCGGACGGCCATGTCAGGCGCCTCATCGACGGCGTGGTCGTCGTGGCCGGACAGGAGACGGCGGGTGACGTTGCCCTGCGCGCCTCCCCGCTCGTGGGGGTGCTGGACGACTGCAGCCAGAGGGCGGTGTGCAGCGGGAAGGCCAAGGCCTACCTTGGCGAGTGGGGCTACCTGACCGAGGAGATCACGTGGGCCGACACCGATCGGCTCGGCGAGTTCGACCTCGTGCTGGCCAACCTCGGCGACTTCCCGCGCGAGGATCCTGAAGACGACGGCATGGCGGCCTTCCAGGACGCCGCCAACCGGGCGCACGTGCCCATCATCTGGGCCGACCAGTTCCAGCGCGGCTCGATCCGCTACCTGCGCGACTACCTCGGCGACCCGTCCGTTCGCGAGGAGGGCCGGGGCGACGGGATCGTGAGCGCCCGGATCCTGGCCGACCATCCGCTCGTCGCCGGGTTCGAGCCCGGCACCGACGTGCCGATCCTCGATGCCCGCAGCCCGTTCAGCGCCAGCGGCGAGTACGCCTGGTTCGACGGCTACTCCGGAACCACGGTCGCCCGTCTGGTGACCGAGGATACCGGCGAAATGGGGGATGTGATCGCGTATCGGGGTCGAACGGCAAGCTCGGTCGACGTCCTGATGTCCGCCTTCGGGTTCACGTACTACACGTGGCCGGCCATCGGCGACGAGCCCGCCAGCCTGTGGCGGGCCGAGACCGAGCGGCTGTTCCACAACGCGCTGAACTACGCCCTCGACGCACCGCCGCTGGCCGGCGAGGTCCTGGGCACCGTTCGATCCAGCGCCGGCGGCCTCTTGGCGAGCACGGTCACCCTGGTCGAGACCGGCGATGAGTTCAGCGGTCGCGCGGGCGACGGCACCTTCCTGGTGCCGCTCCAGCCGGGGACCTGGACGCTCGAGGTGAGCGCATTCGGGCACGACACGCACACCGAGTCCGTTACCGTGGCGGCCGGTGACGTGCTGCGGCCCGAGATCACGCTGGCTGCCCAGGCCTTCGGGGCCCTGGAGGGCACGGTCACCGACGACGGCGGGACGCCGATCGCCGGCGCCACCGTGACGCTGGAGGACACCCCGCTGTCGGCGACAACCGATGGCGCCGGGGCGTTCGCCATCGAGACGATCCCGGTCGGCGAGTACGTGGCCAACGTGCGCGCCGACGGCTACGAGCAGGCGCGCATCGGCGTGACCATCACCAGCGGCGCCACGACGACAATCGACGTCGGCCTGGGCCAGTCGCGGGTGGTCGCCATCGCCGGCGACTACGTCCGCTCGGGTACGCCGCAGATCGGGACCTTCCTGGCCGCCAACGGCTACGAGGTTCGCCAGTGGAGCTGGTCCGACGTCCAGAACCACGTCGGCGAGCTGGGCGAGGTGGCCCTGGTCATCCTCAACGGGTTCAGCACCGACCCGACGGTGAGTGAGCTCACGACGTTCGTCGATGCCGCTGACGCGGCGGGTGTGCCGATCATCGCGGCCGGCCAGTACGGCGGTGACGCGATCCAGGAGCTCCACGACGCCTTCGGCGACCCGCCGACGGTCGACTGGGACTTCCATGCAGGCGCCGTTCACTACTGGCCGGAGGCGGAGCACCCGATCTTCGACGGTTTCGAGCAGGGCCAGCCGATCGAGCTCTTCCGCGATCCGGACCTGGGGAACCAGCAGTACCTGTGGTTCTCCGGCTACTCCGGCACGGAGATCGCGAGCGTCGAGGGTGAGAACGGCGCGCCGCAGGGCGGCGACGGCGTCGCCTATCGGTTCGCAACCCCATCCAGCGTGCACCTGCTGCTGGCCAGCCTTGGCGCCGCCTCGTACGGGTTCCCGGGCGATCCGGAGCTCGACGAGGACGCCAACTGGACCGACGACGCCAAGCGCATCTACCTCAACGCCGTGGCCTGGGCCATGGATGCGGCGCAGGGCGAGATCCTCGGCACCGTCACATCGGGTGGCGAGCCGGTGTCCGGAGCAACCGTCACCGCGGCGGAGGTGGGCGCGACCGCCACCACCGCATCGGACGGCACGTACTCGCTCGGCGTGCCCGATGGCACCCATACCGTGCGCGTGACGCTCGCTGGCTACGAGCCGTTCGAGACGACGGTCACCGTGGCCGAGGCCGAGGCCGTGCAGCTCGACGTCGAGCTCGTGCGCCTGGCGCGAGGCGCCATCGCGGGCACGGTCGTCGACGACGACGCCCTGCCGATCGAGGGCGCCGCGGTCATCATGGCCGGACCGATGTCCGGCGAGGCGACGACCGACGCGGCCGGAGCGTTCGGCTTCGACGACCTCGTGCCGGGCACGTACGAGGTCGCCGTCACGGCCGACGGCTTCCTGCCGGCCGATGCGACGGTCGAGGTGCTGGCGGACGAGACCGCATCGGTCACCGTTCACCTCGTCGCGAACGACGTCGGCGTCCTCGGCGACGTCGACGGCACCCTCGTCGCGTTCCTGCGCGACAACGAACTGGCCGCCGAGGAGCTGACATGGACCGATGCCGATCACGTGGATCGCTACGAGGTCCTCATCGTGAACGGCGGCGATCCGTCCGAGACCGAGTTCGAGGCGATGATCTCGGCGGCCGATGCGGCCGAGACGAGCGTCATCTTCACCGGGTCGTGGGGCATCGAGACCGGCGGCATCCGCCTGCTCGAGGCCTTCCGTCCGGACGAGGTGACCGTCGATGAGCAGGGCTACGCCGAGGGCGCGGTGACGATCACGGGCTTCGACCCGGCGCACCCGCTCTTCGACGGACTGGCCGATCCGTTCTCACCGGTCGCCGACGATGGCTACTGGAGCGCCCTGGCCACGTACGTGGGCATCGACCTCGCCACGGTGGCGGTCGAGGACCGCGCGGACGAGGGTGCCCTTGGCATCGGCGTGGCGTACGACTACCGCTCGGCCGGCAGCGCGCACGTGCTGCTGTCGACGATGGCGGTGACCGACCTCATCGGGCCGGGCTACGGCTGGACGGAGGACGGCGCGCGGCTGCTGCTCAACGCCATCGAGTTCGGTCGTGACGCGGAGCAGGCTCTTCCGGCGGCGCCGACGCTGGCCACCGAGGCCTCGTCGCCGACGACGGCGGAGACCGCGGTGCTGACGGGCACGGCCGAGTTCCGATCGACCGTCTCGATCCTCCGCGACGGCGCGGTCGTCGCGACCGCCGAGCCGGATCGGGACGGCGCCTTCAGTGTCGAGGTCACCCTGGTCGAGGGCCCGAATGCACTGACGGCGGTGGCCACCAACCACGCGGGTGACTCGCCCGCCTCGAACGAGGTCGTGATCGTCCGCGACACCACCGGCCCGCTGGTCGAGTGGACGCCGGCCGACGGCGACGGCTTCTTCGAGCCAGAGATCACCGTTGGCGGCACGGCGATCGACGCGCACGCGCCGCCGGTCACGCTCACCGTCAATGGTGCGGCGGTGGCCGTCGCGGCCGATGGCTCCTGGTCGACGTCGATCGGGCTGGTCGAGGGCGCGAACACGATCGGCGTGGTGGCGGTCGATGCCCTCGGCAACGAGACGAGCGAGGCTCGCGAGGTCGGCTACGTACCGTACAGCGCGTCCTGGCAGGTGCCGGGCGGGCCGAGCACGCTCGTCGTCCTGCTCGACATCGCGGACGCCGATGGGGCCGCGGTCGAGGTCGAATCGGCCCGGCTCGAGGTGCTCGACGAGGCCGGATCAGTCGTCGCTGATGAGCCGATGCGCTGGGATCGGCGCGAGGAGCGCTACCAGGCCGTCGTCCGCCGTCTCGAACCGGGGACGTACCAGCTCGTCGGCCGCCTGGTCGTGGATGGCTGGAACGTTCGCGTCGATGGGCCGGAGGTGACGCGGTGACGTAGCCCCGGGCGGTCGGGCGCCAGCCAGACTGGCGCCACGACCGGCGGCCGCGGAGTCGCCATCTGGCGCTCCCAGCGTCGTTAGCCAGCTCAGCGACCGATTCGGATGCCCTGCGACATAGCTTTCCTAAGAATTCGGGAGCCGAACACCTGCCTAGCGACGCTCACAGCGTCATATGGCAACTTCCAAGCCGAAGCGGCTGGAGCCGGCACTGCAGTGGCAGCAGGGCCTCGGAGCCACCGAGCCGCCGAACGGTCAGCCCTTCTTCTTGCCCTTCTTGCCGCTGGCGACGGGCGTGGGGGCGTCGAGGATCTGGTCGATGGCGCGCCGGGCCTGGAACGGGGAGCGGAACGAGGCCTGGGAGATCGGCGCGTCCGCATCGGCGCGGATGAACCAGCTTCGCTGGCCGGCGACGTACAGGATCTCGTAGCCACGATGCTCCTCGGAAGGCCGGGGAGCGTCGTTGGCGAGCATGATGGTCGCCTCGCGGGCGGTGCGCGGCGCACACACGCCGCAGCGGGATTCAAGGATTCCGTGAGGACAACGGCGGCAGGATGCGCACGTCTGCGTCTCGAACCCGTGGATGCATTTTTCGGACATGGCCGCCTTTCGAGAATGAGTACCAAGCGTACACCCCACGGCTGTGGTACGCTTTCGTACATCTGTTCGATTGGCGCGCCGGTCAGCGCCGCGGCCCACCGTAAGTCCGACCCTCGATCAACACGTTCGCCCTGACCGGGCCCCGCAGCAACGATGCGTGCGGGAGGGCCCTTTCAGGAGCATCTCTCCCTTGTCATTCTCTGCCCTCGGGCTTCAGCCCGACCTGCTCCGCGCCGTGGCGCGCCAGGGCTACACCGATCCCACCCCCGTCCAGCGTGAGGCGATTCCGCTCGTGCTCGCCGGACGTGACCTGCTCGCCGGGGCCCAGACCGGCACCGGCAAGACCGCGGCCTTCGTGCTGCCGATCCTGCAGCACCTCGCCGCGCGCCCGGCGCGCGACCGACGCATCCGCGTCCTCATCCTTGCCCCGACCCGCGAGCTGGCGATCCAGGTCGAGGAGTCGGTGCGCACGTACTCCGGCGGCAGCGTCCGTTCGACCGCCATCTTCGGCGGCGTCGGCTTCGGTCCGCAGGCCGGAGCACTCCGTCGGGGCGTGACCGTGGTCGTCGCCACGCCGGGCCGCCTGCTCGACCATGCCCGGCAGGGCACGATCGACCTGCGCGGCGTCGAGATCCTCGTCCTCGACGAGGCGGATCGGATGCTCGACATGGGCTTCATCCGCGACATCCGCCAGGTCCTCGCGCTGCTGCCTGATCGGCGGCAGAACCTCCTGTTCAGCGCCACCTTCTCCCGCGAGATTCGCTCGCTGGCCGAAGGCCTGCTCGACCAGCCGGCATCAGTGCAGGTGACGCCCGAGAACACCGCCGTCGAGCTCGTCGACCAGGTCGTCCACCCGGTCGACCGCGAGCGAAAGCGCGAGCTGCTCACGCATCTCGTTCGCACCCGCGAGATCGACCAGGCCCTCGTCTTCACCCGCACCAAGCACGGCGCCAACAAGCTCGCCGAGCAGCTCAACCGGGACGGGATCGCGACGGCCGCCATCCACGGCAACAAGTCGCAGCCGCAGCGGGTCCGCGCCCTCGCCGACTTCAAGGCCGGTCGGGTCCTCCTGCTCGTCGCGACGGAGGTCGCCGCCCGCGGCCTCGACATCGAGGCGTTGCCACACGTGGTGAACTTCGAGCTGCCGATGGTGCCGTCCGACTACGTCCATCGCATCGGACGCACCGGCCGCGCCGGCATCACCGGGACCGCCGTCTCGCTGGTGTGCGTGGACGAGGCGCCGCTGCTGCGCGACATCGAGCGACTGCTCCGCGGACCGATCGCCTCGCGGACGATCGCCGGCTTCGAGCCGAACCGCATGATCCCCGCGCAGCCGATTCGTCTGCGCTCCGGAGGGCAAGGGGGCCAGCGCCGCCAGTTCAACGGGAACGGCCCGCGACGGGACGCCGCCGAGCGGAACCGCGTGCGCTTCGGGTCCGGCCGCGGCCGCCGTCCGCGGCGTGCGGCCGGGAGCTTCGCCCGCTGAGCGCGGCGCTCGACGCCTGCGCCACGGCGCGCTATCCTGCGCGTCTGATGAGCATCACCGACGCCACCACCGGCCTCCGGACGACGCCAACGCGGGTGGAGCTCGTCGTGCGCCTCGAGGGCGAGCCATGCGCGTGTATGGGGCGGGTCACCGCCTAACCACGTCCACCCGGGACTGACGCATCCGCATCGGTCCCGCTCGTTCGCTCGTCTCCTCGAAAGGTTCGTCCCATCGTGACCGACATCACACCCGGCCGCCGCATCGATCCGCGCGGCCACCGATTCAGCGCCGGCCTGTCGGCCGTGCTCCTCCTCCTGGCCTTCGCCACGGACAGCACGTGGGCGGTGCCGGTGATCGGCCTCGCCCTCGCCGTCAGCGCCGCATTCGGCACCCGCTACTGGCTGCTGGGCCGCGCCTGGCCGCCGGCACGCCGCATCCTGCGTCTCGGTCCGCCGCGCGAGCTCGAGCACGAGTACCCGCCGCGGTTCGCCCAGGCCATGGGCGCGACCTTCCTCGGCATCGGCTCGGCGCTGCTCGCGTTCGGCGTCGTTCCGTGGGGCTGGGTCCTGGTCGGCGCCGTCGTCGCACTCCAGGTCCTGCTGGCGGCGACCGGATTCTGCCTGGGCTGCCGCCTCTTCTTCGTGCGCTGGATCGTGCCCGACCTGTTCGCGCGCGCCATCGGCCGCGCCGGGGTCCGCGAGGCGCTCGTCCGGGTGCCGCCCCGCTGACGGTCGGCCGCCCCGGCGTCAGGCGTCAGATGTGCGCCGGCTTCTCCGGGTCGCGGCGGACGGCGGTCATCGGATCGGCCTCGTGCAGGTCCTCGTCGAGGTTCAGCGGAGCACCCTCGGTGCGCGGATCCTGGGCGGGCGGCTCCGACCAGTCGCCGGCGTCCACCTCCGCCTGCGTGAGCGAGACCCCGATCTCCTTCATCTCGGGGCGGACGTGGGCCAGTGCCGGCGACGGCAGATACCGATGCGCCGTGCCGACCACCCCGGACTTGACGAGGATGTACCGCAGCGTCGACTCCTCCACGGAGCCGATGTCGTGACCGTCGCTCGTCTTCACCGACCAACCGTTCTCGATGCCGTGGATGTCGTTCGTGGTCATGCGCTCGCTCCAGCAGTCCGCGTGCCGGGTCGCGTCCGTTGTGCGGCCTGCACACCATCACCAAGGCGAGATTGACACCCCGGTCGTCCTCCGACCTGGGTCCGTCGGGCAGCATGGGCCGATGAGCTCGCCGGGCATCGTCCGCATCGCCGATCCCGCTCGAGACGCCGGCCGCGTGGCGGAGATCTATCGCCCCGCGGTCGAGGCGACGATCGCCTCCTTCGAGGAGGCTGCCCCCGACGCGGACGAGATGGGGCGGCGCATGCGGACGAC
>Ga0299913_10003096_pt1 | contig 13470 bp, 12 predicted proteins | sample RVTome_9_FD_201360 | JGI IMG/M metagenome (GOLD analysis project Ga0299913, IMG submission 201360) | Soil microbial communities from uranium-contaminated site in the Upper Colorado River Basin, Wyoming, United States - RVT155D38 (version 2) ... | reverse complement strand
CGACAGGATCGACCAGGTCTTCGCGTCGGGAAGGTTCGCCGTCATCGCGAGCGAGTACGCCGTACCGACTGTGCCGCTCGGCGTGGTCTCCGGTCCGATCGTCAGCTTCGGCAGCGGCGGCGTCCCCGGATTGATCGGGATGATAAACCGGTCGTCTGAGGCAACCTTCTGGCAGCCGGGGTTCTTGTTGTACTCGACCTCGAGGTAGAAGTCGTAGTTGCCCTCCTGCGTCGGCGTCCCGGTGATGTAGCCCTCGTCCGAGATTGAGAGCCCAGGCGGGAACGTGCCGTTGTGGTCGAAGGTGGCGCAGCCGAAGTCCTCTCCGCGCCCACCGTCGGGCGGCATCAGGTAGATCGTCAGCGAGTACGGCTGCCCCACTGTGCCGGTGGGACACGTTGCCGGGTTCTCGCCCGTGCAGCCCATCTTCTCCTCGTCGAAATTGCCCGCACCGGCGCTCGGAACGAGCACGATGGAGGCGGCGACCGCGAGACAGACGGCGAGGAGCAGGCGCTTCGAGAGGCTCACGCGGTGGGCCACGCTAGCAGACATGCCTGACAGCGCAAGGACTTGTTAGGGCAGTGTCAGCACGATCAGCTCGGCGACGCAGACCGGCTTCTCGACGCCGTCGCACTCGACGGTCGCCTCGATCGTCGCACGCGTGCGACCGGCCCCTTCGTCGACCGAGACGACGCGGAAACGGCCACGCACCCTGCCGCCGGACGGGACCGGCGCGGGGAAGCGCACCCGATCAACGCCGTAGTTGACGAGCGCCGGCCCGGGGGGTGGCACGAGCTCGTACAGCATCGGAACGCAGAGCGAGAGCGTGAGGAAGCCGTGCGCGATCGTCGTTCCGAACGGCCCGTCGGCGGCGCGCTCGGGATCGACGTGGATCCACTGCGGATCGTCGGTCGCCTCGGCGAAGGTGTCGATCCGTCCTTGCGGCACCTCGATCCACGAGCTCGGCCCGAGCTCGACGCCGACAAGTTCTGCGAGCCCGCTCACGAAGCCGCTTCCGCTCCCGCGCGGATACGCGCGAGCGCCTCGTCCTTCCCGAGCAGCTCGAGACTCTCGTACAGGCCCGGCGAGACGCGCGAGCCGGTCGCGGCGACACGGATCGGGAGGTACACCGTGCGCGGCTTCTCTCCCAGGTCTTCGCAGAGCTTTTTGAGCGACGCCTCGATCGCCTCGACGGTCCAGGGCTCGGTCTGCGCGAGCTCGTCGGCCGCCGCCGTGAGCATGCGCGCGTCGAGCAGGGCCGGGTCCGGCTCGACGTCGTGAAAGAGGAAGCCGGCGAACGCCGGGAACTCGTCGAGGCGGCCGATCTTCTCCTGCACGATCGCGCCCCCCGCGCGTACGCGCTCTTCCGGCCAGTCGCATCCCTGCTCGCGCAGATAGGCGACGAGCCGGTCGGCGTACTGGCCGGCCGGCAGCGCGCGCAGATATATGCCGTTCATCCAGTCGAGCTTGGCGTAGTCGAACGTCGAGGGGCTCGATCCCACGCGCTCGAGGGAGAAGCGTTCGACGAGCTCGTCGCGCGACATGATCGTCGTCTCGCCGTCGGGGGCCCAGCCGAGGAGCGCGAGGAAGTTCATCAACGCTTCGGGCACGTAGCCCGCGGTGCGGAAGTCGCCGACGGAGACGGCGCCGTGGCGCTTCGACAGCTTCGCGCCGTCTGCGCCGTTGACGTTCGGCACGTGGGCGTAGACCGGGAGCTCGACCCCGACCGCGCGCAAGACGTTGATCTGCTTCGGCGTGTTCGAGATGTGGTCGGCCCCGCGAATCACGTGCGTGATCTCGTCCCACATGTCCTCGAGCGGCGATGCGAAGTTGTACGTCGGTCGTCCGTCCGAGCGGACGAGCACCAGATCCTCGAGCTCTGCGTTCGGGACCTCGATCCGGCCGAGCACGACGTCGTCGTACGCCGTCACGCCCTCGTCGGGCATGCGGAACCGGATCGCGCCCTCGTCCTCGTACGCCGTTCCGTCGGCCAGGAGCTTCTCGGCGACGGCGCGCGTGTCGTCCATGCGATCGAGCTGGAACGTCACTTCGCCGTCCCAGTCCAGGCCGAGCCACCGCAGCGACTCCTGGATCTGCTCGGTCGCCTCGTAGACCTCCCGTGCCGTGTCCGTGTTCTCGATACGAAGCAGGAACTCGCCGCCCTCGTGGCGCGCGAAGAGCCAGTTGAAGAGGGCGGTGCGGACGTTCCCGATGTGGAGGAGGCCCGTCGGGGACGGAGCCATGCGGACGCGGACGCTCATCCGAGCAAGCGTAGTAGGGGCGAGGCTTGCCTCGCCCCTACGATCTCCACGTGCTCTTCGGCGCCCACGTGTCCGCAGCGGGAGGGATCTCGAACGCGATCGACCGAATCGAGGAGATCGGCGGCGACGCGGTGCAGGTGTTCACGCAGAGCCCACGGATGTGGAAGCCGACCGCCCACACGGATGAGGAGCTCGAGCGGTTCCGGCAGCGCAGGCGCGAGGCGCGGGTTCGCCACGTCGCCTGCCACGCGCTCTACCTCGTCAATCTCGCGAGTCGCGACGCCGAGATCCGCGCCAAGTCGTACGAGGCGCTCTGCGCGACCATGGAAACGGCGCGCGGAATCGAGGCCGACGCAGTCGTCTTCCACGTCGGGTCGCACCTCGGCTACGGGTTCGACGAGGCGGTCGCGACGGTCGTGCCGGCGCTTCGCGACCTGCTCGAGCTGACGTCAGACCGGCTCTGGCTCTGCCTCGAGAATGCGGCGGGGGCGGGCGGCACCATCGGCCGCTCGGTTGCTGAGCTCGCCGTCCTCTTCGACGCGCTCGACGCTCACCCCCGGCTCGGCATTTGCCTCGATTCCTGCCACTGGTGGGCGTCCGGTGTCGACGTCACCGACGCGGCCGCGCTCGAGGACGCGCTCGAGGAACTCCAGTCGCGGATCGGCCTCGAACGGCTCCGCGTGCTCCACGTCAACGACGCGAAGACGGCACTCGGATCGAACGTCGACCGCCACGAGGTCGTCGCGCGAGGCGTGCTCGGCGACGGCCTCGCGACCTTTCTCGGGCATCCCGCGTTCCGAGAACTGCCGGCCGTTCTCGAGACCTGGCCCGAGGACGGGCTTGGTCGCGACGACATCGTCCTGCTCCGCGACCTGTACCGGCGCGGGCGGCGGCGGAAGCGGCCGGCGGCTACGAGCTCTGACCGTCGCTGACGCGTGCGAAGACGCGGAAGCTCGCGCGCTCGCGCGGTAGCTCGTAGAACTCGGGGTTGCGGCAACCGAGCTCGTCCATGCGGTTGCCATAGGTCGCGACGACGTCGGTCTCGCACATGGGGAGCGGCGTGCGTCGCGCCCTCACCGCGCCGAAGCCGGCCCTCGCCGACTCGGCCTCCTCGAGCAGCGAGAGGTCGATCTCCACGTCGAAGACCTTCTGCATGCACCCCATGTACGTCCGCCCCCAGGCCTCGTACGAGTAGACGAAGGGGCACCCCATGCGAAGGCAGGCCCCGGGGTACACCACCTTCTCGCAGTGGACATCACAGTGGCGGCACTCGACCTCGTCCTGAGCCCGGAGAGGGATCTCCACCGCAGCTCGAGCGTTGCTCATGAACCGATTGTGTTCCTCCCGAGGGTCCCGCCGCAAGACTTGACAAGGGGGCTGTTTTCAAGCTATGGCGACGAACGCGGCGTGCGGAGAGGCGACCTCGGAAGCAGCGCTGCCGGAGCGGGCGGGTTTCAGGCCACGGCGACAGATCGCTGATCGACCGGCGAGGTTCGTGCCTAGTGCCCTCGTCCGCGCGAGTTGTCCGCGTGGCGTCCGCGAAGTGGACGGAGGCTTTCGCGCGACGGGGGTCCCCACTCGGGGATCCTGGTCCTGCGCAGGGAGCGTGGCGTCCGCGAAGCGGACGGAGGCTCTTCGCGCGACCGGGATCCCCACTCGCGGATCCTGGTCTTGCGCAGGGAGCGTGGCGTCCGCGAAGCGGACGGAGGCTCTTCGCGCGACCGGGATCCCCACTCGCGGATCCTGGTCTTGCGCAGGGGATAGGGTTGGCGACCCATGGTGCGGAGGATCATGTTCGCGACGCTCGCCGTCGCACCGATCTCGATCGCGCTTCACTACCTGACGGACCTCCCCGAGACGGCCGAGTTCGTGATCTCCGCGCTGGCGCTCATCCCGCTCGCCTGGCTCATCGGCGAAGCGACCGAGCATGCGGCCGAGCACACCGGCCCGGGCATCGGCGGCTTCCTGAACGCGACCTTCGGCAACGCGCCCGAGCTGATAATCGCGCTGATCGCCGTTCACGAAGGGCTGACCGAGGTCGTGCGCGGGTCGCTGACGGGCAGCGTCGTCTCGAACCTTCTGCTCGTCCTCGGGGCGTCGCTCGTCGCTGGCGGGAAGGGGCAGCTCGACCGCTACTCGAGCTTCCTCGCGTTCGGGCTGCTCGCGTTCGCGACGCTGATGTTCCTCATTCCGGCGATCCCCGGCTGGGACGGCGACCCGGACCGGGAGTCACTCGCCGAGCTCGCGGTCCCCGTCTCGATCGCCGTCCTCGTCGTGTACGTCATCGTCACGTGGTTCTCATTGCGCAGGCACGCCAGACTGCACGTGGCAAGCGACGAGGAGCTGCGCGGCTGGTCGCTCAAGACGGCACTTCTCGCGCTCGCCCTGGCGACCATCACGACCGCGCTCGTCGCGGAGATCCTCGTCGGGTCGCTCGAGGTCTTCTCCGACCAGGCCGGGCTGAGCGAGTTCTTCGTCGCGGCGGTTATCGTCGCGATTGTCGGCAACGCCGCCGAGCACGGAGGCGCGGTCGTGGTCGCGTTCCGCGGGAAGATCGCGCTCGCCGGGGAGATCGCGCTCTCGTCGGCCGCCCAGGTGGCGGTGTTCCTCATCCCCGCGGTCGCACTACTGTCGTGGCTCATCGAGCCGCTCGCGCTCAGCTTCCGTCCGGTGGAGATCGGCGTGCTCGGCGCATCGGTGGTCTTCACTGCGCTCGTCCTCTTCAAGGGCCATTCCAGCCGTCTGCGGGGGGCGATTCTGCTCGCGGGCTACGCCGCGGTGGTCGTCGTCTTCTTCCTCGCCGGCGACCGCTGACGCGTGGCCAGCCTTGTGCGCGGCTCGTAAAGAAGCTCTGAAGTCGTCGGTTGAGCAGGCGCGATTTCGGGTACCGGTTGGCGCATGCGGATCGTGGTCGCCCTCGTCGCCTCGCTGTGCGCGCTCGGCATCACCGCCGAGCGGGCCGACGCCGCGAAGGGCGTGCAGTTCGGGATCCAGGACGACGCGTGGCTCGAGTTCGGTCCGGGACGACTCTCCGACCGCGTCGCCAAGCTCGACCGCCTCGGTCTCGACGTCGTCCGCGTCACGCTGAACTGGCACCACGCGGAGCCGCGCGCGGGGCGCTACGGCTGGGGTCGCTCCGACCGGCTGCTGCGCGCGCTGCGCGCCCGCGGCCTCGAGCCCGTCGTGACGATCTGGGGAACGCCCGGCTGGGCGAACGGCGGCAATAGGCCGAACGTCGCGCCTCGGCGGGCGCTCGACTTCCAGCGCTTCGCGCAGACCGCCGCTCGGCGCTACGGCTTCGTCAAGCACTGGATCATGTGGAACGAGCCGAACAAGGCCACGTGGCTCAAGCCGGCCTCGGCGAGGACCTACGTGACGCGGATCCTCAACCCCGGCTACAAGGGCGTGAAGGCGGTAAGTCGCCGCGACAAGGTCGCTGGCGGCGTCACCGGCCCGCGCGGTGGACGCGGCGGCACGTCCCCGGTCGTCTTCATCCGCGGGATGGATCGCGCCGGCGCCAAGCTCGACGCGTACGCGCACCATCCCTACCCGGTCTTTCCGGGCGACACGCCATTCGTGGGCGGGTGCGAGTGCCCGATCCTGACCATGGCCAAGCTCGAGCGGCTGCTGCGCATCGTCGGCCACGCGTTCCCCCGCGCGCGCATCTGGCTGACGGAGTACGCGTACCAGACGAACCCGCCCGATCGCTTCGGCGTCTCGCCCGAGCTCCAGGCCCGCTACGTCGGCGAGGCCGCGCGGCGCGTGTACACGGCGCGCAAGGTCGACATGCTGATCCATTACCTCTACCGCGACGAGCCGGATCCTGCCCGCTGGCAGAGCGGCCTCGAGACCATCGACGGCAGGCCGAAGCCCGCCCTGTACGCGACCATGTTCCCGCTCGCCCAGATCGCCCGCCGGGGCAACCGGACGACCGTCTGGGGCCAGGTGCGGCCGGGCGAAGGACGGCAGCGGTACGTTCTGCAGCAACTCGTGAACGGCCGGTGGGTGACGGTCGGTCGCTCGGCGAGGACCGACCGCCGCGGCTACTTCCGCCGCACCGTCCGCGCCGCCAAGGGCACGCAGCTCCGCGTCTTCTACTCGCCGCGGCGGCTGTCGAGCTTCCAGCTGAGCGTCAGCTAGCCGCGGGAACCGGCACGCCGAGCGCGCGCGGGATCAGCTCCGAGGCGCGCTCGACGTCCTCGTCGGTGATGCCGAGGTGGATGACGGCGCGTATGACCGCGAGGTGAATCGTCGCCGAGAGCCCGACGCCCGCGTCGCGGAGCCCGGCGAGCGCCTCGGTGCGCGTCAAGCCGAGCGGCGCGAGGTCGACCTGGACGAAGTTCGTCTCGACCTGCTCCAGGTCAACCGCGAGCCCGGCGGCGACGAGGCGCTCGGCGAGCGTGCGCGCCCTCGAGTGGTCCTCGGCGAGCCGCTCGACGTTGTGGTGGAGCGCGTACACGCCTGCCGCGGCGACGATCCCTGCCTGGCGCATGGCGCCGCCGAACAGGTGCTTCTCGCGCCAGGCCCGCTCGATCAGCTCGCCGGAGCCCGCAAGAAGCGCGCCCAGCGGGCAGCCGAGCCCTTTAGAGAGACAGAGCGTGACGGTGTCGAAGCGCGCGGCGATCTCCGCGGTGTCGACGCCGAGGGCGACCGCGGCGTTCAGCACGCGCGCGCCGTCGAGGTGCGCCGCGATGCCGAGCTCTCGCGCGGTCGCGACCGCCTCCTCGAGCTCGGCGAGCGGCCAGACCCGGCCTCCGGCGTTGTTGTGCGTGTTCTCGAGCGAGACCACGGCCACGCGCTGGTCGGCGACCTTCGCGCTCGGCTCGCAGGCGGCGCGGATCTGGTCGGGGGAGATGCGCCCGGCGGCGCCGGGAAGGCCGAGAGTGACCAGGCCCGCATGCGCCGCGGCGCCGCCGTACTCGTACACGAGCACGTGCGAGGTCTCGTGCGCGAGCAGCACGTCGCCGGGCCGGCCGTGCAGCTTGAGCGCGATCTGGTTCGCCATCGTCGCGGTCGGGACGAACACCGCCGCCTCCTGGCCGAGGAGCTCGGCGGACCGGCGCTCGAGCTCGAGGACGGTCGGATCCTCGCGCTTCTGCTCGTCGCCGAGAGCGGCGTCGGCAATCGCCCGCCGCATCTCCGGCGTGGGGAGCGTGACGGTGTCGGAGCGAAGGTCGATCACGGCCGGGAAGGTACCGTCACGACATGGATCTCGCGCTGCTCGAGCGCACGCTCACGGAGCGCGGAGAGCCGGCCTACCGCGCGCGCCAGGTGTGGGAGTGGACAGCGCGTGGAGCCTCTTCCTATGAGGCGATGACGAGCATCGCGAAGCCGCTGCGAGCGACCCTCGCCGAGCAGGTGCCGTTCTCCACACTCGATGTCGTCACACAGCGCGAGGCGCGGGACGGCACCGTGAAGGCGCTCTTCCACACGCGCGACGGCCACCCGGTCGAGGCGGTCCTCATGCGCTATCGCGACGGCCGCCGCTCGCTCTGCCTCTCCTCGCAGTCCGGCTGCCCACTCACGTGCACGTTCTGCGCGACGGGCGCGATGCGCTTCGGCCGGAACCTGACGGCGTCGGAGATCCTCGACCAGGCGCTCCACTTTCGCCGCCTGGGCGACGTCAACCACGTCGTCTACATGGGCATGGGTGAGCCCTTCCTCAACGTCGATGCCGTTCTCGAGTCCGCGCGGCGCCTTCCCGACGTCGGGATCACGCACCGTCGCACGACGATCTCGACGGTCGGCTGGCTGCCCGGGCTCAGCCGCTTCGTGGACGAGGTCGAGGAGCCGATCCGCCTCGCGCTTTCGATCCACGCCGCCGACCCGGCCCTGCGCTCCGAGCTCATGCCGGTGAACGACCGCTATCCGCTTCGCGACGTGCTCGCCGAGTGCCGACGCTACTTCGAGCTGCGGCGGCGGAAGGTGTTCGTCGAGTACGTCATGCTCGCGGGAGTGAACGACTCGCCGGCGCGCGCGCGCGAGCTCGCGGCGCTGCTCGAGCCGCGGATCTTCAAGGTCAACCTCATTCCGTACAACCCGACCGGGATGTTCGAGGGCTCGTCGCGCGAGGCGATCGAGTCGTTCAAGCGCGTGCTCGGTCGGTCGCGCATCCCGTCCACCGTGCGGCTCACGCGGGGACGCGACATCGAGGCCGCCTGCGGCCAGCTCGCCTCGACCCGTTGACCGCTTATGCCTTGGCCTCGGCGCGCTGTCGCTCGCCGAAGTCGTAGCGAACGACCGGGTGCTTCGCGGCGCGCACCTCGTCGAGCCGCCGGACGGGGCGCGCGCGAGGCGCTTCCTTCAACGTCTCGGGCGACGACTCAGCCTCCTCGGCGATCCGGCGCATCGCGTCCACGAAGTCGTCGAGTCGCTCCTTCGGCTCCGTCTCGGTCGGCTCGATCATGAGCGCCTCGGGAACGACGAGCGGGAAGTAGATCGTCGGCGGGTGGATCCCGTAGTCCATGAGGCGCTTGGCGACGTCGAGCGCCGTGATCCCGTGCTGGCGCTTGAGGTTGCGGGCCGAGAGCACGAACTCGTGCATGCAGAGGCGGTCGTACGGCAGCTCGTAGACGTCCTTCAGCCGCGCGAGCACGTAGTTCGCGTTCAGCACCGCGACCTCGGACGTCTCGCGCAGCGCCGGCCCGTAGGCCCGCATGAAGGCGTAGGACCGGACGAAGACGCCGAACGGGCCGGCGAAGCCCCGTACGCGTCCGATCGTCTTCGGATGGTCGTGGTCGAGCCTGAACGCGTCGCCGTCCCGCACCACCCGCGGCACCGGGAGGAAGGGCGCGATCCGATCCCGCACTGCGACCGGGCCGCCACCCGGACCGCCCCCGCCGTGCGGCTGCGAGAACGTCTTGTGCAGGTTGTAATGGACGATGTCGAACCCCATGTCGCCGGGGCGTGAGATCCCGACGACGGCGTTCAGGTTGGCGCCGTCGTAGTAGAGGAGCGCGCCGGCGTCGTGGAAGATCTTCGCGACCTCCTCGATCCCCTCGTCGAAGAGCCCGAGCGTCGACGGATTCGTGAGCATGAGCCCCGCGGTGCGCTCGTTCACCTTCCCGCGGAGATCGTCGAGGTCGAGGTTGCCGCGCGCGTCCGTCTCGACGCGCTCGAGCTTGTAGCCGGCCATCGTCACGCTCGCCGGGTTCGTCCCGTGCGCGGTGTCGGCGGTGATGATCGTGTCGCGCTCCTCGCCGCGGTCCGCGAAGTACGCTCGCATGAGCATCAGCCCGGTCAGCTCGCCCTGAGAGCCGGCCGCCGGTTGGAGTGTGACCGCCGGCAGGCCCGCGATCTCGGCGAGCATCTCCTGGAGGCGCCACATCAGCTCGAGCGCGCCCTGCGCGCTTTCGTCCTCCTGGTGCGGATGGAGATCGCGGAAGCCCGGTAGACCCGCAAGCCGCTCGTGGACGCGCGGGTTGTGCTTCATCGTGCAGGAGCCGAGCGGGTAGAAGCCGGTGTCGACGCCGAACGTGCGGTCGGCGAGCGCAGTGAAGTGGCGGACGAGCTCGGGCTCGGAGAGCTCGGGCAGCCGCGGCGGCGACGAGCGCGCGAGCGCCTCTGGGATCTCGGGAACGGGCAGGTCCGTCCGCGGCGGGCGTCCCGCGCGGCGGCCCGGGCGGGAGCGCTCGAAGACGAGCGGCGCGTCCGGCCACGCGCGACCGGGCTCGACGGCGCTCACCTGCACACCTCCTCGAGCACGTCCGCAAGGCGATCGACGTCCTCGACCGTCCGCTTCTCCGTGACCGCGACGAGCAGGATGTCGTCCATGCCCTCGTAGTCCCGCCCGAGCGCATAGCCCGGGTGCACGCCGTGCTCGCGCGCCCGGCGGATCACCTCGCGCGCGGGACGCGGGGTGCGGAACGCGATCTCCTTGAACGCCGGCGCGTCGAAAGCGAGCTCCAGCGAGATGCGCTCGCGCGCGTACTGCGCGAGCGCGAGGCACGTCTCCCCCACCTCGCGAAGTCCCTGCGGGCCGAGCCACGAGAGTGTCGCCAGCCCGGCGAGCGCGAGCAGCGTCTGGTTCGTCGTGATGTTCGAGGTCGCCTTCTCGCGGCGGATGTGCTGCTCGCGCGTCTGGAGCGTCAGCACGAACGCGCGTCGCCCGTCCGCGTCGACCGTCTCACCGACGATGCGCCCGGGCATGCGCCGGATGTAGTCGCTGCGCGCCGCGAGGAATCCGTAGTGCGGGCCTCCGTAGGACGGCCAGTTGCCCGCCCCCTGGCCTTCGCCTATCGCGATCGCGGCGCCGTACGCTCCCGGCGACTCGAGCACGCCGAGCGATATCGGATCGACGTGAACGATCGGCAAGGCGCCGGCCCCGTTCGCCGCCTCGACGAGGTCGGGACCAGGCTCGAGCGCGCCAAGGAAGTTCGGCTGCTGGATGAGAACCGCAGCGGCGTCGCCCGCGACCTCGGCGATGCGGTCGGGGTCGGTCACGCCGTTCGTGTGCGCGACCTCGACCACCTCCAGGCCGAACCCCGGCGCGTAGGTCTTCACGACCTGACGAACCTGCGGGTTCACAGTCTCCGCGAGGACGACTTTCGCGCGGTCCGGCACGGCGTGCTTGGCGACGAACACCGCGTCCGCGGCGACGGTCGCTCCGTCGTAGCCGGACGCGTTGGAGACGTCCATCCCCGTCAGCTCGCAGATCACCGTTTGGTACTCGAAGATCGCCTGGAGCACGCCCTGGCTCATCTCCGGCTGGTAGGGCGTGTAGGCGGTCAGGAACTCGCCGCGCGAGAGAACGACGTCGACGACCGACGGGACGTAGTGGTCGTAGATCCCGGCGCCCAGGAACGACAGCTCCGCGCCCGTATGGACGTTTCGCGACGCCAGCTCCTCGATGTGACGCACGAGCTCCGCCTCGCCGAGCGCCTGCGGGACGTCGAGCTCGCGATCGAACCGCACGCCGGGAGGCACCTGCTCGAAGAGCTCGTCCACGGTCGAGACGCCGATCGCCGCGAGCATCTCCTCGCGGTCGGCGTCGGTGATGGAGAGGTAGCCCATCAGGTACGGCTCGCGAAGGGCGAGGCAAGCCTCGCCCCTACGAGTCGGGTGGCAATCACTGCGACTCCACGTGCGCCCGGTAGCCCGCGGCGTCCATGAGCGAGTCCGCCTCCGAGGGATCGGAGATCCGGATCCGCATGAGCCAGCCCTCCCCGTACGGGTCCTCGTTCACGATCTCAGGCGCTTCGACGGCCTTCTGGTTGACCTCGACCACCTCTCCGGAGAGAGGCGCGATCACGTCCGAGACCGCCTTGACGGACTCGACCTCTCCCGCGGCGGCGTCCTTGGCGATCGTCGCTCCGACCTCGGCCGGCTCGAAGTGGACGAGCTCGCCGAGCGAGTCCTGCGCGAACCACGTGATGCCGAGCGTCGCCTCCTCGCCGTCGATCCGGGCCCAGTCGTGGTCGGGGTGGTACCTGAGATCTTCGGGGTAGCTCTCGGCTGCCGCCACTCGTCACTCGTCCTTTCGGTAGATCGGCTTGGAGACGACACGCGCCCGCCTCGGCTTTCCGCGGACGTCGATCGTGAGCTCGGTGTCGGGCGCCGCCTGCGCGGCCGGGACGTACCCCATGCCGATGCCGCGGTCGAGCATCGGCGAGTGCGTGCCGGAGGTGACCTCGCCGCCGCCCTCGATCGTCATGCCCTGGCGCGGCACCGCCTTGTCCTCCATGACGAACGGCGCGAGCTTGCGCTCCGGGCCGGCCTCCTTGATCCGGCGCAGCGCCTCGAAGCCGGTGAACTCGATGTCGAGCTTGCACGCCCAGCCGAGCCCCGCGGAGATCGGATCGGTCTCGGTCGTGATGTCGTTCCCGTGCAGGGGGTAGCAGACCTCGAGGCGGAGCGTGTCGCGCGCACCCAGCCCGCAGGGAACGATTCCGCGCGCGAGGACGGCGTCCCAGAGTTCGGGCGCGTCGTCTTCCGCGCAGCAGAGCTCGACCCCGAGCTCCCCCGTGTAGCCGGTGTGCGAGACCATTACCTCGATGCCGTCGAGCTCTCCCATCTCGTGCGTGAAGGGGGGCTTCTCGGACAGGCCGAGCCGCTCGAGCGAGCGGGGGCCCTGAACCGCGACGAGGCCGTACTCGATCGAGGCGTCGCGCACCTCGCTGCCGCGCGGCTCGCGCTCCTTCAGCCAGTCGTAGACCGGTGCGCGGTTCGACGCGTTCACGACGAGGTAGTACTGGCCGTGCGCGAGCCGGTACGCGATCAGGTCGTCGACGATCCCGCCCTGCTCGTTCGTGAGCAGCGTGTACTGCGCCTCGCCGTCGCCGAGCTTGTCGATGTCGTTCGAGAGCATCTCCTGGAGAAACGCCTGCGCCGAGGGCCCGTCGACGTGGATCTCGCCCATGTGCGAGACGTCGAACGCCCCTGCGTCGGTGCGGACGGCGCGGTGCTCCTCGATGACTCCCGCGTACTGAACGGGCATCTCGTACCCCGCGAAGGGCACCATGCGCGCGCCTAGGGCGACGTGGCGCTCGTACAGCGGCGTGCGCGCGAGCGACGTGGCCTCCACGGCCGCGACTCTAGCGAGCGTGAGGGAGCCCATGGTTCCCCACGAGCCCCCTCCTTGTGCCCTGGGCTTGGAGCACGCGGCGACACGCCTCCCGGCGGGCGAAGCCCGCCTCCGGCTCGAACGTGGCTCGGGTTCCGAACGAGGACGGCTGGGGTCTGACGCGGCTCTGGCTCACTGGCGCGCTCCGGCTCGCGTTCGCGATTCTCGCGCTGGGCCTCGGCACGCCGACGGTGCGGAAATCCACAATGGACGGCATGGCGGCGGACGCCCACGGCAGTTTCGAAACGAGGCGACTCGCAGTTCGAGACCTCGCCGACGACGAACTCGACGCGGTTCTCGAGGTCTATGCGAGTAACCCCGAGTCCACGCAGCTGACCGAGGGCTCGGGCGGCGTCGCCGGCCAGTACGACCTGGGCATGCTCGAACGAGACCTCGCTATGCCCGCGCGATGCCCGGTCGACACTTCGCCGGGATCTTCCTCGGCGACGGTGAGGCGGTCGGTGCTCTCGACTGGATGGAGGAGAACGCGTCCGATGGTATCCGTGGGTCGGCTGGTGATAATTCGCGCCGACCGCCACCGGCAGGGACTCGCTTCCGAGGCCGGCGCGGGCTCGCCGGCCACCTCCGGCGGACAGGCAAAGACACTATTCGCGCGGAGGTCATCCAGCAACGAGAAGGCATTCGCGTTCG
>Ga0299913_10003094_pt1 | contig 13471 bp, 11 predicted proteins | sample RVTome_9_FD_201360 | JGI IMG/M metagenome (GOLD analysis project Ga0299913, IMG submission 201360) | Soil microbial communities from uranium-contaminated site in the Upper Colorado River Basin, Wyoming, United States - RVT155D38 (version 2) ... | reverse complement strand
GCTCGACCAGGACACGAGGCCCGGGCACCAGGCGGGCGATCCTCGGAGACAACGCGACGATGCCGATGCACGCTCCCGCCGAGAGCTGGAACCCCACCATTCGCACGAGAAACGGATCGATCAGCACGAGCCCGGTCACGGCCAAGGCCAGCAGCCGCGCACTCGACGCCTCGCGTCCGAGCGTCGACGCCGTCACAGCGACCGCGGCCATGGCTGAGGCCCGCAGCACCGAAGGCTCGAAACGCGTCAACAGCGCGAAGAAGCCGATGACCGCGAGCGTCGCCGGGAGGCGGGCCCGCAGCCCGATCCGGCGTAGCACCGGCCCGGCGAGCGCGAGCACGAAGGCGACGTTTTGACCCGACACGGCGAGCAGGTGCGTGAGACCGGCCCCGCGAAAGTCGTCGGCGATGTCGACGGGCTGGTCTCGGGTGTCGCCGAGCACGAAGCCGAGGAACAGTGGGCGCTCGCGCGCCGGCAGACCATCGGCACCTCGCACGAGTACACCGCGAAGCGCATTCGCGGCGCGCATCCACGGAGGGCCCCCGGATCGTGCGCGGATGTCGTCGACGGCCAGCACCGCGGTGACGTGTCGTGCGGTCAACCACGTCGCATTGGCCGGCCCGCGCTCGAGTCGCCCTACGAGGAGCACGCGGTCTCCTGCCTGTGCCGGCCGCAGCGCCTCGACGCCGGTACCGGAGCGCGCAAGCGCCTGGACGTGCCGGCCGTCGTCGAGGCGCACGTAGGCACCCAACCCCGAGCTGCGCATCTCCGGATCGGTGAGCATCGCACCCCAGCCCTCGAACGGGCCCGGCTCTGGCGCCACCAGCCCGGCCTCGGCTCGTTCAGCCAGGCCGCCCGCGAGGGCGAACGCACCGAGGATCACCACGGCTGGCCGCCGCGCCACGATGGCGACCATCACTGCCAGCGCTCCGAGCCACGGCGATGGCCCGCGCCCCACGAGCGCGCCGGTCACGGTCGCGACGGCGAGCGCGATCGCCCCGCGGTCCGACATGGGTCACCTCCCCGGAGATCGACGTGATCGATGCCAGGGGAAGCGGAAGCAGACTACGTCGAGGGTGAGACAGCCGAAAGCGGCGTCCCCGCTTCGACGAGTTCGTCCACGGTCGCCGGCACCACGACCGTGCAGTTACGTCCGTCCGCTTTGGCCACGTACAAGGCCGCGTCGGCGCGCTCGACGAGCTCGTCGTCGTGCCCGGCGGAACATCCCACGCTGACCGTCACCGAGATCAGATCGTGATCGCTGGTCTCGATGCGCTCGGCCGCAACGGCGTCGCGGTAGCGCTCGCCCACCGAGAACGAGCCGTCTGCGTCGCAGTACGGGATGATCACGAGGAACTCCTCGCCGCCCCAGCGGCCGACGAGGTCCTCGGTGCGAGCGACCGTCGCGAGGCGGCGGGCCACCTCGGCCAGGACGTCGTCCCCGCTCGCGTGTCCGTAGGTGTCGTTGATGGATTTGAAGTGATCGACGTCGATCAGCGCGATCGACAACGAGTGACCGTGCCGGCGCGCGGATGTCGTCTGCGCGAGGAGGTGCTCGTCCAGACCGCGCCGGTTGGCCAACCCGGTGAGCGGGTCGGTCCGGGAGATCTGGAAGAGGTCCGCGTTGCGTTGCCGGAGCTCGTCCTGGAGCACCTTCATGCGCGCGGCCGCCCGGACGCGGGCGGTCACCTCGATGGGTTCGAACGGCTTGCGCAGGTAGTCGTGCGCGCCGAGCTGCAGGCCTTCCACGACGTCGTGCGTGTCCGTGCGGCCGGTGATGAACAGCACCGGCGTGTCTGCGATGGTGGGGTCGGCCTTGATCCGAACGAGCGCCTCGAGACCGTCGATGCCTCCGAGTTCGACGCCGAGCAGGATCACCGACGGCAATCGCTCGGCAGCCAGGCGCACCGCCTCGGCGCCGTCGGCGGTCTCGAGGATCTCGAACCCCTGCTCCTCGAGGTGCCACCGAAGCACCTCGCGCACGACGAGGGAGTCCTCGCCGACGAGCACCAGCGGGCGATCGGCGGTCACGACTCGCTCACCGGTGTCGCGACCTTGCGTTCGAGCACGGCCGTCAAGTCGGCCGTCGACCAGCCGTCGAGGACCGAGAGCATCGGTTCCGCCGTCGCCATCATCTCGAGCGCGCGGCGGAACCAGGGCCGGGCGCCGGCGACATCGCCTAGGGACTCGAGCGCGAACGCGAGGTGAAGGGCGATCTCCGGGTCCTCGGGCCGGAGGTACGCGGCTTTTCGGAAGGCCACCACCGCGGCGCTCAGATCGTGCTCGACGACAGCCTTCTGGCCGCTCTGGAGGAAGTCGTCAGCGGTCGGCGCCGGTGCCGACGCGTCCGGTTGCGCCGCAACGTTCTCGCATCGCGGGCGGACCGGACGCGGTTTCGGTGCCGTCCTCGGCAATGGCGCCGGCTCCGTTCTGCTACCGACCTCGTAGACGAAGGTGTCACCGAGGCGGCCCAGAGCGAAGCGACTGGCGAGCCGCCACAGCGACTCGGAGTAGCCCAGGAACAGGTGGCCGCCCGGTCCGAGCGCGGCGGCGAGACGATCGAGCACCGCGCTGATCTCGTCGTCCGTGAGGTAGATGAGCACGTTGCGGCAGAACGCCACCGAGCACGCCCCTGCCGTGATCGGGAGCAGTGCCTCGGCCAGATTGTGGTGCCGGAAGGTCACGGACCGGCGCAGCGACGCGACGACCTCGAAGCCGCCGTTGCTTGATTCGAAGTACCGCTCGCGCCGCTGCGGATTGAGACCGCGCAACTCTCGAGCCGAATACCAGCCTCTGCTGGCGCGCTCGAGGGCGCTGGTCGAGATGTCGGTCGCGAGGATCGAGCAGTCCGTGCGGCCGCCCTCGTCCAGCGCCATCGCCAGGCTCCATGCCTCCTGGCCGTTCGCGCATCCCGCACTCCAGACCGTGCTCGGACGCAACCGAGGGAGGAGGTGGTTGGCGAAGGCGACGAACTGCGCGTCGTCTCGGAAGAAGGAGCTCTCTTGGATCGTCACTCGATCGACGAGACCTTGCAGCGCGGCGTCATCGGTCGAGAGCCCGGCCACGAAGTCGTCGAGCGACCGACCGTCGGCGTCGGCGGCATCCGACAGGCACCGTGTCAGCCGCCCGTGCAGCGCGGGGTCAGGCCGGAAGCCGGCATGAGACCGCAGCACCTCGGCCGCCAGCCCAACAGACGTCGGCTCGTTCATTTCCGCACCCCGATCGCGCCGCGCACGGCTCGAGGTATCCCACTCAACGGTGCCACCACCCCGGCGGCGCCGATCTCGCGGGCGGCGCGGGGCATGCCGTCGATCGCGCTCGTCGCCCCGTCCTGCACGATCGTCGTGCCGCCGGCGCGGTGAAGCGCCAACAGGCCGGATGCGCCGTCGTCACCCATTCCCGTGAGCAGCACGCCGACGGCGTCACAACGCAGCGATTCGGCCATCGAGAGGAAGAGCTCGTTCGCCGACGGCCGGTGCAGGCTCTCCGGCTGCCCGTCCAGCACGAGCTGGCGTTCCGCATCGACCTTGAGGTGGTATCCCGCGGGGGCGATGTAGAACGCGCCGGGTTCGGGGGTCATGCCGTTCTCCGCCACGCGGACCGCCGCGCCGCTTGCACGCCCGAGCCAGTCGACGAAGCCGTCGACGAACTCGGGATGCATGTGCTGCACGATGAGAACCGGCGCCGGGATGCCTGCGAGCCCGCGCACCACTTCGACGAGGGTGTGCGGGCCGCCGGTCGACGCGGCCATGCCGACAATCGGTAACCGGGGGCGCGGCGAGGTCGTGCGGGCACCCGACCGTCCGTTGCGGCCAGACCGCACACTGGCCCGCGGGTGGCGAACGACCGTCGCTCGGCGGAGCACCCGAACTCGCTCGCGCAGCTTGGTGTCGGACCCTGGTGACGGAGTCCATCCGAGCACGCCGACGGCTCCGGCTTCGATGTCGTGTCGTTCCACCGCGAGCGTGAGATCGACGGGTGCACGCAACACAATGGTCGGCGTCGGCGCGTACGCCATGATCGACTCCAACGCGTTGGTCGCCGTACCGTCTCGCGTTCCCGTGAGCGCCACGAGCTGCGGTCGGTAGGCCCGCACCGCATCGACCGCGCTGCCACAGTCACACCGGCCGACGACGGTCACGTCGCCGTCGGCCTCGAGGGCGCGGGCGAGATCGTGACGCGTGGCCGGATGCTCGGCGACGACCAGCACGCGGATCGTCGTCGTCGTGACGGTCACGAAGCCCGTCCGAGCAGCTGTTGCACCGCCGACAGCAGCAGACCCTCGCCGAACGACTCTTTGACGATGTACGCGTCCGCGCCCGCGTCGAGACCCTCCTGCTGATCCGCGGCCGATCCCTTGGAGCTCACGATGACGACGGGGAGGTTCGCCAGGTCGGGATGCGAACGGATCGCTCTGGTGAGTTCGAAGCCGTTCATGTTGGGCATGTCGACATCGGTGAGCACGAGGTCGACTCGGTCCCGAGCGAGCGCGGCGAAGGCCTCGGCACCGTCCTCGGCGACGACAACGCGGTAGCCGGCGTCCTCCAAGATCGAACGCTGCAGCTCGCGTACCGGAAGCGTGTCGTCGGCGACGAGAACGCTCGCGACGTGCGCGGACTGCGGCTCCTCGGCCCCTTGGGTTGCCGACGAGACTGCCGAACGGCGGACGTCGCGTGCGAGGACGTCGCCGTTGAGCACCATGAGAATCGAGCCATCGGCCTCGACGGCCGCCCCGGCCACCGCCGGCAATCGCGGCACGAAGGCACCGAGGCTCGTGACCATGACGTCGCGCTGGCCGACCAGCGCACCGACCTGATACGCGGCGACGTTGTTCCCGTGCGCGACGACGAGGATCGGGCCGTCGTCTTCGGCGTCGAGACCGACTCGGGCGGCCAACGACGCGAGCGGCACGACCGCTCCGGCGACCCAGACGCGCGGAACGCCTTGCGCGCGAGTGATCGTCGTGGGGTCGGCTGCCTGTGTCGAGACGACGCACGACATCGGGATCGCGAACCTCTGACCGCCCGCGTCGACAAGTAGGCAGGGCAGCACCGCGGCGGTGACGGGCACGGTGATGCAAAACTCCGTGCCCTCTCCCGGCGTCGACCGCACGTCGATGCGACCGCGCAGTCGCTCGATGCTGGCGCGCACCACGTCGAGCCCGACCCCTCGTCCCGATGTCTCGGAGAGCTCGGTGGCGGTCGAAACCCCGCTCCGGAAGATCAGATCGCGGACCTCACCGTCACTCAGACCATCGGCCTCGAGGCCATGTCGCGCCGCTTCGTCACGAAGTCCGTCGATGTCGATGCCGCGACCGTCGTCGATCACCGAGACGACGACGTCCGAGCCGGCCTGCTGGGCCGCGAACCGCACAACCGCACGCTCCGGCTTCGCTCGATCGCGGCGCTCGTCGGCCGGTTCGATCCCATGGTCGACCGCGTTGCGCACGATGTGGAGCAGCGGGTCCGTCAGCTGCTGCAGCACGTTGCGGTCGAGCTCCGTCTCGTCGCCGATGACCTCCCAGTCGACGTGCTTGCCCTTGGCCTTGGCGACGTCCCGAACCGCTCGGTGCAGGCGACCGGCGATGCTGCCGACCGGCACCATGCGCGCCCGAACCGCCTTCTCGTGCAGGTGACGGATGCCGCGCGACAGGTCCCGGTACTCCGACAGCGTCTCGGGATCACGGCCGAGTTGCTCACCGATGACACGACCGAGCCGGAGATTCGTCGCGGCCGACTCCCCGACCGAGCGCACGATCTCGTCGACCCGTGACGCGGGCAACTCGATCATCTCCGACTGGACCGCCTGCGTTGCAGGCGGCGCCGGAGGACGTGACGCCGGCGGCGGGGCGGCGATGGGCGCCGGGTCCGACGGAGGCGGCACCGCAGTCTCGCTCGCGGGATTCTGGCCGAGATGCTCGACGAGCCCGGCCGTGATGGTGGTGGTGTCCTCGCCGCGACGGATCGACGGCAGCAGCGTTTGGAGTCCGTCGACGACTCGCAGCAAGCAGTCGACCAGCTCGGCCGGTGGCGACGCGGCACCGTCGCGGAACGGCTCCAGCGCGTCTTCGAGGCGATGCGCGACGGCGCTGACGTCGTTGAGGCCGACGACGGCCGCCGCTCCTTTGAGCGAGTGGGCGTCGCGCAGAATGGCGGCGACGACGTCACCGGAAGCTCCGCTCTCCAGCACGAGGACGTGCTCACCGATACGTCGAAGACGCATCTCTGCTTCGTCTGCGAAGAGCTCGACGAATCGATCTCGAGGGTCGCTGCGCACGCTCATGCTGCGCCTCCGCGGGGGCTGCGCTCGCTCATGCTGCGACCGGGGACAGAAGGACCCGAAGGTCGAGCAGCGTGGCGACGCCGGACTCGACGGCGAACGTGCCCGCCGTTCCGAGGAGATCAGCCGGTGCGACTTGCTCGCCGAGCTGCCCCGTGACGGGCCGGCCTTCGGCGGCGAGCGCGATGGCACCGAGGTCATGGTCGATCACCGCGACGAACTCGTACGTCTCGAGGCCGCCGATACCGAGCAGTGCCGCGGTGTCGAGCACGGCGACGATCTCACCGCGCACATTCATCGCACCGAGCACGTGCTTGGGGGCAGTGGGGATCGGAAAGATCCGCGGCTCTCCGACTACCGCTCGGAGCTGGCTGAGCTCGACCGCGTAGGTCTCGTACGCGACAGGCAAGAGAAGGGCACGCATGATCGCCTCGGCACTAATTCGCCGTGACCGACTGGGCCGCGCCGTCGAGATCCTCCGCGAGGCCTACCAGCGAAGCCGCGGCTGCCGCGATCTGTTGCGCGGTCCCCGAGACCTGGCGGCTCGCTTCGGTCAGTTGCTCCATGGTCTCGACGACCTGCGCCGTGGCGGAGCGCTGCTGCTGCGTGGTGATCCGGACCTGCTCGGTCGCATCGGAAACCCGGTCGAGCAGCGTGAGCCCGGCGCGCATCTGATTCGCGCCCTTCTCCATGGCCATCACGGTCGCGTTCGTCTCGGCCTGAACGCCTTCGACGATCACCGCGATGTCGGCCGCCGATACCTTCGACCGTTCGGCGAGCCGGCGGACTTCGTCAGCGACGACGGCAAAGCCAAGCCCGTCTTCGCCCGCGCGGGCCGCCTCGATGGCTGCGTTCACCGCGAGCAGGTTCGTCTGATCAGCGATCTCGTTGATGAGACCGAGGATGCCGCCGATCTCGCGCACCTTGGTGGCCAGCGCGACAGTGCGTTCGCTCGAGGCGAGCACATCGGTCTCGGCATCGGCCAGGTTCTCACGGGTGTTGGCCGCTTGGACCGCGACCTCGTCGACGGTGTCTGCGATCGAGGAAGACGCGCGGGCGAGCTCCTCGGTGGTGGCGGTGGTCTCCGTCACCGCCGCGCTCTGCTGCGTCGTCGTGGCCGCCAACTCCTCGGCGGAGCTCGACAACTGGGCGGCGGCGGCCGACACGTCGACACTCGCCAGTTGGACGCCAGTGACGAGTCGCTCGAGTCCGCCGGCCATCGAGTTGAACGCGGTACCCATGGCCCCGATCTCGTCGCTGCTGTTGACGTGGGCGCGCTGCGTGAGGTCTCCACCTGCGAGGTCGGAAGCGGCGCGGGCGACGCTCGCGATGTTGCGAGTGATGCGCCGAGCGATGACCACCATCAAGGCGATCGACAGGGCCAGCGCGGCGAGCACGCTGTAGAGGGCGATGCGCTGGCGGTCGAGGTCACCATCCAGACGGATGTTGAGCATCGCGTCCTCTTGTGACAGCAGCGCCGGCCACAGGTCACGGCTGGCGGCGTCGAACTCGGCGAGCTTCGCCGCGAGTGCGACGGGGTCGACGGGCGTGTTGGCCGCGAGGGCCGCGATGGCCTGGTCGGCTATCGCGTACGCCGCGGCATGTGTGCGGTTGACGTGGGGGCCTAGCGCGGACTCCAGCGTTTGCACACCGGAGAAGCGAGGAGCCTCGCGGAACGCCGACGCCAGGTCGGTCTGCAGCGCGTCGGCGTGTTCACGAAGCAGGGCAACTTGTCCGGCGAGCTCGACGTTGCTGCTGCCGGACGACGTTGCCAGCAACGCGTCCGCCACGTCATGCCCGCGGTGCACGACCTCAGGCATGCGGAGCAGCAACGCGTCCATCGTGTAGTAGGTGTCGAGATCGGGGTCGAGGATGAGCTGCGAGGCGTCGCCGACGTGGGTGATCAGGCCCCGCACGTTGCCAACGAGTCGGTCGAGCAGCGCGTTGACGTCCGGTCCGTTTGCCTTCGCTTGCTCCCAAGCCGATGCCAGCGCCGATGGGAGCGACTCCGAACGGCCCCGCAATGCCAGCTCCGCGGCGTTCGTCTGCATGGGCTGCGAGAGACGCGCGTCCACCCGAGTGAGCTCGGCGAATCCCGCGTCGACCGCGGCCCTGGCGGTCGCGAGCTCAGCGGGTGACGCGCCCGAGCGCAGTGCCGTGCGATACGTCACGACGGTTTGCAGCACCGCAGACGTCGGACGGAGGTAGTCATCGCCGCGCAATTCGTTGCGGGCGAAGTCGATCTTGATCGACTGCTCGTTGAGCAGAAATCGCGTCGTCGTGACGAGGGGGATGGCGAACACCACCGCGATCACCGCCAGCTTCATCCAGATGCGGTTCCCACTCCACCGGGGCAGCTGGAACTTCCGCCGAGCAGGCTCGGTCTGGGTCGCGACGACAGGTTTGTGTCCGGAGCCGTTGACGCTCCCACGCACCGGAGATTTGCCGACCTCCGGAGTCATCAGTGAAGTCACTGTGTCTCCCTCTTTGTGCAGCTCCGCCCGCCTGGTACCGCTGGGTAGTGGCGTGCCAATCGGCCGAGTTGGCGGGAAATTGAGAAATCGGGCGCCTGTCCGTCCGATATGTCCGAAATCAGGGAGGGATCAGTGCCGCTGTTCGGTTCTGAGGAGAGCGGCCGGTGGCGGCGCCAGCGCCACGAGCGGGCGACGCCGGCGGCGGCGCAACTCCGACCGGATCCACAACCCCGCTGTCACTGCTTCAACGTCGCTGATGCGGCGCGTGCGCCCAAGGGAGCGAACCCGTCCGCTGGTGGTGGTGCTGGCATCCCCGTGCTGCACCGGAAGGCAGCTCGCAGAAACCTCGGGAACCAGCGCGGCGATCGCGTCGTCCGACCTGGCATGCGCAACCGACTGATCCGAGCAGCCACGGTCCTCACGGCCGCGACCATCGCCCTTCTCGTCACCGCCTCCCCCGCCGCAGCCTGCGGCGGGCTCGTCGGCGAGAACGGCACCATCCAGCTGACCCGCACGACGACCCTCGCCGCGTACCACGACGGCATCGAGCACTACGTGACGTCCTTCGAGTTCACGGGCGAGGGCACGCAAGTCGGCTCGATCGTGCCGTTGCCGGGGATCCCGACGAACGTACAGCGGGGCGGCGACTGGACGTTGCAGCGACTGCAGCTCGAGGTGAACCCACCGGTCGAGCTCCAGGCCGCCGACCGCGCGACCGCGGCCGCCAGCGGCGGCGTGGAGGTCATCCTCCAAACCAAGATCGACGCGCTCGACATCACCGTGTTGAAGGGAGGCGGTACCGAGGTCGGTCAGTGGGCCACCGACAACGGCTTCCTGCTCACGCCCGACGCGCCCGAGGTGCTCGACTACTACTCGCAGCGCAGCCCGGTGTTCATGGCCGCTCGGTTCGACGCCGCCGCCGCACAGGCCCGCGGCCAGCAATCCGGCGACGGCACGCCCATCCATCTGACGATTCCCGTCGACCGGCCGTGGGTGCCGTTGCGGATCCTGGCGCTCGGCCGTGATGCCGACTCGGTCGTGCAGGCCGACGTGTTCATGCTCACCGATCGCCGGCCGCAGCTCCTCGCCGGCGATGAAGGTCTGAAGCTCACCCGCAGTGAAGCAGCCTCGTCATCACTTCTCGACGACCTGCGCTCCGACAAGGGCATGGAGTGGATCCCGGACACGGCGTGGCTGACCTACATCACGATCGACACGCCCGCCGGCCAGCTGACGCACGACCTGGCGGCGTCCGTCAATCCACGCGTACCGCCGCTCGAGACCGACGCCGGCTTCACCTCGGGCAACGACTTCATCGAGACGCTCACGCATCCGGACCGGTACGGGTGGGTCGCACCAACGGCGATCCTCTCCGCGATCGTCATCGCCGTGGTCTCCTTCCAGCTCATGTCGACGCGCCGCCGGCCCCTGGCCCGATGACGCGCGCTCGCATCGCCGTGCCCGCCGTGCTCGTCGCGCTGCTCGGCGTCGCCGTTCTCGCCGGAGGCAACGCCCTCGCCGGGACGAGCGATACGGCCGAGAGGCCACTCGGGCCCGGCGAGGTCACCGTGACCCTCACGATCCGACACAGTCGCTTCAGTCCCGACCATCTGAGCGTGCGCCCCGGCACGGCCATGCGCTTCATCGTGCGAAACATGGACCCGATCGGCCACGAGCTCATCGTCGGCGACGCCGAAGTGCACCGGCGCCACGAAACCGGCACCGAACCGGCTCATGCGCCGCGGCCCGGCGAGGTCACCGTGCCGGCACAGACAACCGCCGAGACCACCTTCCGCTTCGGTGACACGAACGACGCCACGGTCGTCTACGCCTGTCATCTCCCCGGTCACCTCCGCTACGGGATGTCGGGAGAGATCGACATCGTGATGTCGTGACCCGGAATGTAGGGTCGGTCGATGGTCCACACCTGTCCGAGGTGCGAGCTCCGATTCGTGACGCACACAGAGCTGACGGAGCATCTCCGGGTCGATCATCACGTCGACACTGACGGGTTCGAGCGGTTTCACTACAAGCCGCTGGAGCGACGACCTGCGAGCAAGCGCTATCTCGTGATCGGCAACCAGACGTTGAGCGACGCACCGCTCCTCCAACGGCTTCGTGAGATCGCGAAGGACGGCCACCTCCATCTCGTCGCGCCTGCGACGCCGACCGCGGCGGGTGCGACTGCCGACGACAAGGCTCTCGCTCTCGCCACGTTCCGGATGCGACACGCGGTCGACCAGCTCCACGGGCTCGGCGTCGACGCCGAAGGCGAAGTCGGCGTCGCGGATCCGGTTCGCGCCGCCGCACGCGCACTGGAACACGAGTCCGCGGACGAGATCATCGTGCTGACCCTGCCGCCCGCCCTCTCGAGATGGCTCGAGGTCGACCTGCCGAAGGCGCTCGAGCACCGGTTTGGCCTTCCCGTCACCGTGCTCACGGCGGCGAGCTGACCTCCGGCCCGCCCGTCACACGCGCACGAGCGATCGCAGCTCCTCCAGCTTCGCGGGGCCGATACCGCGAACGTTGAGCAACTCGTCGACCGAGCCGAATCGGCCGTGCTCTGAGCGGTAGTCGACGATCGCCTGGGCCGTCGTCGGCCCGATGCCGGGCAACGTGTCGAGTTGGGCGATGGACGCGGTGTTGAGGTTGATCGGCGAGCCCGGCCCGGCGGACGCGCCGGTGCTCGCGCCGCCGGCATCCGCGTCGGCTGGCACCACGGGAGCGGCCTCGCCGAACCGCGGGATGTAGACCTTCTCGCCGTCGGTCAACAGCGCGGCGAGATTCACACGGTCCGGGTCGGCGTCAGGCGCGAGACCGCCAGCCGCGTGCACGAGGTCGTCGACCCGCGAGCCGGGGGCCAGCCGGTAGAGGCCAGGCTGCATGACGGCGCCCGCCGCCTGAACGACCACGACCTGCACGGTGGTCGGCGCGGCCGGGGCGGGTGCGGCCGTGGAGGCGCGCGGCAGGCTGTTCTCCGGAGCGGGGTCGACGCCTGCGGGTCGCAGCAACACGATGGCGACCAGCGCCGCGGCGACCGACGCGGTGATGGCGAGTGCGACTCGCGGGACCCGGCCGAGCGATCGCACGCGATCCGCCCAGGCGTCGGCCCGCTCGCGCCACGACGGATCGGGAAGCGGACGGAACGGTTCGATCGGTGACGACGGCGAATCGTCGGGCACGGCAACCCCTCCTGCAGGCGCGGAGCACGGAGGGGGAAGTGCCGAGGAAGAGGAGAATGTTACTGCCGCGTCAGAACAGCCGCGAGGTCAGCGCCTTGCGGTACTCCGCGGTCCGCGGGTCCGCGGGACCGAGCAGCTCGAGCAGATCGACGAACTCTCGGCGAGCCCCTTCGTCGTCCTTCACTCGGTCGAGCAAGGCGTCGAGCTTCGCCGTGACGTCGGAGGCGCCCTCGCCGTTGCTCGAGAACGCGTCGCCGACGCGGGCCAGCGCTGCAACCCGTCGCGTTTCCGCGGTCTCGGGGATGCGCTCGAGCAACGCGAGGGCTTCGTCTGCTTGCCCGCGACCGACGAGCTGCTCCGCGAGCGCGACGACGGCGGCTTCGCTACCCGGATCGAGCTCGAGCGCGGTCCGCAACGAGGTCTCGTCGCCAGCAGCGATCAACGACGCAATCGTCTCCTCGGCTTCGGATGGCATCACCGCCGCGACGAACTTCCGAACGGCATCTTCGCCCTGTGCGCCGATGAAGCCATTGACGACCTGCCCGTTGCGCAGCGCGTAGACCGCGGGGATCGATTGCACCCGGAACGCCGCTGCCGCCTGTGGATTCTCGTCGATGTTGATCTTGACGAGGACGGCCTTGCCGTTGGTCTCGGCGACCACCTTCTCGATGATCGGGGTGAGCGTGCGACACGGCCCACACCACGGCGCCCACAGGTCGACGATCACGGGCACCGTCTCGGACCGGGCGACGACCTCGGTTTCGAACGTGGCGTCGGTGACGTCGATGGCCATGTGGGCAGACTACGGCGAACATCGACGAATTCCGGCCGCCGCGGCCCGGAAGTAGGGTCGAGGGGCGATGGCGATCGATGGGGTGAACGAGGAAAACGTCGCGGCGTGGTTCGAGGCCAACGTCGAGGGCGTGAAGCCGCCGCTCTCGTTCGAACTGATCGCCGGTGGCCACTCGAACCTCACGTTCGGTGTCACGGACGCGGCGGGAGGTCGCTGGGTGCTGCGCCGGCCACCGCTCGGGCACGTGCTGGCGACCGCGCACGACATGCGCCGCGAGCACACGATCATCAGCGCGCTCGGTCCGACTCCTGTTCCGGTCGCGCCGGCAATCGGGTTGTGCACGGATGAGGAGGTCAACGGCGCGCCCTTCTACGTGATGGGGTTCGTCGAGGGGCCGATCCTCCGATCCGCCGAGGACGCCGAGCGGTTCGGGGAGGACGCCCGCCGCGCGATCGGCGAGCGCGTCGTCGACACCCTCGTCGCGATCCACGAGGTCGAGCCCGACGCGGTCGGGCTCGGTGAGCTCGGCCGGAAGGAGGCCTACGTCGAGCGCCAGCTGAAGCGCTGGCACGGGCAGTGGGAGAAGTCGAAGACCCGCGAGCTGGAGGTCGTCGACGACGTCCACCGCCGCCTCTCCGAGTCGATCCCCGAGCAGGGGCCGGCGACGATCGTCCACGGCGACTATCGGCTCGACAACATGATCCTCGCGCCGTCGGGCGAGGAGGTCGCCGCGGTCGTCGACT
>Ga0299913_10003093_pt1 | contig 13471 bp, 10 predicted proteins | sample RVTome_9_FD_201360 | JGI IMG/M metagenome (GOLD analysis project Ga0299913, IMG submission 201360) | Soil microbial communities from uranium-contaminated site in the Upper Colorado River Basin, Wyoming, United States - RVT155D38 (version 2) ... | reverse complement strand
CGGCGCCTGGCGACCCGCCACGAAATAATCGTCGAGCCGCTTGACCTTGCGGCCTGCGTAGTTGCCGACAACGAGATAGATTGCGATGCTGATCAGGATGCCGTAAGCGTAGGCGTTCACGACCGGGCCGGTGAGTTACGCTGTGAAGTACCGACCGCCGTTAAGCTCGGTCGATCGGATCGGCCGCGTCGGAGGACCGATGGACGCGAGATACCATTCCCGGAATGCCACCACATCCTGCTCCAGTTGCGACGCGGGACCGGGTTCGTAGCTCGGCGAGGAAACGCCGGCAGCATTTGCCTCGATGATCGCCTTGTCCTGTTCTGTAGTCACTGTCCACAGCCAGGTAAGGCGTGCGAGGTCATAATCCTCGACTTCCTTCGCTTCCCTGCGCACCAGCCACGTACAGATTATGTCGCTGTGGCCGGCATCGTGTGGCACGAACGTGAAGAACACGGCATGGTCGTTGTAGGCAAGCATGTACGTGAACGCGCCTGCCGCGAGTGCTGTCTCGCCACCATCATAATCGGGGAAGCGCCCCATCAGCGGCGCCGCCGGCCGGCCGTCTTCCGTCGCGCTGACGTGCGACTCTCGCAGCGGGGCCCGGTAGGCGGCGCCGATTTGCGTGCGCGACAGTCGATCGTCGAGCGGCAAGGTCGTGCCGGCGTCCGCGATCATGGTGCCCAGCCGTTCGGCCCGCGCACGCCAGTCGCGGTCGCGGGCATCATAGCGCGCCAGCGCGGCGGGCGACGCATCGCCTATCCTGTCTGCCTTGATTTCTACGCGGCAGTACTCCCTGTGCGCGACTTTGCAATGGTAGCACTCGAGATAATTCTCGAGCACGAGTTTCCAGTTTGCATCTACAGGGAAAGTCTGCTGGCGCGCGACCCGTGCGTCGGCGACGCCGTGCAGTTGGAGGAAAGGAGTCAGTTTCTGCGTAACCTCGTCGAAGTCCGGGGCATCGTCTCCGGCGAGACAGACGAAGATCAGACCCTCCAGCAGTCTGACATGACAGGGCTTGAGGCCGTACATTTCGCGATCGAAATCCGGCGGCATATGCTTGGCCGCCGACAGCGAGCCGTCGTGCGCGTAGGTCCAGCCGTGGTAGCGGCAAGTCATCGCCGGCGCGTTGCCGCAGGCACTTTGGAGCACACGGCTGCCGCGGTGCCGGCAGACGTTGTAGTGCGCGTGCACGGTGCCGTCGCGGCCCCTGACGAGAATGACGGACTCACCGGCCACATCGAACAGCCGATAGTCGCCGACGTTTTCAAGTTGCGATGCATGCCCTGCCAGAATCCAGTGGTTGCGGACGACACGGTCCCGGTCGCGCTCGAAAACGTCAGCGTCGTTGTAAAACGCGCGATCGAGCGAAAAACCGGGCCGCTGCGCCTCGATCAGTCGGTCTATCCAGTTGTGGCCCTTTGCGTGCATCGTTTTACTACCTGGCCAATTCGCGCCAGTCCTTCAGGATCTCGCGGCTCGCATTATGCCCCGGGATGCCGGAGACGCCACCGCCGGGATGTGTCGAGGAACCGCATTGATACAGTCCGCGGATCGGTGACCGATAATCCGAATAATGCGGCGCGGGGCGCTGAAAAAACAATTGTTCGAGCGCCAGCTCGCCATGAAAGATGTGACCCTGTGGCGTATTGATGATGCGCTCGATGTCCGGTGGCAGCAGTACCTGGCTGTCGATGACACCCTCGCTGAAGCCAGGTGCCAGTTCGTCAATCGTATCGAACACCGTCTTCACGAATTGCGGACGTTCGTCTTCCCAGCTCATGCCGTCGAGCGCGTAGGGGGCGTGCCCGCCGAACAGATTGACGACGTGTTTGCCGGGCGGTGCCAGCGTGTCGTCCACGGTTGTTGGCACTACTGCGGTGATGAACGGCCGTCGAGAGTAACGTCCCTGGCAGGCGTCCTCGTACGCGGCCTGCAAGTATTCGATGGTTGGGCCGATGTGCACATAGTTTGGCGCGTCGAAGCCGCATTTCGTGGCGTCGAATGCCGTGTACCGGGGTGGCGCTTCTGCGGCGACGTTTATCTTGAATGCCGTCGAAAATGTGCGGAAGTCCCGAATGTGTTTCAGAAACTCCGCGGGTAAATGCTCCGGCTCGATAAGCCGGTCGAAGAGCTCTTTGCAGCTCGCGTTGCATACGACAGCACGAGCGTGATACTCGTCACCGCGGGCCGTCACGACTTTGGATACACGGCCATCGGCAACCTCGACTCGGAGCACTTCGGCATCGGTCAGAATCTCCATACCAAAACGCCGCCCGCTTTCGGCGATGGCTTCACTGATGGCACCCATGCCGCCGCGGATGAATCCCCAGCCGCCGGCGCCCTCGTGCTCGCCCATGATGTGGTGCAGTACCACATAAGCCGAACCCGGTGTCTTCGGGCCGGCGAATGTCCCGATGGAGCAGTAGTAACCGAGCACCGCCCGGGTCACACTGTGTTCGAACCAGCGAGCGAGAAAATCGTCGGCGCTCATGGTCATCAGATCGACCAGGCGGTAGAACCTGTTGCCGATCTTGCGGTACTTCCATACCAGCCGGACGAGTTCGCGGAGACTCCTGAAATCGCGCTTCGCGGGATCGACCGGCGTGTCGAGGAGCAACGTGCGAATGACGTTTGCCGCCTCGTTGATATAGGCATCGAACTCCGCATAGATCGCGCCGTCGTGCTTCGAGAATCGCGCGAACTGCTCGGCTGTCTTGCCGACATCCCCGCTGAAGACGATGTGATCATCCGTGCCGAGAGGACAGAAGAGGTCGGTGGCTGGCAGTACCGTCAGACCAAGTTCGCGCAAACCCAGATCCCGGATCACCTTCGGGTGCAACAGGCTCATCACGTAGGAGAATGTGGATGTCCTGAAACCGGGTGTGAACTCCTCGGTGACCGCCGCGCCGCCGATCACGGACCTGCGCTCGAGTACGAGTACCTTCCGGCCCGCCTTCGCTAGATATGCACCGCAAGTGAGGCCGTTGTGGCCGCCACCGATCACGACAGCATCAAAGATTGAGGCGGTTACCGGCATAGGCCTCGTATGCTTCCTTCACAGCTCTGTATCGGAGGCGGGGTCGCGGCGCGGGCTCAGTCAAAGCGCCTTCTGACACTGAGTCCGATCGTGCGCGGCTTAGTATAATTGCGAATGTTGTCGAACCTGGGGTCGGCGAAGAGTTCACCACTCGAATCATTGTACAGGGAGTTGTATGCCAGTTCGTTCCCGATATTTCTGACGTCGAATTGGAACTCCCAGCCATTCTCCATCGTCAGTCCCAGGTGCGCATTACTCAGCTCCACAATGGCACCAGTCCATCAGGATCATTGTTCACGATATTGCCCAGGTCGTTCCACTTTATGGCGGTCGACCGAAGATAAGATTGTCCGCCGTCGACTCCTCGGGTGTCGTGGCACAGGTTGATGCCGAAGCACACGCAGCAGCAGGCTGCGACAAAATACGTTGAGCGTTTCTGGACATTGCCCGCTTCCCCCGAAGTACGGTTGTCATGCGCCGCCGGCTTCCTGACTACCTGGCTAACATATGCGCCTGCAAGCTCGCAGTTTGGGTGTGGATACCTAAATCCCGATTCCGCTGCGCTCGGACAGCCAAGTCATGTACAATGCGGATACAATAACGGCAGTTTTGACTTGTCAAACCAGTCTTGGGTCTGGAAATCAGATCAGAGCCATTTAAATCGTTACGATGCCGAATGTAGATCATATACATAGAGAATACAAGTTAGCGCTGCGCTGCCTTTGGGGGATGGTGGCTGCGGCGCAAGTGAATTCACCAGTAACTAATCGCGGAAGGCCAGCGGACTACTCAAGGCACGCCATCTCAGACATCATGCCGATCCGTACGATGCACCGAAGTCGACTCGATCGATGTATACGTGCCTAGCAACCAAGGAAACCAGAGGGAGCAAGAGAATATGGGAAAAGCACCTGCCGCCAGAGTCCTTGGTGAAGAGATCTACAGCACTCTGAAAGACGACATTCTCAACGCCGAGTTGCAGCCAGGTGCGATATTGGACGAAATGCAACTGATGGAGCGTTTCAATGTTAGTCGCACACCTGTCCGCGAAGTCATACGCAAGTTGGCTGCCGACGATCTGGTCGGCATGGAGCCCCACAGGAGCGCCTATGTAAAAACATTTACGGTGCACGACATCGCCGATTTCTTCGAAGCGTTCCGACTGACGCAACGACTGGTTATGATATTGAGTGCGGCCAGAATCAGCAGGAGTCAGCTTGATAATTTATTGAAGATCGAAGAACGGCTGGAAACAGCGTGCGATACAAAGAAAGTCAAACTGGCGCGCGAGCTCAATATTCAATTTCATATAGACGTTGCGGCCGGATGCTCCAACAAGTACTTACAATCATCGTATGGCAGGCTCCTGGAGCAAAGCATTCGCCTGTCATCGTTGACGTTCCGGTTGATCGTCGACAGAGACTGGAAATTGCATGCATCGTCGATCCTGCAAAATCATAACGACATAATCAGCGCTCTTGCAAAGCGCGACTGCGAAGGAATAGGAAGGATGTCTGACGAGCACGTAGACATTTTCAAGCGAAGAGTATATGCAGCTCTTGACAAGGATATTCCGGACGCTGTGATTTTTAGTCCGACTTGAGAAATTTATTGCCTCCGGGAGCCGCACAATCGAGGTGTGGCGGATCAAGAACTATCCGGCCATACCAATAGTCTCTCGGAACGCGCCAACCTTCGACGCTCTTGTAGCGAAACAACAAATTAATGGCGGTACGGCCTGTGAAGAACGCATCAATGGCAATACCCGCAGCAGCACAGGTACTAGCGGTTTTATTAATTCCCGTTGCAAATAGTTTAGCCCAGTCCCCGTGGGAGGTCGTCGCGCAGGAAAATCCATCGGAGCTGGAATGCAGCGTTGCGAGTGTGACCCCCTATTGACAACACATGTCGTTCAAGAAAGCACTTAGCAGCAAAGATTTTGTGTTCATGGCAGAGCTTCCATTAACGCCTGAAACCACGTGCAATAGGATGTTAACGGACGCGAATGTGCTGCGCGACAGCGTCGACGGTTATCTGCTAACCGCCAATCAGTATGGACAGCCTCATATGCCGCCATCAGTGGCCGCAAGCGTGCTGTTGAACAACGGCTTTGACCCGATAGTGCAGTTAAGCTGTCGCAACAGCAATCGGATTGCGCTGCTCGGGGAGCTCATCGGTGCTCGAGCGATCGGCGCGGACAGCCTGATGCTGGTGCGCGGGAACGTACTTCCGGAAGGTTACAAGCCACGCCCCAAGGCGGTCATGGATATGGACGTGAAAGACCTGATCGCCACGGCCAAACTAATCAACGACAACGAAAAGGCCGAGGCATCCAATCAATTTCTGATCGGCACTTCGGCAACCGTGCATGAACCTGCCCCTGGATGGCTTCTCGAAGAACTGCTGGCGAAAGCAGATTGCGGTGCGCAAATGATTGTTACACAGGTGTGTCTTGATACTGGCGTACTACGTCGCTACATGGATGTACTCGTTTCACGACATCTGATCAGGCGAATCAGTGTCATCGTAAGTATCGCGGCAGTCCTGTCGGCCGAACTGGCGGTCTGGTTGCGAGACAAACGGCTGCGTACGATCGTTCCGGCAGCAATGATCGAGCGCCTGCACGGAGCAGCAGATCCGGCCCAGGAGGGAATCGAACTTTGTGGCGAAGTCGTTCGGCAAATCATGGATATACCCGGCGTGTCAGGCGTCAACTTCGCCGCCGCCGGCGATCTGGAGGCCATCCCGAAAATACTCGCAGCGGCGAATATTGCGCGGTGATGCCGCCTGATTCAAGGTTTGGCCACCTTGTCGCGAGTGTCACCATAGGTTAATACTTGCGTGTACCAGGCCAGTTCCAGCAGACCGCGGGGCCACCGTATTGGAGCCAAGGCAGCAGCAACGACTGCAAGTCGCGTTTCAGCGAGCGGCGAGCTTTCTCAAGACCGGTGATGCAAAGATGGCAGAGCAAATCTGCCGCAACGCGCTGATTGAAGATCCAGAGAATGCCGGTTTTCTCTGCCTGTCCGCACGGGCATTGATATTGCTCGGTCGATACGCTGATGCTGAGGAAAGGTTAATCAGCGCAGTTGCTCTGGATCCGGATTTTCCGCGACCGCACATAATTCGTGGCGAGATGCTCTTGACGCAGGGCCAGTTCGAAAATGCGACGAAGGAGTTCCGGCACGCCATCGAATTGGGCAATGACGACCCCGATACGCACATAAAGCTTGCCAGGGCGTTGATGCTGCAAGGTGACAGAGAAGCCGCGAATCAGGCGGTGGATGAATCCGTGCGTCTGGACCCTGCGCGCCAGCAGTTGGCCAAGGCCTTCGAACTCGAAATCGCCGGCAATGCCCCCGACGCCGAGAAAATCTACAGAGACGTACTGACTCGAGATCCGGAAAACGTTGATGCGCTGCGGCTCCTGGCAGGCACGGCGACATCGCTGAACCAGCACCGGGATGCCGAAATTCTCCTGAAACGTGCTGTCGAGCTAGCACCAGACTTTGGCAGGGCATTGGCGGACCTCGTCGTCAATCTTGTCGAGCAGGAAAAAATTGAAGACGCACTTACATTTGCGGATCGTTTGATTCGAGTCAGCCCCAATAACCCGGACTCATTTCTTCTGCTCGGCAATGCGTATTCGGCAGCTGGGGAATATTCGGATGCAATCGCTGCGTACAGGAAAGCGCTGGGCATGACTGCTAACCATCCCGGTGCGCTGTCAGGACTCGCACATAACCTGAAAACTATCGGACATCAAGGCGAAGCTATCGCGGTGTATCGAGAATGTATTAAATCAAATCCGCTGTTTACTGAAGCTTACTGGAGCCTGGCCAACCTGAAGACTTTTCAATTCACCGACGGGGAAGTTGGGGCAATGGAGCGCTTGCTGCAACGCTCTGACATACCGGATCAGGCCGAGGTGCATTTGTGTAACGCGCTGGGATTCGAGTATGAAAACCGCAGGCAATTCGACAGGGCATTTGATTATTTTCAAAGATGTAATGCCATAAAACGCACGAAGGAATACTACGACCCGGTTGAAACGGAGACGCTGCACGACCAGATCATCGAAGTTTTCGATCGCGACTTCGTCTCACAAAAAGGCGCCGACCCGGATTTCGATGCATCACCGATTTTCATCGTCGGCTTGCCTCGATCAGGGTCTACTTTGCTCGAACAAATACTGGCCAGCCACAGCCTTGTGGAGGGGACTCACGAACTCAGCGATCTCGGCCGCATGGTGCGGGAGATTCCCAAGATTTTAAAGGTACGGGCGAGGTTTCCGCAGTCGGTCACTGGAGTTGATTCAGAAGGATTTCGCCGTCTGGGCCAGGCTTATATCGATCGAACCAGCAAATATCGGTCCGGCAACCCTTTCTTCACCGACAAGAATCCCAACAACTTCGCGCATGTCGGACTCGTACACCTGATCCTGCCGAAGGCGATTTTTATCAACGCGCAACGCCATCCCCTCGACAGCTGTCTGGGCGCTTTCAAACAACTGTTTGCCAAGGGCCAGCCATTCAGCTACGACCTGACCGATCTGGCCGACTTTTATCTGGAGTATCAGCGCATGATGGATCACTGGAACGACGTTCTGCCAGGCAAGGTCCTCGATGTGCGTTACGAAGACGTCGTGCACGCCCTCGAATCGCAGGTACGGCGGATTCTCGAGCATTGCGGGCTACCATTTGAAGAACAATGCCTGCATTTCCATGAAACAGACCGGGCTATCAAGACGGCGAGCTCCGAGCAGGTGCGGCAACCGATCTACAGCTCATCCATCAATCTATGGCGCAGTTACGAAAAGCATCTGGACGCTGCAAGGGAGATCCTCGCGCCGGTATTACGCGACTGGCCCGACGCAGAACCTTCGGCGGATATTCCAAGCAAGTAATGCTGGACCAGACTGTTTCCGCCAAAGGCCGCAAGCGCAAGCCATCCTGCAGCAACCTGTATATGGAACTGAATATTGCGCTCACGTTCCGATTTTATTTTCCTGGTATCGCACGCTGGTTCAGGTCGCTTCTGGATCTTCGACACTTCATCAAGTCGGCTGCCGTTTCTATGTTCCGTCCTGCGCACGCCACAATCCCCGACCCCAGTTAGTTACGGATGAATTTAGTTGTTGTGCGGTCACCACGGTTTCTGCTGTGCACCAGTTGTATTCTTCTTGTATATCATTTATATTCGGGCCACACGGTGAATAAGGTCTCCAGCCCTATCGACCAATTCAAGAGTTCGGATTTCGCGAGTAATAAGCAAGCTAGTCATCCCAAGCAGTGGACAGTTCAGGATCACGAATGGGGGTAGTGACGATGTCCAGTAATTCGAAGTTCGCTTTGACACCCTTGGCCGCGGCGATTTCTGCGACATTGGCTCCGGCGGGTACCGCACAGGCGCAGAATGAAGGCGCCGTAGCCATCGAGGAAATCATCGTAACCGCGCGCAAGCGCACGGAGAACCTGCAGGACATACCGGCCGACATTCAAGCCATCCCGCAAGTCGTCCTGGAAAGGATGGGCGCCAAAGGCATCGAAGACTACTCGAGATTTATTCCTTCGGTTAACGTGGTCAGCTATGAACCCGGTTCGGCTGACATCGTCTTCCGTGGCGTCAGTACCGGAGGGCAGGGCATCGCCCAGGCGCCCGCGTCGCTGTACCTCGATGAATTACCATTGACGATATCCGGCCTTCAACCTGAAGTTCGCATGGTCGATATCAATCGGGTCGAGGCATTGGCCGGTCCACAAGGCACCTTGTTTGGCGCTGCCGCCCAATCGGGCACGTTGCGCGTCATCACCAATCAACCGGACCCGTCGCAGTTTGAAGCGGCCGTTGATCTGACGCTCAAAAGGGGAGAAAAAACATCGACGAGTCACGACGTCAGCGCGGTTGTAAATTTGCCATTCGCCGATGGCAAGGCGGCTCTTCGACTGGTCGGCTTTACGGCAACGGACGCTGGCTTTATCGACAACGTGTTTGGCCACACTCCCGACACGCACCAGTGGTATACCCTGCCGCCGACCTGGGGAGTGCTGGACAATGCAGCGGTTGTCGAAAACGACTGGAATTCGACCGATCATGATGGCGGGCGCGCAACCTTTCGGTATGAATTCAATGATCAATGGGCAGCCACGGCCGGCGTCGTCTACCAGAAAACAGTAGGTGAAGGCGATTATCACTATGATCCCTTCGTCGGTGACCTCAAGGTTGTCAAATTCAATGACGCACGCCGCGACGACGAGTGGAGCAATTTCAATTTGACGATTGAGGGTGACCTTGGCTGGGCTCAGCTGGTGTCGGCAACCTCATACTTCGACAGGACGCTGATAACACTCAGGGATCAAACGGTCTACGCAAAGTACTTTCAGGCCTGGGCATGCCTGTACCAGTTTGATCCGGCCGTCTACACCGGCTACTTCGTCGATCCGACCACAGGGGCTGCGCTGCTTTATCCCCGTTATTGTCAAGGACCGTCCAGCCTGAGTGACACTCTCCTGGAAAAGGAGAACAACTGGTGGCAGGACAAGTTTACCCAGGAAATTCGTCTGTCTGGAGGGGGAGATAGGCTGAACTGGATCGTTGGATTATTCTATGAAAAGGCGAAAGACAATGAGGAATCCGACTGGGGCCGGCCCACCAGCAACAGCTACCAGGATTCCATTTCCCTGCTCTACTGGGAAAGCATTTACGGCGCCGGATTTGCACCGAGCGCCAGGCACAGTTGGGAATCGATTGACAATATAGATTATTCGCATAAGGCAGTATTCGGTGAGTTGACGTGGCGCATCAATGACCACTGGACTGCGGGTGTTGGTGGACGCGTTTTCGAGCAAACTAACGACACCGAATACTGGGTCGAGAACCCAGAAACGCAGTTGAACCCGGAATTTGTCAACAATGTTGCGTTGGCGACGGGAAAAACCAACGATTTCGTACCGAAGTTGACTCTGTCGTATCATTTGGACGACGACAAAATGATGTATGCGCTCTATAGCGAGGGGTTCCGCCCTGGCGGCACGAATCGCGGCCGCGGCAATCCGCTACTACCGAGGATATACGAGCCCGACAAACTACGAAACGCCGAGATCGGTGCCAAGACTCGCTGGGCTGACGGGCGCGTACAGGTCAATCTGACCTATTACGACATGACCTGGAGGGACTATCAGCTACAGGTAGTTGATCCAAGTTTTCTCCTCGGGGAGCCCTGGCAGCAGGTGGTCGCCAACGTAGGCGATGCCTCAGTCGAGGGCGCGCAGCTTGAAGTCGAAGTGGCGGTGACAGATAGTCTCAGTTTAGGGATGAACGGGATATCTGTGAAGGCGGAGACGACGACGGATGTCGACATCGACGGAGATACGTCAACCATCGAAATACCAGCCGGAACGCGCCTGCCACTAGCGCCAGAGTTCAAGGCGTCAGCGTGGCTCGACTACAACTGGGAAACGAATTTGATTCCCGGTACCGCGTTTGCGAGATTGCAGTTCTCGCACACAGGGGATTCGGTCAACCAGATCGTACCGGAAATGCTCGGTAACTCGGCCAATCCGCAGCTCAACACAGCGTCGTTCGCAATCGCTGATTTCAGAGTCGGGCTCATTGCCGACAGCGACTGGCAGGTCGATTTCTTTATCAGCAACCTGACGGACGAACGAGCGCATTACTCGGAAGCCTCGGGATTTTTCGAAATACCGTTTTCCAGCGTTCAGGACGGCCGGGACGGAATTGCCCGGATTTATACCAACCGTCCGCGCGAATACGGCATCCGCTTCTCGAAGCACTGGACAAACTAGCGCGCCGGAAGTCAACCCCCGAAAGAGCCCCGATCGCGACATGAACCGCCGTATACGGAACCGTATGACGGTGGCGCTCTGACCGGGACGCACCGTGACGTGTGACGAAATCTGGACGGTCTCCGGTGGAAGTGTGTACAAGGGCGCGAATCACCTGTCGTTCCCGTTTATTCAGCCAGTCGTTCAGGCGGCCATCCGTACATACTGGTGATGGAGGCCGCCGACCCGATTGAGCTCAATTATTCGTCCTTGCTCTGGCCTCTGGGCTAGCCGTCGCTCCGGCGTGTCCTTATATAAGGAGAGATGAGTCCGCGCGCCGTGGTAGTAGTCGAAGTAACTTGCGAGAATTCGTCTGAGATGACGCTCGCCCAAGACAATCATGTGATCCAGACACTCCTGGCGAATCGAGCCAATTACACGTTCGACGTGCGGATTCTGCCAGGGTGAACGAGGAGCAGTGCAGATTTCCCGGATTTTGAGGGCTTCAACCTGCCGGCGGAACATCTCGCCGTAGATCGAATCGCGATCGCGGAGGAGGTATGTGGGCGCTTCTTCAGTACCGCAGGCTTCCAGGAGCTGTCGTGCCGTCCAGGCGGCCGTCGGGTGTTCGGTAACGTTGAAGTGCAATATCCGTCTTCGGTCGTGGCGCAGGATCACTAGCACGAACAGGACTTTGAATGTGGCTGACGGTACGGTGAAGAAATCGAGGGCGATGAGATCCTTCGCGTGGTTATCGAGAAAGGCCCGCCACGATTGAGATGGTGGGCCACGGCGCACGACCATGTACTTCGAGACCGTTGCTTCAGAGATGTCGATTCCCAACTTCAACAACTCGCCATGGATCCGCGGTGCGCCCCAAAGCGGATTGCCCGACACATACGATGTATCAAGTGTCGAATCTCGGAACGAATCTTTGGTCGGCCGCGACCACGGCTCTTCCAGCGCCAGTAATAACGAAAACCCTGGCGATGCCAGCGAACAACCGTGTCAGGCCGAACGATATGTAATGCCCCTCGCCACCCGGACCAAATTCTTGACAGCATTACCCAGAACAAACGATCTGCAGTGTCGAGTCGCGGCCGAGGGTGGCGGTGCTTCAAGACGGCCAACTGCTGCCGAAGAGCCAGGTTCTCGGCAGCAAGGCCTTGTCGAGTACGCGCCGCCGCAAACAGTGTGCAGATGAAGATTCCAAGCCATTTGCGCATTGCCGAAAGGCTAGCCGTAAATGGTGGAATAAGGCAAAAGAATCAATGCGGACAGATATTTAGGAGGGACAGGCCTTTTACGCGGAACCGATCTTGGGCTCCGGTGGTGTGATCGTGCCTCCGCAGGGCTACAACAGACGGACTGGGAACTTTGTCGAAAGTACGACATTCTGTACGTTGCTGACGAGGTCGTCATCGCGTTCGGCCGCCTTGGGCACTGGTTCGTCTCAGAGGACATGTTCGGCGTGCTGCCCGATATCATCACTTGTGCAAAAGGACTCACGTCCGGTTACCAGCCGCTAGGAGCCGCAATATTCTCCGACAGAATATATGACACCATCGCGGATGACGATCATCGGTACTTTGCCGCAGGATACACGTATACAGGACACCCTGTCAGTTGCGCAGCGGCGCTCAAGAACATTGAAATAATGGAGCGTGAAAGACTATTCGACAACGTCAAGTTGGTTGGTCCGTATTTTGAGGAGCGGCTGCGCTCGCTCCTTGATCTCCCGATAGTCGGCGACATTCGCGGTAAGCTCTTTATGATGTGTGTTGTGAATGTTATGAACAAGTAAACGAAAGAGTTTTTTCCGGCGCACATCAATATCGGCAAGCGAATATCGAAGCGCGCGGAGCGGCTTGGATTGATCGTTCGGCCTCTGGGCGACTTGAATGTTATGTCCCCTCTGCTAACGATGACCAAAGACGATGTCGACTATGTGGTATCTCGCCTGCGGGAGGCTATTGAACTGACAATGGATGATCTGAAGAAGCAGGGGCTTTGGAATGGTTGATCGAAATCGTGCTTGTCCTCGCCAACGATTGTCGGCGCTGGGATGCGGTCCAGATCTTCCATGGCTCAGAGCTTCTGTTACCGGCACTGAAGGAAGCAAACCCATGCAAAACCGAATCAAATCTCAGCTGATTGCATCAACCTTCGCAGTTCTTGCAGTTGCGGTAAGTAGCGGTGCGGCAGCATCTCCGGACCTGATTGTCGTTAACGGCGATATTCACACAGTCGATCCAAGTGCGCCACGCGTCGAAGCTTTTGCCGTCGACGAGGGTAAGTTTACTGCCGTAGGCTCAAACGATCAGATTCGGGAACTCGCCGATAGCAGCACCCGGATAATTGACGCCAAAGGCAACACCGTTACGCCTGGCTTCATCGATGGTCACTCGCATATGAGCGGCGATTCACCGCAGGTGGCAGGCGTCGATCTTTCCTACGTCGCCGATAAAGACGAATGGCTTAGGCTAATTGAAGAAGCCGATGAGCGTTTGCCGGATGGCGAGTGGTTGGTCGGGCGTGGCTGGGATCACACAGTCTCCGACGGCATCTTCCCCACGAAGGAGATGCTTGATGATATAGCGCGGGATCGGCCAATTGTTCTGAAGCACATTGACGGACATTACGCTTG
>Ga0299913_10003092_pt1 | contig 13473 bp, 11 predicted proteins | sample RVTome_9_FD_201360 | JGI IMG/M metagenome (GOLD analysis project Ga0299913, IMG submission 201360) | Soil microbial communities from uranium-contaminated site in the Upper Colorado River Basin, Wyoming, United States - RVT155D38 (version 2) ... | reverse complement strand
AGTCGCCGTCCGCCACCAGCCGCCGCAGCATGCCGATGGTCGCCGGCACGAAGACGCGCATCACGCCATGATCGCTCACGCCGCCTCCGGTCCGCGCCGCCATGCCGTGGCCGTGGTGCGCAGCGACACCTCCAGCACGCGGCGGCGGCGCCGGTGGTCCATCACGTTCCAGCCCATCGCCGCCAGCACCTCGACATCCGGGGTGAGCACCTCGACCCGGACGCCGGCCGCGCGCAGCTTGGCGACCTCGCGGCGGGTGCGCCGGGTGGTCTGCCGCCGCACCAGCCGCTCGGTGCGCACGAGCGGATGCCACGAGCGGTCCTCGACCTCCATGCCCAGGGGCATCAGCACGGTCACCTCGTCCAGGTCGTGATCCGCGAGCAGGTCGGCCGACGTGGTGGAGCACACCCCGCCGTCGATGTAGCGACGGCCGGCGATCCGCACCGGCTCGTACCACCCCGGGATGGCGCAGGACGCCGCGACCGCGGTGGACAGCTCGGCGGGCGGTGCGCCGTCGCTGCCGAAGACGACGCGCCGGCCGCGGTCGTAGTCCATCGCGACGATCCAGGTGCGCGGCCGGTTGGGCCACGCGCCGCCGGCGGTCAGCTCGCGGATCGCGCCCTGCAGCGGCCGCAGCGACCCCCTGCCCCGTGGCGCGAACGCCGACAGGCCGGCGACCAGCGGATACGCCATCGGCCGGCGCAGCACCCTGGCGGCGAGCGCCGGCGAGCCGAGCCCAAGCGCCGGCGGGGGCGGCAGCGCGCCGCCCGAGGAGCGGTCGTGGTCCCACTTGACGCTCGGGTCGCCGGGATCGCGCTCCCCGCGCAGGTGCCGCAGCAACGCGGAGGGGTGCAGCCCGCTGCCGATCCCGGCCGCGGCGACCGACCCGGCCGACGTGCCGACCAGCACCTCGAACTGCCGCGGGTCGGTGCCGGTGTGCTCGCTCCAGGTGGCGAGCGCGGCTACCAGCCAGTTGTAGCCGAGCACCCCACCGGCGCCCAGCACGAGCCCGCGCCTGCTCACCGCGGCACCGTCCCGACCAGCTCCTCGAGCGATTCTTCGATCATCGCAGCCAACCCGTCCACGTCCGTCATCGCGTCCCGATCCGCGTTGAGTCCAAAGTAGACGCCGCCGTCGTAGGAGGTGATGCCGATCGCCAGCCCCTGGTTCTTGGACAGCGGGACGACTGGGAACATCTCCAGCATCTTCGCGCCCGCCGCGTACAGCGGGAACTGTGGGCCGGGCACGTTCGTGACCACCAGGTTGTAGATCCGCTGCGAGAAGCCGTTGGCCACCTTGGCGCCGAGCGCGTGCATCGTCGGCGGCGCTAGGCCGCTCAGCCGCACCAGCGCGTCGGCCCCGACCGACTGGCCCGAGTCCTTGTGCGCGCGCATCGCGTGGCTGACGTGGTGCAGCCGGACCACCGCGTTCGGCTCGCCGACCGGCAGGTCGACCAGGTACGCCGACACCTGGTTGCCGACGTGGTTGCCATCGACGCCCGACTCGCCGCGCACCGACACCGGCGCCATCGCGCGGATGTTGGTCGACGAGGTGACGGCCTCGCCGCGGGACAGCAGCCAGTTGCGCAGCGCGCCGGAGACGACGGCCAGCACCACGTCGTTCACCGTGCCGCCGTGCGCCCGCCGGATGACCTTGTAGTCCTCCAGCGCCGTGCGGGCCACCGCGAAGCGGCGCTGCGTGGAGATCGGCACGTTCAGCGGGCTGCCCGGCGCGGCCCGGACGGCCGTGCGAAGGGCGTCCAACAGCCCACCGACGGCGTCGCCGACCTTGCGAACGGTGGCCACCGCGTCCAGCGCCGCGCTGCGCAGGTTCTCCGCCAGCTCCGCCGGCCGCTGCACGGCCTCACCGGCGGCCTCGATCACGAGCTCCAGCCCACCCGGCTCCGGGCGCGGCATCCACAGGTCCTCCGGCGTCTCCCGCGGCGTCGGCGTGACGTCCAGGATCACCTGGCCGATGTCCATCGCGCTGACCCCGTCGACCATCGCGTGGTGCGTCTTCGTGACGACCGCGATCCGGCCGCGGGCCATCCCCTCGACGAGGTAGACCTCCCACAGCGGCCGGCTGCGGTCCAGCGGCCGCGACATCAGCCGGCCGACCAGCTCGCGCAGCTGCTCCTCGGTGCCGGGCTTGGGCAGCGCGGAGCGGCGCACGTGGTAGCTGACGTCGAAGTCGGGGTCGTCCACCCACACCGGCCTGGCCACGTGCCCCGGCACGTTCCTGATCTTCTGCCGGTACCTCGGCGCGATCGTCAGCCGCTGCTCGATCAGGTCCACGAACCGCTCGTAGTCGAAGCCGGAACGCGGCCGCCGGAACACCGCGACGCCGCCGACGTGCATCGGCGTGGTCGGCTGCTCCAGGTAGAGAAACGACGCGTCCAGCGCCGACAGGCGGTCCGGCATGCTGTTGATCCTGGCACGTCGGGCCGTGCCATGCTGCTGACGTGACCGCTGAGGAACCGGTGTCACCCAAGGACCGCTTCGTGACCGTGTACGGGCGCAAGCCGGTGATGGAGGCGCTGGCCGACGGTGCGCTCGTGGTGGACAAGGTGGTGCTCGCGGACAACGCGCACGGTCCGGCGGTGCGGGAGATCCTGGACACGGCGGCCGGCCGCGGCGTTCCGGTGCGGCGCGCCTCGGCGCACCGGGTGAAGGTGCTGGCCGGCAACGGCCGGCACGACCAAGGCGTGCTCGCCGACGTGGTGGCGCCGCGGATGCGGCCGTTGAAGGCGTTCCTGTCCCAGGTGCCGGCGCGCGCGTCGGTGCTGGTGCTCGACCAGATCACCAACCCGGCGAACGTCGGCATGATCCTGCGCACGGCGACCGCGGCCGGGCTGGACGGCGTGGTGCTGCCGCGCCGCGGCGTCCCCGGCGTCGACCCACTGGTCGTCAAGGCCTCCGCCGGCGTGGCGTTCCACGCGCCGGTGCTGCGCTGCGCGACCGCCGCCGAGGCCTGCGACGCGCTGGGCGCGGCCGGCTTCATGCTGCTGGGGCTCGCCGCCGACGCCGGTACGTCGGTGTTCACCGCGCCGCTGCCGGACCGCTGCGCCTTCGTCCTCGGCAACGAGACCTCGGGCGTGTCCGACGCGGTGCGCGCCGCGGTGAGCCGTTGGCTGTCGATCCCGATGGCGGGCGGGGTGGAGTCGCTCAACGTGGCGAGCGCGGCCGCCGTGCTGTGCTTCGAGCTCGTCCGCCGCCGCACCGCGTAGCCGCGCACCACTGGCACGTGAGCGTCCCCGGTGTCACGGCACTACCGGCACTACCGGCACTACCGGCACTACCGGCACTACCGGCACTACCGGCACTACCGGCACTACCGGCACTACCGGCACTACCGGCGCACGTGGGCGTCCCCAGTTTCGATAGACGAACCGTGGGACGCCCACGTGCCGGGCCGGGGCGGGAGCCGGGGCGGCGCGCGGTGGGGCGCGCTAGTTTGGGCAGGTGATCAGGGTCGGGTCGGCTTTGCGCGTCGTGGGGTCCGCCGCCATGGTGGCGTCGTCGGTCTCGGCGTCGTCGGTCTCGGCGTCGTCGGTCTCGGCGTCATCGAGGTCGGCGGCGCGCAGGGCTGCGGCGAAAAGCCCGCTGATCGTCGTCGCGCTGGCCGTGCTCTGCGCGGCATGCTCGTCGCCGCCCGCCGCCGGGCCGCCGTCGTCCACGCCGTCGGCCACGCCTTCGTCCACCTCGTCCCGGCCGTCGACGACGGCAAGCACCACGACCACCACCCCGGTCGACCCCGGCGGCCAGCTGCCGAGCGACCTGACACCCAACGTGGTCGACGACGAGTGCCTGCTCACCGGTGAGGAGTTCGGCACCCTGGTCGGGCAGAGCTCGATCCGCGCGGAGAACACCGAGATCGCCGGCGACGCCACCCGCCGCAGCTGCTTCTACGCGCGCGAGGACGCCGACGAACCGGCCGGGCGCATCGACGTCTACGCGCCGGCATCCGGCGCGCCGGCCGACCTCGTCGCCAGGATCGCGGCCAACAGCGCCGGCGCGCGCACCCTCGTCGGCGTCGGCGCCGGGGCGGTCGTGCTCGCCGGTCAGAGCGGCAGCACCGAGTTCGTGGTCGCCTCCGCCGGCCTGCTCGCGGTGCTCACCGTGCTGCCCGGCGGCGCCTCGGTGGCACCGACGGACGACGCCTGGACCGCTGCCGGCACCTCGATGGCCGGCCGGCTACCCAGCTGACGGCCGCCGCTACCCGACGTCGCGCAGGCCGGGCGCGAACGGCACGCCGAACAGCGCTTCCAGCTCCTCGACGGTGGACTCGACGCTCGTGTGGTGCACGCCGACCATGCCGATCTTGGCCGCCCCGCGCACGTTGATCGCCAGGTCGTCCACGAACACGCACTGCTCCGGCGCCAAGCCGAGCTGCCGCGCGGTGAGCAGGTAGATCTCCGGCTCCGGCTTGCGCAGGCCGATCTCGCCCGAGATGACGACGGCGTCGAACAGCTCGTCCCAACCGTCGCGGTCGTACTCGGCGCCCCACGAGTTGGACAGCAGCGCGGTGTGCAACCCATGGTTGCGCGCCTCGCGCAGCACCCCGAACATGCCCGGCGCGGCGCGGAAGCCGGCGAACATCCTGGCCAGCAGCCCGTCGGCCAGCGGCCCGGCGCCGGTACGGTCGCGCAACCGCTCGGCGAGCAGCCGCTCGAAGTCGGCGACGGCGATCCGGCCGGTCTCCAGGTCGTGCGCGGGGCTGGCCGCCACGCCGTCGGCGAGCCACTCGCGCATCAGCTCGCCGAACAGCTCCGCCGAGACGCGCTCGGCGCGCAGCCAGGCAGCCATGGTGTCGGCCAGCGGGGTCGTGAGCACACCCCCGTAGTCGACGACGAGCGCTGCCAACGGCTGGCGGTCACCAGTCACGCGGCCACGGTACCGCGCCGCGCGGACGCGCTCGGGCGGGCGTCTCGGGGCGAGGGGAGTGTGTCGAAACGCCGGACACGCGGTGACGAAGCGACGGACACGCCGAAAATGCCGGCAGCGGTGCGTGGTCGAATGCATACTCTTCGGCTACACCGGGACCGCTGCCCCCGTCCAAGGGCACCCCTCGCGGCCCCACCGAGTGACCGAGTCGCCCAGGGCGCGTGCCTGCCGGGCGAGTGCCGTGAGGGGACAGCTGTGACCGTCGCATCCGAGTCGCCCGTCGACGCCGAGTCCATCAACGCCAAGCCCGAGGCCCAGGCCGCGCCAACCGGACAGGCCGCGCCAGCCGGACAGGCCACCCCGATCAGGCAGGCCGCGCCAGCAGGGCAGGCCGAACGGACCAGACAAGCCGGACAGGCCGGACAAGCTGGACGGGCCGGACAAGCTGGACGGGCCGGACAAGCTGGACGGGCCGGACAAGCTGGACGGGCCGGACGGGGCTCTCCGGCCGGGCAGACCGAGCCGGCCGGAGAGGCCGAGCGTGTTGGACAGGACGCGCCGGTTGGACAGGCCGAGCCGGTTGGACGGCCGGTGCTGCTCAGGGTCGTCGAGCTCGGCCCGCCGCCGGAACCCGAGGCCGCCTGCACACCGGCCGGATGGCGCTCCGCGCTGCTCGCCGAGCTGCCCAGCCTGCCGGCCGCGGCGCCGCCGACCTGGATCGGCCGGGCGATGCCCAAGCACCGGCGGCCGGTCAGGACGCTGATCACCGAGGCGGAGGCGCGCGGCCTGGCGGGCGGCATCGCGCGCGCTGTACTCGAGGTGCTGGAGGGCCGCCGGCCGGCGAGCCAGCTGCGCGCCATGCTGGACGAGCGAGCGATGTCGAGCGTGTGCACCATGCTGCGCGGTGGGCTGCGCTGGCCCGTGCGCCGCGCCACGCTTGGGCGGGTGCACGTCTACCTGCCGTCGGTGGACGCGGTGGAGGCGTGCGTGGTGTTCCGCTGCGGCGACCGCAGCCGCGCGCTGGCGCTGCGCATCGACCGCGAGCGCCGCCGCTGGGTCTGCACGGCCGTCCGCATCGGCTAACCCCAGCGCCTCCACGGCGACTCGCATCCGTATCGACGTTTTCCGGCGCTCAAAACGTCGATACGGATGCGAGTCGACCCCTGGTGGGTAACGGCCCTCAGGGCGGGTCGCCCCCGGGCACGTCGAGCCCAGGGGCGGGGGTTTAGGAGAGGGCGCCGGTGGGGGCGCCGTGGCAGCGCTTGTACTTCTTGCCCGAGCCGCACGGGCACGGCGCGTTGCGGGACGGCTCCTTGGCCGCCTCCGGCGCGGCGTGCCGGCCGCCACCTCCGGCAGCGGCGGCACCGGCGGCGCGGCGCTTGGCACCGGCGCCGCGCACCTCGGTGCCGCCGCCCTCGGCCGGCGCGGTGTAGGTGAGCGGCCGCGAGCTGGGCGCTTCGAGGCCCTTGGCGCGCAGCGCGGCCGGCACCGCCTGGCGGGCGGCCTCGCCATCGCCGGCCTGCACGCCGGGGCGGGACGCCGCGTCGGCCAGCACCCCGGTGCTGCCACGACTGGGTGCGGCAGCCGCCGGCGCGGCCGGCTCCTGCTGCTGCACCTGCACGTTGAACAGGAAGCCGACCGACTCCTCCTTGAGGGCCTCCATCATGGCCTTGAACATGTCGTAGCCCTCCCGCTGGTACTCGATCAGCGGGTCGCGCTGGGCCATCGCACGCAGGCCGATGCCCTCCTTGAGGTAGTCCATCTCGTAGAGGTGCTCGCGCCACTTGCGGTCCAGCACGGAGAGCACGACGCGCCGCTCCAGCTCGCGCATCGCACCCTCGCCGACGGTGGCGTCGATCTCGGTCTCACGCCGATCGTAGGCATTGCGGGCGTCGTCCAGCACGGTCTGGCGCAGCAGCTCGGGCGTGAGGTCCACGTCCGACTCGACGAGGTCCTGCCAGCGGATGCCGACCGGGTACAGCGTGCGCAGCGCCGTCCACAGCTTGTCGAGGTCCCAGTCCTCCGCGTAGCCGCCGGTGGTCTCGCCCTCGACGTAGGCGGTGATCACGTCGGCGAGCATCTGCTGCACCTGGTCGTGCAGGTCCTCGCCTTCGAGCACCCTGCGCCGGTAGGCGTAGATGACCTTGCGCTGCTTGTTCATCACCTCGTCGTACTTGAGGACGTTCTTGCGGATCTCGAAGTTCTGCTGCTCCACCTGGGTCTGCGCGGACTTGATCGCGCGGGTGACCATCTTGGCCTCGATCGGCACGTCCTCGGGCATGTTCAGCCTGGTCATGACGCTCTCGACCATCGCGGAGTTGAACCGCCGCATGAGCTCGTCGCCCAGCGAGAGGTAGAAACGGGACTCGCCGGGGTCACCCTGCCGGCCGGACCGGCCGCGCAGCTGGTTGTCGATGCGCCGGGACTCGTGCCGCTCGGTGCCGAGCACGTACAGCCCGCCGGCGTTGCGGACGAGCTCGTACTCCTCGGCGACGTCGCCGCGCGCCTTCTCCAGCGCGGCCGGCCACGCGGCCTCGTACTCCTCGGGTGTCTCGATCGGGTCCAGGCCCTTCTCCCGGAGGGCGCGGTCGGCCATGAACTCGGGGTTGCCGCCGAGCATGATGTCGGTGCCGCGGCCGGCCATGTTGGTGGACACCGTCACGGCGCCGGGGGTGCCGGCCCGCGCGATGATCGCCGCCTCGCGCTCGTGGTGCTTCGCGTTGAGCACCTCGTGCGGCACGCCCTTGCGCAGCAGCTGCTTGGCCAGGTACTCGGACTTCTCGACGCTGACCGTGCCGACGAGCACCGGCTGGCCCTTCTCGTGCCGCTCGACGATGTCCTCGACCACCGCGTCGTACTTCGCCTCCTCGGTCTTGTACACGAGGTCGGACTGGTCCATGCGGACCATCGGCTGGTTCGTCGGGATGGACACCACGCCCAGCTTGTAGGTCTGGTGCAGCTCGGCCGCCTCGGTCTGGGCGGTACCGGTCATGCCGGCGAGCTTCTCGTAGAGCCGGAAGTAGTTCTGCAGCGTGATCGTGGCCAGCGTCTGGTTCTCGGCCTTGATCTCGACGCCTTCCTTGGCCTCGATCGCCTGGTGCATGCCCTCGTTGTAGCGCCGGCCGTGCAGGACGCGGCCGGTGAACTCGTCGACGATGAGCACCTCGCCGCTGCGGACGATGTAGTCCTTGTCCTTCTTGAACAGCTCCTTGGCCTTCAGGGCGTTGTTCAGGAAGCCGACCAGCGGGGTGTTCGCCGCCTCGTAGAGGTTCTCGATGCCGAGCTGGTCCTCGATGAACTCGACGCCTTCCTCGTTGACGCCGACGGTGCGCTTGCGGTCGTCGACCTCGTAGTGCACGTCGCGCTTCATGTGCGGCATCAGCCGGGCGAACTCGGTGTACCAGCGCGAGGACTGGTCGGCGGGGCCGGAGATGATCAACGGCGTGCGCGCCTCGTCGATCAGGATCGAGTCGACCTCGTCCACGACGGCGAAGTGGTGCCCGCGCTGCACGCACTCCTGGAGCGACCAGGCCATGTTGTCGCGCAGGTAGTCGAAGCCGAACTCGTTGTTGGTGCCGTAGGTGACGTCGGCCGCGTAGGCCTTGCGGCGCTCGTCCGGCGGCATCTGGGACAGGATCACGCCGACCTCGAGGCCGAGGAAGTGGTGGATGCGGCCCATCCACTCCGCGTCGCGCTTGGCCAGGTAGTCGTTGACGGTCACCACGTGCACGCCCTCGCCGGTGAGCGCGTTGAGGTAGGCCGGCAGCACGCAGGTGAGCGTCTTGCCCTCGCCGGTCTTCATCTCCGCGACCTGGCCGCGGTGCAGCGCGGCGCCGCCCATCAGCTGCACGTCGAACGGCCGCTGGCCGAGCGTGCGGTGCGCCGCCTCCCTGGCCACCGCGAACGCCTCGATCAGCAGGTGGTCGATCGGCTCGCCGTCGGCGTACCGGCGCTTGAACTCGTCGGTCTTGGCCCGCAGCTCCGCGTCGGACAGCGCGACCGTCTCGTCCTCGATCGCGTTGATGTGCGCGGCGATGGCGTGCAGACGCTTGAGCTCCCTGCCCTCGCCGGCACGGAGCAGCCGTTGGAACACCACTGAATTCGACCTCGCTCGTCACGTCGCGACGCGCCCTGACCCAGGCGCCTTGTCAGCCATCGTAAGCCCAGGCGCGCGGGTGCCCCCGGACTGTCGAGCCCCGGGGGCACCCGTACCTGGATTGGCTCTTGATCGGCTCAGGCGAGTCGGATGACTCCGTAGTCGAAGCCCTTGCGGCGGTAGACCACGCTCGGCCGGCCGGAATCGGCGTCGGCGAACAGGTAGAAGTCGTGGCCGACCAGCTCCATCTCGTAGAGGGCTTGGTCGACGGTCATCGGTTCGGCAGGGTGAAGTTTCTCCCTGACGATGCGACCGGGTAGGTGTTCCTCAACGCCGTCGTTCCAGCGCTGTTCGGGTACGTCTGGCTCGTAGCCGGTGTCGTCGTCGTGCGTCAGTAGTGCGGTTCGCCCGGCGCTGTGACCGTTGTCCGCGGCCTGTGCCGAACCGCCGGCGGCCTGGACTCCTGCCAGTCTGGCTGTTGCCTGGGCGACCGATGGGGGATTGTGCCGGCCGTGGTGCACCCGGCGGCGGTCGTGCGACCTGCGCAGTCGGTTTTCCAGCTTGCTGACGGCCGCGTCAAGTGCGGCGTAGAAGTCCGAGGCACACGCTTCGGCGCGGACAACCGGGCCACGTCCCTTGCCGGTGATCTCGACTCGCTGGCAGTTCTTGGACTGCCTGCGGTTGGGTTCGTGGAAGAGCTCCACGTCGTACCTGATGACCTTGCTGTCGTAGCGCTCGAGGCGCGCCATCTTGCCGGAAACGTGAATCCGATAGTGGTCCGGCACCTCGACGTTACGGCCCTTCACGACGATATCCACATGACCTCCCTCGCGTTGCGACGGGATAGGCGATTTCGGTGCACCGTGCTCGGCCCTGCTCCGAACTCCGGTGCCAGGTCCATGGGCTGTTGCCTCCTCCCTGGCGCCCGGGTGCGGGTCTGCCGCAGCCAACTACCGGGGCCGGTTAGCCGTCGACCGTAGCTCGCCAATCGCGCCCGCAACAGTCCCTCGCGCGGCTGTCACGCGGTCATGGAAGTGGCCGTGCGGGCAATGTCAGCAGACTGTTACGAAACGGTCACGAAGACCACCCGGTTGGAGCAGTGGTGCCGCCGATGCGACGACGAGCACGGCGTTCACTCGGATGCCGGCAGCGGCGAGCGCGGCGGTGCACGCGGCGGCCGTTGCGCCGGTAGTGACGATGTCGTCGAGCAGCACCACGCCGGTGCCCGGCGGCGGCAGGCCGGCCTCCCGCGGGCGGATCCGGCCGGCGAGGTTGGCGGCCCGAGCGGCGGCATCCAGCCCGACGGAGTCGCGCGCTCCCCTGGCCAACCGCAGCGCGGGAGCCACGGCGGCCGGGGTGCCGCCGGCGGCCAGCGCGGCCGCGGTGCAGTCGGCCAGGCGTCGCACGTGGTCGCCACCGCGGCGCCTGGTGGCGGCGCGGCGCGAAGGCACCGGCACCAGCCACACGGCGCCGGGCAGCCACGCTGCGTCGCCCACCGGCGGCCGCAGCCACGCTGCGTCGCCCACCGGCGGCACGCCGCCGGGTAGCTGCCCGGCCGCTTGCCCGAGCGCCGCACCGAACGGTCTGGCCAGCTCGCGGCGGCCGCGCTCCTTGTAGGCGAGCAGCGCGGCGCGCAACGCCGCCCGGTAGCCGCCGAGGGCGTACACCGGCGGCAGCGACCCGCTCAGCCGCACCCGCCTTGGCGCGCCGAGCAGCGCGCCGCACTCGCGGCACAGCGCCGGGCCGGCGCGCTGGCATCCCGCGCAGCGGCTCGGCACCAGCAGGTCCAGCAGTACTCGCACGCCCCGCAGCTTGCCAGCCACCACCGACGTTCCCGGCCGCTCCGCCGCCGCACGAGCCGGCGGTCGGCGCCCGGCGGTCGGCGGTCGGCGCGGCGGTCAGCCGGGGTAGAACGGGTCGACGCCCCCGCCGTAGCCCTCGGAGTTCCACAGCGCGTTGGTGTCGCCGGCGGACCATAGCCCGCCCTGGTCGGCGACCAGCACGTTCCTGCCGACCGCGGCGGCGATGCCGGTCAGCGGGCCGGTCAGGTTGGTGTTCTTGTAGGCCGTCCAGCCCAGCCCGTCGCCGGTCACCGCGTAGACGGCCGGGTCCTTGCCGAGGGTGGCGACCACGAGCTGCTCGCCCTTCCAGTCCACGTCGGCGATCTGCGGCGCGCCCGGCCCGACGAGCAGCCGCGGGTTGCGCACCTTCGTCTCCGCGCCGGAGCCGACGACGATGGCCACGAACAGCGCGCCGTCCACCACCGCGGCCACCCGCACCCCGTCGCGGGACAGCCGCAGCTCGGTGATCCTGCCCTTCACGGACAGCTCGCTGAGGTCCACCCCGAACGTCCGCAGTTCGCCGGACTCGGTCCACAGCACGCCGGCGCCGTCCTTGCCGTTGAGCACGGTCCACGCCTCCGCCGCGCCGAGCCGCCAGGTGGGACGCGTCATGCTGGCCGCGTCGACCGCCACCGGCTGCGGGGAACCGACCGGGCCGACGTAGAGCCGCGGTACGCCGGACAGGCGGCTGACCAGGGCCAGCAGCGCGCCGTCCGCGGACTGCGCCGCCGACTCCACGGCCAGCGAACCGTCCCCGGCCGGACCGCCGACGCCGACCCCCTCACCGCCGACGCGCGCGATGCGGCCGCCGGTCACGGCCAGCGCGGGCAGTTCCGGCCGGACGTCCTCCTGGGGGGTGAACGGCCCGGCGTCGGGCGGCGTCCACTCGTCCTTGCTCGGCACCAGCGGCGCGCCGTCGGCGAAGATCCGGATCCGCTGCACATGGGCGACGGCCTCGCTCAGGCTGCCGACGATCTGCGCGGCGGCCAGCCGCCGCTGGCCGTCGGACAGCTCCGGCACCCTGGCCAGGTCGACGACCAGCACGTCGTTCTCACCGATCACCACGTTGGTGTGCGTGATCGCGCCGTCCAGCAGGTTCGCCACGGCGTCCGCCACGGCGGCCGACGGACCGCCGAGCAGCAGGTCGATCGCGCGGCCGGGCAGGCTGGCCGACGGCCTGGTCGGCACCCAGCGCCGGTCGGTGACCAGGGTCTCCCGGCTGGGGTCGACGAACTTCACACCGATGCTGCGGTAGCTGCTGTGGAAGTCGCGCGCCCTGATGTGCAGCCCGTTCGGCGGCTGGGAGATCCGCCACTGCCCGTCCTCCTTGATGAGCCGCACGAGCGGCGTGATGGTCCCGCGGTTGGCCGCGAACGCGAAGTCCTCGCCGAGCTGACCGATCTGCTGCGCGCGCAGCAGCACCTCGCGGTAGGTGTCGCCGGACGAGTCCCCCGCGCTCGTGGCGTACACGGTGTCGAACAACTCGTCGATCACCACGACCGGCGCTCCGTCGTTCCACGCCGTCCTGGCCGCATCGGTGAGGTATGCGCGCGCCGCGGCGTGGCCGTTGGCCTGGCTGCCGGCCGCCTCGACGAAGCCGCGCACGACATCCAGCGGGTCGAGGCCGTCGCGCGGTCCGGGGACCGGAGCCTCGATGCTGTCCACCACCCCGGGGCCGACGACCTCGACCGGCGACGACTCGGGGATGGCCGCGCAGCCAGCCGCCAGCCCGACGGTGAGCGCGGCGGCGGCCAGGACGGTAGGTGATCTCACGTCGGCTCCCTGGGAACTGTGGCCATCGCCCGCTCCTGCCCGAGGTCGACGACCGTATCTCCCTCCACCGGCCGGGGTGCCGCCGGCTCGACGGCCTCGCCGGGCATTGCGACCGGGCTGCGCTCCAGCGGCGTACCCTGCTCGCGCGGCAGGGTCAGCCGGAACGCCGCGCCGGCGCCCTGCTCGCCCCACGCCTCCAGCCAGCCGCCGTGCAGCCGGGCGTCCTCGAGGCTGATCGACAGCCCCAGCCCGGTGCCGCCGGTGCGCCGGTTGCGCGACGGGTCGGCCCGCCAGAACCGGTTGAACACCAGCTCTGCCTCGCCGCTGCGCAGACCGACGCCGTAGTCGCGGACCAGCACCGCGACGGCCTGGTCGTCCGCGCCGAGCCACACCTGGATCGGCCGGCCCTCGCCGTGGTCGAGCGCGTTGCCCAGCAGGTTGCGCAGGATGCGCGCCACCCGGCGCTGGTCGAACTCGGCGAACACCTCGTCGTCGGGCATGGTCAGCTCGATCGTGCTGCCGCTGCCGACGGTGAGCGGGCGCACCGCGTCCACCGCGCTGCGCACGACGGCGCGGGCGTCCAGGAGCTCCACCGAGAGGTCGGCGACCCCGGCGTCCAGGCGGCTGATCTCCAGCAGGTCACCGAGCAGCGACTCGAAGCGGTCCAGCTCGTCGACCAGCAGCTCGGTCGACCGGCGCAGTGCCGCCGGCAGGTCCGCGCGCGAGTCGTGCAGGGTGTCGGCCGCCATCCGCACGGTGGTGAGCGGCGTGCGCAGCTCGTGGCTGACGTCCGAGGTGAACCGGCGCTGCAGCGCCCCGAACTCCTCCAGCTGGCGGATCTGGTGCTGGATACTGCCGGCCATCTCGTTGAACGACACGG
>Ga0299913_10003091_pt1 | contig 13474 bp, 10 predicted proteins | sample RVTome_9_FD_201360 | JGI IMG/M metagenome (GOLD analysis project Ga0299913, IMG submission 201360) | Soil microbial communities from uranium-contaminated site in the Upper Colorado River Basin, Wyoming, United States - RVT155D38 (version 2) ... | reverse complement strand
GCCAGATCGGCAGTCGCGCGCTCGAGGCCGGTCGCGTCGTCGGAGACCTCGTCGGCACCCGCACGGCTCTTCTTCCGATGCCATACTCCCGCCCATGGCTCCGACCGCCGTCGTTCACCGCCCGCGGTGGGGCCTCGCGTTCGGCCTGGGGGCCGTGCTCGTGGCCTTCGTGGCCACCTGGGCGTCGACCGCTGGAGCACCCGCGGAACTGGCGACCTTCCTGACCGACTACCTGCTGGCGGGCCTGGGGGTCGGCTTCGCGGTGCTCCTCTGGAGCTCCACCGACGCCAGTGGCGCCCAACGCCTCTGGGCGGGGGCGTTGGCGACGATCGGGGCGGGCGCGGCGATCGGCGGCTCGAGCCATGCGCTGGGAGCGGCCGAGGAGGTCGGCTGGCTGTGGAACGGCACGATGATCGCAATCGGGCTTGCGTCCTGCCTCCTCGGAGCGGCGGCCGTCCGCGCCTTCGTGGATTCCCCGCGGATCCGGGGAGGGCTCGGCGCGATCCTCGCCCTCGGCTTCCTGGCCTATGTCTGGTGGGTGCTGGGGCACCCCGACTTCCAGTGGGCCGTCCTCGACTACGGCCTGACCCTCGCGGCCCTCCTCGTGACGGCCTGCGTCCTCTGGTGGCGCCGTCGCGAGGCGAGCGCGCCCTGGTTGATCGGAGCCATCGTCGTCTCCTTCGCCGCCGCGGGCGTCCAGCAGCTCGAGCTCTCCCCGCATCCGCGCTTCAACCACAACGACCTCTACCACCTGGTGCAGGCCCTCGGGCTCTGGCTCTTCTATCGCGCCGGCCGCAGGCTTCCGGACGCCGCGGAGGGAGGGCCGTGAGCGCCGGTCTGCGCGACCCGGCGGCCACCGGCCGCCACTTCTGGATCGGGCTGCAGCCGTCGCCCGACCTCACCGACCACGACCGGAGGCTCCTCGAGGCGCTGTCGCCGGCGGGGATCGTCCTCTTTCGCGAGAACTTCGTCCATGGGGCACCCTACGAGCGTTGGCTCGTGCGGCTCGCCGGCCTCCTCACCGAGGTGCGCGCGCGGATCGGGCGCGAGCGCATCCTGGTCGCGATCGATCACGAGGGCGGGCGGGTGCAGCGCACGCCGGCACCGATCACGACCCTGCCGCCGGCGCGGGTGTGGGGGGGCCGGGCCGAGGAGGTCGGACGACTGGTCGGGAGGGAGCTGGCGAGCCTGGGAGTCAACGTCGACTTCGCCCCGGTCGTCGACGTCGACAGCAATCCGGACAATCCGGTCATCGGAGATCGCGCCTTCTCGCGGGATCCGCGGGAGGTGGTGGAGCGGGCGCGGGCGTTCCTGCGTGGTCTCCAGGCGGAAGCCGTTCTCGGTTGCCTGAAGCACTTTCCGGGGCACGGCGACACCATCTCGGACTCCCACCTGGAGCTGCCCGAGCTCTCCATCGACCGCGAGACGCTCGCCGCGCGCGAGCTGATGCCGTTCCGTGCGCTGGCGGGGGAAGCGCCGCTGGTGATGACGGCGCACGTTCTCGTCCCGGCGATCGACGCCGAGCGCCCTGTGACCCTGTCGCCGCGATTCCTGCGCGACCTCCTGAGGACGGAGATCGGCTTCGAGGGCGTTGTCGTCTCCGACGACCTCGGGATGCGGGCGGTGGCCGAGCTCTTCGGGCGTCCGGAAGCGGCCGCCGAAGCCCTGGCTGCGGGCTGCGATCAGCTCCTGCTCTGCGCCCATCTCGCGGACACCGCCAAGGCGCTCGAGATGGCGGCGGCGGCCGAGGAAGCCGTCGAGAGGGGCGCCCTCGACGCCCGGACGCTGGTGGCCAGCGGTGCCCGCATCGAGCGGCTTCTGGCCCGAGCGCCGCAGCACGGTGTTCACGCCCTCGACGCCTCGATGCTGCGCGCCCACGCGGGGCGGCTCGTCTGAGCCGCGTGGTAGCGTTCCGACCGCCGTCCGTCGATCGGCCGGTGGTGCGGCAGGAGGCGAGAGCGTGTCCACGCTGGTGATGATCGTCGACGACGAGCCGGGCATCCTGACGTCGCTCTCCGGCGTGCTCGCGGACGAGGGCTACGAGACGGTGTGCGCGGACAGCGGCGAGCGGGCCCTGGAGCTCTATCGCGAACGCCGGCCGGCCGTCGTCCTGCTCGACATCTGGCTTCCCGATCGCGACGGCCTGGAGACACTGCAGGCCCTGCGGACGGCCGACCCGGAGGCCGCAGTGGTCATGATGTCGGGCCACGGCACGGCGGCCACGGCAGTCAAGGCGATCAAGATGGGAGCCGTCGACTACGTCGAGAAGCCGCTCTCCTACGGCCAGGCGGTGGGCGCCGTGGAGGCCGCCCTGGAGTTCCGGCGGGCCCTCGAGAGCGACCCCGGCCTGCGCTCCGCGGTAGGCTCGGTCTCGATGCCGGCCGAGGCCCAGCGCCGCCTCGAGCCGCCTCCCAAGCTCCCGATCGTGCGCCGCGGCAGGGAGCCGCAGCGCACCCTGCGCGCGAGCACCGTGCTCTATGGCCTGGGCCTGCACTCGGGAACGCGGACCGGCATGGCGCTGCAGCCGTTGCCGCCGGAGACCGGGATCCACTTCGCGACCCTCCCCAGCAACACCTACATCCCCGGCCACGTGGACGCCGTGGCCGAGACCGACTACGCGACGACGCTGTCGAGCCAGGGCGCGTCGATCAAGACCGTCGAGCATCTGCTCTCGGCGCTGCACGCCCGCGGCGTCACCAATCTCTTGATCAAGGTCCACGGCGAGATCCCGGTGCTCGACGGCTCGGCGATGGAGTTCTGCCAGACCCTCGACGGCATCGGAGTCGAGGAGCAGGACGCGGCCCGCTGGGAGCTGGTGATCGATCGCGAGTACTCGGTCGAGGGCGAGGGGGGCAAGCGGCTCACCATCGAGCCGTTCGACGGCTTCGAGGTGTCGTACTTCCTCTCCTATCCACCGCCCGTCGGGGAGCAGGAGTTCGCCTTCCGGCTCGAGAGCTGGGAGGGCTACCGCGAGCAGGTGGCTCCGGCCAGGACCTTCGGCTTCCTGAAGGACCTCGCGATGATGAACGAGCTCGGCCTGGCGTCCGGCGGCCGGCTGGACAACTGCATTCTGGTTTCCGAGGACGGGGTGGTCAACACCAAGCTCCGCTTCGCGGACGAGTTCGCCCGCCACAAGGTGCTGGACATCATCGGCGACCTCTACCTGCTGGGGTTTCCGATCCGCGGCAGGGTGCACGGGCACCTGACCGGTCACCGCATGAACATCGCCCTGCTGCGCGAGATCCAGCGCGCGGCCGGCGGTTGAGCCTCAACCGAGGAGGCCGAGCAGCAGGGCGACCAGCAGGGGGAGCCCGATGACCGCCCCGAGCAGCCACCACGTGGCCGGTCGGGCCATGTTCATCGTGTAGCCGATGCCGAAACGCTTCTCGATGAAGATCGTCGGATCGTCGGGGTTGTAGTAGACGAGCCCCGCCTTCCAGTAGCGGTCGTCCGTCCCGTCGCCGAGCGCTCCCGCCGCGGTGGAAGCCGGCCGGAGACGCCTGAAGCGTACGAGGAGCCAGACGAGGAGCGCGAGGGCGAGGGCCTCGGGCACGACCATCAGGAGGACGACGAGTAGCGGTCCCTCGGCCGGACGCAGCATCGCGGCGCCGACGGCCACCACGACCAGCGCCACCAGGTAGTTGACGGCGAGGAGGGTCTCGAGCATCAACTCGAGGCGCTCCGCCTGCCGAGGACCGGCCGGAGCCCGGCCCCACCGCAGCATCCCCCAGGCCATCAGCTGCACCCCGGCGCAGGTCGCGGCGCCGAGCAGCGCGGGTCCCAGGAGGATCGCCCACGAAGGGGTGGCCCAGGCGTCGGCCGCCAGGTCCGGGCCGTAGTGGACGGGGATCTCGCCGGGCAGCCCGTCCCGGCGGGCCGCCATCCAGGCTCCGGCGGCGGCGAGGAGGACGAACGGACCGGCCTGACCGAGCCAACCGCCGGGCAGGCGACGCAGGGGCTGCCATGTCCGGGTCTCCGCCCCCTCCCTCTTCGCCGCGTGCGGCAGGACCCGGTGCCGGGTCCGCAGGTAGATCCAGGTGAAGGCGGCCAGCTGCGGCAACAGCAGGAGATGGGTCCAGACCGCCAGCTCGCCGGGCCCCGACAGCGCCAGGACACCGACCGCCAGGAGCGCCGCGGTGGCTCCCACGGTCCACCGTCGGTAGAACGAGAGGATCGCGCGGGCCGTCGGGCCCTCGGGGAAGTCCTCGGCCACGCTCACGGCGAAGAAGAGACCCGGCCTCGACCACCGCGGCAGGAGCCAGAGGCACCAGCCGAGCAGGACCACCCAGAGGAGGCCGGTGGCGGGAAGCCAGAGGGTCCAGCTCGAGTCCATGACGAAGAGTACGATCCGGGGTCGCGAGAGTATTCCACGCGGGCGGCGTGTTTGGGCCCAGGCGGTCCCGGCCCGGATCAGGCGGCGAAGATCCGCAGGTCGGTGCCGACCCGGTCGGCCATCTCGAGGGTCGTCTGCAGGTCGGGGTGGCGGAGGATCAGGAAGCCGTCCGAGAGCAGGGTCTGCTTCCAGTCGCGACGCCGGGCGCCGATCGGCAGCAGATCGACCTCGACGACGTGCGGGCCGAAGCGGCGCAGCAGGCCCTGCAGGCCTTCGACGCGGCGGATCACGCCCTGACCCTGGGCGCGCTTGAAGATCACGGCGACGTTGTGGGTGCGGCGCCGCGGCTGGCTGAAGCGCTTCCGCGTCACCGCTTCCGCCCAGCCGCGGTAGAGGTCGAGGTCTCCCGTCCAGTTCATGATCGCGACGCTGCGGGCCCCCGGGGGGCGCGCCGCGATCTCGCCGAAGACCGCTTCCCCGGACGGGGTCAGGAACCACTCCATGTGGGTGAACCCGGTGCGGAATCCCAGGGCCTCGAGGACCCGTCGGCCCATCGCCAGGCCGGGCGCGAGATCGGGGCGGGAGAGGTCGCGCAGGGCCACGGTCTGCGGGCTCAGCCACTCGAGCGTCCGGCCCAGCAGCGGCTGGGGCCGGTACCAGGAGACGTTTGAATAGGCGATGTGGCGATCGAAGCAGACGGTGTCGAACGTGTACTCCTCGCCGTCCACGAACTCCTCTACGCTGACGGTCTGGACGTGGCGGACCCTGGGCAGGACCCGGGCCATCTCCCCGGCGTCGTCGACACGATGCGTATCGGCCGAGCCCGCCCCGGCGATCGGCTTGACGATGAGCGGGTAGCCGATCGCCTCGGCCGCCTCCCAGCAGGCCCGCTCGGTGTCGGCCCTGCGGTGGCGCGGGGTGCGAATGCCGGCCCGGTCGAGCACCACCTTCATCTCCTCCTTGTCCCGGAAGGGTCGGGTCTCCGCCACCGTCATGCCGGGCAGACCGAGCGCCTCGCGCAGGCGGGCCGCCAGCAGCATCCCCGGCTCCCAGAGGCATTCGATGCGGGCGATCGGCCGGCGCTCGGCGAAGCGGAGGACGCTCTCGACCACCGCCTCCTCGTCGAACAACCCGGGCACCTGCAGATAGTCGGAGAGGGCTCGTCGCAGCGGCTGGGGGAGTGCGCCCTCCGGGGTGTCGCCGAGCCCGACGACGGCCACTCCCACCTCGGCCAGCCCGTGGCAGAAGAGGGGCATCTCGGCGGGGAAGGCGGCCGAGAAGAAGAGGACCCGGTCCATCTCAGCCGAGCTCCACCCGGACCAACTCCATCAGACGGCGCACGCCGTCGACCACCACCCGGGTCTCGGCATGGCGGAGGATGACGTACCCCTCGCCCTCGTAGCCGGAGCCGGAGGCCTGTCCCTTGCTGGGGAGCTTGACCTCGACCACCAGGGGTCCGAGCTCGCGCTGGGCCCGGTCGAGGCCATGGACGGCGACCACCCGTCCCTGCCCCTGGCCGCGCAGGAAGAGGGTGGCCACCGCCCAGCGACGGGGAGGCGGCTCGAAGGAATCGAAGGCCATCAGGCGTGCCCAGCCGCGGTAGATGTCGAAGTCGTGGGCGTAGGAGAGCATCGAGGTGATCTGCGCGCCGGGCGGGCGCGCTCCCACCTCCGAGATGGCGATGCCTCCGCCCGGACGCTCGAACCACTCCATGTGGGCGATGCCGGTCTCGAGGCCGAGGACCTGCAAGGCCCCGGTGCCCACCCGATGGACCTCCTGGTAGAGGGGGTCGTCGACGCGCCTGGGGAGCACCACGCACCACTGAATCCAGGGATTCTCCAGGACCTCCAGAGGGGACGGGAGGTAGCGGGAGAAGGAGTGCCAGACGGGCTCGCCGCGGACCATGACGCAGTCGAAAGAGTACTCGCGGCCGGTGACGAACTCCTCGATGAGCAGGGGCGTCGCGGGTCCCGGAGCGGAGATCTGGAGACCCTTCCAGAACGCCTCCTCGTCATCGACGCGAAAGGTCGACCTGGCTCCGGCCCCGGCCGGTGGCTTGAAGACGAGGGGGAAGCCGACCTCGCTGGCGAAGGTCAGGGCCTCGCGTCGATCGGTCACCAGACGGTGGCGGGCGCAGGGAATCCCGGCTCCCGCCAGCAGGGTTTTCATGCGCGCCTTGTCGCGGAAGTTGCGCGCCGTCTCGGGGCCCATGCCCGGCAGGCCGAGCTCCCGGCGGGCCGCGGCGAGCGGGATCTGGAGCTGCTCGAGGATGCCGACGAGCCGGTCGACACCGCCCATCCGTGGGGTGAGGGCTCGCACCCCCTGGACGAGGCGCTCGGCGTCGAGGGCGGCCTCCACGCGCTCGTGGGCGACGAAGCCGCGACGCACGTCGACCGGGACCTGGTCGAGCGGCTGCTGGCTCAGCAGACCGCAGCGAACGCCGGGCTCGCGCGACATGGCGCGCGCGAAGCGCAACGTCGTCTCGGCGAAGAACGGGGCCACGAAGACGACGTTCGGCATGGGCGGGGATTGTACCCCTGCGATATCGTCCTGCCCCTGTGGATCGCCTCTCAGTCTGCCTGGCCGCCTCCGAGGTGGCGCCGCTCGCCAAGACGGGAGGTCTCGGCGACGTCACCGCGGCCCTGGCGCGCCACCTGCACCACGCCGGCCACGATCTCCGGCTGTTCCTGCCGCTCTACGGCACGCTCGATCCCCGGGCCCTGGGTGCGGCGGTGCCGGTCGACTTCCTGCAGGATCTCGAGATCCGGATGGGCGCCCGCCGGGTCCCCTACCGCGTGCTCATGGCCCCCCATCCGGGGGGCGCTTTCACCCTCTACCTGGTCGACGCGCCGTCGCTCTTCGGCCGCCGGCGGATCTACGACCGGCGCGGGGACGAGCACCTGCGCTTCGCCTTCTTCACCCGCAGCGTCATCGAGAGCTGCCAGCGGATGGGCTGGTCGCCCCACGTCCTGCACGTCAACGACTGGCACACTGCGCTCGGGCCGCTCTACCTGAAGACGCTCTATGGCTGGGACCGGCTGTTCGAGCGCACCCGCACGGTGCTCACGATCCACAACATCGGCTACCAGGGCGTCTTCCCGGCGTCCGTGCTCCCCGAGTTGGGCCTCGACGGCGCGAGCGCGCAGCTGCCGGCCGGGGAGCTGGCGGCCCGACGGTTCGGCTTCCTCTCCTCGGGGATCCTCCACGCCGACCTCCTGACCACGGTCAGCCCGACGCACGCCCGCGAGATCCAGACGCCGGAGTACGGCATGGGGCTCGAGGGGCTGGTGCGCTCGCGAGCGAACCGGCTGGTCGGCGTCCTCAACGGGGTCGACTACGGCGAGTGGGACCCCCGTCACGATCCGATGATCTCGTTCCACTACGATCGCGAGGACCTCACCGGAAAGGCGAAGAACAAGCGCGTGCTCCTCGAGGGCCTCGGGCTCCCGTACGCCCCGGAGGCCCCGACGATCGGCATCGTCTCGCGCCTGGTGCATCAGAAGGGGATCGACCTCATGCTCGACCCCCTGCCGCGCTTCCTCGAGCGGCGCGACCTGCGCCTGGTGGCGCTGGGCTCCGGAGAGCCGCGCTACGAGAACTATTTCCAGTGGCTGCAGCTCCGCTTCCCGGACAAGGTCGTCTACTACCGCGGCTTCGAGAACGAGCTTGCCCACCTGATCGAGGCCGGTGCCGACCTCTTCCTGATGCCGTCGCTCTACGAGCCCTGCGGCCTCAATCAGATGTACAGCCTGCGTTACGGAACGGTGCCGATCGTGCGCAGGACCGGTGGTCTGGCCGACACCGTCGAGCCGTGGAACCCGTCCACCCGTGAGGGCACCGGATTCGTCTTCGAGCACGCGACCCGGGACGGGCTCGCGTGGGCGCTGGAGGCGGCGCTGGCGGCGTGGCCGGATCGCGGAGGTTGGCGGCGCCTGATGGCCAACGGCATGTCCAGGGACTGGTCGTGGGAGCGCCAGGGGCCGATCTACGTCGATCTCTACCGCCGTCTCGCGTCGGGCGCCCTGTAGGATCCGGTCCGCGTGCTGGCCGCCTTCACCGATCCGCGTTGCCTCTCCCACGACCCTCCCGGCTTCCCGGAGCGGGCGGCGCGGCTCTCCGCGGTCCTCGAGGGTCTTGGCGCGGCCGCGATCGAGATCCGCCGGCCGGGACCGCATGCCGAGGCCCTGGGGGCGGCCCGGGAGGTCCACGGCCCGGCCTACCTCGAGCGCCTGCAACGCGCCGTGGAGCGGGGCGACGGCCTCATCGACTCGGCCGACAATCCGCTGACGCCGGCCACCTGGGAGGCGAGCCTGGCGGCCGTCGAGAGCGCGCTGCACGCGGCAGACTGGCTGATGGCGGGGCCGGAGCGGAGGGCCTTCGCCGCCGTGCGTCCGCCCGGCCACCACGCCGAGCGCTCGCGAGCGATGGGCTTCTGCTACCTCGCCAACCTGGCGATCGCCGCCCGGCATCTGCAGGCTCGGCACGGCGTCGAGCGGCTCGCCGTCTACGACTTCGACGTCCACCACGGCAACGGCACGCAGCACCTGTTCGAGGAGCGCTGCGACGTGGTCTTCGTGAGCACCCACCAGTACCCCTTCTACCCGGGGACCGGGGCGGCCTCGGAGCGTGGCCGGGGCGCCGGCGAAGGATGCACGTTCAACGTGCCGCTGGCCGCGGGTTGCGACGACGAGGCCTTGGCGCGGGCCCTGGAGGAGTCGGTCCTGCCGGCGCTCGAGGGGGCCCGCCCCGACGTCCTGCTGGTGTCGGCGGGCTTCGACGCCTGGCGCCGCGATCCGCTCGGAGGCCTGCGCTGGAGCGAGGAGAGCTACCGGCGAATCGGCGAGGCGCTCGGCGAGCTCGCCGCTCGCGTGTGCGATGGACGGGTCCTGACGGTGCTCGAGGGCGGCTACGACGTCGAGGCGCTCCCCGGCCTGGTCGCGACCTACCTGACGGCGCTGGAGGCCACCGCCGGCGAGGCGCGGTCTCTCGGCGCCGGCCGTGCCGTGGATGGGCGAGCCGATGAACGGTGAGCCGAAGGCCGGGGGACCGATCCTCGGTGGGCGGCCGGGGAGGGGCGACGCGGTCGCCGGCAGATCGGGCGCGGAGCGCGCGGCCTCCGCGCCGAGCCTCAGCGTCGTCGTGCCGGTCTACAACGAGCGGCTGCTGGTGGCCGCCCTCCTCGAGCGCCTGCTGGCGGCCGAGATCGCGGGGATCTCCGCCCTCGAGGTGCTGGTCGTCGACGACGGATCGACCGACGGAACGAGCGAGATCGTGCGCGAGATCGCCGCCCGCGAGCCGGCCGTCCGGCTCGTCGAGCACGAGCGCAACCAGGGCAAGGGCGCCGCGGTGCGCACCGGCATCCGCGAGGCGGGCGGCGACCTCGTCGTCTTCCAGGACGCCGATCTCGAGTACGACCCGGCCGACCTGACCAGGCTCGTGGAGCCGTTTCTCGACGGCGAGGCGGACGTGGTCTACGGCTCCCGCTTCCTGGCCCGGGAGAAGGGGAGGGTGCTCTCCTTCCGCCATGCGCTCGGCAACCGCCTCCTCACCTGGCTCTCCAACTGGCTCACCGATCTCAACCTCACGGACATGGAGACCTGCTACAAGATGTTCCGGGCCGACCTCCTGAAATCGATCCCGATCCGCTCGAACGACTTCGCCATCGAGCCGGAGCTCACCGCCAAGGTCGCCAAGCGGGGCTGCCGTGTCGTCGAGGTGCCGATCACCTACCGCGGCCGGAGCTACCGCGAGGGGAAGAAGATCGGCTGGAAGGACGGGATCAAGGCGGTCTGGGCGATGGTCCGCTTCTGGCTGCGCAACGACCTCTACGCCGAGGACGAGCACCGGTCGCACGTGCTCCACGCCCTGGCCGGGGCCCGGCGCTACAACCGCTGGATGGCGGACGCGATCCGCGACCTCGTGGGGCGCCGGGTGCTCGAGGTGGGCGCCGGGATCGGCAACGTCACCCACTGGCTGCTGCCCCGCGACCGCTACCTGGCGACCGACACGAACCCGCACTACCTGACCTACCTGCGCAACTTCGCCACCGGGAAGCCCTACCTCGAGGTTCGCGAGGCCGACCTCTCGAGGCAGGCCGACTTCGAGGCCTGGGAGGGCAGCTTCGACACCGTCGTCTGCCTGAACGTCCTGGCCTTTCTCGACGACCCGGTCGAGGCCCTGCGCACCCTCCACGGGACGCTCGCCCCGGGCGGCCGCCTGCTCCTCTACGTGCCGCGCGGCAAGCGCCTCTTCTCGACCCTCGATCGGGTCCTCGGCCACCGCCGGCGCTACGATCGCGAGGCTCTCGAGAGCGAGCTCGCCGCCGCCGGCTTCGAGCTCGAGTCCGTCCGCGACTTCAACCGCTGGGCCGTCCCCGGCTGGTGGGCGAACGGCAGGCTCCTGCGCCGCCGCACCTTCGGCCGCTTCCAGCTCCGCCTCTACGACCTCCTCGTCCCCGTCCTGCGCCCCCTCGACCGCCTCGCCCCCTGGCCCGGCCTCGGCCTCATCGCCTCGGCGCGGAAGGCGGAGTAGAAAGGAGGGACAGGTACAAACAGAGCCACTTGGTCCCGTCCCTCTTTCGGCACGGACCGCGCGGGTATAGTGGGCGACAACAGGCGTGCGACGACCGGGGCGCGACGGGAGCCGCCGGCGCTCGTCCGGCGAAGAATGGCGACGTGGACCATGACCGGGCTTCGAACCCCCCTGCTCGTGGCGGGCATCATCGTCGCCGTCGTGGTCCATGGGGACGACGGCGGTGACGCTGCCGCCGAGGGCGTGTCAGCCGCCCTCGACGTGGTCTTCGCCGACTTCGATCCCGTCATCCCCGGCAGCTCTCCCAACCGATTCTGCCTGGGAACGGGGACGGGCACGTTCACCGTCTGCACCGAGGTGAGTACCGACGACCACGACAGCGTCGGCGTGGCCCTGGGTCTCGTCGACGGCGACCGGCACCTTGACGCGGTCTTCGCAAACGCCGGTGCCGTCAACCGCGTCTGCTTCGGCGGCGGTGTCGGCGGCTTCTCCTCCTGTTCGAACGTGGGCGCCGACGCGGCGGCCACGATGGGAGTGGCGCTCGGTTTCGTCGACGACGACACCCACCTCGACGCCGTCTTCGCCAACAACGGCACTGCCAACCGGGCCTGCCTGGGCGACGGGGCGGGAGGCTTCACTTGCAGCAGCGTGGGCGCCGGCACGGAGTCGAGCTTCGCCGTGGCGCTCGCCCAGCTCGACGCCGATTCCGACCTCGACGCCGTCTTCGCCAACATCGACGGCCCGAACCAGGCTTGCCTGGGCAACGGCCACGGCGGTTTCTCGTGCAGCGATCTCGGCGCCGACGTCGACGACTCCCGGGCGGTGGCTCTCGGCCTGGTGGACGCCGACATCCACCTGGACGCCGTCTTCGCCAACGACAAGTCGTTCAATCGCGTCTGCTTCGGGGATGGGGCCGGCGGCTTCTCCTCCTGCGCCGACGTCGATGCCGGCGACCCCGGCAGCCGGAGCCTCGCGGTCGCTCTCGGTCACCTCGACGGCGATTTGCATCTCGACGTCTTGTTCGGCAACTTCGACAGCTTCGATCAGCTCTGCCTCGGCGCCGGGGAGGGTACCTTCACCTGCCAGGACTTCGTCGAAGAGTCCCTGCTCACCCTGGACGTCGCACTCGGCGACCTCGACGACGACGCTGACTTGGACGCCGTCCTGGCGATCTTCAACGGCCGGAACCGAGTCTGTCTCGGCGACGGGCTCGGCGGCTTCTCCTGCGCCGACGTGAGCGCCGAGGAGGCCAGCTCGGCGGCGGTGGACCTCGGAGAGCTGGGCTCCACTTCGATCTTCGCCGACGGCTTCGAGTCCGGCGACACTGCGGCCTGGTCCACGACCGTGCCCTGAGATGCAGGGCGGCGTCATGGCTGTCCGCGGGGATGAGCGAGGCCCGCGACCGAGGCCGTCGAGACCTCGGGCTTCACCCTTACGATCGGAGCCTGCGCGCAGTAGCCGGCAGGGGCTGCGCGCTAGTGGTTAAGATCGGGTCGATGCTCGGGACGAACGCCGGCCCACAACGGTCGGCAGGGGTGACCCTCCTGCTGACGGGGCTCGCGGGAGGTCTCACGGTCGGGGCCGAAGGGATCGGCCGGCGGTGGAGCTTTACAACCCGGCGCCGCGGTTCCCGCCGCAGGCTGCCGGGGTCGACGTGGAAAGAGGGACTGGAAAGAGGGACAGGTACAAATGGGCCCATTTGTACCTGTCCCTCTTTCTCGTACCTGTCCCTCCTTCTCAGCTGTGGCGTCGGATATGCAAGGCGTTCACGGGTGCTCCCACTCGGTCAGTCGTGCGAAGTCGACGTTGCTGAGCCGAGCTTTCCGGATTGCAGAATGCACCTGACCTGCTCCCCACGGTAGATCGCCAGGTCCTCCAAGTCAGTGGCTGATGCAGCCTGCCCGTGCAGGGCGCCGCGCTTGAGTGCGCAGGACATGCGATATCGCTTTGAACAGTCCACGCTAGTCATCAGATTCGTAGAGGCTGCCACTCGATCTGCAACCCCGAGCGAGCCTTCTGGCCTGCTGCTCTCGACTAGGGTTCATGTGGGTCGCGGCACTCGCGCGCCGGCTCCATCCGGGCGGCTCCCGAGCTAGGGGACGAGGCCGGCGCGCAGGGCCTTGACCACGGCCTCGGACTTCGAGTGGACGTGGAGCTTGGCGTAGACGTTGCGGATGTGGAAGCGGATGGTGTGCTGGCTGAGGCCGAGGCGCGCCGCGGCCGTCTTGTAGCTGTGCCCTTCGGCCAGGAGCCGGACCAGCTCGAGCTCGCGCGGGGAGAGCCGGTAGTCCTCCTCGCGCGGCGGCGCGATGCGCTGGAACATCTCGAGGACGCGCCGCGCCACGCCCGGGGACATCGGGGCGCCGCCGCGCAGCACCTCGCGCAACGAGTCGAGGAGCTTGCTGGGCGGCGTGTCCTTGAGCAGATAGCCGCTCGCCCCGGCGCACACGGCCTCGAAGACGTGGTCGTCGTCGGCGTGGACAGTGAGCACGAGGATGGGCAGGGCGGGGGCGCGGCGGCGCAGGAGCCGGATGCCCTCGAGCCCCGACATTCCCGGGAGGCCGAGGTCGACGAGCACGACGTCCGGGGCCTCCTGTTCGAGGCCTACGA
>Ga0299913_10003090_pt1 | contig 13475 bp, 9 predicted proteins | sample RVTome_9_FD_201360 | JGI IMG/M metagenome (GOLD analysis project Ga0299913, IMG submission 201360) | Soil microbial communities from uranium-contaminated site in the Upper Colorado River Basin, Wyoming, United States - RVT155D38 (version 2) ... | reverse complement strand
CATCGCCGACTACATCGCCACCGACGGGTTCTCGGAGCGGGACGATCTGGGAGGTCTGACCCTTTCGGATGTGCCGGTGGTCTTCCTCGAGGCGGGCAACATGCGCAACGATGCCGACGCCGCCCTTCTGACCGATCCCGAGTTTCACGCTGCGATCGCTGAAGCGATCGCCACCGCCCTCGTCGAGTTCCTGACCGGCTAGCCAGGGTCTGCAAGACACCAACCCTCAATACAGTGATGGGATTGAGTCAGGCACTATCAGACCTCGCCGCGGCCCTCGAGCAACGAGTCGAGACGGCACCCGATCTCCCCAGAGCGGAGCGGGCCGAACAGCTCCGCCGGCACGTCTCGGAGTATCTCCTCCCTCGGGCGTCCGACCTCTCCGCCCCCCTGGTAGTGGTGCTCCTGGGGTCGACCGGAGTGGGCAAGTCGAGCCTGTTCAACGCCATCGCCGGCGCCCGGTTGTCTGAATCGGGTCTGATCCGCCCCACAACCCGGCGCCCGGTGGCATTGGTCCATCCCGACGACGCCCCATCGGACGCTGAGAATGGGCCACTCCCCGGCTTCTCCGGTCGCGACCAGCTGGATGTCCGCATCGACCAGGGCATCACCTCTGGTGTGATGGTGGTCGACGCCCCCGACTTCGACAGCGTGGAACGGTCCAACCGTGAGCTCGCCGTGGAGTTGTTGGAGACCGCCGACCTGGTGGTCTTCGTCACCACCGTCACCCGCTACGCCGACCAGGTCCCTTGGGACATCCTCGCCCGGGCCCGGCAGCGGGGGGTGCCGCTGCTGGCCGTCATCAACCGCATGCCCACCGACCCCTCCGAGGAGGCGGCGGTGATGGCCGACTACCGGGGCCTGATCGAGAGGGGAGAGCTCGACCTGCAAGGGGCGTTCGGGAATCTGGAGGTGGTCTCGGTCCCCGAGGGCGCTCTCGACCCGGCCACCGACGGTCTGCAGCGCCAGGCGGTCGAACCGATCCTGGACGCCATCGAACGGTTGCGCCGTGACGACGAGGAGCGGAGGTCCATTGCCCGGCGCAGTCTCGACAACGCCCTCGCCGGTCTTCCAGAGGCGGTGGAGAGGATCGCCGCCGAGGTCGAGCGCGAACAGCAGGCGGCGGCTTCGCTCCGCCAGACCCTCGAGACGAGCTACCAGGCGGCGCGTCGAGAGCTGAACCGGGAGATCGAACGCGGCACCTTCCTCCGCAGCGAGGTCCTCCGTCAGTGGCTCGACTTCGTCAACGCCGGGCCGCTGGCCCGCTATGTGTCCGAGGGGGTAGGCCGGGTGGCAGCCGGCATCCGCAACCTGTTCCGACCGTCACCGGCGCCGCCGGCCCCCGAAGTGCGCGAGGCCGCATTCAGCGACCTGGTTACCTCGGTGGTGCGTCATGCCGACACCGCCGCCTCGCGAACGGCTGCGGTGTGGGCCGAAGAACCGCACGGGGCGATGGCGCTGGCCGAGGAGGCGGGGCTCTGGGGAGTCTCATCGGGCATGGCGTCGCAACTCGACGGGGAGTTGGCCGAATGGATGGAAGAGATCGGTGATGAGATCCAGGCGATCGGCGCCGAGCGCAAGGTGAGGGCGCAGGCGGCCAGCATCGGTCTCAACGTCCTCGGGACCAGCGCCATCCTGGCGGTCTTCGTCCACACCGGCGGGCTCACGGGAGCCGAACTGGGCATCGGCGCCGCCACCGCCCTCCTCAACCAGAAGCTGTTGGAGGCGATCTTCGGTGAGGGCAACGTCTCCGCCTTCGTCAACCGGGCGCGGGCACGCCTCGATCGGATCCTCGATGCGATCTTCGAAGCCGAACAGCAACGATTCCTATCCGCCCTCGGACCGATGGCCGAAAACACCGACCTGGGCACCGAGCTACGCCGAGCGGCCCACGCCGCGGCCCGGCCGGAACCGAGATGACCCCGCTCGAGAGGCTGCGAGAAGCGGCCGCTGCCGCTGCCGAACTCGGTTTTTCTGAGCAGGCCCGGTCGGCGGGGGAGTTGGCGGAGCGCAGCGAGCAGCGGCTCGGCTTCTCCGGTGAGAGCTACGTGCTGGCCCTGGTCGGGGGAACCGGCGTAGGTAAGTCGTCGGTGCTCAACGCCCTCGCCGGTGAAGACGTCAGCCCGGCCCGGGCGCTTCGTCCCACCACGGAGCAGCCTCTCGCCTGGGTGGCCGACAATGCACGGGAGGAGATCCGTCCCCTGCTCGATTGGCTGGGAGTCGAGCGGGTAGTCGGTCATGACCGGGCCGATCTCACCGGGGTAGCGATCCTCGACCTTCCCGACTTCGACAGCGTCCGATTGGAGCACCGCAGCACCGTCGATGCCCTCCTCCCCCGCATCGACGCAATGGCCTGGGTGGTCGATCCCGAGAAGTACGACGACGAGAGACTGCACCAATATCTCCGCGGACTGGCTGGACACGCCAATCGGATGCGGTTCGTCTTCAACAAGGTCGACCGTCTCGATCCCCGCCAGCAAGAGATGCTTGTCGACGACCTGAGACGCCGCCTTGCGGCGGCCGGCATCGAGCGAGCCACGATCGACATGGTCTCCGCCCTCGACGGCACCGGTCTCGACGGACTACGCGCCGCGCTCAACCGGGCCGCCGACGGCAAGGCGATCGCGGCGGCCAAGCTCGCCACCGATGCCGCCGCCGAGGTGAATGCGCTTGCCCGGGCAGCCGGACTCGAGCCAGGAGCTCGCTACGCCCCCCTGCTCGCGACTGAGGACAGGGAGCGGGCGATCTCTGCCGCGGTGACAGGGGCGATGGCGGTGGTCGATCCGCCGGGCGTCTCCCGGCAGATGCAGGAAGGCGTCCTGTATCGGGCCCGTCGTCAGGGTGGATCGCTCCTCGCCCGCATCATCGCCCTGTTGACCCTGGTCACCGGGCGCACGCGACGCAAGGCAGACCCTGGCGCCTTTCTGGTCGACTGGCGCCGCCGGGGGAGCCTGGGTCACGTCTTGAACCCGGTCCGGTCCGCCCTGGTCGAAGCGGCCCGGGCGGTCCCGGCCGCCAGCCGACCGGCGCTGCTCGCCACCCTGGGAGCCGACGATGCCGAGAAGGAGGTCACCAGGGCCCTCGACCGCTCCACCAGGCAGGCCGCCGGCCTGCTCACCGTGCCCGGCTCGGTCCTCTGGCCGGCGATCGGCTTCGTGCAGTTGTTGGCCGGGGCGGTGTTGTTGTTCGCCATCGCCTGGTATCTGGTCGTCATCTTCGGGCCGGGCGCTCTCCCCGTCGCCACCATCGACCTCCCCTACCTGGGCCCGGTCCCCACACCCCTCGCCCTGATCGCCGGTTCGCTCGCCCTCAGCCTGCTCCTCGGGTTCGGGCTAAACACCCATGCAGGGTTGGTCGGCCGGCGGATGGGGCTCGAGGCTGCGGATCGGGTGAGAGAAGCGGTGACAGAGGCGATCACGACAGCGGGATTCGGCGGTCTCGACACGGTCGAGGAGACCCGTCGCCTGCTCGCCTCCCTGGCGGACTCGGATGAGTCCGGCACCAAGCGCAGGGATTAGGCTCTCGACACCGACGGAAGGATGCCATGGCGAAAACGTCCAACGAGAGGATGAAAACGCCCGAGGAGACCATCAGGGAGGCCGCCGAGGCCTACATCTCCGGTGACGACGAGGGGTTGTACCGGCTGTTGGACCACAACGTTCACATGCTCGGCAGCGAACAGACCGACAACTGGGATAGCAGAGAACGTTCGCTCGCCCGGCTCGGTCCAGAGCTGGAACGACGCCGAACCGTTGCGAGGAGCGTGAGTGGCTCTCTGGTCGATCGTGCCACCACCCCCGATGAGGTGCACCAATCGGGAGACCTGGCGTGGTGGTCGGGCACGGGAGATCTCAACGTCGACGGGAGGTACCACCGTGAGACTTCGTGGACGGTGGTGCTGAGTAGGACGCCGGACGAAGAGAGCGGCGGGGAGTGGAGGATCGTCCACTCCCACTTCTCGATTCACCGCTAGGCGTCCAAAGCCCCCACCCGCTCGAGATCGTGGAGGCTGCCCACCTTCTCGAACAATCTGCGCGCTTGCTCCAGATGAGCGCGCCGCTCCAGGGCGTCGGGGCGCAGGGTTCGGGCCAATTCGAGATGGATCAAACCCTCGTCCCAGGTGAAGCCGCTCTTCTTCGCCAGGTCCAACCCTTTGCGTAGCGAGCGCCGCGCCCTATTCACCCGGCCCTCCAGGTGTTCCATGCGTCCCTTGAACAACAAGTGCTTGGGGCGGGCAAAGGGCAAGATCCGGGCGAAGCCCTTGAGCTTCTTCAAACCCTGACGGGTGAGCTTGGCGAGCTCCCTGGCGTTGGCCGAGGCGGGATCGCTCTCTGCCGCCCAGAGTTCGAGCAGCGTGTCGAGCAGCCCGGCGAACCCGGCCAGATAGATGAAGATCGGGGTTCGGTCTATTGATGTCAAGGCGAGCTCCGCACTCTCCCGGGCGTCTTCGGTATGTCCGGCCCGCAGCTGCACCTGGGATCGTGTCCCATGAATGATCGGCACCGTGAGCGGGTCGACGTCGTTGAGGATGGCCATGGCCGAGCTCGACATCGAACGGGCGTCGTCGAGTCGATTTCGTGCCAACAGCACGGGGATCACAAACGAAGTCGCCCAACCCTCATGCTCCCGGTTGGCCCGTTGGCGTGCAGAGGCGAGAAGCTGGTTGTAGTCGTGCAAAGCGTCCTCGAGATCTCCCGAGGAGTAACTGACGAAGCCACGCACCGCCAGGGCGATGCCGGCTGAGTACTTGTCACCGAGCCGGTCGCATCGCTCCAGCCCCTCGGTGACGATCTCCCGAGCCCGGCTCCACTCGTCGAAGGTCAGCGCGAGGACACTCTCGGCCAGGGCCACCGCGATGAGATGACCAGGCCCCATCTCCTGCAACTCCAGGACATAGGCGGTGTGCCCAAACTCACGGTCGGTCTCGAGGTCCTGGGCGGATCGAGCCCGCCGGAAGTATCTGTCGGCGAGACGGCGCATACGCAGCGTGCCCACCAGATATCCCAGGTTGCTGTACGCCAAGCCGGCCACCATCGGCTCGCCGGACTTCTCTCCCAGGTTGATTGCCACCAGGTTGAGCACCGGGAACCCGGAGAGATCCCCGGTGAAGTAGTAGATCTCCCCGATCAGGGCAGCGATACGGGCACCCTGGCCCAATCGAGCCTGCTCGTCCTCGTCCCCGGGGGTCCGGATCGTCCACGGCAGGGCTATGTGAACGGCCTGTTTGATGGTCTCCCACGTCAAACGTCCGATCCTGCGAAGCCGCTCGGCGGGAACATGTACGCCCACCAGATCGAGGGCGCGATACAAGCTCTTCTCGGCCTCATCGAAATTCCCCAGTGCCTCATAAGCCTGGCCGATCTCGACGTGCCACTGGCTCTGCCGGAGCCGGCTGACCTCGGGGAAGTCGTCCGGCGACCGGTGAACCAGATCCAGGGACCTCGAGTGGGCCTCGACCGCTTCCCGGTTGGCGCCCTTTCGGAGTGCGCTGGCTCCTGTCTTCTCGAAATATCCCAAAGCCTTTTGGCGGTCCTCGCCGCGGTCCCAGTGGTAGGCCAACAGCGCGTAGAGAGGCTCCTGGGGTTTGCTGCTCAGGGATTCGAGGAAGCCGGCGACGCTGCGGTGAATACGTCTTCGCTGGTCGAAGAGCAGCAGATCGTATGCCGTGTCACGGGTCAGGCCGTGCTTGAAGTCGTATGACCCGGGGGACGACTCGATGATCAGGTCCAGATCCTTGAGCTCTGAGAGTTGGCCGGCCAGCTCGGCGACGCCGGGGTGGCTGGGGTGCACCGCCTCGAGTGCTCGGGTGTCGAAGCTCCTCCCGATGACGCTGGCCACTTTGAGAGTCAGCTGTAGTTGGGGAGCAAGACGATCGATCCGGCTCAGGACGACGCTGCTCAAGGCGTGGGGAACACCCAACTCGTGGACGGGACGGGCCAGCCTCACCGTTCCCTCGTCTTCGATGACGGCGTTCGTCTCACGAAGGGAGAGCGCCAATTCCTCGATGAAGAACGGGATGCCTTCCGCGGTTCCAACGATCACGTCGGCCACGTCTGGTCCTATCTCTCGAGCGCCGAGCCTCTCCTTGGCCAGTTCCAAAGCACTCTGTTGGCTTATCGGTTTCAGCACCAGATGGGCTGAGCTCCCCAAGTCAGCCAACTCGTCCATCTCCTCGGGCGGTTCGAGCATGGGACGTGTGAGCAGGACCAGCAACAGGGGGCTCACCTTTCGCACCGCCGCCAACGCCACCGCCCACGACGCCGAGTCGAACCAGTGCAGGTCGTCGAGGACGATCAGCAGCGGAGATCGAGTTGCGGCCTCACTGAGGAGGGCCACGAGCAGTTCGACGGTCGAGTCGCGGCGGTTCCTTCCCGACATCCCCCTCGTCGAAGCCGTCTCTGGAAACTGCAGATCCAGAACGGAGTTGAGCAACGCCTCCCATTCCATGAACTGCGGCCACCGCGCCAGCCGTTCCCGCACCATCTCTTGGCGTCTCTCGAGAGAACGGATGTTGGTGACCCCGAGGACGTCACCGATCACATCTCGCCACGCCTGATAAGGAGCCTGGGCCACCGGAAGTGCGGCTCCGGTGAGAACCTGCACATCGAAGGATCTGGCGGTCCGAATCAGGTCGTCGGCGAGGGCCGACTTGCCGATTCCCGCTTCTCCCTCCACCATCACCACGGCTGAGCTACCTGCGCGCACCAGCGCTCCCAGCCAGGCGGTCAGCTGGTTCTGCTCGGTCTCGCGCCCCACCAGTGTCGTCGAACCGTGCTCTTCGGCTGCTCCGGCGGCTTTCTCCCAGAGCGGTTTGAACACCTGCACGGGTCGGTCCCAGCCCCGTAGCTGACGCACATCGAGGGAATGAAACTGGATTCTGCGCGTGGCCCTGGCAGTGGCCTCGTCACAGAGAATCTCGAACCTGGCGGCCTGCATCAATCGCGCCGCCAGATTCACCTCGCGTCCTATCGTCGTGTAGTTGCGTCTGACCGGGCTCCCCGAGGCCCCGCAAAACGCCCGGCCGGTGGCTACTCCTATCCCGTAGTCGAGCTTCATCTGGGTGAGGGCCTTCTGGATCTCCTCGGCCGCCTGGATGGCGAGATATGGGTCCTCCTCATGGGCGAACGGGGGCAGTCCGAAGGAGGCGACCAGCGTTGTCCCCTTGTCGTCGTCGAGGATCCGGCTCAACGTTCCTTCGTATTTCGCCAGCGTCGCCTGTGCCTTGGCGATGACATCCTGGAGTGCGTCACGTGCCGCGGGAACGGACGAATCCAGCTTGGGAAGGTTGACGAACACTGACGTCACCTGGCGGAACTCGGCCAGCCATTCGCTCTGGCCGGCGTCGATCCTGCTCAGCACCGGTTGGGAGAGGAAGCGCCGGAGCTGTGCGGCAAGCTCCGGGGTCATCGCCGGTGAGGAGGGGCCCGGCGACGCCGGGCTGTCGACGTCGGTCAGCCGGAGGAACCCCTTTTCGTCGAGCCGCCCTCTGGCGGCGGCACCGATGGAATCGGTGGCCTGGGGCGACAGCACGACCTCACCGGGACGGGCCACCCCGCTGGCCATGCCGATTTGCTCGAAGGGCTTGCCCCCGATCATGAAATGCCACTGCCCATCGACCCCACCCAACTGCATGAGGACGCCGGTCCCGACGCCGATGCCGATGCGGAGCTCGAGGGGGGCTCGTTCTGCGTACACCTCGGGCAACTTCAGCTCGAGAACCTCCAAGCCGCAGCGGGAAGCCAGGACAAGGGCTTGCACCCGGTCGAAGTCGTCACCGATGGTCCACGTGGCGAGAACCGCGTCCCCGGCAAATTCGAGGACATCTCCGCCGTAGCGGGTCACCGTCTCGATGATCGTTCCGAATGTCTGGTTGAGCAGCTCTCCCACCAGCTCGGGCCCGGCCCGCTCCCGCTCGGTGATTTCGTAGGTCAGATGTGAGAAATCGGAGAGGTCGGCGAACCAGGTCACCATCTCATGCTCTTTGCTCGTCGGCTCCACTGGAGCGGAGACCTGTTCGGTCAGCCATCTCACCAGCTGGCCGGGCACGAAGCTTTGGAGTACCGCCGAGTCTGTCGCCATAAATGGGGGGGCGACGCCAGCCGCCCTGCACAGGAAAAATCTAGCAACGCTGCGGCTCGGTACAGTTGGATGCGTGCCGGATAACACCACGTGGCATCCTGGCGACGCGGGCCGGGAGTCGATCGAGCGGGTCGAGCGTCTGGTCGCGGGTCTCGGCGGGGAGCTGGGATTTCTCGCCGCCGGCCTCTTGGCCAGACATGGGTACATGATCGCCTCCGACGGGGGAGGGCCGCATCGGAACGTTCTCGGTCACCCCCTGTTCGAGCTGCCCATTTGGCTGGACAACGCCACCAGCGACGAGGGCGAGGTCGGCCGTGAGGTGCTGGCTGACATCTGTGAGTCCAGCCTGTGCGGCTACCTGGCGGTCCGGGCCGAGGACGATCTCTTCGACGGCGACTGGGACGATCCGACCGCGGCGCTGATGCTGGCGGGATTGTTCCGGACACGGCACCAGGCGCTTCTCGGGCCCCTCGTCCCCGACCCCCGCTTCTGGGGGCGGTTCGAGGACCTCTGGCGGGGTTATGGGGAGGCGATGCTGTTGGAGCGTGCCCTCCACGCTCCGGGCATGGAATACGGTCGAGCCGAGTTCGACGCGGTGCTCCTCCGGTCCCAACCGTTGGAGATACCGGGTGATGCGGTCCTGTCCATCAAGGGACGCTGGGATCTGACGGGTCCACTCGCCGACCTGGTCAAGCATCTGACCAAAGCCACACAGCTCTTCGACGACTTTGTCGACGCACCCGACGATCTCGAGGCAGGCAACCTCACTTGGATGGTCAGGAGGCTGGGCGGTCTCGAGGGCGGGCTAGCCGTTCGGCGGGGGATGATCACCTGGTGCGACCGGGTGATGGCCGAGGCCGCCGGGGAGCTCGACCGGGCCCTGGACATTGCCGCGGCACTCCGGATCGTCGAGATGACCGCGTGGGTGGAGGCGCGAAAACAGATCATGAACGGGGCGTCCGACAAACTCTATGAGGCGCTGTTCGAGAGGCTGGGCGGCGAGCGATGAAGCCGGCGCGCTCATCTTCACGTATGGTTCACCCTCCTCACGAAAGGGAACGTCAAACATGAGCCAGATACCCCCCGAATTGATCGGAAGGGCAGTCCAAGACCCCGATTTCCGTCATAGATTGCTCACCGACCCCCAGGGCGCAGTGGCGGCCGCTGGATTCGAGCTCGATGAGGATCAGATCGCGGCGCTGAAACAGCTCGACCCGGAGGCTGTCGATGAGGCTATCGACGCGCTGGTGGGGGACATCGACTCGTCCAAGTGGGGCTGACGGCACCCACTTCTTCCGGCTTCTACGACCGTTGGACCGAGCTGTTCCAGCGCGGTTTCGGATCGGTGCTCCAAGCGGGCATGGTCAAGACGGGAGACCCGCCTCAGGAGGACCCCCGACGGTCGATCTTGGCTCTGGTGGAGCGTGCCGGGCTGCAAGACGGTGATCGAGTCCTCGATGCGGGCTGCGGAGTCGGTGGTCCCGCAATCATCATCGGCGCCCACTATCCAGAGGTGGCCATCGAGGGGGTGACCAACTCCGTCCACCAATCGGCCATCGCTCGAGCCGAGGTCACCGCGGCCGGGCTGTCCCACCGGGTACGCGTCCACGTCGCCGACTATCAGCAGCTTCCCTTCCCATCAGGAATGTTCGATCAAGTCCTCTTCTTCGAGAGCACGGGTTACGCCACGGACCTGGAGGCGACCTACGACGAGGCTCACCGCGTGCTCAGGCCCGGAGGTCGGCTCTACGTCAAGGATGTCTTCTCCAACTCGGGCCCGTTGCGGAACGGAGATGCTGAGCGGTTACTGGCGTTCGATCGGCTGTGGGGCTGCGTGAGATCGAAGACCTTGGACGAGTCGGTTGATGCCATGACCGGAGCAGGGTTCGAAGTGGTGCTGTCACAACCCATGGAGGACATCGGGACCACCCGCTTCGTCGGCTCGATGGTGGTGCTCGACGACGTTGTTGGGCTCAGACCCACCGAATTGGGGAATGTCTTCTTGAGCAGGGGTCTCAATCCGCCGATCCAATTCGGAGAGATCCGGGCGGTCAAGCCAGGACCGGCCTGATTCGACCGGCCGGATCCGATCGGAGGCGGCCGGGGTCCATCGGCGATCTGGATCAGAAGCGCCCTCGTCGTCGAGGGGTCGGTCAGACGGCTCGATTTCGCTTGGCTTCGGCTGCGGTTCGCTTCGCCTTCTTGTCGAGGCGCTTCTGTTTCAGGTCCTTTGTGGCGACCGTCTTGGTGTTCTTGCCGCCTTTGTCCTTGTTTCCCATGATGTCTCCAGGTTGGACCACCGAGCTGGCGGCCAGAAGTCATTGTCCCATACTCGCGCCCAAGGAAGGGCAGGAGACGCTGTCCTCGCTGGCTGTGCTCTCGGTGAACATGGCCGTGGGGAAGGTGGGATTGCCTAAGGTGAGCTTCTCGATGTCGTCTCCCCAGCCGAGCATGAGCTCCACGGTCGACTGGGCTATCGAGGCCACACACCGAAATGACCAGCAATAAAGGGCGCCACGGCCAGTGTTGGTGAACCACCCTCTGGATGCCCGCCCGTTGCTGATCGCATTGGCCCTGGTCGCCGGTGCCTGCACGATGGACCCGGCTGATAACGCCGACACCCAACCAGTCGACACCACATCCACCTCCGCCTTGGCCGACACCTCTACGTCGACCACGACCGTCCCCACCACCACGACGATCGCCTCCACCACGACGACCACCGCGGGCGACCCGGTCGATTCCGAGGTGATTCACGGCACGTGGCGATCACCGGAGGGCGGTTTCTATTTGATCTTCGACGAAAGCGGGTCATGGCAGGCGGCGTATGTCCCGGACTCCGACCGGCCCTTCGACTTTGGCAGATATCTCTTCGACGGGCGGGAGTTGACCTTGTTCTCCGGCTCCGATGTGGAGGGCTCGCCCTGCGCCGGGCTCTCGGGGACCTATGTGACCTCGTTCTCCAACGAAGGCGAGCAATTCAGCCTCCCCTCGAGTGGGGCCTTCGACGCTTGTCGTCAACGGCAGGGCGACATGGTCAGGGGTGGCTTCGTCAAGCAATCCCCCTGAAGCGGTCGCATCACCGCAGCCGGCAAGGTCGAGCTCGGAGGCCAGATCCTCACGTATTGTGCATTCGTGGTTTCCACCCGAGGCTCAGCAGTCGAGCCGATCGACGAGCCCATTCGGGCGGAGCTGTTCAGCGTCGAACGGCTTGAGGAGCATGCCCTCAGTCTGGCCGGAACCCAGGAGCTGAGTGGACGACGGGGGCGACTGCGCCTCATCTCCCGGCGCCTCGCTGACAACGGAGATGTCCTCCTCGCCTCTTATAGGGAGTTGTCCAAGGCACTCAGGGAGGAGGCGCTGCTCACCCCGGCGGCCGAATGGCTGGTGGACAACTTCCACCTGGTGGAGAGCCAGCTGCGCGAGATCCGGGAGAACCTCCCGGCCGGTTACTACCGGGAGCTCCCCAAGCTGGAGGGTGGTCATCTGGCCGGCTACCCCCGGGTGTACGGGATCGTGTGGGCTTGCATCGCCCACCTCGACAGTCGTTTCGATCCCGAGGCGCTGCGCCGCTTCGTGACTTCGTACCAGGAGGTCCAACCGCTCACCATCGGTGAGCTCTGGGCAATCCCCACCACGCTGCGTCTGCTCCTCATCGAGAACCTGCGCCGGTTGGCGGAGACGATCGTCTCGGCGCGCGTGCTCCGTCACCAAGCCGAGGAGATCGCCGACGGGCTCCTCGGGATCGGTGGCGGCGACGCCGACGAGGCCCGGGCGGCCCTCGACGGCTACGGCCCGGATCCTCTGCCGCAGCCGTTCGCGGTCCAGTTGCTCCAGCGCCTGCGTGATCACGATCCGGAGACAACTCCCGGCCTGACCTGGCTGCTCGATCGTCTCGCCGCCGAGGGAACTCTGCCCGACGACGTGGTCAACGAGACCCATCGCCGCCAGGCGGCCACCAACGTCACTGTGCGCAACATCATCACCAGCCTCCGCCAGATCAATCACTTCGACTGGGCCGACTTCGTGGAGGAGGTCAGCCTGGTCGACCATCTGCTTGCCGCGGGGAGCTCATACGGCGAGATGAGCTTCTCGACGAGGGACCGCTACCGGCACGCCATCGAGGAGCTGTCGAAGGGCTCCGCCACAACCGAGCTCGACATCGCCCGGGCCACGCTCCGACTCGCCGGTGCCGAGCTCGCCGACCGTCGCCAACGCGATCCCGGTTTCTACCTGCTGGGCGAGGGCCGGAAGAAGCTCGAGGAACGGGTCGGGTTCCGACCCGGGGCCGGGTTGGCCCTCTCTCGCATGCTCAGACGGCAGGCAACCGTGATGTACCTCGGCTCGGTCGCGGTGGTGACGGCGCTGATCCTGGCCGTGCCGCTTCTCATGATCGAGCGCTGGTGGCCTTGGCGATTGGTGATGGCGGGTCTGGCTCTCATCCCTGTTTCAGACATCGCGGTGATTCTGGTCAACCGGGCGATCGCCGCCCTGACCCACCCCGAGGAGCTGCCCTCGTTGGCGTTGCGTGACGGGCCCAGCGCGGGGCTGCGCACCCTGGTGGCGATCCCGGCGTTGTTGTCGCGTCCCGACCAGGTCGAAGAGCTGGTGGAACGTCTCGAGGTCCACTACCTGGCCAATCCCGACGGAGAGCTTCACTTTGCCCTGGTCACCGATTGGCGGGACGCCGTAGAGGCAGAGCTGGCCGACGATGTCGAGCTGCTGGCGGCGGCGGCTCAGGGTGTGGCCGGGCTCAACGAGCGACACGGGCCCGGTCCGGGTGGGGCTGATCGGTTCCTGTTGTTTCATCGGCGGCGGGTTTTCAACCCCGGTGAGGGCCTGTACATGGGCTGGGAGCGCAAGCGGGGCAAGCTCCACGAGCTCAACCGGCTCCTGCGGGGGGCGACCGACACCACCTTCATCGACACCGACCGTCTGCCCCCTCCGGGGGTGCGTTACGTGATCGCACTCGACGCCGACTCGAGACTTCCGCCGGGTGCGGCAACCCGCCTGGTAGCCACCATCGCCCACCCCCTCAACCGGGCCCGGGTCGATGAGCCGCTCGGGCGGGTGGTAGAGGGCTACGGAGTCCTCCAGCCTCGGGTCACCGCATTCCTCAAGTCGGGGGGCATCAGCTTCTTCCAGCGTGTCTTCTTCCCGCCCACCGGGATCGACCCCTATGCGGCAGCGGTGAGCGACCTGTACCAGGACTTGTTCGGGGAGGGGTCGTATGCGGGCAAGGGGATTTATGAGATCGACGCTTTCGAGTCGGCGCTGGAGGGCCGGATCCCTGAGAACAGCCTGCTCAGCCATGACCTCTTCGAGGGAAGCTTCGCCCGGGCGGGACTGGTCAGCAACGTGGAGGTGTTCGAGGAGTTCCCCAGCCACTACGAGGT
>Ga0299913_10003089_pt1 | contig 13476 bp, 8 predicted proteins | sample RVTome_9_FD_201360 | JGI IMG/M metagenome (GOLD analysis project Ga0299913, IMG submission 201360) | Soil microbial communities from uranium-contaminated site in the Upper Colorado River Basin, Wyoming, United States - RVT155D38 (version 2) ... | reverse complement strand
TCCGGCCCGATCCCCGTCGACGCGAACGCGCGGAGGTCGTCCATCGCGACCATGGTGTCGTCGGGAAGCAGGCCCCGGGTCGACGTGATGGCGAAGACGGTCGCTCCGCCTCCCCGACGGCGCCCGAAGCGGCGCCCGTAGGTCCGCTTCCCGCGGTAGTAGAGCGAGCTGATGAAGGCGTAGACGTCGCCCAGAGGAACGGATCCGCCACGCCCGAGCGCATCCATGAAGTCGGCCCCGGCCTCGCCCTCGAGGATGCGCCGGCCCCGGACGCCGGCGAGGCTTGCCGGCGAGAGCAGGAATAGCCGGGACGCCCCGCCCCGAATGCCACGGGGACCCGGCGCGATCATCGGCGATCCAGTCATGGTGGCCACGTTATGCCCGAGGCGGTGGTCGGGAAACGAGCCGAGACCGAGTTGGCTGTTCGAGTGGAGCCGCCCCGGAGGTCCGCTTCTCGTAGTCCTCGAGCCACTCCAGCATCCGCCGAGGACGCCAGTTGTCCTCGAGCTCCCGGACGGCCGCCGCCACATCCCCCGCGCGGAGCCGCTCGAGGATCGTTCCGTGCTGCTCCACGGACCGCGGGATCCGTCCGACCTCGCGCAGGTAGGCGTAGGCGTAGCGGACGGCCCGCAGCTTGAGCCCGTCCAGCACTTCCCTCCGGATCTCGTTCGGGTCGTCCGCGAGGAGCTCCCGGTGCCACTCGATGTCGAGCTTGACCGCCCGCCACGGGTCGCCGCCGGCCTCTCCCAGGTCGCGGTTGAGCGCCTCGAGGCGATCGTAGCGCGAGGGCTCGGGCAGGTGCCCCCGGAGCGCCGCCGTCTCGAGCATGCCGATCGTCTCGTACAGATCCCGAAGCTCCCGCTCGCCGAACGGGGCCACCACGAACCCACGGTTGGGTCGCGCTTCGAGCAGCCCCTCCCGCGCGAGCTCGATCAGCGCCTCGCGAAGCGGGGTCACGCTGACCCCCAGCTCCTCGGCCACCTCGGCGTGCCGGACGGGGGAGAGCGGTGGAAGGCGGCCGTCGAGGATCCGGTCCGTCACTTCCTGGCGGATCCGAGCGCGGATCGGCTGGGCGACGAGCTTGGGCATTTGCATGCCGGATGAGGAGGTGGAAGAGGCTGGCTTGTGCGATGACCAGATATTATAAAATATGAAATCTATACGCAAAGCGCGACACTTCCTCCCCGAGAGGTTCCGGCGAATGAACGTTCGATGGCGGGCTCTCCTCGCGACGGCGCTGCTGGCGGCGGTGCCGGGCTCGGCCGTTTCGGCAGAGCTTCCAGCCGCCCTTACGGCCTTCGGTTGTCAGGCCCCGATCCGGGATTCGCAGGACGTGGACGATCGTCTGCCGGGGGACTGGGTCGGGTGGGCATACCTGGACGAAGGAGGCGACCTGCCCCTGCGGCTGCGCATCGACCGGCGTACGGAAGGCCTCACCGTCCGTTTCGACGAGCTCGTGTCGAAGCGATACGACCTCCCCGCCCGGCTCTCCTGGGAGCCGCCTCATCTGGTCATCACCCGCGAGCGGCCCGGCGGGTCGCGGATCGTGCTCGACGGGACGCTCGAGGGCGGGGTCGTCCGGGGCCGGGTCGAGTGGGGCGGCTACGAGGGGGACTTCGAGCTCTCGCGCTCTCCGGAGCCGGTCGCCCGGATCCCGCCCGAGACGTTCGACGGTCTCACCGGGACGTACCGCCTGTCCCGCGAACGCGCACTCGTCGTGACGTCCCGCTTCTGGGGCGAGCTCCTGGTCACCGACCTGGCGACGGGCCGATTCGCCACGCTGTTTCCATCGGACACGGACGAGTTCTGGGTTGGGAGCGCGATGTACGTGCCCGCCCCGATCGAGGCGCGGGTGCGTTTCGAGCGGAACGGGGACGGCGAGGTGGCGGCCATCCGGTGGGAGGAGACGGGCGGCGCCGCGCTCTCGGGTCCGCGCACCTCCCTTGTCGAGGAGGAGGTCGCGTTCACCAGCGACGGCGAGCGGCTGGTCGGGACCTTCATCCGACCCGAGGGGACGGGGCCCTTCCCGGCCGCCGTCGTGCTGCCGGGGTCGAACTGGTCCGATCGCGAGGCCGGGCGCCGCGATGCGGAGATCCTCGCGGCGTTCGGCATGGGCACGTTCATCTACGACAAGCGGGGGAACGGACAGTCGGGCGGGGAGCCGACCGTCCCGTTCGCGCAGACGGCGCGGGATGCGGCCGCGGCCCTGGCCTCCATCGCGGAGCGGCCGGACGTCCGCCCGGACCAGGTGGGGCTCACCGGCCGGAGCCGCGGCGGCTGGTTCGCGCCGCTCGCCGCGACCCTCGCGCCGCGGACCGCATTCCTCGTGCTCTTCGTGCCGCCGGCAGTCTCGCCCGCCGCGCAGGAGACCACCCGCCGCCTGAACCTCCTTCGTGACGAGGGCTTCTCCGACGAACGGGTCGAGACCGCCCGGGCCATGCTCGAGGCGGCGTGGAGCTACGCGGGCACCGGAGAGGGCTGGGACCTCTACGCAGCGGCGCGCCGGCAGGCCGAGGAAGCGGAGCTTCCCGAAGAGATCTTCGAGCCCGCCGACTCCGCGGATGCGGAATGGGAATGGACGCGCCTCAACATGGATTACGACCCGGTGCCGGCGCTGGAGTCGCTGGACGTCCCGCTCCTGGCCCTTTTCGGGGAGGAGGACCGGAACGTGGTCGTGTCCGAGAACCTCCCCGCCATGCGCGAGGCGCTCGAGCGCGGCGGGCACCAGGACTTCGAGCTGTACGTCATCCCGGGGGCGAACCATGGGCTCCGCGACATCGCCCTGGAGGGGGACGCCCCCCCGCACCGGCAGTTCGGCTTCGGATCGGCCGGCTGGCCGAAGGTGGCGGCGTGGCTCGACGAGCGGGTCGATCTGGCCGGGCAGCCCCCGCCCCGGCCCGACGCGTCCGCGGAAGCGCCGCGTCAGGGCTCCGCGGCGAACACTCCCGCGAGGTCGATGTCGCCCAGGCGCTCGTACAGCCCGCGCTTGACGTCCTTGTCGCGGGCGGCCGGGAAAGGATCTCTACGACGAGATGGGAGCCCCCTTGAGCTCATCGGGCGCCACGATGCCGCGTCGCTCGTTCGACACGAAGATGATGTCCGGCTGAACGCCTTCCCCGGTCGCGGGGAAGTGGATGCCGAGGGGGCGCTCCAGACGATCCCGTGCCCGGTCTCCTCGAGGATTCGGATCAGGGCCATGTGCAGCCGTTTCGAGATCGTCTGGTGACGGACGGACGGGCGCGGGGCCGGCGATCCGACCGGATCGAGGCCCGGACGTGATCGGAGAGCCATTCGCCGATCGCCGATACCGCTCGCCCTCGCGGTCGGCCGGCAGGCACGCGCGGGTCCATCGGTCGGACGCCACCCTGTCATCCGAATGCGGCCTTCGGCATATTCGCTCCGCCGGCTCGGGACGCCACCGGTCCGCGGGAAGGGCCGCGCCCACCCGAACGAAGCGCTGCAGTGCCGACGACCCTCTTTCGGGCCGACCAGCGGACGACGGCCGTGAACGAAGGAGGCCATCATGTCCGATTCCGACCGCGCTCTTCCGCCGAACGCATCCCTCGAGCAGCAGGAGAAGCGGGCGAAGGAGCTCCTGCGCGCCCTGCGCGCCGGCGACGACGAAGCGCTCGCCCGTCTTCGCCGCCATCTGCCGGACAAGACAGGGTTCACGGTCGCGGACGCGCAGTTCGTGCTCGCGCGCGAGCACGGGTTCCGGAGCTGGGCCGAGCTCAAGCGCCACGTCCAGGAGTCCGTGGCCGGCCTCCCGCGCCGGATCGAAGCGGAGTTCCGGCGCGCGTTCGATCGGCGGGACGCCACCCGGCTACGCGCGCTGTTCGAGCGGCACCCCGAGGCGCGGGCCCTGATCGACGCGCCCGTGTTCCCCTTCGACAGCCCGGCGCTCGCCCACTTCTCCGGCGGGGACGACGTGGAGCTGATCGATATGCTCCTCGAGTTCGGCGCCGACCCCGATCGCCGCACCGACTGGTGGGCGGGCGGGTTCCACCCGCTGCACGGCGCCAGCCCGGCGGTCGCCGAGCGACTGATCCGCGCGGGCGCCGAAGTCGACGCATGCGCGGCCGCCCACCTCGACCGCCTCGATCTCCTGCGCGCGATTCTCGATGCCGACCCGGAGCGCGTCCACGAGCGTGGGGGCGATGGCCAGACGCCGCTCCACTTCGCCCGCTCGCGCGAGGCCGTGGACCTGCTGCTCGAGCGTGGCGCCGACATCGACGCGCGCGACGTCGACCACCGGTCCACGCCCGCGCAGTGGATGCTGGAACGGAGGCGCGGTGCAGGCCGCGACGACCTCGCCCGGTATCTGGTCGAGCGGGGCGCCACCGTGGACATCTTCCTCGCTGCCGCCCTCGGGCTGACCGATCGGCTGCGCGCGCTGGTGGAGTCGGATCCGGCGCTACTCGAGGAGCGCACCGGTCGGGGCGAATATGACGCTCGCCCGCCGAGCAGCTACCACATCTACTTCTGGTCCATCGGCCAGGACCTGTCGCCCCTCCAGGTCGCGTCGCAGTTCGAGCAGGCGGAAGCGGTGGAGGTGATGCGCGCGTTCGCCGGCCCCGCGCAGCGCCTGCTCGAGGCGTGTGCGTCCCCGGACGCGGACGAGGCGCGCCGGCTGGTGCGAGCACACCCTGGACTCGTGGACGACCTGAGCACGGCGGAGCATCGCGCCCTGGCCGACGCCGCGTGGGCCGGCAACACGGTCGCCGTCGAGCTCATGCTCGGCCTCGGGTTCGACCCGGCCGCACGCGGCCACGACGGGGGCAACGCGCTCCACTGCGCCGCGTGGGAGGGCTCCGTGGCGTGCGTCGAGGCGATCCTTTGCCACCCGTGCCACGCCGAGCTCGTCCGCGATCGCGACCCGAGCTACGACTCGACGCCGCTCGGCTGGTGCTGCCACGGCGCCACGCAATGCGGCAACCCGCAGGCGGATCACGCGACCGTCGCGCGGCGGCTGCTCGAGGCCGGGGCGGAGCCACCGGCGGACACGAGCGGACTTCCCGAGGACGTGCGCACGGCGATACGCGAGTACCGTTCGCCTTCCAGCACACCGGATCCCTGACGCGACCCGACGAGGTCGGACGCCGGGACCGGCTCTTCCCCGGCGCCCGAAGCACGGTACGTGGGGCCGGTGGATCGGCCCCGCGAACCGTGCGTCCGAGTCGTCTCCGGGAAGACCGTCAGCGATTCCCTTTCCCGTCGTGGACGATGATGTTGCCGCCCCCGATCGGCTGATGCATACCGTTGTCGTAGATGACCTCGTCGGTACCGGCATCGGTGATCCGGATGCGGAACGTGTCGCCGGAGTCGTGGTCCCCCGCCCACAGCATGAAGTTGTAGAGGCCCATCCCGTTGATGGTGCCCTCTCCCTTGAACTGGGCGTTCTCGCCGCCCTGGTTCATCACGAGCCACTCGTAGCTCGTGCTGTGGAAGTTCAGATCGGCCGACTTGAACTGGAACTCGGTGTTCCCGTCCGGCGCCTGGGCGCCCTTCTTGTACTTCGCCACGAATCCGAACGTCCCCTTCCCGGTGATGGCGACCGGGAACGTCAGCTCATGCTCGTCGACCGCGACCCCGCCGGGCACGTCGATGAACGTGAACCACCCGTAGCGATTCCCACCCACCTCTGCGGGGATGAGATCGGCCGCGTTGAACCGGGTCGTGCTGAACACCGTCGTGCCGCCGCTGTCGAGCAGGTTCAGATCGACGGCGAGCGCACCCCCCTGCTCGCGGAACACGTGCTGGATCGTGTACCAGCCGGCCGAGACCACCTCGTACGGGGTCCCGTCGCCGTCGTTCACGAGCTTGAAGTCATTGACGGTGAAGTCCGTGTTGTTGCTCCCGTTCACCAGGAGCCTGCCATCGGAGTGCACGCCGACGTGGAAGATGTAGTCCCGCTGGTGATTGCCGTCGGACCCGGTCGCGGCCACCGTGTAGTCGAAGCCGGTCCCCGTCGGCCACGACGGATCGAGGTAGATGTCGACCTCCGCGGTCCAGCTCCCCATCCAAGCGTCGCGATATCCGTCGAATCGCGAGAACGGTCCGCTCTGGGCGTCTCCCTCCATTATCGAGTGAAACGCCCCACCCGATGAGGCGATCCCATCGGTTCCGCTCGGCACGCGCGTGACGAGGCCGCTCCAGCCGCTGTTCGCGTCGAACCACCCGCCGGCATCGCCTTCGAACCCCTGATCCCAGACGAGCGATGGGATGGGCGCGACCGCGCCATCGGGCGAGTCGATCCAGCCGCCGCCGGTCACGAAGCCGCCCGCCGGGTCGTAAACGACCAGCGTCGTGCACGCGGGATCGCCCACGTTGCCCGGCTCGTCGGTGCCGCGTACGCACACCTCGTACAGCCCCGCGGTCGCGGGCGCGGCGAAGGAGGCCGTGACACTCTCCATGACCTCGTCGAACAACCCGTCGGACGCGCTCATCGCCGTCCAGGTCGTGCCGCCGTCCAGCGTGTATTCGGACGAGGCGATGTTCGAGCCGCCGGTCGCCTGGTCGTCCACGTCGGCAGTGAGCGTCACCGCCCCGTTGACGGCGGCGGGGTTTGGCGCGGTCGTGACGTCGCTCGTGATCGGGCCCACGTCGTCGGTCGCGATCAGGACGCAGCCCGACACGACCTCCAGCCGATACGAGACCGAGACGGGCGTGTCGAAGATGTCGACTCCGACGATCGCGCCGCCGTCGAACTCGCCGCCCGGATAGGCGTCGGCGACGTTCGCGTCTTCGATCGCGCCGTAGTCATCCACGTAGTCCGTACCGGCGTACGTCACCGTCACGTTCTGTGTCGATGCGTCCACTTTGAGGGTGAAGTCGATCGTGGCCGGCAGGGAGGGGAACGGAACATTCGCTCCCACCTGATTGAGCTCGCCCCCGAGGAACCCGTCGGACGGTCCGATCCGCAGGTTGCTGCCGATGTGTCCGAAGTAGGCGTAGGCGCCGCTCCCCCACGTCGCCGTGGCATCCGATTCGTGGAAGCCTTTGTCGATGAGGCCGACCATGATCGCGAAGCCGGGATCGAGCGAATGGATGTCGATCGAGCCTTCGATCTCCACGGGTCCGTTGTCGAGCGTGCAGACGGCTTCCGGGTGCCGGGCCCTCGGACTTCCGGTGTGCGACGCCTCGATGTCCGCGTCGGCCGACGTGACCGCGAGCGTCGGCGCGGGCGGCGTGCTGCCGTCGGGGCCGGCGAGGTTCGGGTCGTCCTGACACGCGGCCAGGACCACGAGAGTGCACGCGACGCCGAGAAAGCGCCACATCGAGCGTAGTGGACGCACGGTGACCTCCAGTCCGTGAGGTAATGTGGTGGCCTCTCGGCGGCACGGCCGTCTCCCCGGGGGGGAGACCCGATGCTTTGCGAGCCGGTCTCGCGACCGGGGTGCCCGTTCGGAGGACGATGAAGCGCGAGTTCGCGTCCACAGGGAACCCATATATGGGCAGACGACTCCCGAGTGCCCGAACTCGTGCCCCCGTTCTGTCAAGCCACCGCAAGCTACCTCGGCGGTCTGACACCGCGGCGATCCACCCGCTGGGGACACCTCGCAGACACCAGCGATCGGCTTCCCTGGCGGCCGACCGCAGAAGCAAGCACTGTTCCGCCCCGCGAATCGAATATGGTCAATCGCTGGATCCGCCGTAGTCGCCGCTCTCGCTTGAGAGGGCGACTGCCGGGGCGCGGCGCTCGTCGGCTCTGGCGCGTGTCGTCTATGCGCTACAGAACGGAGCTACGCGAGCGCACCTTCGGCGGCCGCGCGCGCACGTGCGATCTGTCATGATGGTGGCGACGTGGCGCTGGTGACCCGGAGCACTACTGCGCCGAGACGTCGAGGCTGGCGACCATGCCGAGCGCCGTGTGGGGCGCCGCATCGGGCTCGTCCTGGAAGTTGCAGACCAGGGACGCGCCGTCACGGCTTCCGGCGGCCGGCGCCGGTCAGAACGTGATGGTGACCGGGTTCGAGCAGCGCCCGGTGCCAATCTCGCAGACCCGATACTGGAAGGAGCCCGTGGCGTTCGCCGGGAGGGTGTCCCGGTGGACGCCGTCGTTCATCGTGCTCGTGACGGGCGTGCCGTCGCGATACACCTCGATCCTCGTGGTCGCGGCCCCGGTCCACTGGAGATCGCCCCTCCGACGCGGCCCGTCCTTCCACGGGTCGGCGGTGAGCACGATCCCGGGTTCCTCGATCAGGCCGTAGCGGGCCCAGAAGATGTCGCCGAGGGCGTCGCAGCGGATATAGGCCTGGCCGTCCCGCAGCGTTCCGTCGAAGTCCGCGCCAAGCTTGAAGAAACCGGTGACCCAGATCGCCGAGCGCCGTGGAAGGAACGCGACCGCACGGGCCTGGTCGCCCCCGATGCCGGGCGCGTTGATGTGCCGCTCGAGCCTGCCCTCCTCCGAGACGACAAGCACGAGCAGGTCGCTCGAGGGATCCTCGTCCCCGCTCGTGTCCCTGAGCCCGTCCGCCTCGTCAATCGTGCCGTCCTGGTTCAGGTCGCGATCGCCCTCGTAGAATCCGGCGAGCGCGAACCGGCGCCCGTCGGTCGCGACATCCCAGACCCTGTCGATCACGTGCGCCCGCGCCCAGCGCAGCTCCCCCTCCGGGCTGTAGCGCGCCAGATAGCCGCTCGAGGGGGTCCCGTCGTACGACCGGGCGTCGGCTCGTCCGTCGCCATCGAAGTCGACGGACCCCACCACCGTCCCTCCGATCACCACGTCCCCGTCGTCCGTGAACACGATCTCCGCCACTTCGACGCGGCCCCTCTCCCCATCCAGCGAGACGACCTGCCAGGCGTCCTCGAGCACGCCGTCGGGATCGAGCCGCGCCAGGAAGACGTTGAAGCCGCCCCGGCCCTCGAGCTCCGGCTGGCCGTCCGCGTCCAGATCGACCCCTGCCTCGCCGTGGCTGCCGGCCACCCACACCTCGCCGCTCCGGCCGATCGCGACCTCGTGGAACCTCCAACCACGAGCATCCGGCCACGACCTCACCCAGCGAAGCGTCCCGTCCGGGTCGTAGGAGGCGACGAACTGCGCCAGGCCCGTGCCGGCATCGATGCGGGACGAGTGGCCCTCCAGCCCGAAGGAGCGATAGCCCATTCCGGTCACGTAGGCGTTCCCATCGGCGTCGCTGGCGACGTCGCTGAACGACTCGATGCTGTCGCCGGACGTCGTCCTCACCCATATGGAACGGCCGTTGGCGCCCAGTCGCAGGAGGTAGGCGTCCCAGGTGCCCGTGCTCCGGAGCGTGATCGAGGGCTCGATCCTGAAGGTGCCGTTCTTTACGTAGCCGACCGCGTACAGCCCCCCGGCCCGATCCGACGCGATCGAGCGCGCGTCGTCGAAGCCGGGGGCCGTGGGCGAGAAGAGCCACGTGATCGAGCCGTCCGGGGCGCTCTTCGTGAACATCGGGTCGATCCCGTCGGCCGGCAGATCGACGGTTCCGTCACCGTTGGTGTCGAGGCCCCCGTGGTGACCGGCCGTGTAGAAGTTCCCCTCGTCGTCGATGAACAGATCCCAGCCGGATTCGCCGCTCGCCGGGCCCTTGACCGTTCCGACGACCTCGAGGCTGTCGAGTAGGGTCACCCGGGCGCCCGGCTCGGAAGAGCGGGCGTCGAGCGAGAAGCGCGCGAGGAGGATCGCGATGATCAGGATGGGCACGCCGAGCGTGACGAGCGCCCGCCCGTGCCTGCGAAGTCCACCGTCGTCGGGGATCCGAGTCATGTTCGTCTCCGGCTCCGCATGGCCGCGGGCTCGCGGAAAGCTGAGGGGTCGGGCACGACCGACCGTGGCGTCGCCCCGCGCTCGGAGCGGCGCGGACTCGCGCGTCGGGTCCACCGATGGAAACGGGATGTCGGGCGGAAGCACGCCACGACGGCCGACTCCATCGAGGAGTCTGCCGGGTGAGCCGCAGGGGCACCCGAGCCGGCGCGGGCGGTCCGGAGCGCTGGTGTGGCGGGGCCGGTGACCGCGAGCTCGTCCTACTCCATCGTGACCTCGAGGCTGGCGACCATGCCGAGCGCCGTGTGGGGCGCCGCATCGGGCTCGTCCTGGAAGTTGCAGACCAGGGCGTACGTCCGGCCGGGGAGGAGGTCGACCTCGACTCGGCCGTCGGCCGTTTCGCCGGGCCCGACGATGAGGATCGCGGCCCCGCCCTCGGTGAATTCCTCCGGATCCGTACCGGCGGCCACTCCCTCCATGACCTGGTCGAGGGTCACGCCTTCCTTCAGTCGGACGAGGATCATCTCGTGCGGGACCTCGCCGCGGTTCTCGAACGCGATGGACGTGGGGCCGGGCGGCAGCGTGCGCGGGCCCCCGAACGCGTAGTCGAGCCCGATGACCGTGACCTCGTTCGACGCGGCGGGATCGACACCTTCGGTGCCTTCACCGGACTCCGTCGCGCATCCGATCAGGATGACCGCCGCGAGCACGGTCGCGGCCGACACCATGGACTTTCCTCCTCGATGCACCTGGAACTCCTCTCGTGAGACGCCGACAGCGGGTTCTCCCGGCCGGTGGCCGGAGCGCAGGCGCAGCCAACCTACCCGTCACGTACGGGACGGCGCGACCCCGGCCACCACCCACGCCTGCGGGTCCTGCGGTCGGACAGACTCATCTGCCGTCGCCTGGCCGCCGGAGCCACATCGCGGCTCCGAGTCCGAGCGCCGATGCGGTCAGGGCCAGGAGTGTCGGGTCGAGGAGCCGCGAAGCTCCCGAGGGCACGAGGGCGCGCGCCGCGACGAGCCCGATCACCCCCGCGACGATGGCCGCGAGCGCCTCGGCCGTCCCTGCCCGGCGCGCGTGGAGCCCGGCCACGATGGGCACGAACAGGCTCACGCTGAGGAGGGAATAGAAGATCGTCAGCGCACCGATGACCGAGGGGAGCACGATGGCGAGCGCGATGCCGAGGGCGCCCCCCGCGAGCGCCGCCCCGCGCGCCACGCCGAGAACCTGCCGGTCGTCGGCCTCCGGGCGCACGAACCGCTGGTACAGATCGCGCGAGAGCGACGTCGACAGCATGAACAGGATCGCGTCGGCCGAGCTGATCTCCGCGGAGAAGACCGCGGCGAGACCCAGCAGACCGAGCCACGCCGGGAGCGCCGTCGTGAGGACGGACGGGAGCGCGAGCTCGGGGTAGGCCAGACCCGGGTCGTGGGCGCGCGCGATCATGCCGAGGAGCGCGGGTGCGCAGGCGAAGATGAGCAGCGTCACCCCGGCCGCGGCGAGACCGATCCGAACCGCCCGCTCGCCACTCGCTCCGTACACCTTCTGGAGGAGACCGGGCGAGACGATGAACGCGGGGACGAGGAGCGCGAGGTACATCCACCCGGACCCGCCGCCCTCGACGAGGCTCAGGTAGTCGGGGCCGGCGGTCTGCGCCCCCGCCCGGACGGCGGCCCACCCGCCGGCCGTCGCGAGGGCCCACGGCACGGCGACCGCGAACCCCAGCAGCAGCACGACGAGCTCGACGAGGTTCACCCAGGCGGCCGCCCGGAGCCCGCCCGCCGTGAAGTAGACGGTCATCACGAGGCCGCCCAGGAGCGCCCCGGCCCAGCGCGGCGCCCCTGCGACCACCTGGAGGATCTCGGCCATGGCGATGAGCTGCCCGGCCAGGATGGCGAGCGTGCCGAGCCACAGCAGGACCGCGATCGCGGCCCGCACGGACGGGCCGTAGCGGTGCTCGAGGTAGTCTCCGACGGTGAGAAGCCCGCGCTCGGAGGCCACGCGCCAGATCCGCGGGCCCACCCAGAACGCGAGCAGGAGCGTCCCCACGCCGGCCGAGCCCACCCACCACCAGGCGCTCAGGCCGTCGCGGTAGCCGAGCCCCGCCGCCCCCACGGTGGAGCCGGCGCCGATGTTGGCTGCGAGTACGGTGGCGAACAGGAGGAGGGGACCGAGCTTCCGGTCGGCGACGAAGAACCCGCCGCTCCCCCGGACCCGGCGTCCGATGAAGACGCCGAGCCCGATCAGTCCGGCCGAGTAGAGGAGGAGGACCGCGAGGCCGGCCGTCACGGCGGCGGGGCGAGATCCGTGACGGCGGGGAAGCCGGGGAGGCCGGTCGCCCTCCGGACCGCGCGGAGGATAGCCTCGGACAGCACGTCCGCCGCGAGCGCGCCGATGCGGGTCACCGACGGCGGCGCGTCGGGATCGACCGGGACGGCACCCGTCGCGAGACCGAACACCGTGTCGCCGTCGCTCGGCGTGTGGGCCGGGTAGATCGTGCGCGCGAGACCGTCGTGCGCCATCTGGGCGACCTTGGTGACCTGTGCCTTCGTGAGCGTGGCGTTGGTGGCGACCACCCCGATGGTCGTGTGGCCCGCGGACAGGTCGGGGATCGCGCCCGGACCCGCGCCGCCCGGACCCGCACCGCTCGCCCCTCCCCCGGAGCGGTCGCCCGCGCCCAGAGCCTCGCCCCGGAGCAGGCGCCGCGCGTCCGCCAGACCGCCCTCGTCCGTCCGCACCCCGGCCACCACGCGCCCCGTGGCCGGATCGACGATGTCGCCCACGGCGTTCACCGCGACGATGGCCGCGACCACCAGCCCGTCGTCGAGCGTGATCGAGGCCGTCCCGACACCGCCCTTCATCGCGTGCTCGCGCCCGCGGAGCTTGCCGACCGTCGCGCCCGCGCCCGCCCCCACGCTCCCCTCCTCGGGACGGTCCGTCGCGGCGGCCGCCGCCGCCCGGTAGCCGCAGTCGGCCCCGGGCCGGACATCGGGCCGTCCCCCGATCCCCAGATCGAAGAGGATCGCGCCGACGACGATCGGCACGACGTGATCGCCCACGCGGTAGCCGATGTCGCGCTCCTCGAGGTAGCGCATGACGCCGCTCGCCGCGTCGAGCCCGAATGCGCTCCCGCCGGACAACACGACCGCGTGGACGCGCTCCACCGTGTTCACCGGGTCGAGGAGCGCGAGCTCGCGCGTCCCCGGCGCGCCGCCGCGGACATCGACGCCGCCCACCGCACCGGCTTCCGCGAGTACCACCGTACAGCCCGTGGGCCGCTCGGCGAGCGTGTGGTGACCGGCCGTGATCCCTTCCACGGCCGCGATGCCGGCGTCCGTCATGTGCGCCCCCTCCGGATCCGCGGAACCGGCCTGCGCCGCGCACCCGCCGTGCGCGATCGCGGCGCCGACGCACGCGGCCGCCGCCCGCGCGAGCCAGGATCGAGTCATGCCGTTCCCCCGGGGTCGGATCGGTCGAGAGGTCTCCATTATACCGCCATCGAGCACGATGCCACCCGGCGGCGTCCGCCGCCCGCAACGATCGGGGGCGCGGTGCGTCGTGAGCTGACGCGAGACGCGCTCCGCGCTACCGCACCCGGTCCCGGGGTCGACCTGTGCTCCCGGGCGGTCGGGAAGCGTTCCCGGTCGATCTCCTCCAGGCGGCTCGTTCGACCGCCTCCGGTCGACCCCTCAACCGACATGTTCACAATGACTTACGTTTTGATCGAGCCTCCCGGCACGGTCCCT
>Ga0299913_10003088_pt1 | contig 13479 bp, 16 predicted proteins | sample RVTome_9_FD_201360 | JGI IMG/M metagenome (GOLD analysis project Ga0299913, IMG submission 201360) | Soil microbial communities from uranium-contaminated site in the Upper Colorado River Basin, Wyoming, United States - RVT155D38 (version 2) ... | reverse complement strand
CGCCGGCATCCTCGTGGCGATCGTCGCGAGCCTCCTCACCGCGCTCGCCCTGGAGACGGTCTTCCACCTCTCGGCCGCCCACCAGGAGGCGCTCGAGGGCCTCACCATGGTGCTCGCCACGGCCGTGCTGTTCTACGTGAGCTACTGGCTGCTGAGCAAGATGGAAGTGGTGAAGTGGACCCATTTCGTCAAGAGCAAGGTGCACGACGCGGTCACCCGCGGGTCGGCCCTCGCCCTCGGCACGGCGGCCTTCCTCGCGGTCTATCGGGAAGGCTTCGAGACGGTCCTCTTCTACAAGGCGCTGTTCATCTCGGCCGGGCCCACGTCGGCCCTCACTCCGGTGGTGGGCGGGATGCTGGTCGGTGGGCTGATCCTGGTGGGGGTGTACGTGGCGGTGAGCCGGTTCGGGGTGCGCCTGCCGCTCAAGCCGTTCTTCGCGGTCACCAGCGCCTTCCTGTACTACATGGCGCTCGTGTTCGCCGGCGCCGGCGTGGCCGAGCTCCAGGAGGGTGGCTTCATCCCGATGACGCCGGTGAGCGGGATGCCGCGCCTGCCGGCTCTCGGGATCTACCCCACCGCGGAGACGCTCACCGCCCAGGGCGTCCTGGTGGTGCTGGCCCTGGTGGCGCTGCTCTGGACCTTCGTCGTCGAGCCGCGCCGCGCCGTGGCGGCGGAGCGGCGGCGCTCGGGCGAGGCGGTCGCCTGACGCCCACTTCCGATCTCTGCGACCGCTTCGGCGACCGGGTGGTGGTGGCCGAGCCGCTGTTCCGGGATTTCGGCGGACGCGCGTCGTTCGCCGGGGAGATCGAGACCGTCCGGGTGCTCGAGGACAACGCGCTGGTGCGGAAGATCCTGGAGGGAGAAGGGCGGGGGCGGGTGCTCGTCGTGGACGGCGGGGGGTCGCGTCGCTGCGCGCTGGTCGGGGGCAGACTGGCCGCGCTCGCCTCGGCCAACGGCTGGAGCGGTCTCGTGGTGAACGGCTGCATCCGCGACGTCGCCGAGATCGCCCGCGTTGCCGTGGGGGTCAAGGCGCTGGCGTCGTCGCCGCGTCCGCCGGCCAAGGCCGGCGCCGGAGAGCGGGGAGTGCCCGTCGCCTTCGCCGGCCTCACCTTCACCCCGGGCCATCTCCTCTGGGCCGACGAGGACGGGCTGGTCGTGGGAGGGCCAGGGCTGGCGCGCGACTGACCTCCAGGCCAGGATAGACGAAGGGCCCGCCGAATCCGGCGGGCCCTTCGTCCAAGCAAGTGGTAGATCGCCCCCTGAGTATACGAAGCCGAGCCGAAGTGCCCGCTTCACCCTTCTTCGACCTACCACTATCTCGCAGAAGCCTTCGGCTTCCCTGCCTTCTTTATAAGCAAGCGCGGTGCCACCACTGCACGATTCGTCAAGCTGTTGAGTGGGATCGCGTTAGATGAAATCCGCGGGGCCCGTGAAGGGGCTCCTGACTGGCCAGGATCTCGACAAGGCCGGGGAGTACTGGTCTAAGTCTTTGCCAGGCATAGGCTTGTACAACTGTCGAATTCCTGCCTATGCAGCCTTCTTGCCGGTCCTGAGGTATGGTCCCGGCTCGGGGCTCGCGCTCCCGCGGAGCTTCATCGCCAGCCACACGCCGACTCCCACCAGGATCACGCTGGTGAGCTGTGCCAGGGTGAAGGGGCCGAGAAACCGGTCATCCTTGGCCCGGAGAATCTCGATGAAGAACCGCTCCACCCCGGCGATCACCAGGTAGACGGCGAAGATCCAGCCGATGGGCCGGCCCCCCTTGCGCAGCGACCACAGCAGCATGAAGGCGGCCAGCATGAGGATCGCCTCGTAGATCTGGGTCGGATGGACCGCGAGCACCGTCGAAGGGTCGATGCCCTGCGGCACCGGGATCCCGAACAGCTGCTCCATGCTCGCGGCGGTGGACGGCGGGAGGCCCTGGGGGAACCTCACCGCCCAGGGCAGGTCCGTGGGCCGCCCGTAGTCGTCGTTCACCAGGAAGCAGCCCACCCGGCCGAGCGCGTACGCGGCCGGGAGCGCCGGGGCCACGAGCTGCATCGTCCAGCGTAGCGGCACGTTGAGCCGCCAGCCGTTGAGGATCACCGCCGCGGTGCCGCCGATGAAGCCGCCGTACCAGACCAGGCCGCCCCGCGAGAGCAGCGCGCCGGCGTCCTGGGTGACGACCACGTACCACAGCTTGGCGCCGATGATGCCCCCGATGACGGCCGCCGCGACCATGTCGGCCGCATAGTCCTCCGCCAGTCCCCGCCGCTTCAGCTCGATGGCGACGAGCCACCCTCCCATGAGGAAGGCGACCATCATCATGAGCCCGTAGCCGGTGATCTCGATCGGGCCGAGCTGGACGACGAAGGGGAAGATGGTCATTCAGACGGTCTCGGTGGCGGCGGTCAGGCCGGGCAGGGGAAGGTCGTCGCGCGGCTCGAGGTCCCAGCCGCTGCGCTCGCCGCGCGCAAGTCGCCACGCGCCCGCGGCGGCGATCATCGCCGCATTGTCCGTGTTGAGCCGGGGAGAAGCTACGCTCACCCGGGCTCGTCCCGCCAGCCGCTCGGCGAGGCGGGCCGCCAGGGTCCGGTTGCATGCGACCCCGCCGCCGATCATCGCGGTTCCGTAGCCGAGGGCCCCGACGGCGTGCGCCGCCTTCGCCGTCAGCACGTCGATGGCGGCGTCCTGGAACCCCCGGGCCAGATCCGCCCGGTCGCGCTCGGGGGGCGGTTCGGTCGGCCGCGAGGGCTCGGCGCCGGCCCGAACGGCCCGCAGCACCGCGGTCTTGAGGCCGCTGAAGGAAAACGCGTACCGGTTGGGTCCGTCGCGCTCGAGGTCCTGAAGCATGGGACGGGGGAAGGCGTAGCGTCCCGGCGTCCCCTCCTTCGCCAGGCGCTCGATCACCGGTCCACCGGGGTATCCGAGCCCCAGCAGCTTCGCCACCTTGTCGAACGCCTCGCCGGCCGCGTCGTCGAGCGTCTGCCCCAGGAGCCGGTACTCGCCCCAGGCGGGGACGTCGAGCAGCATCGTGTGCCCGCCGCTCACCAGCAGCGCCACGAACGGCGGCGCGAGATCCGGGTCCTCCAGCGACGGCGCGAAGAGATGGCCCTCGAGGTGGTTCACGCCGAGGAGGGGGCGGTCCAGGCTGAAGGCGAGCGTCTTGCCGTAGGTGACGCCGACCAGGAGGGCACCCACCAGCCCGGGACCGGCCGTCACCGCGATGCCGTCGAGCTGGGAGAGCCCGACGCCGGCGTCCGACAGGGCGCGATCCACCACCGGGCCCACGGCTTTGACGTGGGCCCGGCTCGCCAGCTCCGGCACGACGCCGCCGAACACGCGGTGCACGTCCTGGGACAGGATCACGTGGCCGGCGATGGAGCCCACCCCGCCCTCGGCGCGGATCACCGCCGCGGAGGTCTCGTCGCAGGATGTCTCGATGCCGAGGATCCAGCCGGGCACGCTAGCTCTCGGGCTGGGCCAGGAGGCGCTCCACGGCGCTTCGATTGGCGGGTGAGCTCCAGTCGTGGGCGCCGATCACGCGCTTGACCAGGACCCCGCGGCGGTCGAGCAGGAAGCTCTCCGGCACGCCGGTGGTCTGGTACAGGCGCTCGACCGACCCGCTCCGGTCGTGCAGGATGTCGAACGTGAGTCCCAGCTGCCGGGCGAAGGCGACCACGTCCTCCGAGCTGCCTTCGTCGATGCTGATCGCGGCGATCCGGAAGCCGCGGCCCCCCAGCGAGTCGTAGAGCGCCTGCATGGAGGGCATCTCGTCCCGGCAGGGCAGGCACCAGGTGGCCCAGATGTTCACCAGGGTGACCGAGCCCCGGTAGTCCTCCAGGGTCACCGAGTCGCGGGTGGCGAGGTCCACCGCCACGAAATTGGGCGCCTCACGGTTGAGCTCGACGCCGGTACCGGGCGTCACGAAGGTGAGCGCCGCGGCGCCGACGGCGAGCGCCGCCACCACGATTCCGACCATGCTCCACTGCTTCGACACGGGCACCTCAGGCGAGAACGGCGCAGCGCCGCTGAAGGTCGCGCACGGCCTGCGCGGGGTCCGCCGAGCCGAAGACCGCGGTGCCGGCCACGAAGGTGTCGGCGCCGGCGAGCCACGCCTCGGCGATGGTATCGGTGGTGATGCCGCCGTCGACCTCGAGGGCGGCGCGGGAGCCGGCCCGATCCAGCAGGGCACGAACCCGGCGGATCTTCTCGGTGGCGGCCGGCAGGTACGACTGTCCCCCGTACCCCGGGTTCACGGACATGACGAGAACCAGGTCGAGGTCGTCGATCACCTCCTCCGCGAATCCGAGCGGGGTGGAGGGGTTGAGCGCGAGCCCCGCGAGCATGCCGCGCTCCCGCACCGCCGCGAGGTGGCGCTGCACGTGCACCGTGGCCTCGGGGTGGAAGGTGAACACGGCGGCGCCGGCATCGGCGTACTCGGCGATGTAATGCTCCGGGTTGCGGACCATCAGGTGAACGTCGAGCGGCCGGTCGGTGATCCGGCGCAGGGCCCGGATGACCGGAGTTCCGAACGTCAGGTTGGGCACGAAGCTGCCGTCCATCACGTCCACGTGGATCCACTCCGCGCCGCCTTCGACGGCGCGCTCCACCTGCTCCCGGAGGCGCCCCAGGTCCGCGCTCAGCACGCTCGGCGCGATGCGCACGCTCACTCCCCTCCTCCCCGTCCGGCGCTCACCAGGAACTCCACGGTCGCGCCCGGCCGCCGGCCGTTGCCGGGCGGGGGCCGGACCGAGAGCACGACGTCCGCTTCCTGACCCGAGGTCACCCGGTCCACCCGGCCCGGCTTCAGGCCGGCGGCCTCCACGACCGACTTCGCATAGGAGAGGGAGAGTCCCACCACGTCGGGCACGTTGACCGGGGCGGGGCCGTCGCTCAACACCAGCTGCACGGCGCTGTTGGGCGGCACCACCATGTCCGGTGGCGGGTCCTGCCACACGACCGCGCCGCGGGGAATCGTCGGGTTGGGGCGCTCGCCCTCCACTCGCACCCTGAAGCCCAGCTCGGTCAGCCGCTCCCGCGCGTCCGCCTGGGGCAGCTCGAGCACGCGGGGCACGGCGAGCTCGGAGGCGAACACCGCGCCCGGCGAGATCCAGTAGGCGGAGATCGCGTAGCCGGCCAGCGCCACCGCCGCCACCAGCGCCATGTCCCGCCGGAATCGGCGCCAGGGCTCCTCCGGGTCCGCGCGCGGCTCGTCGGCGCCCGGCGCTCCCCCACGGCGCGCGCGGGTCTCCTCGACCACGTCGGTCTCGGGCGCCGCCGCCTCGCTCCGGCCCGGGCCGCCGCCGGTGTGCCGCCGGATCCTCACGCGCGGCGGAGCCTCGCGGCGTAGGCCCCGTCCATCTCGTGTCGCTGGGGCAGTATCGTCATGTCACCCTTCTCCGATGTCAGGGCGGGGGGAAAGGTCTCGCTCGGCGCCCGCCCGAACTCGGGATGGCGGGCGAGAAAGCGCTCCACCTGGGCCTCGTTCTCCTCCGGCTCGAGCGAGCAGGTGGCATAGATCAGGAGCCCGCCCGGCGCGACCACATTCGCCACAGCCTCGAGCAGATCCCCCTGGAGCGCCGCGAGCCGCCCGAGCGCCTCGGGCGTCACCCGGGTCCGGGCGTCCGGGTGTCTCGCGAAGGTCCCGGTGCCGAGGCAGGGCGCGTCGAGCAGCACGGCGGCGACGGGCCGGACCGGCGGGTGGCGCGCATCCGCCACCACCGGGTGCTCACGCCCGCTGCCCGCGCGCCGGAGGCTCTGCGCGAGCCGCCGCACCCGGAGCCGGTTCAGGTCGCCCGCGACCACGAGCCGGGCCTCGCGGCCGAGCGCGATGGTCTTGCCGCCGGGAGAGGCCGCCGCGTCGTACACCGCCGCGCCGGGCGGCAGGTCCGCGTACCAGGCGAGCAGCGCCTGCGCCGGATCCTGGACCACGAACGCTCCCTCGGCGAAGCCGGGCAGCTCGTCGGGACGGCGGCGGTCGGTGACGAGACCGGCCCCGAACGGGGCCGGCCCGGCCGCGATGCCCGCCGATCTCCAGCGCCGCTCCAGCTCCGCCGCGCTCTCCCTCGCCGGCTGGAGCACGAGCCTGGGGCGCCGGTCGTTCCACTCCAACAGCCGCCGGGTCTGCTCCGCGCCGAACCGCTCGAGCCAGCGCTCCACCAGCCAGCGGGGATGCGAGTGCTCCGCGGCGAGGGCGGCGGGGTCCGACGGCTCCCCGTCCAGCCGATCGAGGCTGGCCATCGGCTCGGGCTGGGCGCCGAGCCGGCGGAGGACCGCGTTCACGAACCCGCCCGCGCGGGGCCCTCCCTCCTCGCGGGCGAGCGAGACGCTGGTGTCCACCGCCGCGTGGGGCGGCACCCGGTCCAGGGCGACCAGCTGATAGGCGCCGAGCCGGAGCAGGTCCTGCAGCCGAGGCGGCACCTTGGCCCAGTCGCGGGTCACCAGGGCGGCGAGGCGGACGTCGAGCGCCTGTTGTCGCCGCAGCACGCCCGCCGCCATCTCGTGCGCGAGCCGGCGGTCGTCGTCGTCCAGCTTCCGCAGCGCCCCGTCGAGCGCCGCATCCAGCGGCCGCCCGGCGCGCACCTGGGCCAGCACGTTCAGCGCGGCACGTCTCGGGGCCAGGCCCTTACTCGCGGCCACGGCCGCTCACCCCGCTCCCACCTAGGTCAGCAAGCCACGCTCGGGCGACGACGGCACCGCGACCTCCCGCCGCGGCATCCGCCCCGCGAGATAGGCGGCGCGGCCGGCGTCGACCGCGTGCCGCATCGCCCAGGCCATGGTGACGGGGTCCTGTGCCTCCGCGAGGGCGGTGTTCATCAGGATCCCGTCCACGCCCTGCTCCATCGTGAGGCACGCGTCGGACGCGGTGCCCACGCCGGCGTCCACGATCACCGGGACCTCGAGGCGTCGCTTGATGGTGCGGATCGAATACGGGTTCAGGAGGCCGAGGCCGCTGCCGATGGGGGAGGCGAGCGGCATCACCGCGGCGCAGCCCAGCTCCTCCAGCCTCAGCGCGGTGACCAGGTCGTCGTTGGTGTACGCCAGGACGGTGAAGCCGTCCTTCACCAGCTCCCGGGCCGCTTCGAGGAGGCCCGCCGTGTCGGGCAGGAGGGTCTCCCGGTCGCCGATCACCTCGAGCTTCACGAAGTCGTTGAAGCCCGCCTCCCGCGCGAGCCGGGCAAAGCGGATCGCCTCGTCGGCGGTGTAGCACCCGGCGGTGTTGGCCAGGAGGAAGTGGCGCTCCGGGCTCAGATGGTGGAGGACGCCCTCCTCCCGGGTCCGGTCGAGGTCCACTCGCCGCACCGCGACGGTGACGATCTCGGCGCCCGAGGCCTCGATCGCCTGGACCATCTCCTGGTTCGAGCGGTACTTGCCCGTGCCGACCATGAGGCGGGACCGGAAGGTCCGCCCCCCGATGGTGAGCGGGCTGTCCACCAGCTCGGCGGGAACGAGTGTCGAAGTCATCGGGAGAAAGATAAGGGGGGCGCGGCCGCCCGCGGAGCGACGCCGCTCAGCCGCCGCCCACGAAGTGCACCAGCTCGATGGTGTCGCCTTCGGCGAGCGCCGTCGCTCCCAGCCTGGGCCGGCGCACGATCTCGCGGTTGCGCTCCACCACCACGGTGCGGGGGTCCAGCCCCAGGTGCGCCAGCAGGTCCAGCAGCGTGGCCGGACCCGGCACCCGGCGCTCCTCCCCGTTCACCACGACGCGCAGCTCGCTCATGCCGTCTCGCTCCATGGGGCGAGCAGCGCCAGCGCCGCCGCCGCCGGATCCGGCGCCCACCAGAGGGCGGCGATGGCGGCGACGCCGTACGCACCCTCGTCCCGCATCGAGACCGCGCGGGCCGCGTCGATGCCGCCGATGGCGATCACCGGCAGCCCGGTCCTCGCCGCCTCCCGCACCAGCCCCGGGCCCGCGGCCGGGCGGCCCGGATGGGAGGCGGTCTCGTAGATGCTCCCCACCAGCAGGTAGTCCGCGCCCTCGCCGGCCGCCTCCTCGGCCTCCCGCGCCGAGTGCACCGAGCGGCCGATCCAGCCGCGGGGGAAGGAGGCCCGCGCCTCCGCCGGACGGAGGTCCGCGCCGCCGAGCTGGACACCCTGGGCGCCCACCGCGCCCGCCACGTCCGGCCGCCCATTGACCACCACGGAGGCCTCCGGCGGCCCGGCGAGCGCCACGAGTCGCAGCGCGACCCGGGCCAGCGTCGCGCCGCCGGCGGAGCGGTCCCGGGCGTGGAGCGCCACGGCGGAGCCGGCGGCCGCGATGGCCGCGGCGCGAACCGGGAAGTCCTCCGCGGCGATGACGGCGGCGTCGGTGACCGCGTGCAGGCGGGGGAGCGGCCTCACTCGAACCGGCTCCCGGCGGCGACGCCCCGCCCCCGCACCCATTCCTCGACGGTCAGGCGGTTGCGCCCCGCGGGCTGCACCTCCCGCACCGCGAGCGCGCCGCTGCCCCCGGCGACCACCAGGCGGTCCGAGGCGGCGAGCACGGTCCCCGGATCGCCGCTGCCCACGGCGGGCAGGCCCCCGAAGAGCTTCACCGGAGCGCCGTCGAGCGACGTCCAGGCGCCGGGCACCGGGTCGAATGCCCGAATCTGGCGCTCCAGAGCGAGCGCGTCCCGGCTCCAGTCCACCCGCGCCATCTCCCGCGAGATCTTGGGGGCGAACGTCACCCGGCTCTCGTCCTGCGGCTGCGGCTTGAGCGCGCCCGCCGTCAGCAGCGAGAGCGCCTCCACCAGTGCGGTCGCGCCCAGGGTGGCGAGCCGGGTGGTCAGGGTGCCGGCGGTCTCGCCGTCGGCGATCGGGGTGGCCACCCGGTGGAGCACCGGTCCGCTGTCGAGCCCCTCCTCCATGCGCATGATGCTGATGCCGGTCTCGCGGTCGCCCGCGAGAATGGCGTGCTGAATCGGCGCGGCGCCGCGGAGCCGGGGAAGGAGGGAGGCGTGGACGTTGATCATGCCGCGCGCCGGCGTGTCGAGGACCTCGCGCCGCAGGATGTGTCCGTACGCCACCACCACACCGAGATCGGCCTCCAGCCGCCGCAGGCCGGCGAGGAAGAGGTCGCCCACCGGCCGGGCCGGCTGGAGCACGGGCAGCCCCGCCTCGAGCGCGGCAATCTTCACCGGCGGGGGCACCAGAGTGGACCGGGAACGGCCCTGGGGCTTGTCGGGCCGGGTGACGACCCCCGCGACGATGAACCGCTCGCGGAGCAGGGCCCGGAGCGAGGCGACGGCGAACTCCGGCGTCCCGAAGAAGACGATGCGCATCAGTCGGTCGGGGCCGACTCCGCCTCGACTTCCTTGATGTAGCCGGTGTCGTCCCTGTGCTCCCGCCGCCAGCGCGCGAGGAGCATCTGCCGCCTCATCAGGCTCAGGTGGTCGAGAAAGAGGATGCCGTCGAGGTGGTCGATCTCGTGCTGGATGGCGCGGGCCTTGAGTCCGGTGGCGTCGCGGCGGTAGCGGTTGCCTTCCAGGTCGGTCGCCTCCAGCAGGACCCGCTCGGCGCGGGTCACGTCGCCGTAGATCTCGGGGATCGAGAGGCAGCCCTCCTCGGCGGTGGCCTTCCCCTCGGACTCGAGGATCACCGGATCGATCATGACGAAGCGGTCGCCGTCGGCGTCCACCACGGCGACGCGGCGGGCCACGCCCACCTGGTTGGCCGCGAGGCCCACCCCGCGGGCGGCATCCATGGTCTCGAACATGTCCGCCACCAGTCGGCGGAGCTCGTCGTCGGGCGCGCCGATCTCCTCGCTGCGGCGGCGCAGCACGGGGGAGCCGAGCAGGTGCAGCGGCAGCAGGCTCATGCCGGCGTCGCCCCCGGAGCGGCGGACCCGCCGATACGCACGATGCGGGAGCGCTCGACCACGACGGTCGCGGTGCCGGTCTCCAGCGTCACCCTGGTCTCCTTGACGCCCTCGGACTCCACGTCCTTGATGTCGCGCACCTTGCCCACCAGGCCGCCGCTGGTCATCACCTCGTCCCCCTTCTTGAGGTTGGCCAGCAGCGCCGCGTGCTTCTTCCGCGCCTGGCTCGAGGGGCGGAGGATCAGGAAGTAGAACACCAGCCCGATGGCCGCCATCTGGAGCACGAGCACCATGAGACTCGAGCTGGAGCCGGATTGTGCCTGCAGCATGTGAAGCCCTCGTTGGAAGTCACCCGGGCGACGCTACGCCCCGTTGCGCACCCGCGCGAGCCACTCGTGCCGCCACCGGTCGAACGTCCCGTCCAGGATCCGGGCCCGCGCCTGTTCGCCGAGCCGCACCAGGAAGCGGATGTTGTGGATCGAGACCAGCCGCAGGCCCAGGATATCCTCCACCACGAAGAGGTGGCGGAGGTAGCCCCGGGGGTACGTGGTGCAGGTCTCGCAGTCGCACTCGGGATCCAGCGGCTCGGTGGACCCCTTGAGCGCGGCGCCGCGCACGTTGATGCGGCCGGTGGGGAGCCACGCCGTGCCGTGCCGCCCGTTCCGGGTCGCGGCGACGCAGTCGAACAGGTCCACGCCGCGCGCGATGCCCTCGAGCAGGTCCGCCGGGAATCCGACACCCATAAGATAACGGGGGACCTCCCGCGGCAGCTCCGGCTCGAGCAGTTCCAGCACCCGGTGCATCACCGGTTTCGGCTCGCCGACCGAGAGCCCGCCGACGGCGATCCCGGTCCAGGGGCCGCGCTCCAGCGTGCCCTCCAGCGAGCGGAGCCGGAGATCGTCGTGGGTGCCGCCCTGGACGATGGGCCACAGAGTCTGCGCTCCGTCCAGCTCCTCGTGCCGCCGCCGGCACCGCTCCAGCCAGCGGAGGGTGCGCTCCATCCCCTCGCGCGCCAGGTCGTACGGCGCCTGACCCGGGACGACGTGGTCGAAGGCCATCGCGACGTCGGCGCCGAGTGCGCGCTGGATCTCCACGGCGCTCTCCGGCGTCAGCACCCGCGTGGTGCCGTCCACGTGGCTCTGGAAGGTGACGCCGTCCTCCTCGATCCGCCGCAGCCCCTCCAGCGAGAAGACCTGGAAGCCCCCCGAGTCGGTGAGCATCGGACCGTCCCAGGTCGTGAAGCGGTGCAGGCCGCCCATCGCGCGGACCACCGCCTCGCCGGGGCGGATGTGGAGGTGATAGGTGTTGCCGAGGACGATCTGCGCGCCGGTGCGCCGGACGTCGGCCGCGCTGAGACCGCGGACCACCCCGTGGGTGCCGACCGGCATGAACGCCGGGGTCCGGACGACGCCGTGCGGCAGCGTGAGCGTCCCCGCGCGAGCGGCGCCCAGCGTGCGCTCGAGGGTGAACTCGAACATCAGCTCGGGCGTGTCGCGCCGGCCCCGGGCGGTGTCACGCCCCCGCCGCCGCGAGCACCCGCTCGATCTGCCGTCGGTGCACCAGGTCGTGGGCCGCCATGAGCTGCGTCAGGTGCTCCAGACTCTCCGCTCCCCGCTCGCCGTGCACGCCCGTCCGCTCCAGCTCGGTCGGCCCGAGCCGCCGCAGCACCCGGAGGTTGGCGGTGCGAAGCGCGTCGAGCTGGACCAGCGCGTCCGCCAGGGCCAGGTCCCGGTACCGGAGCGTCGTGGCCCACCGGTCCTGGTCGTAGCCCTGGAGCGGCGGCCGGTCCGCGGTGAGGATCATGCGCATGCGGAAGCCGAACACCAGGTCCGAGTCCGCCAGATGCTGCACGACCTCCAGTGCGGACCACTTGCCTGGGGCCTCCGCGCGGCGGAGCGCCGCGTCGGGCACGCCGTCGAACCGGCGCTCCAGCCAGCCGCCCAGCTCGGCGAGCACCTGCAGCGGCTCGCGGTCGCCCAGGACCTCGAGCAGGGCCCGCACGTAGGCCGCGGCCGCGGCGGCCGCGCCGCCTGCCGGATTGGAGAACGTCACGCCCGCCTCCGGGTCACAGGACGACCATCGCGTCGCCGTACGAATAGAAGCGATAGCGCCGGGCCACCGCGTGCGCGTACGCCGCCTGGATCAGCTCGCGACCGGCGAAGGCGCTGACCAGCATGAGGAGGGTCGAGCGGGGCAGGTGGAAGTTGGTGAGCAGGCGATCCACCACCTTGAACCGGTAGCCGGGCGTGATCATCAGGCTGGTCTCCCCGGTGCCGGCCCGCACGACCCCGCGCCCGTCCGCCGCGCTCTCCAGCGCGCGCACCACGGTGGTGCCGATCGCCCACACCCGGCCGCCCTGCTCCCGCACCACCTCCACCAGCGCCGCCAGCCGGGGGCTGATCTCGTAGCGCTCCGGGTGCATCGGGTGCTCGAGCGGGTTCTCGACCTCGACCGGCTTGAAGGTGCCCGGGCCGACCTGGAGGTCGAGCCCGGAGATGAGCGCCCCCTTCGCGGTGAGCGCGTCGAGGATCTCCGGGGTGAAGTGCAGTCCCGCGGTGGGCGCGGCGACACTGCCCTCGACCTGCGCGTAGACGGTCTGGTAGCGCTCCTCGTCCCCGGCCGTCGGGTCGCGGGTGATGTAGGGGGGCAGGGGGAGGCGCCCGAAGCGGGCGATCGCCTCGGCGGCCGACGCGCCCAGGACGCGGACCAGCCGATGCCCGTCGGGCAGCACCTCGACCGTCTCGACGGCGACGCCGTCGCCCAGCTCGATCCGCTTGCCCGGCTGGAGCGCGCTGCCCGGTTTCCCCATGGCGACCCAGGTGCCTCCGGTGCCGGGATGGATGAGCAGCACCTCCGCCGGCGCGCCGGAAGCCCGGGTGCCGAGCAGGCGGGCGTGGCGCACCCTCGTCGTGTTGAGGACGACGAGGTCACCGGGGGCGACCAGCGAGGTGATCTGGGAGAAATGGGAGTCGATGAGCACCGACCCCTCTACCGCGCGCCGGTCGCCGGGGAGCATGTCGGGCCGGCGGAAGGTTCCGCTGCTGCGCCGCAGGGGCGCTCCCTCGCGCCCGGCCGAGCGCCGGTCCGCGGCGCCGGCCTCGCGGCGATCGGCACGGAGCACCACCAGCATGCGGCTCGCCGCCCGCTCGGCCAGCGGCTCCTGGGCGACGAGCTCGGGCGGGAGGTCGTAGTCGAAGTCGGCGGTCCGGGGCGAGCGGTCAGGCGTCAAAGATGGTGGTCTGCCTGGCCGGCGGTGTGAGACCGAAGCGCTTGTACGCGAGCGGCGTGGCGCAGCGGCCCCGAGGCGTGCGCTCCAGGAACCCCTGCTGGATCAGGTAGGGCTCGTAGACCTCCTCCAGCGTGCCCGCGTCCTCGCCCACCGCCACGGCCACCGTGTTGAGTCCGACCGGCCCGCCGCCGAACTTCTCGATGATCGTGGTGAGGATCCGGGCGTCCATGTCGTCCAGCCCGAACTCGTCCACGTTGAGCCGTGCCAGCGCCGCGTCGGCGACGGCGGCACTGATGCGCCCGTCGGCCCGCACCTGGGCGTAGTCGCGCACCCGGCGGAGCAGTCGGTTGGCCACCCGCGGCGTTCCCCGGCTGCGCCGCGCCACCTCGGCGGCGCCTTCGGGGTCGATCGGCACCTGGAGGATGGCCGCGGATCGCGTGACGATCCGCTCCAGGTCCGCGGGAGGGTAGAA